>Ga0247727_10000806_pt1 | contig 76747 bp, 65 predicted proteins | sample WisWelCaveWW1625_FD_202498 | JGI IMG/M metagenome (GOLD analysis project Ga0247727, IMG submission 202498) | Biofilm microbial communities from Wishing Well Cave, Virginia, United States - WW16-25 | ecosystem: Environmental > Aquatic > Deep subsurface > Groundwater > Cave microbial mat | place...
TCTATTCTGCTGGCACTGGCCGCTCTCACTACGCTGTTCCTTCATGCGAGGTATCGGCAGCGGGTGTCAAGGTCGCATCGAAACTGGTGCTTGAGCGATCGGATGCTCGTCCAGGGAGCGAAGAGGGAGTATGCATTAAGGACGGGTGCCACGAACGGCACACGAATTGCGCCTGCAGACATCTTACCTTACCTTCCACGATTCTGGACAACTGACATGGTAGAGAAAGGCACGTGTTTGGACAAGGGTAGTTTTACTCTAGGCCTCACCGGTGAAGATCCCAAATGCTCCATACACGGCGGCATATTGAATTTGACGGGCCAACCATGACAACCGCAGTGCCGGCCAACTTTTAGCCGCTGAAGCTGGTGAAACTAGGCAAGCCGGCCACAAATGGAAAAAGGACGCGGCTGAGGCCCTGTCTAGCAGAAGCAGCGCCTTGGTCGCCTTGGAGGTGCGGTCGCTCACTGGTTGTGGCCGGCAGGTTTTTCATGCCATCTCTGAATACGCCTTTCGAACGGTGAGCGTTGGCAAAGGTTCTCTCCGCCCGCCCGCCTCCCACCGCCTCAGTGCCATTGGCTATCTCGCAATTGAGATTTCGCAAGAGGAACTTCTTGACTTGAACGTCTGGTTTCCGTTTGGCCGTCCGAAGACGGCAATGGCCCAGCCGGCGTTCCAGGTTTCCAACTGACGAATTCCCCACACCAACGCTGCTGTTGCGTGCGCTGATCACGCTTCCTTCAAGTTGCCGAGGAGCGCAACGAGACACATGCGTTCGGCATTGGTCGGCGTTGTTCGGTCATGCTCCCACAACTGGATTTGCCGTTTCGAAACACCAAGCATTGCAGCCAGTTCGGGTTGACGGATACCCTTCTCGAAACGTCTCAGTTTGATGTGGTCGCCCAGTGTTTTCGGAGTTGTCGGGACTGGCTTCCACGGACTACGCTTCACCGGAATGTGGCTGCGCGATGCGTGTATTGAGCGATGTGCAAAACCCAATAGTTGTATCCACGGCGGGCGAGGGCCGGGGTGAGGGCGAGCGACAACGCCGAATGAAGGACGAATCGAAGAGTGGTTACACCAGGCGCTCCCCGTCGCCTATTGCATGGGTAGCGTGAGCTTGATGCGCTGATCGCTGCGGAGCACCGTGGCTTTGATTTTTTCGCCGGGCCGGTGTTTGTCCAGGAGGTGGCCGATCAATTCGCCCTCAGTCATTCGCTTTGACAGCCCGTCAATCTGCACGATCACGTCTTCCTTCTGAAAGCCAGCGTTCTTCCCAGCGGCGTGTTTTCCGTATTGGCCGACGCCTTTGACAATCAGCGCCAAGTCCTGCGTGGGAAGACTGCGGCGCTTGCGCTCGTCACCGGCAAGGTCCTCCAACACCAGACCGCCGGTGGCCATGCCTCGCAGGGTCCACGTGCCGACGCGACGCGAGATGTCCGACTTTTTCCGCCAGCCTGAGGGCAGAACAAGTTGCAGCGATTTCCCGCTGCCGCCGCGCTTCACGACCACCGGGAGCGAACCGGTTTCCGGAGCGCAGTGCAAAACCCAGCTCACGTCGGCGATGGAGACGAGCGGTTGATCTGCGAGAGCTACGAAGTCGTCGCCGACTTGCAAACCAGTTCGGGCGGCGATCGAGCCAGCGGCAACAGACTGCACGCGCGCCATGCGATCTGGTTCCAGCGTCAGTCCGATGGTTTCCGGTGCGGGCCAGGGATAAATCAGTTCGGCCGTGATGGGTTTGTTTTGGTCACGATGCACGAGGCGAAGCGCGTCGCCGATTTGATGGCAGTGGACGCAGCTGGGAACAACTTTGCCGTCCCAATTCAGATCGGCGGTGTATTTCTCCGAAAGCGTGGGGATGTCCACCGGCGTCTTGAAAGCCATCGCAACGCCTTGTTTGCCCACGAGCGCAGCCTTGTTGGCGGGATAGCCGCGATGGATGGCCAGAGCGGATTCGAGCGCGCGCTTGTAGCCGGCGGTGGTTTTGTCCTGCGCGTCCCGCTGGTGCGTCCACGAGCCGTAGCGCCCATAGACCGTCCCGTCGCCGTTGAAGAACAATGCCGAGAAGGAGAGATCGTAGTCGAACTGGAACAGCGACAAGTCCAGCGCGTTGGCAGTGATGACCCGCACGCAAACGAACTGATCCAGCAACGGAGCGAGGTCGCTTTCCTTCATCAACACTTCGGCATCAATGCCCGAGCAGGAGAGGCACGGGACGCAGCGCAGCACCACGAGCAACGGCTTGCCTGACCGCTTCGCCTCGGCGAATCCGCGCCGGAAGTCGTTGTAAACCCACCGGGCATCGTTCTCCAACGCCGTCCGGTCGCCGCGGATGGCGCCTTCCCGGTCTTTCACGGTAGCGGCCCGGGCGGCGGGCATCGTGGCGGCGACCGCCAGCGAAGCGATCAACAGGAGGATTTTCATGGAGGCGATGCTCCGAGGTTTTTGCGAGGAATGCAAACCTCCCCTGGCTGACGCTCGCGCGCTTTGGCCGCTGGGATGAACTGCTTCGGGTCGCCCGGCATGCAGCGACCAACGATTTCCTGGTGGACCGGGCCATCTGGCATTTTTGCCGCGGCCTGGCTTTCGCGGCGCGCGGCAACCCGGCTGCCGCCGAAGCGGAGAAGTCAGAATTAGACGCGCTCGCGCAGAGCGGCGAGGCGAAGGAACTGAACGAGCCAACCTTCCCTGCCACGGACACGCTCACGATCGCCTCGCATTGGCTGGCGGGCAAAGTGGCGGGCGCTCGTGGGGATTCTCGATCCATGATTTCGCAACTCGAAGCGGCGGCGAAGGCGATGGATGAAATGCCTTACATGGAGCCGGCGTACTGGCCATTCCCCGTCCGACCGACATTGGGCGCGGCGTTCCTGAGGAGCGGCGACCCCAAAGAAGCCGAGCGGGTGTTTCGCGAGGACTTGAAGCAATGGCCGCGCAACGCCTGGGGACTGTTCGGCCTCGAACAAACCTTGCGCCAGCAAGGCCGTCCGCAAAACGCCGAATCGGTTCACCGGGAGTTCCTGGAAACCTGGAAGTACGCGGATGTGAAGCTGGAGCTGGATCACTTCTGAAGGGAAGCCCACCGGGCATTTGCACGCCGCCGGAAATGCTGGCCAGAAACAGCTTGCAATCGGGCGACCGAGGCGGCATTGTTCGCGGGTCTGTAGATAGCTTGTCGCTTCCACGGCATGGAAAATCCTCAAGTGAACTCGGTTCAGTGATGATTTGAAACCCGGCAGTCGGGAACAGTCTGGAGAAAGCAAAGTTAGGTCTAGGACAGCAAGACATCACATGAGCACAAAACTGTTTGTAGGAAATCTTTCCTTCAACACCACGGAAAACGATTTGCAAGACGCGTTTTCCGCACACGGCACGGTTGTCGAGGCGAATATCATGATGGACCGTATGAGCGGCCGCTCGCGCGGCTTCGCGTTCGTCACCATGGGTTCACCCGAGGAAGCGCAGAAGGCCATTTCGGCCATGAACGGCAGCCAGTTGGACGGCCGCGCGCTGACGGTCAACATCGCCCGGCCCAAGGAAGAGCGCTCGGGGGGCGGCGGTGGTGGTCGCCGTGAATATCGCGGCGGGGGCGGGGGCGGGGGGGGTGGGGGGCGGCGGGAATGGGGGGGGGGGGGGGGGGGGGGGGGGGGCGGTGGCGGTCGGGGCCGCTATTAAGCCAACCACGAACATTTGAAGGCGGAGTCCGGGAGACCGGACTCCGCTTTTTGCTTCGGCGACGAATTACATACCTGAGTGGCGCGGATCGCGAATCACCCGTTGCGTAAAAAGACTCTGGCGCCGCAATGGCGGAGACAAGTCGTCCGGGGCTTCGGCGGCGAGCCGGCGCTTCAGGCGCCGGAAGCCAGTGCCTTTGGGTTGGGCGCTTGGTCTCCCAATTCGAGGCGTTCTCGCCGGAAATCAAGCATGGCATTCTTCAAGGATTGCGTCTAAGGTTCTCCAAGTCACTCATGCAAAACGTCACCTCGGTTCAGTTGAAGCGCGATTGTCCGGCGATTCAAATCCCTGCCGGTTCGCCGGCCACCCTGCCCGTTGGCACGATGGTGGACATCACGCAGACTCTCGGCGGCAGTTACACCGTCCATGCGCCAGGCGGCCTCTTCCGCATTGCCGCGCAGGACGCGGACGCGCTGGGCTTCGAGCGACCTGACGAATCGCTCGCCGCCTCGGGCTCGGTGGACGAACAGCGCATTTGGGACGCGTTGCGAACCTGCTTCGATCCTGAGATCCCCGTGAACATCGTGGACCTCGGGCTGGTTTATGACATGCAACTCGCGAAACTGCCGGGCGGGAACGCCCGCGTGGAAGTGAAAATGACGCTCACCGCGCCCGGCTGCGGCATGGGCCCGGCCATCGCGGGCGACGCGCAGGTCAAGTTGTTGAATCTTCCGGGTGTGGATGACGCGCGCGTGGAGATCGTCTGGGACCCACCGTGGCATCACTCGATGATCACGCCAGCGGGGCGGAAGATTCTCGGGCTGGATTGAAGGAGAATGAACCTCGGCTTCTGATCGGCGGACGTTGAACCTCAGAAACTGCCATCGCCAGGCTGAGTTCGTATCGCGATTGTCAAAGTTTGTTTGCCACCGGGAGTGCCCCGAGAATCCCTTTGACATCGCCGGGCGCCTCCATAGGCTTTGGGCTGCTTTGGCTGGGGTCGTAGCTCAGTTGGTAGAGCACCACAATGGCATTGTGGGGGTCAGGGGTTCGAATCCCCTCGGCTCCACCAGCCACCATCATCACCAGCGCGCGCGTCGTTGTTCGCTACCCGCGAGCCTGTCCATATCCCGCCGCTTCAGGTGGTGAATTCCACCACTCTGGGTTTCACCAGCCGCTCGAAGTCGGCATACGCGAGCTTGATAACCTCCACGTGCGATCCCGCGTTAAACGCGATTTCGTCGTTATCCGCCAGGGCTTCCGCGGCAAACACCTCCATGTTGTAGAGGTTGCCGAATGGGGGCATCGCGCCGATTTCGCAATCGGGGAAACGACCCTTGAATCTGTCCTCGGCCGCAAACCGCACCTGGGCCGAGCCGGTGATTTCCCGCAGGTCCTGCAACACGATCTTCTTGTTCGCCGGCAGGACGGCCATCGCCATTTCGCCATCCAGTTCAACAATGACGACCTTGGCCAGGGCATGACCCGGGATGTGGATGCAGGCGGCGACCTCCTGCGCCGTGTAGGCTTTCGAATGGACGATGCTCACGTATCTCACGTGGTTCGCGTCGAGGAACTCTTTCAATTTCTTTACTGACATGGGAAGTCCTTTCGCTGTCGTTCCACTGCCACGTTACTCCCCTGCCCCACGGAATCAAGCCGGGTTTGCAGCACCGTGCCCGACCATGTTAGCCTGCGCCGATGCCGGATATCGTCCTCACCACAATCAACGCGAAATACATTCACGCGGCGTTCGGCTTGCGCTATCTGCTGGTGAATCTCGGACCGTTGAGAAGCCGGGCGCGGTTGCTGGAGTTCCAGATCAACCAGCGGCCGGTGGACATCGTGGAGGCGTTGCTCGCTGAAGGCCCGAGGATCATCGGCCTGGGCGTTTACATTTGGAATGTGACGCCGGCCACCGAAGTCGTAGCACTACTCAAGCGCGTGCGGCCCGACATCATCATTGTCCTTGGAGGCCCGGAAGTGAGCCATGAAACCGAGCAACAGGAAATCGTGCGGCTGGCCGATCATGTCATCACGGGTGAGGCGGATTTGAGATTTGCGGAGCTGTGCAAGTCGTTGCTCGAACGGTGTTCACCGACCCGGTCTGCCGACCATTGTACTTCGACGCATTGCCAGGAAGTGCTGGGGCCAGGCCGGGAACCACAGGTGGAAATCGAGCCGTCATCCAAGGTGCTTCCAATCCCCAAAATCATCACCGCACCGCTGCCAGAGTTTTCGCAGATCGCCCTGCCCTACGACCTTTACGACGAGGCGGACATCGGAAACCGGATCGTTTACGTCGAGGCCTCGCGCGGCTGCCCGTTCACGTGTGAGTTTTGCCTTTCCTCGCTCGACGTGCCAGTGCGACAGGCGGACTTGCCCGCCTTTCTCGAAGCCATGCGCCGGCTTCTCGACCGTGGACTGCGGCAGTTCAAGTTCGTGGATCGCACCTTCAACCTGCATCCCGCCACCAGCCGGGCAATCCTCGAATTCTTCCTAAGCCGCCACCGGCCGGGGAATTTTTACCACTTCGAAATGATTCCCGACCGGCTGCCGGCGGAGTTGCGCAAGGTGGTCCGGCGATTTCCGGCGGGCGCGCTCCAGTTCGAGGTCGGCATCCAGACTTTCAACCCCGAGGTCGCCGAACGCATACGGCGGCGACAGAACTACGACCGGCTTGAGGACAACCTGCGCTTTCTTCGCAACGAAACCGGCGTGCACATTCACGCGGACTTGGTCGCGGGCCTGCCCGGCGAATCGGTCGAAAGCTTCGCTGCGGGGTTTGACCGGCTGATCGCGCTCCGGCCCCAGGAAATCCAGGTGGGCCTCCTCAAACGCCTGCGAGGCACACCCATCACGCGGCACGACACCGAGTGGCAGATGAAATACAACCCGCAGCCGCCCTATGAGGTACTGCAAACGAAGACGATTGATTTCGCCACGATGCAACAGGTGCGACGGTTTGCCCGGTACTGGGACCTGGTCAGCAACAGCGGCAACTTCATCGAGACGACACCGATGATCTGGAGCGGGCCGATCGCCCCGGCTTCGCGCGGTCACGACGGAAATCACTCGGATGCGGCGCGTCCCGCAGCGGGAGACTGCGCGCCAGACGCTTCACCATTCGACTCGTTCCTAAAGTGGAGTGAATGGTTGCACAAACGTTCTGGCCGCACGGACGGCATCGCACTGGGCCGTTTGATGGAGTGGTTGTTTGAGTTTTTGACGACCGAAAGGCAGCTTGATCCGAAGCAAGTTGCCGGTGTGCTCGCGCGCGATTACGTCCGCGGCGGGCGCCGTGACGTGCCGCATTTCCTGCGCGAGCTTGTGCAGGGATCGCCGCCGCTCCGCCCAATGCGCTCCGACTCACCACCGAGGCGACAGGCCAGGCATCTGGCCGCGCGCGCCTCGGTTTAGCGGGCGGGCAAGGGATTGCCCGGAAAAGAAAATGGTCGGAGCGACAGGATTTGAACCTGCGACGTCTTGCTCCCAAAGCAAGTGCTCTAGCCAGGCTGAGCTACGCTCCGACGAACCGCGGTGATCATCCCACGCTGCGTCGCAGGCGCAATGACATTTTTGACCTGTGTTGTAACCGTCACCTCGCATCGCCACGCTGCTTTTGGGGGATAAATCCAATCTTGACATGGTGATGCGATTCGTGGTAAGCGAGTGATCAAGATTTCCGGAACCCAGAAGTGAGCCGTAATTTGTGAAACGCCCGGTCTTTCCTTTCGTTCAACCCGGTTGATTTCCGGCCTGCCATTCCAAACCCCATGAAGAACGTGTTATCTCTTCATCCACTAGCAGAGGGAGCAGGATTTGAACACGGCGTCCAACAGCGCGCAACCCACCCCGCCTCGCACCGAAATCACGCACCGCAATTTGACGATCCAAATCCGTAACCAGAATAGAACCTGACTCCCATGAAAACCCCCAACTCCAAGACCCTCCCATCCAGTCCGGCAGTAGCACCTAAGCGCACTCTGACAACGGACCCGGAATTCGGCAGCTCGCGCCCGACACTCAAGCACCACCGCGTGTGCCTCGCACTCCTTGCGCTCTTTGGGCTGTGCCTGTGCGCCTTTGAGGGACTGGCCCAATCGCCCAGCGTGATTTACACCTGGGCGGGAACCAACAACGTGCAGCAATGGTTCAGGAACTTTGGGGCGGCTAATACCACCAATACGTTGGGCAACTCAATACCAGGGGAACTGACGGTGACTGAAACCAGCACGGCGGCGGGCGGGAGCCAGGCGATCAGCGATGGCTTCAACCGCATTCGAGAGTCTTCCGCCTCCGCGAGCGGCGGACTGGACGTCACGGGGCTGGATTACCTCGAATTCGACCTGGGTCATAGCGGGACGGGCAACATCAACGCGCAGTTCTTTGTCCAAGCAAGCCCGGGCTCCACGTATCTGGCACTTGGCCCGGACTTGGCGGTGTCACCCGGCGTGAACACCTACCAAGTGCCGTTGACAGGTCTAACGGCGGCGCAGGCGGTTTACATTCGCACCATTGGCATCAACGTCCGGGACCATGTGGCAGAGGGCAACCTTGTTTGGACCCTTCGGGAAGTGCGTGCCGGCGGCACGCCGCTCACGTCGCGGGATTTGATCACCCACGATACCGGAACGCCGGAGGGTGGTTTGCAAGGCGCGATCGTCAATTTTGACAATGCTGCGGTGCTGGGCAATAACGGTGGTCAAAACCAAACCGGACTGTCGCACAACCCCGCCGGCTCAGGTTCCATGCAATGGACCGATGTGGGCGGCCAAAGCGGCGCGGCGATCGGCTGGGGCAACGGCACGGCCTGGAACGGCAACACGTTCAACAACCGCGAGGCCGACTTGTCGAACTACGGCTGGATGACCGTGCGCATCTCGGCAGCCGAAGTCACACCCGGTGCCGGCGGCTCGCTCAACGTGCAGGGGTATTTTCAGGTGAACAATTTCTCGTTCCAGTCACCGGCGACGCGGTCGCTTCCCATTGACGGACAGTTTCATGACCTGACGTACCCGCTGGCCGGACTGGCCAACATGAATCTGGTGGATATCACCGGCATCAACCTGGGCAGTCATGCCACGGATTTGCTCATCAACGTGGACCTGGTGCGATTTGATTCGCTGGATACCATCCCGCCCCGCATCACTTGCCCGTCGAACCTGACCTTCCAATGCCTGAGTGCCCTGCCGCCCTGCGCGACAAACCTGGCGCAGTTTCTCGCGATGGGCGGCACCGCCAGCGACAATTTCGATACCGATTTGACCTACACCTGTAGCGACAGTCCACTGGTCGGCGATCCGTGCGGCGGCACGATCTTCCGCACGCACTGCGTCGTTGACGATGCCACCAACACTGCCTGCTGCGTGCAGATCATCCGCGTCAACGACACGATCCCACCTACCATCCATTGCCCGCCCCCCATTACCGTGCTCTCTCTGGCGGACGTGCCGCCGTGTGCGACGAATCTGGCTCAGTTTCTCGCGCTGCCCGGCGCGGCTGCCGGCGACAACTGCTATGGCGATCTGGAATACCGGTGCTCCGATTCGCCGTCCCTGACCAATGACTGTGGGAGGATTTTCCGCACACATACTGTCATTGACGACTGCACCAACTCGGCGAGCTGCCTGCAGGTCATCACTGTTCTCTGCCCCGGTGAATGTCCCCCGTTCCTCCGGAATTTCGATACGAGCGACGGCGGCTTCACGGTTGAAAACGTCAACGCGCCATTTGAAGGGCCTTGGACCTACAATGGCGGCGCCGGCACCTGGTCCACGGCGGGCCAGGGACCGGAGTTGGGACGCGCTCCATCCACCTCACTGACCAGCCCGCCGTTCATCGTGGGCCGCAGCGGGCCGAGGCAACTGGCGTTTGTTCATCGCTACAGTTTCGAGTTTGACGGCACGCGTTGGGATGGGGGACAGGTTCGCGTGAGCGTGAACGGTGGCGCGTTCGTGGCGGTCACGAGCTTTTCTATGAACGGCTATGGCGGCAACACCGTTGCTGCGAACAGTGCTTCGGCCCTGGCCGGCCAACCGGCCTTCACCGCCCAGTCAGCCGGTTACGCCACGCCTGCGTTTATCACCAGCATCGCCGACTTGGGACCGTTCAACGCCGGCGACATTTTGAGGATTCAATTCCTAGCGGCATACGACACCAACACGCGAAATGGAAATCCGGCCTGGGAAATTGACAGCGTCGCCGTCGAGTGCGCGACTTGTCCGCCAGTCGTCAATTGCCCAACGAATATCGTGGTTGAATGTAGTGGGGGCCTCACGCCGGTGACCTACGTGGTGACGGCTTTCGATTGCAACAGCAACCAGCTGCCGGTGATCTGCGTGCCGCCATCGGGCAGCGGTTTCCGGCGGGGGACAACCAATGTCGTTTGCACGGCGACCGACAGCCAGGGTCAGTCCAACAGTTGCACCTTCACCGTGACGGTCGTGGACACGACGCTGCCAATCGTCAATTGTCCGTCGAACATCACGGCAATCGCGACCAGCCCAAGTGGCGCGGTGGTCACATACATCGCAAGCGCCGCCGATCCGTGCGGCCTTAGCAGTTTCGACTGCCAGCCGCCATCCGGCAGCACGTTCCCCATCGGAGTGACGACCGTGACCTGCGTGGCCGCCGACCTTGCAGGCAACACCAACGCCTGCAGCTTCACGGTGACGGTCCAGTCGCCCAATCAGTGTCCGACGGCCGTTGCGGCGGTTCACCCGACTGTGTCCATCGGGTGCATGGGCCTGAGCAACGTCGTGATCGCCGCGGACAATTCCAACGCGTGTGTCGTGCTGGATGGAACCATGTCGTCCGATCCTGATGGCGATGCGTTGAGTTATTCATGGACAGTGGACGGCGTATTCAACGTTAGTCTGGACGGTGCCCAGGATGGTGGCGGTGCGCGAATGGGATCGGGCAGCGGAACTGTCACCTTGTCGGGTAACACGCTGAACATAGACGTGACCTTCTCCGGCCTGTCCGTCGGAGCGACCGCCGCGCACATCCATGGTCCGGCGGCGCCGGGAGTCAACGCCTCGGTGCTTTATCCCCTGAACGCGATCACCACGCTGGGCAGCACGGCCGGTACGATCAACGGCAACGTGACATTGGTGAACGGCACGGGCGGATTCACCCTCGCCCAACAGTTGCAGCAACTGCGGGATGGGCGGTGGTATATCAACATTCACAATTCCTTGTTCCCCGGCGGGGAAATCCGCGGCCAGATTACGGCGACCGCCCAGGGCGCGACAGTCACCAACTGCCTCCCGATCGGCTCGCACGAAGTCTGCCTGAGAGTCAGCGACGGCCTATGCCCGGATACGGCTTGTGTCACGGTTGAGGTCATTTCGCCGTGCCAGGCCATCGGCACGCTCATCGCCACCATCGAGAGTTCCTCGTTGCCGCGCAACCGCCAGCGTCCTCTCATCGCCACCCTCAAAGCGGCCTGCGCCTCCTTCGAGCGCGGAGACGTGCGGCCAGGTGTGAACCAGTTGGAAGCCTTCCAGAACAAGGTTCGCGCGCAGGTGGCGCCGGCGGACTCTGCGCTGGCGGCGCAACTGATCGATTGCGCCCAGGCGATCATTGACGCAGTCAACGAGCCGTGACGCGTTGATGCGAATTGTCCGGAGCGGGTGGGCTGGTTCTGTTGACCCAGTCCACCCGCATGAGTTGAACGGCTCACATTCCATCGCGTGGCTAAAAGGCTACTCGGAACCTGCCTCAGGTTGACAACCTGGAGTGCCGGCTTGTGGCTCGTTCCCTTGGTGGTGGCCGGTCCCCCGCCAAACGACACCTGCGCCGGCGCCGAAGTCATTCCCACCGCTGGACCCTTCCCCTATCTCACCGCGATCACCGACCTGACAAGCGCGACCACCAACGGCGACCCCGCCGCGCCATCGTGTGTGTTCGGAAGCGTGAATCGCGGCATCTGGTATAGATTCACCCCGCCATCCACCCAGCTCTACACCATCTCGTGCAGCGGTGACACCGCGACCACCGTGCAGGACACGGTGATGGCGATCTACACCGGCTCGTCGTGTGCCAGTTTGAGCGAAGTCGCTTGCAGCGACGACGAGGGCGATCTTCAGTCTGCGGTTTCGACGAGCCTGACGGGGGGTGGCACATACTACATATTGGTCTGGGTCTCGGGCGCATCAGCGCCACTGGGCAACAACACGAACGTCCAACTGCGCGTCACCCAACCTGTGGCGCCGACGAACGACACGTGCGCCGGCGCGGAGGTCATTCCACCGGGCGGGCCGTTTCCGTATTTGACCTTCGTCGCCGACACGACCCTGGCTACGACGACGGGCGATCCGCCCGCGCCGTCCTGTTATTCGCCACGCACGCGCAGCGTCTGGTTCCGCTACACCCCGGACGCCACCGCGCAGCACGAGTTGTCGCTCTGCACGAACACGGCTACGACCATTTACGAAACGCTCATGGCAGTTTACACGTCGCCCGGCGGCTGCGCCGGGCCGTTCACGCAGGTCGCGTGCAATCACACCAATCCTTGCGGCAATCGGCTTCGTTCGACGATTGCGACAACACTCACCAACGGCATGACCTACTACATCGTCGCGTGGGAGGGTGACACCGATCCTTACATCCCCGGCGAAACGTCGCTCCAGCTTCGCGTCGCGCGTTTCCTGCCGCCGGCGGCCTCGACAACGCCCGCCAACAGCATCACCTCGACCAGCGCGGTGCTGAACGCCTCAGTCAATCCGAACGGTCTGCCGACAACGGCGTGGTTTGACTGGGGCACTACCACGAATTACGGCAGCACCACGTCGGCGCAGAGCCTCGGCAGCGGTGGCAACAACCTCGCCGTCACCGCCATGCTGTCCGGACTGGCTCCCGCTGCGACCTACCACTTCCGCATCCGCGCCACGAACAGTCTCGGCGCCTCCCTCGGTGCGGATGCATCGTTCACGCTTCTGCCCCTCCCCCCAAGCGCCACAACGCTCGACGCGAACTCGCTTACCAGCACGGGCGCGACCCTCAACGCGACTGTCAATCCACGCGGCGGGTTGACAAGGGTCCGGTTCGATTATGGCGCGACGACCAACTACGGCAGTTCGACCGCCACAACCAACATCGGAAGCGGCAGCAATAACGTCGTTCTTAACCAGTCTGTCACCGGCCTTCAGCAAGGCCAGTTGCACCATTTCCGCATCGTGGCGACCAACAGTGGCGGCACGGCGCTCGGCAACGACCTGAGTTTCGCGTGGTCCGCAGCGCCGCCGATTGTCACCTCGTTCGCCTACAACAATGGCGCCTTCGCGCTCCAATTCACCGGTCAACCTGGACAGCTCTATTTCGTCGAAGCCTCGATGGATTTCATCACTTGGATCGCCCTCGGTTTGGCGGGCGATTTGGGCAACGGCACGTTCACGTTCACGGATACGAACAGCCTCGCAACGCGTTTTTACCGGGCACACGCACCGTAAGCGAAAAGCTCCGCCTTTGCGCTGGACGGCCCGCCTCGCGGCTTGTTACTTTGGCCGCGTATGTCCGCCCCAGCCGCTGCCGATCCTTCGCCTGCGCCGCAGAAGATAAACTTGCGCCGCCCCGACATCATGGAAGCGGTGCAAGCCCAGGTGCTCTCGCATTATCGCAGTGAACTGGTCGAGCGCGTCCGCGCCAACGGCCATGTCTTGCACGCCGACAACCTCACTATCAAGCTCGCCAAGGAATTTGGCTTCTGCTATGGCGTCGAACGCGCGATTGATCTCGCCTACGCCGCCCGCAAGGTTTTTCCCGACCAGCCGCTTTACATCCTCGGCGAGATCATCCACAACCCGGAGGTCAACGACCAGATCCGCGCGATGGGCATCAAGTTCCTTTCCGGGAAGGAAAAGGACGCGGACGTCGAGGACCTGCGCAAGGACGACGTGGTGATCATTCCTGCGTTCGGCACGGAGGTCGCGACCCGGAAGGCCCTCGAAGCGAAGGGCTGCCGGTTCGTGGACACGACGTGCGGCGACGTGATGAGTGTGTGGAAACGGGTGCGCCAATACTCGCGCGAAAACGTCACCAGCATCATCCATGGCAAGGCGTGGCACGAGGAAACCAAGGCGACCAGTTCGCAGGCGCGCGCGTACGGCGGCGGGCATTATCTGGTTGTCTTCACGCTGGCTGAAACCGACCACGTTTGTGACTACATCCTCAGCGGCGGCGACAAGGCGGAGTTCCTGAAAAAGTTCCGCGGCGCGTATTCCGACGGCTTCGACCCGGACGTTCACTTGCAGGCCATCGGCGTCGCCAACCAGACCACGATGCTCCGCGGCGAAACCGAGGAAGTGCAACGCCGGCTCAAGGCGGCCATGGCCCGCAAGTTCGGCGACGCGGAACTCGACCGTCACTTTCGGTTCTTCGACACCATTTGCGGCGCCACCCAGGACCGGCAGGACGCACTCGAAAAACTGCTGCGCGAACCGATGAACCTCCTGCTCGTCGTTGGTGGCTACAACTCCTCGAACACCTCGCACCTGGCGGAGATGGGAGAGGCCCGCCTCCGCACCTACTTCATCAAGAACGCAGCGAAGCTGTCCGACAAGTTCATCGTTCATTACGACCAGCATGAAAAGCGCGAGGTCACGTCGCCCGACTGGCTGCCCCCGGGCCGCATCACCGTGGGCATCACCGCCGGCGCGAGTTGCCCGAACAATCTGATCGAAGACGTCATCCGCCGCCTCTGCGAACTGCGCGGCATCTCGGTTCAAGCCTTGCTCGCAAACTGAGCCCGGCGCTGTTTGCGACGCGTCTCCCTTTCCGCTGCGGGGAAATGGCCGGTTCCAGGTGAACTCCTCGCCTTATCACACGAACCCCAACGCCCAGTTCTCAGTCTTCAACCATCGCGGCCTCGCGGCGCGTTCGTTTCCCATTTGCTTTCCCCTCGCTGGAGACAATAAACTACCACCCATGAACCTCGCCCGCGCGTTTGCCGACTCGACTGCCAAGCGGCCTGAGAAGGTCGCTTTGTTCTGGGACGAAACCCAATTCACCTACGCCAGCCTCCATTCCCATTCCCTCGCCGTGGCGAAAGTGCTGGTGGACCGGTTAAGCGTGCGACCCGGCGATCGTGTCGGGTTATGGCTCAAGAACCGCCCGGAATTTGTCATGGCGTATTTTGGAATCCTGAACACCGGAGCTGTGGTCGTGCCCATCAACAACTTTCTGAAGCCTGCCGAGGTCAGTTACATATTGCAGGACGCGGGGATCGAAATCCTCGTCACCGATGACGAATTGGGCGCGCACGCGGCCGCATTGATCGAGGCGAAGCCGGGACTGAAGCTGTTCCGGGTTGAGGAATTCCCCGCCCCCGGCGATTCGCCGGGAAGTGCGCTGCCCCTGCCTGACCGATTGGAAACGGATCTGGCCGTGCTGATTTACACCTCGGGCACAACGGGCCGACCCAAGGGCGCGATGCTCTCGCACGGCAACCTGCTGCACAACGTGAACAGTTGCCGCATCGTGCTCGAAACCATCGAGGATGACCGCATCGCCGTATTGCTGCCGCTTTTTCACAGTTACATGATGACCGTGGGCATCCTGTTGCCGCTGCTGGTGGGCGGTTCCATCGTGCTGGTCAAGTCGTTGAGCCATCCACACCACGCGCTCCGGGAAATCTGCGCGCGGCAGGGAACGATCCTCCCGGCCATCCCGCAATTCTATCGCGCCTTGGTCAGCGCGCCGTTCCCGGGAAAGTTCCCGTTCCGGCTGTGCGTCAGCGGCGCCGCTCCACTGCCGGTGCAGTTATTGCGGGATTTCGAGGCGAAGTTTCAAATCCCGCTCATCGAGGGATACGGCTTGAGTGAAGCCAGCCCGGTAGTGACCAAGAACCCGCTCCGCGGCGTGCGCAAGGCCGGCTCAATCGGCCTGCCGATTGCCAACGTGGAGGTGAGCGTGCAGGACGACGCCGGCCGCATGTTGGCGGCAGGCGAGGTCGGCGAAATCTGCGTGCGCGGAGGCAACGTCATGCAAGGCTACTGGAACAACCCGGAGGAGTCCGCGAACGTGATGCGTGCCGGTTGGTTGCTGACCGGAGACATCGGTTATCGAGACGCGGACGGTTACTACTTCATCACCGACCGGAAGAAGGACATGCTGCTGGTCAACGGCATCAACGTGTATCCGCGCGAGATCGAAGAGATGCTGCATCACTTTCCCGGAGTGAAGGAGGCGGCGGTCGTGGGCATCCCCGACCCGCGCAAGGGCGAACAACCCATCGCCTACGTTGCTCCGGGAGACGGGGTGTCGTTGGACGAAAAAGCCTTGCTTCAATTCCTCCGGCCAAAGCTTGCGGACTACAAGCTTCCCCGCCGGGTCGTCATCCTGCCTGCCCTCCCGCGAAACGCCACCGGCAAGGTCCTCAAGACCGCCCTCCGCGAGCTGCCCACAAGCCAGCCGCCAGCCACCCGGGCCCGGGCATAGTCTGGCGGAATGGGTTGGGCCAGCTCGAACGATGGGTGGCAATGCGTTGTCCAAAAACCATTTACGCCGGTTGACTGGGTTCGCTTTCAGCCCGGCTTTCCCAGTTGACGCTCTCAACCGACGGCCCGTAAGCTGTTCGCGCGACTGCTTGGGCGCATGGTGCTCCCAAGCCGAAGCTTGATATGGCCGAAGGATATTGCGTTAAGTGCAAAGCCAAAAAAGAAATCGCCGAGGGCGTTGAGGAGGTGATGAAGAACGGGCGCAAGGCCATCAAAGGCAAATGTCCCGCCTGCGGCACCGTCATGTTTAAGATTCTCGGTGGCAAAGCTGCTGCCCCTGCCACGCCGTCTTCCACCCCATCGGCTGCCACTTGATTATGCCTCAGCAGCTTGCCTACGTCATAATCACCCCCTACTCGCTTCACAAATCTCGCACCGGCGGCATTTTAAGCCGGCTCATTTCGCGAACCGGGCTCGACCTCGTGGCGGCGCGCATGTTCGCCCCCAGCGCGGAACTCGCCCAGCAATACTCGGAAGTCGTCATCTCGACCCATGATCCCCAGGACCACCACATCCAAGAATTGATCCGCCAATACATTCTCCAGAATTTCTGCCCCGACCAGAAGACGGGCCGGCGCCGGCGCGTGATGATGCTGTTGTTCAAAGGAGACGATGCCGTGCGCAAGGTCCGATCCGTCGTCGGCAACCTCGGTCCGGATCGCCGCGTCGGCGAAACCATTCGCGACACTTACGGCGATCTCATCCCGGACGATAGCGGCCAGGTGCGATACTTCGAACCCGCCGTGCTCGCCGCGCCGACACCCGAGGAGGCGGCCGAGAAACTGCGGCTCTGGGCGCGATACTCCGAGAGCGACGGTGGCGTGCTCGACAACGTGATCGGCTACGGGCCGGGCGAGGCCCCGCAACGCACGCTCGTGCTCATCAAGCCGGACAACTTCCGGTTTCCCACCGGGCGGCCCGGCAACGTGATTGATTTCTTTTCGCGCACCGGCTTGTTCATCGTCGCCATCAAAGTCCACCGCATGAGCGTGGCGGACGCGATGGAGTTCTACGGCCCCGTGCGTGAAGTGCTGCGCACCCGGCACAAGGACATGGTGGCAGCCAAGGCGCGGGCCGCCGTGGAGAAGGACTTCGGCTTCAAGATCGGCGTGGAACAGGAGAAACAACTTGGCGAAATCCTCGGCCCCATCTTCGGTGACAACCAGTTTGAAAACATTGTCCGTTTCATGTCCGGCCGCACGCCCTCGGAGTGTCCGCAGAATCAGTCGAATGAGCCGGGCAGCGAGAAGTGCATCGCCCTGATTTACGAAGGCGTCGGCGCCGTGGCCAAAATCCGCGATGTCCTCGGCCCCACCGACCCATCAAAGGCCCCACCCGGCTCGATTCGGCGCGAGTTTGGATCAAGTGTGATGGTCAACGCCGCGCACGCCAGCGATTCGCCCGAAAGCGCCCGGCGCGAACTCGGCATCGTCAAGGTGGGCGAGAACAATTTCCGGCAGGTGGTCGAGGAGTTCTACGGGAAGGTTTGACTCTCGCCGCTGTCTTTCGAGTCAGGAGTTTCGGTTTGCGTTTCGAGGCTTTCTTTGCACGCCGGTTCTGCCGGCTTCTGGCTGTTCCCAGAGTTCTGCCACAACCCGCAATTTGTCGAGGAGTCGCGCGTCTGCCGCTGGAAAGTCGTGATCCACCAGGCCGGACTTGCACACCCATTTGAGCGCAGCGCAGCCAATGGGTTGCGGCTCACCTTGCAGCAGACCGCACACGTAGAACCTCAAGCAAACGGTTTTCCCGGGATACTCATGGGTGACCTGCCCGAACAACTCGCCAACGCCGACCTGGACTCCCAATTCCTCCCGCAATTCCCGCATGAGGCATTGCTCGAAAGATTCGCCCTGCTCGCGCTTGCCACCGGGAAATTCCCACAAACCGCCGAGATGCGAATCCGCGTGGCGCTGTGCGATCAGCACCTTTCCGTCGCGGAAAATCAGGCCGGCGGCGACGTCAACGACTTGTCGAGAGTCGAGGGTCGAGGGTCGAGAGCCAGGGGCAGCAGCGTTCGACTCTCGACACTCGACTCTCGGCCGCGTTTTCACCGTCCGACGCTCTTGTAAATCCACCCGCGCTGCTCCATCTCGGCGGGATCGAACAGATTCCGGCCATCGAACATGATTGGATGCGACAACGCGCGGCGGGCGCGATCCAGGTCGAGCTTCTTGAATTCGTCCCACTCGGTCGCCACCACCAGCGCGTCGCAACCCTCGGCCACGTCGTTCATGTCATCCACGAACGTCACACCCGTGAGCACGGCCCGCGCTTTGTCCATGGCCTTCGGATCATGCACGCGGAGGCTCGCACCCTCTTTCTGCAAGCGCTGGCACAGCTCGATGGCCGGTGACTGACGCACGTCGTCGGTGTTCTGTTTGAACGCCAGCCCCAGCACGCCCAGCTTCTTGTCTTTGAGCACCCAGACCGTGTCGGTGATTTTTTTTATGAACCGGTCCATCTGCCCGGCGTTGATGCGCTGGACCTCCTTGAGCAAACGGAAATCCAGGCCGACCTGCTCGGCGATTTTGATGAACGCGCTAAGGTCCTTGGGGAAGCAACTGCCGCCGAAGCCGAGACCCGCGTTGAGAAAGCGCCGGCCAATCCGCGTATCCATTCCCATTCCGGCGGCAACCTCCTGCACGTTCGCGCCCGCCGCTTCGCACAGCACGGAGATGGCGTTGATGTAGGAAATCTTCAGCGCGAGAAAGGAATTGGAGGCGTGCTTGATGAGTTCCGCGGAATTGATGTCCGTGACCACGATGGGGGCGTTGAACTGTTCGAAAATCTCCCGCATCGCCGCCACGGGCCGTTGCGAGCGCACGCCGATCACGACGCGGTCGGGCTTCATCAAATCTTCCACGGCGAAACCCTCGCGGAGGAACTCCGGGTTGCTGACGACGTCGAAGTCCACCTGTGCCTTGCAGTAGCGCTTGATCGTCTCAGCCACCTTGTCGCCGGTCTTGACGGGCACCGTGCTCTTGTCCACGATGATTTTGTAGCTCGTCATCGCGCCGGCGATCTCGCGCGCCACCTTTTCGATGAAGCTCAAGTCCACCGAGCCATCGGGCTGCGGCGGCGTGGGGACGGCAATGAAGACCACGTCGGATTTTGCGACACCCTCCGCCGTGCTGACGGTGAATTCGAGCCGGCCCGACGCAGTGTTTTTCGTGACGAGTTCGTCCAATCCCGGCTCATAAATCGGAATGCCGCCCTCCTGAAGCGTCTTCACCTTTGCCGCGTCATTGTCCACGCAGACGACTCGATGGCCGACTTCCGCGAAACATGCGCCTGTCACCAAACCGACGTAACCCGTGCCGATGATGGTCAGTTTCATCAGACAGAAGCCGGCGCAAAGCCGCCCAGAAAAGTACTGCCCGTCGCGCCGTGGCTCACTTTGAGTCCTTGATCAGGAACCGGCCATAGACCAAACCGGCCGCCGCGCCACCGAGCAGCGGACCCACCCAATAGACAAGATGATTGTTCCAATGTCCGCTGACCAGCGCCGGACCAAAGGTCCGCGCCGGGTTCATCGCCGCGCCCGTCAGAGGGCCACCGAACAGAATATCCAGCGCCACCGTCAGGCCGATGGCCAATCCACCGATCTTCGGCGCCCGCACATCCACCGCGGTCCCGTAAACCACGAACACCAGGAAGAAGGTGAGCACGGCTTCGATGACGATGGCCTGCCCCGTGGAAACGACCGGGCCAGCATTGCCGGCCGCCGCCACGACTGACTGCGGGATGTCCGGTGTCCCTCCAGCCACCGCTGCCGTTCCGAGCAATCCGGCGCAGAGCAGACCCGCCGCTGTGGCGCCGGCCAGTTGCGCCGCCCAGTAAGCAACCAGTGTTTTGGAATCCACCTTGCCGCCCACGAGCAGCCCAAAAGTCACCGCTGGATTCAGGTGACCACCGGAAATCGCGCCCGTTGCACTCGCCATCACCGCGATGGTCAATCCATGCGCCAATGCGATGCCCAGCAACCCTCCGGGCACGCTGCCCAAATGATGAATCGCGCCAACCCCGACGAAGATCAGCGCAAAAGTGCCGATGAACTCAGCCACGCACTGTTTGACGAGAGCCGGTTTCATCGCTCAGGGCTTGTTGATGAGCGTCGGCGCGGGGTTCGCGGTGGCGGGAACGCTCAGGGTGGGTGTGATCACGGCGGCGGGTGGAGCCGGCGGCGCCGGCAGTTTCGCCTTCAGTTCTTCCGCACGAATCCCGGCTTCGTTGCCAAGGGAACTGTTCACGTCGGCGCGGGCGATTTCCTCATAGAGACTGCGCGCCTGCTCCAATTTGTTCTGCGACTCGTAAATCCGGGCGAGGCCGAACCTGGCCTGGGCGAGCGTGATGTCGGTGGCCCGGCGATTGATCACGTCCTGGTAGGCGCGCAATGCTTCGTCCGTCTTGGCCTGGGCGTCGAGACTTGCGGCAACACCCAGCATCGCCTGGGCAATGAATGGACTGTCCGCGTACTCACGCGTGAATCGTTGGAACTGGGTTTGCGCTTCTGCGTACTTCCCCTCAAGGAACAGACTCGAAGCCGCGTGGAGCAATGCACGGGCGCCGGCGCTCGATCCAGCCAGTTCTGTCGCCAATTTCAACACCGTGCCGGAATCCACACGATTCGTCCCGATGTTCGCCGGCGTCAGGACGCGCGTCAGAGCCTCGCCCTCCTCAATTCCCTGCTGTCCTTGGCGCCAAACGTAGTACGAAATCCCGATGCCGAGGACCACCGCAATCCCACCACCCCAGGCCACCAACTTCTTGTTCGCCTCGAACCATGCCCAAAGCTGATCCGAGAGCGGTAACTGCGCGACTTTTTGTTCCATATCGGGCGTGCAATCTTTCGGGCGACCTCGCAAAACGCAAGCTTGAAAAACAAACCGACCGCGGGAACCCAGGGTCTCAACCATCTGCCGCCGTCCAGGCTGCGGCTCACTTGGCAAGATTCTGAAAAAGCTGTTGACACTGGTCAGACGTAACATCAATCTATCCGCATCCGTTGATACGACGGAACTCATGCAGAGTGGCTGAGGGACTGGCCCGATGACGCCACGGCAACCGACCCCGAATGCGTTCGGGGTGACCAGGTGCCAATTCCAGCCCGGACGAAGTCAGTTCGGGGAAAATGAGAAGCGTGCCCAGATTTTATCAGCCCCTTCTCGCCATGAGTCGGGGCTTTTTGTTTGCCCCGTGCCGGTACTGATTATGGAAAAGCACGATGGATTCATGAAGGCGCTCAAGTGCCGCGAGTGCGGCCGCGAATATCCGCTCACGGCCACGCATGTGTGCGAGTTCGATTTCGGCCCCCTCGAAGTGGCCTACGACTACGACCGGATCAAACGCTCGCTAACGAAAGCTGCCATGCAATCCCGCCCCAAAAGCATGTGGCGTTACCGCGAACTCCTGCCGTTGGCCGGCGATCCAACCGTGGGGACGCAGGTGGGTTTTACGCCTTTGATCAAAGCCGACCGCCTCGCCAAGCGCCTCGGCATTCGTGAGCTTTGGATCAAGAACGACACGGTCAACTACCCTTCCCTCTCCTTCAAGGATCGCGTCGTCAGCGTGGCGTTGAGCCGCGCGAAAGAGCTGGGATTTGACACGGTGGCCTGCGCCTCGACCGGCAACCTCGCCAACTCCGTCGCCGCCAACGCCGCGTCCGCCGGGTTGAAGGCCTACGTGTTCATTCCGTCGGACCTCGAACAGGGCAAGGTGCTCAACTCGCTGATTTACGGCGCGCAGGTCATCGGCATCAAGGGTCATTACGACGAGGTGAACCGGCTGTGCGCCGAGATTGCCGGCAAATTCGGCTGGGCCTTCGTGAACGTGAACATGCGGCCCTACTATGCCGAGGGTTCAAAGAGCATGGCGTATGAAATCGTCGAACAGCTCGGCTGGCGCTTGCCGCAACATACCGTCGTGCCGATGGCGTCCGGCTCGTTGCTCACCAAAATCCAGAAGGGCTGCCAGGAACTCGTCAAGCTCGGCCTCGCGCCCGAATCCGAACATCACGTCCATGGGGCGCAGGCCGCGGGATGCTCGCCCATCTCCATTGCCCAAAAGGCCGGGCTGGATTTTTTCAAGCCGGTCAAGCCGAACACGATTGCGAAATCGCTAGCCATTGGCACGCCGGCGGACGGCTTCTACGCATTGCGCGTGATGAAGGAAACCGGCGGCGCAGCCGACGACGTGACCGACGATCAAATCCGCGAAGGCATCCGCGACCTTGCCGAGACGGAAGGCATCTTCGCCGAAACCGCCGGTGGCGTGACCGTGGGTGTGGCCAAGAAACTCATTGCCTCGGGCAAGATTCCGGCGAATGATTCCGCCGTCCTCTGCATCACCGGCAACGGCCTGAAGACGCTCGATGCGGTCGTGGGCCATGTCGGCAAGACGCGCGAGATCAAGCCGAGCCTACGCGAGTTTGAAGCGATGCTGGCGAGTGAAGAGAAGGTGAGCGCGTAATCGAAGTTGCATGCCTCCCAATTTTCAGACGCTTTTTGAATGGCTAAAGAAGATGTTTTTTGCCGCCCTGCTGGGCGTGGTGTTGGCTATCTTCGGAGCCGTCATGGGAGCAACCGGCTTTTTCGGCACACTTCTGATCATTCTGGGAGTTGCTTGCATTCTTCCACTCTTTGTATTCTCGTACGTGCTGACCATTCTGCACTGGAAGCATCGCTACATCGGACGGCACAGCACCCTCTGGGGAGTGCTCTTGTTGGTGGAGACATCCGGGTGGTTTAAGCTGATTTACATTTTTAGACACATAATTCCTGACATGAAGTCGTCAGGAAGGTATTTGAAGGCAGCACACTGATCAGGTATCGAAGTCTATGGCAAAGAAAGTTCGAATCCCAACGCCGCTCCGCAAGTTGACCAACAACGAAGAACTCGTGGAGGTCAACGGCGCGACCATCGCCGAGGCGATCGCTGAATTGCAGACGCGCTATCCTGGCATCCAGGAACGCCTGGTGGATGACAACGGCGAGGTCCGCCGTTTCGTGAACGTTTATGTGAACGAGGAGGACATCCGCTTCCTCAGCAACCAGCAGACCCCACTCAAGGACGGCGACGAGATCAGCATCATTCCGGCGATCGCCGGCGGTTGATCTGGCCTCGCGTCTTCGTCACCAACCATCCATAGCCCTCCATGCCGACACCACGGAAACCCAGGAAGCTGGCTTCGGCCGGCCCGGACCAGGCGCGTCTCTGGTTGATGTACCCGCCGCGACAGATCAAGAAACCGTTCATCTGGGAGATCGGTCACAAGTTCAAAGTCGTCACCAACATCCGCCAGGCCAGCGTCACGGACGAGATTGGCATCGTCTGCCTGGAACTGGACGGCCCGCGCCCGGAGATCAACGCCGCCATCAAATGGCTTGAGCGCCACGGCGTCAGCGTCGAGCCGGTCGAGATCAACGTGATTGAAAGTTGATCTTGCCCCAAGATTGTCGTCGCTGACGTGAGGAGGCGGCCTTGTCTTGATGGGCAGCTTCATCAATCGCGGCCCAATAGATGTCGGCGTCGTTCGTCCGCGCGTTGCTGATCGCCTGACTCGGCCTGCGGAATACAGCGGCGTCTTTCACCAGCCTCGCCGCGCTTGACGCCCGCGCAGCCACACTTCACCTTGCCGCCCGCTGGCCGGCAGAAACGGCCCGATGCACTTTTATGAGCCACGCGCACAATTTGTTCGAGACCTTGAAGGACTTTGACCTGGGAAACGGAGTACGCGGACACTTCTATTCGCTGCCCCAACTGGAAACCGCCGGCGTCGGCCCCGTCTCCACCCTGCCCGTTTCGATCCGCCTCGTGCTCGAATCCGTTCTGCGCAATTGCGACGGCAAGCGCGTCAGCGAGGCCGCCGTCCGCGCGCTGGCGAACTGGCAACCCAACGCCCCGCGCACCGAGGAAATCCCGTTCGTGGTCGCGCGAATCGTCTTGCAGGATTTCACGGGCGTGCCGCTGCTCGTGGATCTCGCCGCCATGCGCTCGGCGGTGAAGCGGCTGGGCAAGGACCCGAAGATCGTCGAGCCGCTCGTGCCGGTGGACCTGGTCGTGGACCACTCGGTGCAGGTGGATTTTGCCGGCACGGCGGACGCGTTGCAGCGCAATCTGGAAATGGAATTTCAACGCAACCGCGAGCGCTACCAGTTCCTCAAGTGGGGCATGCAGGCGTTCGATACCTTCAAGGTCATCCCGCCCGGCATTGGCATCGTGCATCAGGTCAACCTGGAGTATCTCGCGAAGGGCGTGCTGAACTCCCAACTCTCAACCCTCAACTCCCAACTATGCTTCCCCGACACGCTCGTCGGCACGGATTCGCACACGACAATGATCAACGGCATCGGCATTGTGGGCTGGGGCGTCGGCGGCATCGAGGCGGAGGCGGGAATGCTCGGGCAGCCGGTTTACTTTCTAACGCCGGACGTCGTGGGAGTGCATCTCACAGGCACGTTGCACGAAGGGGTTACGGCGACCGACCTGGCACTCACCATCACGCAACTCCTGCGCAAGGCGAAGGTTGTGGGCAAGTTTGTCGAGTTCTTCGGCCCGGGTGCCGCGGCCTTGCCCGTGGTGGACCGCGCGACCATCGCGAACATGGCGCCGGAATACGGCGCGACGATGGGCTTTTTCCCCATTGACGGCGAATGCGTGAACTACCTGCGTGCCACGGGCCGGAGTGAGGAGCATTGCCAACTCTACGAGAACTATTACCGGGCTCAGGGTTTGTTCGGCATGCCGATGAAGGGCGACATCGCTTATTCGCAAGAGCTTGAACTCGATCTCGGCACCGTGTTGCCCAGCGTTGCCGGACCAAAACGTCCGCAGGATCGGATCGAGCTGCCGAAACTGAAAGGCGAATTCCTCGGTTCACTGACCAGGCCGGCGACGGAGAACGGGTTTGGCAAACGCCCGGAGGATCTGCGTGTGATGGCCCGGGTGAACACCGCCCGCGAAGCGCATCCGCTCATTGACCACAGCTATGGCCACCGCAAAATGGGCGTCGAACCAAGCGAGTCCGAGATGCGCGACCAGCACCCGGCGCCGGACACTCCGGAGCAGGTGCCGGCCAGCGCGTTTCCGAAAGCCGAGAGCGAAATCCACCACGGCAGCGTGCTCATCGCAGCGATCACCAGTTGCACGAACACGAGCAACCCCAGCGTGATGCTCGCCGCGGGATTGCTCGCGAAGAAGGCTGTGGAGCGCGGATTGAGCGTGAACCCGGTCGTGAAAGCCTCGCTCGCGCCCGGCTCCCGCGTGGTCAGCGATTACCTGAGCCGCACGGGACTCCAGCCGTTTTTGGACCGGCTCGGCTTTAACCTTGTGGGCTTCGGATGCACGACCTGCATCGGAAACTCCGGACCGCTTGCCGCGTCCATCGAAGACGCGATCAACAAATACGACCTCGTCGCCGCGTCCGTCCTTTCGGGCAACCGCAACTTCGAGGCGCGCGTTCATCAAAGCATCAAGGCGAACTTTCTGATGTCGCCGCCGTTGGTGGTGGCGTTCGCACTGGCGGGCCGGGTGGACGTGGATCTGACCAACGAACCGCTCGGCGCCGGCAAGGACGGCAAACCGGTCTTCCTGCGCGACATCTGGCCCAGCCTGCGCGAAGTGCGCGATCTCATGCAGGCCGCCTTGCAACCGGAAGTCTTCCGAAAACTCTACAAGGACTTCGCCGCGCAGAATCCGAAATGGAATGAAATCCCCGCCAGCACCGGGAACGTTTACGAATGGGACCTCCACAGCACTTACATCCAGGAGCCGCCGTTCTTCGAAAACTTCTCGATGCAGCCGGGCGAAATCCGCGGAATCCAGGGCGCGCGCGCGCTCGCGATCTTCGGCGACAGCGTGACGACCGACCACATTTCGCCGGCGGGTTCGATCAAGAAGACTTCGCCGGCGGGCGATTATCTCACCAAGCACGGCGTGCATCCGCCCGACTTCAACAGCTACGGCTCGCGCCGCGGCAACGACCGTGTGATGACGCGCGGCACATTCGCCAACGTCCGCATCAAGAACCTGATGGTGCCCGGCGTCGAGGGCGGCGTGACAAAGTTCCAACCCAGCGGCGAACAGATGAGCATTTACCACGCGGCGATGGAGTACGCGAAGACCCGCACTCCGCTGGTGGTGTTCGCCGGGCAGGAATACGGCACCGGCAGTTCGCGCGATTGGGCGGCCAAGGGCACGGCGCTGCTCGGCGTGAAGGCCGTCATCGCGCAAAGCTTTGAACGGATACATCGCAGCAACCTCATCGGCATGGGCGTGCTGCCGTTGCAATTCAAGGAAGGCACGACCGCGCAGTCGCTCAAGCTCGACGGCTCAGAATCGTACGCCATCGCAAATCTGGACGCCGCGCTCAAACCGCAACAGGACCTCACGTTGCGCATCACGCGCAAGGACGGCCGGTTCGAGAATGTTGCCGTGAAGTGCCGGATAGATACGCCGATTGAAATTGATTACTACCAGCACGGCGGGATTCTGCCTTGCGTGCTGCGGCAACTCGTGGCGTGATAGGAGCGCCGGTCTCCGACCCGGCGCGTTTCAAACCAGACAACCGACGCGCCGGGTCGGAGACCGGCGCTCCGACACCCGTGCATCCCCGCAATAAGCGAGAATATTTGCGCGACCTTGTCGCCGCGAAGTACAAGGCGTTTCGCCCGCTCACGGAGGAGGAACGCGCGCTCGGATTTCTCGGCTGGCATCAACGGGGTTACTTGCCCCACTGCGATTATCCGTGGCTGACGCAATTCGTCACCTTCCGGCTCGCTGACTCCATGCCCGCAACGCGCCGCACAGAATGGGATCACTTCCTGAAAATCGAAGACGTGCGGGACAGGCGAACGAAACTCGAGGAATATCTCGATCGTGGTGTAGGCGAGTGTCGTCTGCGCAATTTGGGAATCGCCCGGTTGGCAGAAGAGACGTTGCTCCATTTTCACAATGACCGATACGAATTGCTGGCGTGGTGCGTGATGCCGAATCATATTCATGCGTTGGTGCATGTCTGGCAGACGCCGTTGGGCCAAATGATTCAGAGCTGGAAGCGATTCATCGCCACTAACGCTGAGGCCGCGCAAACGGAGCGCCGATCTCCGACCCGGCGCGTTTCAAATGAGCCCATCAACACGCCGGCCCGGAGAGCGGTGCTCCAATGGGAACGCGAATACTGGGATACGTTCATGCGGGACGAGGAGCAGGAAAAGAAGGCTGTTCGCTACATCGAAAACAACCCTGTGAAAGCAAATCTTTGCCGCGTGCCCGAACAATGGGAATTCAGTAGCGCAAGATTTCGGGACGGGTACCGGCGGCTCGTGCTGCCAAGAATGCCAAATCCGACGCGTTGAAGGAGACACCAACGCGCCGGGTCGGGGACCGGCGCTCCTATGCACCGCGTCATCTTCCATCTCGACATGGATGCGTTCTACGCGTCCGTGGAGCAGCGTGACAATCCATCACTGAAGGGAAGGCCCGTCATCGTCGGTTCGCCGCCAACGCAACGCGGGGTGGTTTGCGCGGCGAGTTACGAGGCGCGGAAGTTCGGCGTGCGTTCGGCGATGCCCAGTGTCACGGCTGGACGGCTCTGCCCAGAGGGAGTCTTTCTGCGCCCGCGCATGGACTCCTATAAGGCGGAGTCGCGCGAGATCATGCGCATCGTCGGGCAGTTGGCCGGGGAACTGATTCAACAAGTCTCCATTGATGAGGCGTATCTGGACGCATCGGCGAAGTGTCAGGCCGCCACTCCCGACGCGAGCCTGGAACGCGGACTGCCGTTGGCGCGTGGGATCAAGCAGGCCATCCACACGCAACGGCAACTCACTGCGACCATCGGAATCGCCTCCAACAAACTCCTGGCGAAGCTGGCCAGTGATTTCCAGAAACCCGATGGCCTGACACTCATCCGCGAAACTGGAAAGCTCGCATTTCTGCGCCCCTTGCCGGTGCGCTCACTCCATGGCGTCGGAAAAGTCACGGAAACAAATCTCCACCGGGCAGGCATTCAAACGGTGGGTGATTTGCAGGACCATCCGGGCGACTTGCGGGCGGTGGTGGGTTCGTGGGGGCCGGAGTTGAGGCGGTTCGCATTCGGCGAGGACGATCGTCCGCTCGATCTGGGCGATCAGGTCAAAAGCATCAGCAGCGAAAACACCTTCTTGCAGGACACGGACGACCGACCGACGCTTCGGGCATGCCTGAAGGAACAAGCCGCGGATGTGGCGAAGCATCTTATGAAGCGGCGGCTGGCGGCGCACACCGTGCAGGTCAAGTTGCGTTACGGCGACTTCACCACCCTCACGCGGCAGGTTTCCGTCGAAGAGCCCGTCACTGACGCAAAAGAGATTTACCGCCTCGGGTGCTGGCTGCTCGCGCGCGAGAAGTTGGTGGACCGTCCGCTGCGATTGATTGGCCTGGGTGTCAGCGGATTGGCCGAGGTGACCAGCAGCCAGCTTGCGCTGGCGTTTTCACGCTGACAAATGGGACGGTCGCTCAGTTGTTGGAGCGAAACAGGTCGTCTCCCGCCATCACCGTGCTGTCTTCCCACACTTTGTTTGGGCCTGCCGAGCGCACCAGCAGGCTGTCGCCGGAAATGTAGAATTTCATCGGCGTGCCCCACGGGTCAATGACTTCGCCCTTCGAATTGATGTCGCTCTTACGCACGGTGAGGATGAGCACCTTCTTGTCGGTTTGTCCTAGAAGGGATTTCACGATGTCCACATTGTTGGCAGACGGATAATTGCCCACGAACTCCTTGTACTGTTGGATGCCCTGGATTAGCGTCTCGGCATCCGCGTTGAATTTGGCCACCCGCGAATCCAACTGGTTGCGGGTAAAGCGCATGGCCTGCCAGCCGACGCCGACAGCCAGCAGGACCACCAAAAATGCCCATGCAATCTTTTTCATGGCCGCCAGTCTTGCAGCTTAGGTGCCAGCCGGCAAGTTCAGATTCGGTCGCGGCGGGGGCGGCGCCGTGCTCTCCCGCACGAGGAGTTCCGCCGGTAGTCGCCGGGACTCGGCGCGCTCTCCACGCAACAGCTTCAGCATCGCCTCCATCGCCGCTTCGCCCAGCCGGAGTTTTGGCTGGCGCACCGTCGTCAGTGGCACGCGAAAATGCTCACTGAGCAGGATGTTTCCAAACCCAACGACGGACATCTCTTGCGGAATCTTGAGGCCCTGCCGGAGGAAAGTCGTCGCGCAACCGGCGGCGACCAGGTCGTTCACCGCCTGCACCGCCGTGGCATCACAACCCTCGTTGACCATTTGCAAGCCCACCCGCTCGCCGTCTTCCACCGTGCTGCCGGCGCTGAAAACCAACTTCTCGTCCAGCTCCAGCCCGGCGTCCCGCAGCGCGCGGCGGTGACCCTCCAGCCGCTCCTGCGCCCATGGCGCCACGAGCCGCCCGGCCAGGAACGCAATGCGCCGGTGGCCCAGGTCCAGAAGGTGTTTCGTTACGTCATGGCTGCCGACGAGATCATCCGGGCTGACGCTGGGGAATTGCGCGCAGAACGGCACCGGATGGCCCAGCAACACGACTGGCGCGCCGCGCACGCGCAACTCGTCGTAAACCGGCGCCGTTGGCTCGATGCGATACACCGGCGAGACAAAAAGCCCGTCCACCCGCCGTGCCATCAAGCGGCGCAGACAGGCCGCCTCGCGCTCCGGCTGGTTCAGTGTGTGGGCCACGATGAGATCGTAGCCGGCTGCATAAGCGCCTTCTTCAATGGCCCGGACCACGCGTGCCACGATGGGATTCGCCAGCGAGGAAATGACCACGCCGAGGAGGCGGCTCCGGCGGTTGCGCAGCCCCTGCGCGGTCGAGTCCGGCACGTAGCCCATCTCGCGCGCCAGTTGCCGCAACCGCGTGCGGGTGGCCGCCGAAACATCCGGCGCGTCCCGCAGCGCCTTGGACACCGTCATCATCGAGACGCCGGCCCGGGCGGCGATGTCTTTTAGCCGAACCATTCTTTTTAGTCCAAAGTCTGGAGTCTAAAGTCTAAAGCCGCGGTGATTTGTGCGCGCGTGACACAAGGGGTTCCTTCCCCGGCTTCAGATTCTGGGCTTTGGACTTTAGACTGATTAGACATTGGCCCCGCGCCAGTTCAGTTTCTGCCGCAGCGCTTCAAAGAACGAACTGCCCGGCAGGCGCATCAACCGCACTGTGCGCCGGCTGCGCCGGACGATCACGACATCACTCGCGGCCAATTCAGTGACCAACTGGCCGTCGGCGCTGAGGATCGTGGACGGTTTGGGGCTAATCGCCCGCACTCGGATCGCCGAGGTCAATGGCACAATCACGGACCGGTTCGAAAGTGTGTGCGGACAAATCGGCGTGAGCGCGAAGACCTCTGCCGTTGGCGCCACCACTGCGCCGCCTGCTGCCAGCGAATACGCGGTCGAACCGGTCGGCGAACTGACGATCAATCCGTCGCAGCGATAACGCGTGAGCGGGGCGCCGTCCACGGCAACGTCCAGTTCGATGAGACGCGAAACCACACCGCGGCTGATGACGATGTCATTGAGGGCGGTTTCCCGCACGAACCGGCCTTCGCAGCGCACCGTGGCTTCAATGAGCGCACGCCTTTCGAATTTGAACTCGCCCGCCCAGACGTGTTTGAGCGCGCGCGGCAGTCCGGACGAGGACACGGCGGTGAGAAATCCAAGTCCACCGATGTTAATACCGAGCATCGGTGTGCGCGACCCGGCGATGGCCCGCGCGGTGCGCAGCATGGTGCCGTCGCCTCCGAACACGATCAACAGGTCCACCGCCCGGGCAAGCGCCAGCGGCCCGTCGCACAGTTTCGCCTTGAGCCTGGCAGGCCGCGCCGTCTCGGGATCGCTGAAGACCTGACGCCCCGACGCGCGAATGAAGCGGGCGGCGGCGCCGATGGCGCCGTTGAAGACGACCTTTTCGGAGTGGCCGATAAGCCCCACGCGCCGGATCTGGTCAGCCTGTCTTTTCAATCAATGCCAGGAATTCTTTGTTGCCCGCCGGTCCCCGCAGCGGCGACTCGGTCACGCCGCGCCAGAGCAGCGCTGCTTGCGCAGAAACGAACTCGCGCAACTCCCGCAGGACGCGCTCATGCACCGCCGGATCGCTGATCACGCCCGCGCCGCGGTCGGCTTCCGCTTTGCCGGCCTCGAACTGAGGCTTGATCAACGCGACGATTCTACCGGCTGGCCGCATCAATGCAACGGCGGCCGGAAGAATTTTGCGCAACGAGATGAACGAACAATCCACCACCGCCAGGTCCACGGGCGAAAATGGCGGTGGCATCCGCGCCAGCGTGAGGTTGCGGGCGTTCGTCTTCTCCAGCACCACGACCCGGCGATCACGGCGCAATTTCCAGGCGAGTTGTCCCTGGCCCACGTCCACCGCATAGACCTTCGCCACGCCGGCTTGGAGCAGGCAGTCGGTGAACCCGCCGGTGGACGCGCCGAGGTCAATCGCGATCTGCCCGGCGACATCGAGGTGGAAGTGCTTCAAAGCGTGCGCGAGTTTGTGGCCGCCGCGGCTGACAAATGTCTCCGGGGCCGTGAGGGTCAACAAGTCGTCAGGCTTGACGGCATCGCTGGGCTTTCGCGCTGGCTGACCGTTCACGAGGACCGTGCCTGCCATGACGGCGCGTTTCGCCTGCTCGCGGCTGGCGCACATGGCGCGTTCGACGAGGGCCTGGTCCAGGCGGATCATCGTAGGAGTCTGGGTTGTGAATCGGGAATCGAAACCTTCGGAGCCGCCGCCGGCCTCGGAGTAACTCTGGGCCGGAGAAACCACGCGCGCAGCCAAGCCCAGGCGCGAGGCTCGCCACCGCTACTCCCGGCTTGCGCTGGCGTAAACGCGCTCCTGCACTTCCTGGTAGCTGCTGAGGAACAATGCCGTGTCGGCGGCGGATTTTTCGATGAGTTGCTTGAGCAGGAACAGCTCGGAGCTGTTGATTACGGCGTGAACACTTTGCTGGAACGCCTGCATCGGGGTGAAGGTCTGGAACGAGTCGCCGAGGAGGATGATCGCGGCGTGGCGCCGCTGGCTCATCGGCATGGATTGCAACGCCCGCAGCGTGAGATTCTCCTCGAGCGTGTTCGCGGCAAACCGTTCCTCGATGATCACGACCTGGTAGCGGACCTGGCTGAAGCGGATGAGAAAGTCGCTGTGCGTGGCGGCGGTGTGGATCTTGTAACCGAGTTCCTGCAACGCGGTCCTGGCGGCCTCGAGCCATTCCGGCGTGGAGAAGGCGAGCAACGCCGGTTTGTCCGTGGCACTGATGAATTCGAATCGTTCACTCATGGTTTACTTGAGTTTCAGGGTTGCCGGGGCGGGCGCCGCGCCGAGCGGACTGGCATCAGCGCCGGTTTTCATGCGCAGGCCGGTGACCGAGGTGGTGGACTCGCCGCGCGCCTTCTTGAGGTTGTCAATGCCTCGCGAGACGACGCCGCGCTTGGTGCAATACAACAGCGCAGTGTCCTCGGTGATTGTGCCCTGGTCGTAGGCCTCCAGGCAGGAATGGTCGAACGTGCGCCAGCCGAAGGTGTAGCTGGCCTCGATGATTTCGTAAAACGTCTTGCCCTCGCTCTCGCCGAGCCGGATGGTTTCCTGGGTGCGGAGGTTGGCGCCCATGATTTCCAGGACCGCGAAGCGTCCGCCGCCGACCTTGGGCACGAGCCGCTGGCTGATGACCCAGCGCAGCGTGTCGGCGAGGCGGATGCGAACCTGCTCCTGTTCCTCCGGCTCGAACATGCCCAGGATGCGGTTGATGGTCTGGCCGGCATCCACCGTGTGCAAGGTGCTCAACACCAGGTGGCCCGTTTCCGCGGCGCTGAGGGCGATGCTCACCGTTTCGCGATCACGCATTTCGCCGACCAGCACAACCTTTGGCGCCTGCCGCAAGGCCGCGCGCAAGCCGCTGGCGAACGAGTCGAAATCCAATCCCAACTCGCGCTGATTGAAGGTCGCCTTGGCGTGGGGATGGACGTATTCAACCGGGTCTTCGAGCGTGATGATGTGAAATGGCTTGGCCTGGTTGATCTCGTTGAGCACCGCGGCGAGCGTGGTGGATTTGCCAGAGCCGGTCGCGCCGGTGACCAGCACCAGGCCGGTCTTCTCGCGGGGAATCTGTTTGAAAATCTCCGGGAACTGGAGCCAGTCCAGCGTCGGGATGTCGGTGTTGAGCTTGCGGCAGACGATCGAGTAATTGCCGCGCTGGGAGAAGATGTTGACGCGGAAACGCGCCTTGTCCGAGAGCGAATACGACGCGTCGCACGACCCGCGCTTGAGCAGGTCCATGATGTGCCATTGATTCTCGCCCACCAGATTCAGGGCCACCATCTCGGTCTGAAATGGCGTCAGCTTCTCGATCGCCGGATCGAGCGTGACCGGTTTGAGTTCGCCAAAAGATTCGACCTGCGGCGGCCTGTCCACGGTGAACAACAGGTCCGAGACTTCGGGCTGGGATTCGAGCATCGTGCTCAGGATGCTGTCTAGTTCGGGGCGGCGCATAAGCGTGGGGGTGGCGGGTTCAGGCGTCTCCGGCTTCCTTGGCCTCTTCCTGTTTCTCCTTCGGGAGGAATTGGAGGAATTTTTTCTTGTCGAGGCATTTGTCGTAGGCCTCCTCGGGCGAAATGCGTTTCATCCGCACGTGCTCCATGATGGCGTCGTCGAGCGGTTGGTTGCCGAGTTTCTTGCCCACCTGGATCATGCCGGGAATCTGGTGGGTCTTGCCTTCGCGGACCAGGTTGGCGATGGCCGTGGTGAAAACCAGGATCTCGAGCGCCGCCACGCGGCCTTTCTTGTCCACCCGGCGGAAAAGGTTTTGCGCCACAATCCCCTTGAGCGATTCGGAAAGCGTCGTGCGAATCTTGTTTTGCTGGTCGGCGGGAAACACGTCAATGATCCGGTCCACCGTCTTGGCGGCGCTGGGCGTGTGCAGCGTGCCGAACACAAGATGGCCGGTGTTGGCGGCGAGAATGGCCAGCTCGATGGTTTCCAGGTCGCGCATCTCGCCGATGAGGACGATGTCCGGGTCTTCGCGCAACGCGCCGCGCAGGCCGGAGGCGAAGCTCTTGGTGTGGACGCCGACTTCGCGCTGGTTGACGAGGCAGCTCTTGCTCTCATGCACGAACTCGATGGGGTCTTCCATCGTGATGATGTGGTCCCGGCGGTTCTTGTTGCAGTAATCAAGCATCGTGGCCAGCGTGGTGGATTTGCCCGAGCCGGTCGGACCCGTCACGACAATCAGGCCCTTGTGCAGCATCGCGAATTTCTTCAACACGGAGGGCAGAGGCGCGTCGAATTTCTCAAAATCCTCGAAGGAGAGGACCTTGGTGGGAATCTGCCGGAACACGGCGGCGATGCCGTTCTTCTGCTGGAAAAAATTGGCGCGGAAACGGGAGACGTTGGGAATCTCGTAACCGAAGTCCACGTCGCCGGTTTCCTCGAACTGTTTGATCTTGTACTCGGGCGCGATCTCGTAGAGCATCGCTTTGAGGCCGTCGTTTTCCAGGGCCGGGTATTCCACGCGGTGGAGTTCCCCGTTGATGCGCAGCATGGGGGCGTTGCCCGATGCGACGTGCAAGTCCGAGGCTTTTTGCTCGAACATCAGGTTGAAGAAGCCGTCAATCTTGGCCATAAGTGTTGGCGATTCGCGCGACTATGAGCTAAATCCGCACCACGCGCAAGCGATTGAACACCGTCTCCAGAATAATCCAAGCCGAAATCGCGCGGCACGGCGCCATCCCGTTCGCGCGGTTCATGGAGCTCGCGCTGTATTGTCCCGATTGTGGATATTACGAGAGGGAAAAGGACACGGCCGGAAAACGCGGCGATTTCTTCACGAGCGTGAGCGTCGGGAGCCTTTTCGGCGAGTTGCTGGCGTTCCAGTTCGCGGAATGGCTGGAGGAATCGCGCGGCGCTGGCGGCGGACTCCACATTATCGAAGGGGCCGCGCACGACGGGAGATTGGCGCACGACATTCTCAGTTGGATGCGCCGTCAACGGCCGCAACTTTTCCAGCGGCTCGCATACCTCATCCTCGAACCTTCCCCGCGGAGGCAAGCGTGGCAGCAGGAAGCACTCAAGGAGTCTGGCTCGCAGGTTCGATGGTGTACTGAGGCGGGCGAGGCGGGAAACCAAGGCGGCTTCCGCGTCATTTTCTGCAACGAACTGCTCGACGCCATGCCGGTGCAGCGCGTCGGCTGGGACGCGCGGCGACGCGAGTGGTTCAATTGGGGTGTCACGATGGACAATGGCCGGTTCGCCTGGACGCGCCTGCACGCATTGAAGCCCGATCCGGACTTTGCGGCCGTCGCTGCTCCGGCTTTGCTTGAACAATTGCCCGATGGCTTCACGATGGAAGTTTCGACCGCTGCCCTGCGCTGGTGGATGGATGCCGCGAGGTTGCTGAAGCGCGGCAAGTTGCTCACCCTGGACTACGGTTTGGACACCGGCGAATTGATTTTACCAGAACGCCAGCGCGGAACGTTGCGGGCTTATCACCGTCATCTGCCCGTCGAGGACGTGCTGGCGAATCCTGGTGAACAGGACATCACGGCACATGTCAGCTTTACAGCGATTCAGAGGGCGGGAGAAAAGGCCGGATTGCGGACCGTGGCCCTGCTGTCGCAATCGCAATTCCTCACCGACATCGCCCGGCGCGCGTGGCAGGACGACAGCCGGTTCGGCGACTGGACTCCATCGCACACCCGTCAGTTCCAAACGCTCACCCACCCCGAACATCTCGGGCGCGCGTTCCGCGTGTTGATCCAGGAACCTCGGGTTGCCGATTGAGTTACGGTCCAGCCATCCGGACACATCGGCTTCGGAAAACTCATTGACGGGGCAACTGGCCGGCTCTTAGCGTGGTTGCAAGCAAACCCTATGAACACGCCGCCAGCCAATTGCTTCACTGATTCGCCCGCACAGTCCTTCTCGTCCGGTCGCTTTCTCGTTCTGACCGCCGCAACACTCGTTGCCCTTGCGTCCTGGGCTGGAGCCGCGGATTCGGAAGCGGGCCGTTGGTGGAAGGGCAATTTGCACACCCACACGCTCTGGAGCGACGGCGATGACTATCCGGAAATGGTCACGGCCTGGTATCAGGACCACGGTTACGAATTCCTGGGCATCTCCGATCACAATCGTCTGCTGACAGGCGAGCGCTGGACCGACGCGGGCACGAATCGCGGCGGCGCGGTGGCCCTGGACAAATATGTCAAACGGTTCGGCGGCGACTGGGTTGGCCTGCGCGAGTCGGGCGGCCAGAAACTCGTCCGGCTCAAGACACTGGCCGAGTTCCGCGGCAAGTTTGAGAAACCGGGGAGTTTTTTGTTGATCGAATCCGAGGAGATCACCGCGAACTACGAACAGGTGCCGGTCCATATCAACGCCACCCACCTCCGCGAGTTGATCCCGCCGCAGGGCGGCAACAGCGTCTTCGAAGTCATCCAGAACAACGTCACCGCCGTTCTCGACCAGCGCCAGCGCACCGGCCAGCCGATGGTGCCGAACATCAACCATCCCAATTTCCTCTGGGCACTGACCGCGGAGGAAATGATGCGCGTTCAGGGAAACCGGTTCCTGGAGATTTACAACGGCCATCCCATCACCAAGGACCCCGGCGACGCCACGCACGCGGGAACTGAGCGCCTCTGGGATGTCGTGCTCACCTGGCGCCTCCACCAAATGAAGCAAGAGCCGATTTGGGGCACGGCGGTGGACGACGCCCACAGCTACCACAAGTTCGCGGTGGGCGAACCGAACCCGGGCCGTGGATGGCTCATGGTTCGCGCGGCGCGGTTGACGCCCGAGACGTTGATCGCGGCCATGGAGGCCGGTGATTTTTACGCGACCACCGGAGTCAGGCTCAAAGACGTGCGCCGCGCCGACGACCGCATCGCCGTCGAGATTGATGCAGAACCCGGTGAAACCTACACCACGCAATTCAACGGCACGCGCGCAGGTTACGATCCGACGAATGAGCCTGTGCGCGGCCCTGATGGCAAACCCCTGCGCACGACCCGCCGTTACAGCAAGGACGTCGGCGCCGTGCTGGCCGAGGTCAAAGGCCCGAATCCCTCCTTCACGCTCAAAGGCGACGAGATTTATGTGCGCGCCACAGTCGTGTCATCGAAGTCGAAAGCGAACCCTGCGTTTGCCGGCGATCTGGAGAAAGCTTGGGTCCAGCCGGTCATCCCGCGTCGCGACAAGTCCCGGCCTTGAGTGCGATCACTGGGAATGCGGAGCCGTTGCAGGCGGGCCAATGGGCGGGAGAGATTTCGCAAGCGGACAAATTGGAAGCAAATTTCAGACGCCAGCGCATTGATCGGCCATGGAGACGGGTTTAGAGTATCGCCGCATCAAAACCCATGTTCGCGCCGTGTAGCTGCATCGCATTACGAACCTGTTCGGAGACCCGACGCTTATGTACCTTCCAGGCAAGCCCAAACCAAACCGTTGGCTGAAGTTGAATCTTCGGACTGCCGCTCTCTTCCGTCCGACACTCCTGGCAATCGGCCTAACCGCCGCGTTTGGCGCGCTGCCGCTCCGCGCGAACGTGCTTTTCCACGACAATTTTCTCCCGGGTTGGACCGTCGTCCAGCCGGCGGGGGAATACTTCAGCGGCCCGTTGAAGTGGGAATATGACCTGACGAACGCCGCGCTTCTGGAACAAAGCAACATTTACACGGACGATTCGGTCGGCGCTCCGGCGGCAATTGCGCCGATGTTGATCAACGATACTGTGACCGGCGCGAGCTTTACCTATATGGCGCGATTGACTGCGGGTGACAACGATGGGTTTGGATTGATCTTTGGCTATCAGAATGAGGACACATTTTATCGCGTGGTTTTTTCGAGGCAAGCCGATGCCGGACGGGCCTTGGGCTTTCCCTGGATCGGCACGACTGTGGATCGAAAGACCAACGGCGCCACGAGCCATCTCGTCGGACCCTCCGGCGGTTTCACCAACACCGCCAACCGGCCGTTCGACGTGACGATCACTGTGGACCCGCTCAATCGCCTCAACCTCGTGGTCGTGGACAATCCGCTGGTCACGCCCGTCACCTATGTCCTGGCGACCAACCTGCCATTGCCCTCGCCGGCCAACGGCAGAGTGGGAGTGGTCACATGGGGCATGAGCGGCGGCACGCCGGCGGGGTTCCGCATCCAGAATCTGAATCTTACGCCGGTGGCCCTCACCGGGAATCTCAACAGCACGACCAACTGGACGTCCGTGGTCCCGCCGCGCATGGCCACCAACAGCGCGACCCAGACGGGGAATCCGGCCTGGGTGGTGGCTGCGAGAGACGACGGGTTCACTGCCACGATGGAGGAAGGCGGCAATTGTTTTCAGGGCAACGACGGGCCGGGAAAAGTGGACTTCACCGGGCCGACGCTCGTGGCCGGGAGCGACACCTGGTCCAATTACCTCGTGGCCGCGCGGATCATTCCCTACGACGACGATGCGCAGGGGATCGTCCTGCGTTACCGAAACAGCTCGAACTTTTATCGGATCGTGCTGCGCGCGGAGAATTCGCTCAACGGCCCGCAGCAGGGGCTTTCGATTCAGAAAAACGTCAACCGGATCTACAGCGAAGTCTATCACGACAGCCCGGTGAAGTACAATCCGGTTTCCGGCGTGCCGTACGATCTCGTGGCGCAAATTCAAACCAACACGCTCTCGGTCCTCGTCGTGGCGGACCCCGAGGGCGCGGCCCAGGTTTTCAGCTACGGGCCGTTTAACGTCACTGGCGTGAACACCGGCAAAGTTGGGTTGATCAGTTGGGGAATGTCGCGGACGGATTTCGACTGGGTGAGCGTGCAGGACGGCGCTTCGCTGTATGTCTCCTCTCCTTTCGGCACCGCCACACCGGCCCGCGGGTTGACCAGTTACACGCCGGGGATGGTGATTGACGCCTCGATCGGGCCGGCGACAGTCGAGCCAGGCATCCGGCGGACGACCGTCGGCTGGACCGGTTCTGGTTCTGTGCCGGCGAGCGGCGTCGGCACCAATGTGAGCTTCAGGATTGATGACTTCTCAGAGTTGCATTGGAAATGGCAGTCGGAATACATGCTCACGGTTTCCAACACCACGGGCGGAACAGTATCCTACCCGCCGGGCGATTGGTTCCTGGAAGGCTCGAACATCACGGTCATTGCCAGTCCGGCGGCGGGTTATGCGTTCGCCGGTTGGAGCGGGGATTCCCAATCGAGTTCGCCCACGTTGAACCTGGTGATGAACCATCCCTACACCATCACCGCCAACTACACCGCCGATGCTGATGGCGACGGGCTGGCGGATGATTGGGAACTGGGCTGGTTCGGAAACCTGGACGCCCTGGCGGATGCCGACCCCGATGGAGACGGCCGCTCCAATCGGCGCGAAGCCGGTGACGGCACCAATCCACTGGTGCCCGACATCCTGCGCATCGAAAGCCTGCAACTGGTTGGCGCGAACGGCGTCCTCTCAATCTCAAACAACACAGGCACACGCTTCAATGTGGAACGGACGATCACCCTGCCGAACAATTGGGCCACGCTGTCCACGCTTCAAACCAACAGCACCCACACGTCGGCGCTGCCCGCAAGCGATCAGGCTTACTGGAGGTTGTCGCAACCCGCCCGGCCCGTGGATGTCCCGCCGTTCGTGCCAGGCTCGTGGACGCTTGCGGTCCTGCCGGACACGCAAGTCTACTCGCAAAACCAGCCAGCCGGCTTGGCCGAGTTGTTCAAGGACCAGACGCGTTGGATCGCCGCCAACCGGGACCGCTACAACATCAAATACGTTCTGCACCTCGGAGACATCGTGAACAACAACACGCTGGATCAATGGACTAATGCTCAGGCGGCGATGAATCTCCTCGACGGCGTTGTGCCGTACGCGATGGCGCCCGGCAACCACGATTATGGCCCAAATGGCAACGCGGCGGACCGGAGCACTTCGTTCAACACCTTCTTCCCGCTGGCGAAGTTCCTTCCCTGGCCGACCTTCGGCGGCGCGCGGGAGCCAGGCAAGATGGACAACACCTATCACCTGTTCAGCGCCGGCGGCGTGGATTGGGTCATCTTCGCGTTGGAATGGGGCCCGCGAAATGGCTCGGCCACCTGGGCCAGCCAGATCGCCTCCAATTACCCGACCCGGAAGAAAATCATGATCACCCACGCCTACATGTATTACGACGAGACCCGGTACGACTGGGCGACCAAGGGTTCGTCGCAATCCTGGAATCCGCACACCTACGGCACCGCCAACGATCCGGATGGCACCAACGACGGCGAGGAACTCTGGAACAAACTCGTGAACGTCAACACCAACTTCGTGATGGTGATCAACGGCCACGTGCTCAACGACGGTTTGGGGCGGATGAGCAGCACCAACCTGCACGGCGACGTCGTCCACCAGATGCTCGTCAACTATCAGATGAAGGCACTGGGCGGCGAGGCGTTCCTGCGGCTTGTGGAGTTCAATCCGGACGGCACCAACGTCCAGGTGAAGGCCTATTCGCCGTATTACGGGACTTACAAGACCGACCCGCAGAACCAGTTCAAGCTGACGCTTCAGCCTCCGCTCCACTGAACGGCGGGCCGGGTGGCCGTGCGCAATCCCGCCGCGACCCGGCTACGATGACCGGTGCAGTTCCCGGTACTCGCCGGGCGTCACTCCCATCTCGCGCTTGAACGCCACGCTCAAGTAGTTCGGATTGCTGAACCCGGCCATGCCGGCGATTTCCTTCAGCGGCAGCGAGGTCTGCATCAACAGACCCTTCACCCGGTCCAGTTGGACCCGCAGGATTTCATAATGCGGCGAACGGCCCAGCGCGTCATGAAAGCGCTGGTAGAACAGGCTGCGCGAAGTCTTGAGCGTCTTGACCAGTTGCTCGACGCTCAACCCCTGGCACGCCCGCTCGCGGATCATTCGCACTGCCCCGGCCACCAACGCGTCATTGATCGCCGTCACATCGGTGGATTGCCGCGAGAAAACCCCCAGCGGCGGGATTTCGATGGACTTCGCCGCGCGCGATCTGCCCTTCCTGCGCATAAGACGATCGAGCAGCTTGGCCCCTTCGTAACCCACGCGCTCCGAATCGAGGATCACGCTCGTGAGCGGCGGATCGGACAACCGGCACGTCTCCTCGTCGTTGTCCACGCCGATCACGGCGACATCCTCCGGCACCACGACGCCGGCGCGCTGGCACGCGTCGAGGATGAGTTGTGCGTGATGATCGCTGCAGGCCATCAGACCCACCGGCTTGCGGAGACCGCGGATCCATTCCGTCAACTGTTGCTGGGTTTCCTCCCAGGCGGGGATGGTGCCGGGCCGCTCCACCAGCAGGCAGGCGGGCGGCGGACAGCCGGACTGTTGCAAAAGCTGGCCGAAACCATCGCGACGGCGATCCGACCAAAGGGAGTTGAGATGGCCGCTGTACGCGAACCACCTGAAATGCCGGCCCAATAGATGTTCCGCGGCCAGCCGGCCCACCGCCAGATCGTCATGCGCGACCAATGGCAACTGGCCGTCGAAACGATAACCGAACAATTCCACCGTCGGAATTTTCGAGCGCAGCAATCGTTCCGCGCGTTTCGCGTCTTCGATGTACGTCAGGATGCCGTCCCCCTGCCAGTTCTCCGACCGGCCACGGGGATAGTGACTGTCGGCCAGCGGATCAATGAAGAGCGACCAGGGACCGAAGGTTTCGACGTAGCGTGCCACCCCGCGCAACACTCCCCGGCCATGACTGCGAAACTGGTCCACGCACACGGCGACGTGCGGCACGACGGTTCGAGGCTGGCGTTTCATCGGAATCGCTCGGGGGTGACTCTGCCGGGCGGGACGCCCCGCGGCAAGCCGCGGCTCATGCCGCCACGCGCGCGCAGTGACTTCGAACGGGTGCGGACAAAAACGAAGATAATTTCGGAAACAAAGGTATTGATTTGATCCGGGCGTTCCCCTACCTTCGCCACGAAGCCAGAAGCACCAGAGACATCACCGGATGTTTTCACGACATCACCATGCTTTTCGGATCGTCGCACTTGGGTGTTGGAACCAAGACACCTGAGCGCCGCCCCAAGCCCCAGACACACCTAACCCCTATGAAGACTCAAACCAGTTTAGCGTCGCGTCACACTTCGTGGCTCTGCATCACTTTGACCCTCTGGCTCGCCGCCGGTCCACGAGGCAACGCTGACCCGGCCCTGGTGTTGTTCCAGGATGACTTCACCGGAGGCATTCCGGGCTGGACCGCTGTGCGGCCAGTCTTGGGGGTTTATCTCGACGGACCGATGCTCTGGGAGTACGACAAGGTCACCGATTCCTTTTCGGAGCAGAGCAACCAGTACACGGACAGCGCGACATTCTCGTCCTCGCGCATTGCAGTGATGTTGATCAGCGACTCGAATTCCGTTACGAATTTTACATACTCTGCCCGATTGACCGCCGGCGACAATGATGCTTTTGGGTTGATCTTCGGCTACACGGACGAAAACACGTTTTACCGGGTTTATTTCGCCCAGCAAAACCGGGCATTGGCCGGCTGGCCCTTCCAAGGCTGGGGAGTGGACCGCATGAACAATGGCCAGTACTCCGACCTGTTTGGCCCATCGCAGTCGTGGGTCAACACCCTCGGCCGGCCATTCGATGTGATCATCACCGTCAGCAGCGGGCTGCTGGATTTGACGGTGGTTGATGACCCGTTGGGCGGCGCTGGTGGCCCGTACACGAACAACCTTGTCGCTGGCGGCGCCTTGGCTGGCTACTCGGACGGCAAACTGGGCATTTTCAGTTGGGGCCAGGCCGGCAGCATTCCCCGCGCTTTCAGGGTGCAAAACCCGGCGGTGCTTTCGCCGCCAACTTTTCCGGCCTTCACCTATCTATCAACGGCCGCTTCCAACAACGTCCTGAGCAACTGGTCCTTTACAGTGACACCAAGCGGGACAAATGACTACGATGTGGTATCGCAGCCAGGACTTTGGTCGCAGGGGCTGGGTATCAATGGAGATCGGGGAGCAATGATTGAGAACAACGATCAGGCGCCGGAAAACGTTGCGACGTCCTATACGAATTGTCCGGTTTATGCCGCGGTGGCCGGCGACAGCCTTTGGTCTAATTACGTTTACAGCGCCCGCTTTATCTCCAGCGATGACGACGGGCTGGGCATGTTGCTTCGCTACCAAAATCGCAGCAACTGGTATCGTATCGCCTTCAGAAACCAAAGCACTGCCGCGGGAGGCATCCGGCGCGGCATCTCCATTCAGAAAAGCGTCAACAAGGTGTTCGATCAGTTTTTGTCCAGCACGGCTTTCATTCCGGCCATCGGTACCCCCTTTGAATTACATGCCTCCATCAGCACCAACATGTTGCAAGTCATCTGTGTGGCCAATCCGGACAGCCCCTCCCCGACCATGACCAGCTTCGGCCCCCTCGACATGTCCGCCAGCGTGATCGTCCCGGCCACACTTGACACGGGCAAGGTCGGCATCTTCAGTTGGGCACAATACAACGCCACGGTGACAGATGATGCCGGCACCCAGGTGGACTGGGTCAAAGTGCGCGAGGTCTTGGGCGCAGGTTTGCTCGTCTCCTCGGGCGTCGGCACGCCGTTCCCGCCCGTCGGGTTGAACGATTTCCCGGTTGGGACACTCCTCACGCTCACCAATAACAGCCTGGTCAATATTTCGGCGACCGAGCGCCAGGTTTGCATCGGCTGGACCGGGATTGGATCCGTCCCCGCGAGCGGCTCGGCAAACACCGTCGCGATTCAGTTGACCAACCTGTCGTCCGTGAACTGGAGATTTCAGACCGAATACCTGTTGACTACCAACGTTAGCGGTGGCGGAAGCATCATCGCCACGAACGGCCCATGGGTGCCCGCCAATCAGAGCACGACTTTGAGGGCAGTTGTCAGCCCAGGCTATGTCTTCACCGGCTGGAGCGGCGACACGGTGCTCTCCAGCAGTACCAACCTCACCTTCCCGATGATTCGGCCCGTGAGCGTCACGGCCAATTTCGCGGTGGATTCGGACGGCGACGGCCTGGCCGACACATGGGAACTTCAGTATTTCGCGAGCCTGGCCCAGGGTGCCGCCGGCGATGCCGACGGAGACGGCCAGTCGAACCTGGCCGAGTTTCAAAACGGCACCAACCCGGCCAGCATCGAAACGCTGCTCGTGTCGGACGGCTTGAGTTCGCAATGGACCAACACCTGCCGCGATGCCGGTTTGCCCGGCGAAATCACCGTGATGGACTTCGGCCCGGGCTATCGAGGCGCGTTCAACAGCGACAACGTCAACCGCCCCTCAGACGACGCTACGGTCATCCCGGCGGCTCAACTCTCCAATAACGTGAGCTTCCAGACACAGCGAATCGTCTCCCGCACCAACAACCCGACTTGGGGCACCAACTTCAGCGCCATGTGGGAAACCTCGGTTGGGGACAACGATGGCGTTTGTTTCTACTTCCGCTACAACAACGAGTCGAACTGGTTCCGCGCCACCCTCTGCGGCGAGGATCCGCTCGGCTCGGTCACGCGCCCCTTCCTCGGCTTGAGCGTTCAGGGACGCACCAATGGATTCCACTTCAACGTCCCGATCAATAACCTCACCGGCCCGGCGTACGCGGCTTACTTGGATCCGACCGATGGGTCGGGCACTCCTGCGGGCTTCAAGAAAGTGCGCGTCACCGTCAACTCCACCAATCAGGAATTCGAGATCAAGGTCATCGGCTGGGATTTCTTCCTCGGCACGCCCGACTTCAACCCGGCTTACGAGTTGGTCGGCAACTTCAGCAACTCGACCCCACTGCTGCATGGGGGACGGATTGGTTTCGGCCCCTGGGGCGAGGGCGGCTTTGGCAGCAACACCAACCAGGTGCATGACATCCCGATTCCTTTCGGCGCGTTCATTGACAACATCGTGGTGCGTTCGCCCAACTCCAACGGCCCGGTGGTCCTCAGCGAGAATTGGGATAGCTTCCCTCTGGCGACAAACCTGCCGGCGGGCTGGACGAATCCGTTCGTCGGGGTGCCGAATCTCCAAGGCAATTGGGTGGTGAACGTGGACGGCTCGATCTCACAGTTGGCCAATCAAGGTGCTGCGACGACCGGGACGGCTTTGGATCCGAAAGCTGACGCGGACGGCCCCATTCTGATCGCTCCGGACCAGATGTCCCGAAACTACTATCTCCAAATCGGCTTCCACCAGTTCGACAACGACGGGGTCGGTTTCGTGTACGACTTCCAGGATACGAACAATTACTCGCGAGTGATCTTCAGGCAGGAAGCCACTTACGCCACCGACGTTCCGCCCGGCCTCAGCGTCTGGCGCAAATCCGGAGGGGTCTGGAGCGAAACCACGTCCGGCGATCCGGCGTTCCTCTACACACCCGCCCGGCCGTTTGAACTCACGTTCGGCAACAACAACGGCGATTACAACCTGGTGGTGCGCAATCTGGACAACCTGGCGGCGGCGGTCACCCGATGGCACTGGACCGGCCCGCCGGCGGCGCCGACCAACAGGTTCGGCATAACGACGTGGGCGTCGCAAGGCGCGCACATGCTTTATGCCCGGGCCTACGGCCTGCCCTACATACCAACGCCTTTCGCCATCACCAACGTCACCCTCTCCGGTGGCAACGTGATCCTCGACATCTCGAAACCCGCCGCCGACAAGTATCATTTGCTGCGAGCCACCAATGTGGCCGGGCCATACGTGACCAATGCGGCGAACCAGACCGTCATGCAGTTCATTGAGCCTGCTCCTGGGTCACAGGCTTACTATCGTTTGCAGTACGTGCCGTGACCAGGGGAGGCCGGCGCGCGGACCCCACGAACCTATGATGCCGCTAAGACCTGATTCTGGCAGGCGGGCCGGGGTGCTGGCCCGCCTGCGGCTTTCCGCGTTCACCCTGATCGAGTTGCTGGTGGTCATCGCCATCATCGCCATCCTGGCCGCAATGCTGTTGCCGGCGCTGGCCAAGGCGAAGGAACGGGCGCATCGGACGGCCTGTTTCAACAACGAGCGCCAGGTGATGATCGCCGCCTGGATGTATTCCGACCAATGGCCGGATTACTTCTACTACACGGAGAGTATCGGGAGCGATCGGGCGCCCAACTCCTATTACCCGTCGTTCATCAGGAACGTGAAAACCTTCATCTGCCCCAGCACCCGTAATCAAATCGAGATTGATCCCGCCAAAGATCCTCAAGCCGTTTCAGTGGATCGCAACGGCGTCACCAATTACCGCGATTTGATCAACACCTGTCACGGGGACCGGGAATCCAAGGTTTACAAGAACGGCCACAGCTACGAGTTCTTCGGCTTGTTCGAACTCGGCGCTTGGAACGGCGTCCGCAAGTCGCCAAAAACCGTTCTTCAGGTCGGCCCTACCAAAGTGGTGATCGTCCTGGACGCGGACGATCCCGCGGGAATTCCCGGCAACAACATCAACAATTGTCCGGAACCCGTGAACAACCACGGTGCGAAGGGCTGGAATTGGGGATTTGCCGACGGCCACGCCGAGTGGGTGAGTTGCAAGAAAACCGCGCACATGATCACCAACGGTTGGATGACCAGCGGTTCGACTTGTACGTGTAGCAACTGACCACATCCTCTTCTCTGCTTGTTGGGGTTGGCGCCGCATGTGCGAGCTTGCCAAAAGGTTCAGGAATTATGCGGCCACGAAACATTGACGGAAGCGCGCTAACTGGGCTGTTCGCCAAACAGCTTCAAAGGGCGTTCACCCTGATCGAGTTGCTGGTGGTCATCGCCATCATCGCCATTCTGGCGGCGATGCTGTTGCCGGCGCTGGCCAGGGCCAAGGAAAGGGCGCATCGGATGTCGTGTCTTAACAACGAGCGGCAGATTATGATTGCCGCCCACATGTACTCCGATGAATGGCCGGATTTTTATTACTACACTGAAGACATAGGGAGCGACAGGGCGCCAAATTCATTCTATCCATCCTTCATCAAAAACGTGAAGACGTTTATTTGCCCGAGCACGCGCAACCAGATCGAGATTGATCCGGCCAGGGATCCGCAGGCCGTTTCTGTTGATCGTAATGGTGTCGTCAATTATCGGGACCTGATCAACACCTGTCACGGTGACCGGGAGTCCAAGGTGTATAAGAATGGCCACAGTTACGAGTTCTTTGGTTACTTCCAGTTAAACCCGGCGACGGGCCAGCCTGTCCCTGACTACCCCACGCGTGGTTACATTCGGAAGAACCCGAAGACTGTGCAGCGCGGCCCGACACGCGTCGTGATCGTGCTGGATGCCGATGATCCGGCCTCGATTCCCGGCAACCTCATCAACAATTGTCCAGATGCCGTAAACAACCACGGCAGGAGCGGCTGGAATTGGGGATTCGCTGATGGCCACGCTGAATGGGTAACGTGCAAGAATACAGCATTCATGATCACGAACGGCTGGATGACCAGCGGTTCAGAATGTGTGTGCAACAGATGATCCTTCCCCACTGCGGCGATCCGCCGGCCAACAACCGCACCCGGTCCTACTTCGCGCCCTGGTCAATCCAGGCGCGGATCAGGCCGATCTGCTCGGGAGTCAACTGCGGAATCTTGTCCTTGTTGTCGGGCGGCGGCATCCAGTAGTCCTCCTCGCCCAGGCGGGCGACGTTGTGGATCAACATGCTGTCGGCGCTCTTGCCCGGTTCGATCACCTTGCCGTCCTCGCCACCCTTGAGCGCGGCCTCCAGGCTGTCGAGGCGCAGTTTGGCCTTTTGTTTCTCCGGCCCATGGCACTTGATGCAGGACTTTTCGAAGATCGGCTTGATGTCCGCCGCGTAGGTCAAGCCGGTTTTCGTGGAGGCGGGCGGCAGCTTGCTCTTGTCCACCTTGGATTCCCCTGCTATCGAGACGAGGGCGAAGGCCAGCGTCACTGCGGTGGTGGCGGTCAGGATTATTGGTGCGATTCGATGTGTGCGCATGTTCGTCAATTGTTTTTCAAGATTGGAGCGAAAGACGAACGCGGAGTCAAAAGGATTCAATCGCGGGCGGAGGAATTGGGCGCCTCTCGAGGGCGTGTTCCCCAAACGCCGGAGCGCGGGCCGTCCCGGCCTGCAGCACTCGCGGCCAGCATGAGATGTTGAGATTGTCGAGGAATTCCCGGGCACAGCACGCGCTGCGACCGGGGACCGGTCGCGCTCCAACGCATTGAGTGGTTTGGGCAACACGCCCTCGATACCCCCAACAAAGCAAGGCAAACTGGGAATCGGAGCGCAGCGTTTACGCTGCGGAATCACACAGATTCCAAGGCGCCGCCTGTAGGCAGCGTGCCAAGGATAGGACGACAAACCAAGGGAGGAGACTCTAGCCGTTACGCCGGTTCAAACGCCGGCCTGCCGCGAACAGAAAGAGTCCGGTGGCCGCCACCACAGCGACGTGCGGTTCCGGAATGGGAGTGACGAATCCATTTACGTCAATCGCCGCGTAAGGAAGGCCCGACCCGACGAACGTGATGTGTTGCAACTGAAACGGCGTCAACCCGGTCGCATCGGTTCCGAACCGCAGCGTGTCCACGTTGGTCGTCCAGTTCACGATGTTGCAGGTGAAGGATCCCCAGTTGAGCGCGGCGCTGTTGTCGAAACTCACCGCGACCGTCCCGCCGCCGAAGTCCAGCGTGGCATTGCCGTTCAGATCCAGATTGCCCAGCGCCTGGCTGAACCCGCCGGCTTCGAGCGTGCCGCCCGCCATCACCAGCGCGTTGCCGGCGCCCAGCGCGTCCACCTTGCCTGCCGTGATTTTTCCCGCGTTCAAGAAATTCGTCCCGGTGAATGTGTTCGCCGCGGTTCCGCCCAGAAAGAGCGACCCGGCGCCGTTTTTGATAAAGCCCGAACTGGTGCCGACGTTGGTATTCACCACCTGACCAGGCCCGCTGGTGCCGATGGACACGTTGAAGGGGCCATCAATTGTCAACGCGCTCGCCCCGTTCAAATTGACTGTCCAGGGTGCCGCCGGCGCGGTGTTGTTGCCGTTGAAAACCATCGCTCCCGCCGCCGCGTTCCACGTCATCGCCGCGCCGGGACCGGCCAGACCGGCGTTGTCTAGGAGCTTGACGGGGACATTAAAAGTCTGTGTGTTGTCGTCGCTGTTGATGATCCCGTTGGCGCTGCCGCCGGCGCGGACAAAAAAGCCCTGCGGGCCGCCGATGCCTGAGAAGGTGTAACCACTGCCGCCGGCCGTGAGGGTGAACCTCATGCCGACAGATTCGCGCCCCGGGCTGCCGAGGTTGACCGATTTCTGGAGCGTGGCGGTGCCGCGATAAATCGCCAGTTGCGGTCCGGTGGAGGGGAGTCCGTTGGTCCAGTTGCCGATCGTGCCCCAGTCACTCGAAGCAAGGCTGTTCCAAGCGGTCGTGGTTTGGCCGCGGCTCACGGCACAGGCAGCGGCGAGAACGCCCGCGATCAACAAACGGCAAAGCGTGCTTTTCATCGTGATGCGCAAACGGATTCTTGGGAAAAAGTGTTAGCCAAAGCCCCTCGCAGCGTCAATAAGTTTCTTGGGCCATCAGCTTCGAAATCGTCCGGTTTTGTCACACTTTTCGGCTGTTTGCGCGGCGCGGCCGGCTCTTGATCGCCACTTCCGGAACCGGCCGCCCCCTGCCCTGCTCTTCCTGTCACCATGATCCTGCCGGATGGGGATCGAACGATCCGCCGACAAATTTCCTTTGCCCCGCGTGGCCCGGCGGCAAACTCCCGCCGTGCCAGCGCTCAAATCAAACGTGCTGCTGACCGTGAGTCTGCTCTTCGCGATCCTCCTCTGGGGCGGCAATAACGTGGGCACGAAATGGATGGTCGCCTCCTGGCCGCCAGTCTGGACGGGGGCGACCCGGTTTTTCTGCGCCGGGCTGTTGCTGCTGGCCGGACTGCGCTGGACGAACTGGTTCGGCAGCCGCCACGCCCTGTCACGCGAACTTAGAACACGACTGTGGTGGCGCGGCGGTTTGAGCCTGGCGGCCTACATCGTCGCCTTCAACTTCGCCGTCCGGTTCACCGCAGCGTCTCACGTCGCGTTGTATCTTGGCGCAGCGCCGGTCTGGGCTTTGTTATGGGAGCAACGGCCCGCCCGGAGTTGGAACAGCGCGCGACGCTACGGCGCGGCCGGCCTGGCGCTCGCGGGCGTGTTTGTGTTGCTGTGGCCCGCGCTGCGCCACTCCGAGACCAACCTGCCTGGAGAACTGCTCGGGCTGGCGGCGAGTCTCTTGTGGACGAACTATGGCCGCCAGTGCGGCGTGCTCGCTACGACGCTCAACGGCGCCGAGATCACCGCGCACACCATGTGGCGATCCGGACTGATGCTGTTGCCGGTGGGCTGCGCCGAGGTCCTTGTCAAGGGCTTGCCGTGGTCCCTCCAGCTCGCGGGCGTGCAGGCTTACTGCATCGTTGCGGGTGGCGCGGCGGCGTTCGGCGTCTGGAGCCACGCTTTGCGCCGCTGGCCCACGAGCCAGGTGTTGTTGTTCAACAACCTCAATCCCCTTGAGCACCATGGCCTGGGCGCACCTGTGCCTGGACGAAGCCATCACACCGACGTTCTGGGCGGCGATGATTCTGATTGCCGCGGGCGTCATTCTCGGGCAGACGGGAGCGGAGCAGCCGGCGGAACAAGCCAGCCAAAACTGATAAGACGTGGACGCCTACAACCTCGACGATGTCGCCCCGTTCCCGACCAAGGACGGCTCGGAAATCCGCGAACTCCTTGCGCACCGCAACTCCGCCATCCGGAACCAAAGCCTCGCGGAAGCGCGCCTGCCCGCCGGCGCCAGCACGCAGGAGCATTACCACCCCAAGGCCGAGGAGATTTACTACATCACTCATGGAACTGGCCGCATCCGGATCGAAGGCGAAGTGCGCGAGGTGAAACCCGGCGACGCCGTCGCGATTCCGCCGGGCCGGCGGCACAAGCTTTGGAACACGGGCGAGGGGACGCTCCGGTTGTTGTGCTGCTGCGCCCCGGGCTACGAGCACAGCGACACGGTCATCACGGAGAGTTAGACTGTTTGCCGAAATCAATTTCCGAAAAGCCCCTCACCCTGTCCCTCTCCCCATCCGATGGGGAGAGGGTGGCCGAAGGTCGGGTGAGGGGCTTTCTGGTTTCTTTCCGGAGATTTGTTTTGTCAACCGTTCTAGTTCACCGCGAGCCTGCTCCCTGCATTCTCACCAGTCCTGCGCCCGCTATGGTCTCCAAGCCGCCTTCCGGGTTGACCCCGCGCGGGCAGGCCAGTTAACTCAGCCGATGCGCATCCTTTCCGGCCCGGTGCTGATGGCAACCTTGCTTCTGGCGTCCTGCGCCTCGCGAGGGAACTCCGGCAGCAAGCCCGCTGGCGCACCGCCCGAATCGTCCGGTGGATTGATCGTGACACCTGCGAATTCTCTGAAGGGAAGCGTCGTAAGCTACAACGCCGGGCGGTTTGTGGTGTTGAGTTTTCCACTCGGGCGGCTGCCGCCGATTGACCAGCACCTGTTCGTCTATCGAAAAGGGCTGCGGGTGGGCGAAGTCAAAGTCTCCGGTCCGCGCCGGGAGGATCACATCGTCGCCGACGTAACGTCCGGCGGGGCGCAAGCCGGCGATGAGGTGCGGGACCACTGACCGCGAAGGCTTGTCTCCCGCTTGAAGCGGCCGCTCTTTCGATCAAGTTCGCATCCGTCTGCGTTTGCACTCCATGCTTCAGCTTGCCCCTGCGGTTCAGTTTGGACGCTGGACCTCGAGAGCGCCATCGGAACGGGCGCCTATTCCCCCGCCGGTGCCGATTCGCCGCTGACTTTCTCACCGATGCGTTTGACGGTTTTGGGCAACCGGTTCTTTTCGTAGGGCGAATGAAGGTTGAAGTAGATGCCGCAAAGGGGGCGCGGGCCGTCGCTCTGGCTGAGAATGACCGTGACCTGCTTGTCGAGCGCGATGCCGTGGCGCAATTCCGGGCCGCGACTTTCGAATGCCTGGATCGCCTTCTCGATCAAGGCATGCAGCACGCGCTCGAATTCCTCGGAGGATTTCTCGAGACAAACGACGTGGTGGTCGTACGCCTTGACCGCCCGGTTGATCTCTTTGCGGAACGTCTCAGTGGTCACGCGCGGAGCGTAGCGGAAAGTCCGCGGGAGTCAGCAGCAAAATCGGCCGGCGTCAGAGCCGCGGCGCGGCAGGCTTGAACGGCGCGGCCCACGGCTGCGTGCCAGCCACCCGCAAGTTGCGGCGATAAAGCCGGCCCCCGCTCGTGGCGAACAGCGTTTTGAAATCGGCGCCGCCAAAACAAACCGCCGACACCCGGTCGCGATCCGGCATCGGCAAAATGCACTGCACCCTGCCTGCTTGATCGCAGACCTGGACGCCGAGTCTCGTCGCCACATAGAGGCGGCCATCGCGATCCACACTCATGCCATCCGCGCCCGCGTCGTCCTCGCCATCGGGTGCGTGCAACCAAAAGAATTTCTGTCTGGCGGCGAGTGTGCCGTCGGTTTGAATCTGGTAACTGTAAACCCAGTGCGAGCGAAAATCGGCCACGTAAAGCAACGTCTGGTCCGGAGACAAAGCGATACCGTTCGGGAAGCGGAGGCCGGTATCCACCACGCGTTTTTCTTCGCCCGGTTTGACGAGCCACATTTTGCCCGGCGCATTCGAGTGGCTCGCTGAGGGGTCGGTCACGTAGATGTTCCCATTCCTTGCAACGACGATGTCGTTGCCGGCGATGCCGTCGGCAACCTCGCTGGATTTTCCATTGGGATCGTAGGCGACGAGTTTCGAATCGGCGGTGACGGCGTAAAGTTTTCCATCCGGACCGAACGCCTGGCCGCTGGCGCGCCTCGTATTGAAGATGAACCCAGTCACCTTGCCGTCCAGACCGCTGCGGCAGGTTGTGTTGGTGCGAGTGTTGTTATGGTAGAGGATCATGCTGTTGAAGAACACCTCGCCCTTCGCATTGGCCGCGGGGCCGTGCGGGAGGCCGTAGTCTCCGTCAACGTGTTTCCATCCTTCGCCGGGGATGAGCAACGCAGCGAGCGTGGCATTCTTGCTCTCGCCGGGCTGGATCGGTTGCGGCCAGTCTTTCCACAGCCAGCGCAACGCGTCGGGAAAAATGGCTGAACCGTGTTTGCCGCTGTGGCTGCCCTCGCCCCAGACGCGATTCACTTCGTAACCGGCAAACGTCAGCGCACGCTCCATCATCTGGTTCGCCATCCACCAGTCGCCGGCGTAGATGTTCAAGTCGTTCGTCCCATCCTGCAAAAACACGCGCAGCGGCTTCGGTTCATACTTCCGGATCAACGTCGGGTAACGGTCCGCGCCGCGCAGGCCGACATAAGTGCCGATGGCGCTGAAGACGCGGCTGAAGGCATCGGGCCGTTCCCACGCGGCGGTGAACGCGCAGACCGCTCCGCTGCTCGATCCGCCGATGGCGCGGTCATTCGCGTAGCTGGAGAATCGGATCGCGCGCCCGTCCGCGGCCCTTCGCTTCGCCGCGTCCGGGAGCAATTCTTCCAGCAGGAAGCGGACATAGCCGTCGCCGAGGCCGTCGTATTCAAAGCTGCGATTGAGGCGATCCAGCGCCGCGTTGGTGTCCGCCGCCCGCACGCGGCCAGGCATGACGAAGATGCCGATGGTCACGGGCATTTCCTTCTTGTGAATCAGGTTGTCGAAAACCGTCGGCGCCTGCCACTGGACGCCGTCTTGATTCACGTAAAGGCACGCGGGCTGATCGGGATTGTATTGCGCGGGGATGTAAATCCAATAGTCGCGATACGTGCCTGGGAAAAGCTTCGCGGACTCGAAACTGAACTTGTGCACCTCGCCTTTCGGCACGCCGGGCTGCGGGAGTGAGTCCGGACCCGGCGCGTAATCATCCGCCGCGCCCGCGGCGTGGAGCGCCAGCGGGAGCAACGCAATCGGCACAACGGAGAGCAGGCGGAGTGGATTCACGCGCGGGATTGTGTCGAAGCGAGTCGCCTCGTCAAACGTCATCCTGCGCGCTTGCGCGGATCCGTTCCCCGAACAAGGCCGTTCCCACGCGCACTATCGTCGCGCCTTCCTCGATGGCCACCTCGAAATCGCCACTCATGCCCATGCTCAAGTGCGGCAGGGGAACGCCGAGGACCGACTCAGCCTGCTGTTTGAACTCCCGCAATCGTTGGAAATGGGGCCGCGCCTTCTCCGGCAGCGGCGTGAGCGGCGGAATCGCCATCAACCCGTGAAGCTCCAGCCGGCGCAGCGCGTTGATCTCCTTCAAGTCCGCGAGCATTTGCTCCGGCTGGTATCCAAATTTGCTCGCCTCGCCGGCGACATTCACTTCCAGCAGCACCGGCATCGTTTTGGCCGCCTGCTCGGCCCGCTTGTTGAGCTCCTGCGCGAGCGACAGGCTGTCCACGCTTTGGATCATCTCGAACAGCTCGACCGCGTCGCGGCATTTATTCGATTGCAGGTGTCCGATGAAATACCAGCGCGCCCGGCCCGGGCAAAGCGGAATTTTCGCCCTGGCCTCCTGCACCTTGTTTTCACCGAAGAGCAGTTGTCCCGCCTCGACGGCCGCCTTCACCGTTTCCGGCCCGTGCGTCTTGGTCACCGCCAGCAACGTCACCGACTCCGGTGCGCGCCCGGCCCGCGCGCAGGCGGCGGCAATCCTTTGTTGAACATGCTCCAGGTTTTCTGCCAGACTCACGCCGGCATCGTAAATCGTGAAGCGTCAATCGCAAATCGTTTCCGCGGGCGGCTGGCTGGTGAAGCAGGAGCCGGAGGATTATTCGTGGTCGCAGTTCGTGCGGGACGGCCGCGCCGCCTGGACCGGCGTGAGGAATTTCCAGGCGCGAAACAACCTGCGGGCGATGAAGGCTGGAGACCGCGTCTTTTATTATCACAGCGGCGAAGAGCGGCAGATCGTCGGTCTGGCACGGGTGGTGCGGGCCGCATACGCCGATCCCACGGCGAAGGAGGGCGATTGGGCGGCCGTGGACCTCGCGCCGGTGGCGCCCCTCGCGCGGGCGGTGACGCTCCAAGAGATCAAGGCCGATCCGGCGTTGAAGAGTTTGTTGCTCGTGCGCAATTCGCGACTCTCGGTGATGCCGATTTCGGAGAATGGGTTTGCGCGGATTTTGGAACTGGCCGATGCGAAGCCGTGAACCCGCCCCAGCCGACGCGCCATCCCCAGTGGCGGTCGCGTTCAAAGCTGTGATCTTCGACATGGACGGCGTAATCGTGGACAGCGAGCCGCTCCACGAGCGGGCGTTTCTCGAAGTCATGGGTGAGATCGGTTACGGCGATTCCCACGGCGTCCGCTGGGCCGATTACGTGGGCCGCTCGGAATACGTGCTCTGGTCGGATTTCGTCGCGCGGCACAAACCGCGGCAGTCTTTCGAGGAATTGCTGGCGTTGAAACGCGAGCGCGTGCTGGGAATCCTGCGGCGCGAAGAACCGGTCTTCGAAGGCATCACCGGACTGTTGGAGCGCTTGTCGCAAGTCTGCCGGCTCGCACTGGCTTCAGGTTCGGAGCGTCCGACAGTAGAGACGGTGTTGTCATTGCAGAATCTGCGCCGATTTTTTCCCGTGACGGTGGCGGCCGGCGATGTAAAACACGGCAAACCGGAGCCGGACATCTTCTTGCGGGCGGCCGCATTGCTCGATGTAGCGCCAGCCGATTGCTGGGTCATCGAAGACTCCAAGCCCGGTATCGCCGCCGGTCTCGCCGCCGGGATGCGCGTCATCGCCATCACCAACACGCATCCGGCGGAGGAATTGCGGCAGGCGACGCGCGTTGTGTCCAGCTATGCCGAGATCGAGGCGGTGTTGCTTCCGAATCAAGCTTCACCAGAGCGGGCTGCTTCATTTCGCGCGAGCCGCTGATGCCGCGCGCGTTTCACAGCCTGCCGCTTAAAATTTGACGCTTCGGGAGCGTTCCCGTAGCGTTGGCGCGCTGATTTTTCGGCAAACATGATTGGATTCATCGTCAAAAAGATCATCGGCTCCAAAAACGAGCGGGAGTTGAAAAAGCTTCGCCCGGTCGTCGGGCAGATCAACACCATCGAGGCGGAACTGCAAAAGCTCTCCGATGACGAGTTGCGGCAAAAGACCGCGGATTGGAAGGCGCGCCTCTCGACGATTCAGGACAAGGCCGAACTCGCCGCCGCGCTGGGCGAGATCCTGCCGGAAGCCTTCGCGGTGGTGAAGAATACCTGCCGGCGGCTGACGGACCGCAAGACCGAGGTCATGGTTCGCGAGCATCCGCTGCCGTGGGAGATGATCCCGTTTGACGTGCAGCTCATCGGCGGCATGGCACTCCACTTGGGCAAGATCGCCGAAATGGCCACCGGCGAAGGCAAAACCCTGGCTGCAACGCTCCCGGTTTATCTCAATGCCCTCGCGGGACGCGGCGTTCACGTAGTAACGGTGAACGACTACCTCGCGGCGCGCGACTCGGAGTGGATGGGCGCGGTCTATGAGTTTCTCGGCCTGACAGTCGGTTGCATTCTGCACGATCAACCGCCCTCCGTCCGGCGCGAGCAGTATGAATGCGACATCACCTACGGCACGAACGCGGAGTTCGGTTTCGATTACCTGCGCGATAACGGCATGGCTACGCGCAAAGAGGAGCAGGTCCAGCGCGGCCACCATTACGCCATCGTGGACGAGGTGGACTCGATCCTGATTGATGAAGCGCGCACGCCGCTCATCATCAGCGGCCCGGCGGTCCACACCTATGACGAACAATACGGCCAGTGGAAGCCGGTGGTGGAATCCATCGTGCGCGCGCAAGAGAGGCTTTGCGCCCGCTTCCTGTCCGAGGCGGAGCCACTGCTCAAGAAGCTGCGGCCGGAAGATGGGTCGAATCCCGATAACCCCGGAGCTTTGGAGAAGGAGGCCGGCCTGCTGCTGTTCCGCGTCAAGATGGGTCAGCCGAAGTCTGAAGGCTTGATGAAACTGCTGGAGGACCCGGCGAACCTCAAGCTGATGAACGACGCCGAGTTGTCGCTTCACGCCGACCAGAAGAAGGTCGAGCTTTACGCCGAGAAGGAGCAGTTGCTTTTCGCGATTGATGAGAAGAGCCACGAAGCCGATCTGACGGAGAAGGGGCGTAATTTTCTCAGCCCGAAGGACCCCGATGCCTTCGTGCTGCCCGACCTGACCACGGCATTGCACGAAATTGACGTTGGCCCGGAGCCGGACGCGCGCAAGCGGATGGAAGCCAAGACGAAATTGCAGGCGGAATTCGAGTCCAAGGCCCAGAAGATTCATGCGATCTCCCAACTGCTCAAGGCGTATTGCCTTTACCAAAAGGACGTGGAGTACGTCGTTCAGGACAACAAAGTGATTATCGTGGACCAGCACACAGGCCGGTTGATGACCGGCCGGCGTTGGAGCGACGGCCTGCATCAAGCTGTCGAGGCGAAAGAGAGCGTTGAGATCGAACGCGAGACGCAAACGCTCGCCACGATCACGATCCAAAATTACTTCCGCCTTTACCACAAGCTGGCGGGCATGACCGGCACGGCGGAAACCGAGGCGTCCGAATTCTTCGACATTTACAAGCTGGGCGTGCTCGTCATTCCGACAAACCGTCCCCTCGCCCGCCAGGACGCCAACGATTCCGTTTACAAAACGAAGCGCGAAAAATTCAGCTCCGTGCTCAACGAGATCAAAACCGTCCACGGGCAAGGCCGCCCGATTCTGGTGGGCACGATTTCCGTCGAGGTCAGCGAGCAGTTGTCGCGGATGTTGCAGCGGGAAAAGCTCATTCACTCCGTTCTCAACGCCAAGTTTCACCAGCAGGAAGCCGAGATCGTTTCGCGCGCCGGCCAGCGCGGCGCCATCACCATTGCCACGAACATGGCCGGCCGCGGCACCGACATCAAACTCGGCCCCGGCATCGCCGAGGCCGGCGGCTTGCACGTGCTGGCGACCGAGCGCCACGAAGCGCGGCGGATTGACCGGCAGTTGCGCGGGCGCTGCGCGCGGCAGGGCGATCCCGGCAGTTCGCATTTCTTCATCGCGCTGGAGGACGATTTGATGCGGCTGTTCGGTTCGGACCGCATCGTGAAATACATGGAGAAGATGGGGCTGGAGGAGGGCCAAGAACTGGAGCATCCGCTGCTGAACCGTTCCATCGGCCAGGCGCAGAAGCGCGTCGAGCAGCACAACTTCCAGATCCGCAAGCGCACGCTCGAATACGACGACGTGATGAACAAGCAGCGCGAGGTCATCTACGGCTTCCGCAACGAAATCATCCATTCCGATAACGTCCGCGACCGGCTGCTCGACATCATGGAGGAGGTCGTCATCTCGAAAGTCGAGGAGTTCACCAAGCCCGAATACGACGCGACCGAATGGCAGGTGCGCCAGTTGGCCGACTGGGTGAATTTGAATTTTCCACTTGGCATGCCCGAGGCGGAAATCGCCAAGGCCGCCGAGGCCGGAAAGGACACTCCGCTGGCCGGCTCGGTTTACGACGGACTCAGCCCGGCACAGTTCGCGGTGTGCAATTTCATCACCGACAGCATCCGCAAGGCGTACGACGTGAAGATCGGCTTCGAGGAGCCCGACAAGCTCGCGGTCGTGGAGCGTTACACGATCCTGAGCGCGATTGACAAGCTGTGGCAGGAGCACCTCTACGAGATGGACAGCCTGCGTTACAGCATCGGCCTGCGCGGCTACGGCCAGCGCGACCCGCTGATCGAATACAAGGCGGAAGCCTACAAGATTTTCGACGAATTGATGGTCAACATCAAAACGGAGATCTGCCACAACATCTTCCGCAGCGCGTCCAGCCTGATGGCGTTCGAGAATTTCCTTCGCAGTGTCCCGCAACAAACGCTGCACCAATCCACCAGCGCGTTCGGCGGCGGCACGAGCACGGGCACGGCCGGCGCACCGCAGTCCAAACCCAGCGACGTGGTCAGTGAGGCGGCGGCGGCGGTGGAAAAAGCCAGACCCGTCCGCACCGGCCCGAAAGTCGGCCGCAACGACCCGTGCCCTTGCGGCAGCGGCAAGAAATACAAGCATTGCTGCGGGCGATGAGATTCCGACAGGTGGCCTGGGCAATCAAGAATTGTCTCGCCGCTGGCACGGCGTTGGCTTAAAAGGTCTTCATGCACCGGCAGTACAAGATGACTAAGGCTGCGACCCGCCCGGTTTTGGGCGTGGTCATTGGTCTTTTTGTCTTTGTCTTTGGCGCCGTCGCGTCCGGGGCGGCGGTCCATCACGCGCTGCATCACGATGCGTCTTCCCATCCGACGTCCTGCGCGATCTGTTCGTTTGCCAAGAGCCAGATGGACGCGGCGGACGCTTCGGTGGCGGTTTGCGTGCCCGCGTTGACAGCCGAAATCGCGAGCGTTTCCAGCGTCCAGGTTTCCCCGGAAGGTCCAGCGTATTTGTCTCCTCCAGGGCGCGCACCGCCCGTTCTCTCCGTCGCTTCCTGAGTTCACCGGTTGATTGCTCAACCGGTGTCGTTTCCCTGTAGTTGTCGTAAACCTTTTTGGCGTGCCGCGTGTGCGGTGGCCTTTCCGTGGAGTGAATTATGAAACTTTTGAAACTGATGAGAATGACGGTGGTGGTGTCCGCGTTGGGACTGGGCGCATGTGCGACCCGGGCGCAGGATGCCGATCAAATCAAGCAGCTCAAACTGCAGCTTGAGCAGATGCAGACCAACTTCGACCGCGTGGTACAGGAGCAACGGGCGCAGATCGAGAGTCTGAAAAAGCAGATTGCCGCGATGCAACCGTCCGCCACAAATGCCGCGGTGGCGACGACGATTGCGACGTCACCGCCAACGGGCACGATGCCCAGCGCGCCTGCCGAGGCTGTGGCCAAAGCGTGGTCGCCGACCGACCCGATCCGCATCGGGAAGGGCAGGACGTATGCGGACCTGGGCTTGGTGGCGACGTTCGCGGCCGGCGGCTCAACCGCAAACGACATCGAGGGCGGCACGCAACTTGGCGGGCACGATCCGAATCAGCGCGGCTTTGCCGTGCAAGGCGTGGAGATGAATCTACAGAGCGCAGTGGATCCCTACCTCCGCGGCAATGCGAACCTCCTGTTCTCCATTGATTCAGGCGGGGAATCGTTCGTGGAACTTGAGGAAGCTTGGTTGGAGACGGTGTCGTTGCCCGGGAACCTGCAAATCCGCGCAGGACAAATCCTCACTGACTTCGGGCGCATCAACACGCAGCATCCGCACTCGTGGGCGTTCGTGGACACGCCGCTGGTGAACGGGCGCTTTCTCGGTCCGGACGGCCTACGCAATCCCGGCGCACGCGTTGCCTGGTTGATGCCGACGCCGTTTTTCTCCGAGCTGTCATTCGCCGTGCAGAACAGCCACGGCGAAACAGCCACCAGCTTTCGCAGCGGCGGTCACAGCCACGGCGGCGAGGAATCCGAGGAAGGTCTGCCGTTTGGTTATCGGCATCCTGACAACGACCGTGGTGTGAAAGGTTTCGGCGACCTGCTGTTCACGCCGCGGCTGGCAACGTCGTTTGATCTGACGGATTCGCAAACGCTGGTACTCGGCGCTTCGGCAGCGTTTGGGCCGAACAGTAGCGGCGCGAGCGGCGACACCTGCACGCAGATTTACGCGGTGGACGCCTATTGGAAATGGAAACCGGCCAATGCCCACGGCGGCTTCCCGTTTGTTTCCTGGCAGACCGAAGCCATGTTGCGACGTTACCAACTCGGCATGTTCGATTGGGATGAGAACGGCGACGGCTTGGTGGACGCGGGTGAAGTCGTGGATCCAGGAACGGGTTTGCCGGCGGTGCTGGCGTCGGAAACCGTCACCGACTGGGGTTTCTATTCGCAAGTGCTGTACGGCTTCCGCAAAGGTTGGGTGGCGGGCCTCCGGCTGGATTACATCACGGGTGAAACCGGCGACTACGAGAAACTCGGCCTGACGTTGGACGGCGAGCCGCTCGGGCGCGACCCGTTGCGCAATGAGCGCTGGCGGGTGTCGCCGAACCTGACGTGGTATCCGAGCGAGTTTTCCAAACTTCGCCTGCAATACAACTACGATGACCGCCGCGACATCGGCGTGGATCACTCGATCTGGTTGCAATTTGAATTCCTGCTGGGCGCGCATGCGGCGCACAAGTTTTAGGACACGTATTTCACCAATTGACACGGATATGAAAACGTTGAACTCATTCCTGCTTGCAGCGTTGGCGCTCACCACGACAACAGCTCAGGCCAAATTGAACGTTGTCTGCACCACGCCGGACCTCGCATCCATCGCGAAGGAGGTTGGCAGCGACAAAATCGAAATCACTACGTTGGCGCGGCCCACCGAGGACCCGCATTTCGTGGACGCCAAGCCGAGCTTCATCGTGAAGCTCAACAAGGCCGACGCGTTGATCCATGGCGGCGCGGAGTTGGAGTCCGGTTGGTTGCGTCCGCTCCAGGACGGCGCGCGCAACGCGAAGATCGTCTCCGCCGCCAAGGGCAACGTGCGTTGCTGTGAAGGGGTGCAGATGCTCGAAGTGCCCGCAACGCTCGACCGTTCGAAGGGTGACATCCACGCCGCAGGCAATCCGCATTACCTGTCCGATCCGGAAAATGCAAAGATCGTGGCGCATCACATTGCGGATGCCTTCGGTGAACTCGATTTGGCCAACCGCGCGTCTTACCATGTGAACGCGAAGAAGTTTACCACTGCGCTCGACGCAAAATTGGTCGAGTGGGAAAAGGCGCTCGCACCCTTCAAAGACCGGCAGGTGGTGGCCTATCACAACTCCTGGCCTTACTTCGCCGCGCGGTTCGGGCTGAAAAGCGAGCTGTTTCTGGAGCCAAAGCCGGGTATTCCGCCGTCGCCGGCGCATCTGGCGGAAGTGATCGCCAAAATGAAGGAACTCAACGCGCGGGTCATCATCGTTGACCCGTATTTGAATCGCAAAACCGCCGAGACGGTGGCGCGACGCACGGGCGCAACGGTCGTGGACGTGGCGCAATTTCCCGGCGGCGTGAAGGGAACGGAGGGCGGCTACCTCGCGTTCATGGATTATCTCGTCAACTCGGTGGCAAAGGCGCTGGAGGCAACAAGGTGAACCTCGAACCGAATGATGCCCTGACGTTGGCGGACATCATGTCCGTCATGAAATGGCCGCTGGTCGCGTGCCTGCTGCTGCCGGGCATCCTCGTTTACTACGGCCTGCATATCATCCGGCGCGAAGTCATCTTCGTGGACCTCGCGCTGGCGCAAGTGGCGACGCTCGGAACGTGTGTCTGCCTGTTCCTCGGCCACGAGGCGGACGACCCGCACAATTATCTCTGGTCGCTCGGCTTCACGCTGGCGGGCGCGCTGGTGTTCACTTTCACGCGCCCGACCCGGCGCGCGCGCGTCCCACAGGAGGCGCTCATCGGAATCGTCTATGTCGTGGCGGCGGCGGCGGGCATCCTGTTGTTGAGCAAGAGTCCGCACGGCAAGGAAGAACTTCAGCGGACGTTGGTCGGTGATCTGCTGACCGTGACCTGGCCGGAAATCTGGAAAACAGCCGCGCTCTACGCCGTCATCGGTGTGGTTCATTTCATTTTCCGAAGACAGTTCATCCGCCTCTCCTTCGATCACGAACGCGCGGCGGCAAGTGGAATCTCGGTGCATTTCTGGGATTTCCTTTTCTATGCGCTGTTTGGCCTCATCGTGACGAGCTTCGTGCAAGTGGGCGGCGTGCTGATGGTGTTCTCCTACCTTATCGTCCCGGCGGCATGCGGCACATACCTCGCGAACACGCTTGCGACGCGTCTTGCCATCGGCTGGGCCACGGCCACGTTTTGCAGCGTCGCGGGGCTGTATGCGTCCTTCAAGCTGGACGTGCCCACCGGCGCGGCCATCGTGTGTGCGTTGGGCCTTGCGCTGCTATTGACTCCGTTGGCGGCCCAGTTGCGCCGCGCGGCTTGAACGCGGGTTTCGATGCGGCTTAAGCATCGCATAACGCCGGCTTCAATCTTCAGCGCCAGCGAAGTTTTCTCAACTTTGGCCTTGTGAATCTTTTCACGTCACCGCATTTTCCTGCGGCTTCCGGCGGATAACCGGTTCATTACACCGAGGGGCTTCGTGCTCACTCAAACTGCCTTTGGAAGATTGATGCGTTTGCCCAGAATCATCCTTTTGCTGCTGCTCCTGGCCGGCGTGCCCTCGCTCCTGGCGGCGGGTGCCCATGAGAGCGCCCACGACGCGGCGGCGGCGGCACCTGGCGTGGCAGGCGCGGCCACGCACGCGGCTGGCCCGCCGGTTTCGCCGGACGCGCCGACGCTGTTCCCGATCGGCCCGCTCGAGATCACCAACTCGATGCTCTACACCTGGATCATCATGGCCCTCATCCTGGTGGTTGTGAGGCTCGGCACCAGAAACCTCCGGGAGATTCCGCGCGGCTTGCAGAACGTCATCGAGATGGCGGTCGAGGGACTGGAGGATTTGACCAAAGGGCTGCTCGAACCCAAGGTCGTTCGCTGGTGCTTTCCGTTGGTGGCCACGTTTTTCCTGTTCATCGTCATCTCGAACCTGATGGGGCTGCTGCCGGGCGTGGGCAGCATCGGGTACGGTGTGCGCGAGGCCGGCAGTGCGCTGCCCTTCGCGGTGGGCCACGTCGAATCGCCGCTGTTGCGTCCGCCGACCGCCGACGCCAACACGACCATCGCGATGGCGCTGGTGTTCTTCGTGATGAGTTCCTGGTGGGCGCTCAAGTACAACGGCCCGCTTGGGCTGTTGAAACACCTCTTCGGCGTCAAAGGCGGCATGACCGGCCCGATAGTGATTCCGCTGTTCTTCATTTTCGTGTTCATCGGTTTGATCGAAGTGATTTCGATTTTGATCCGGCCCGTGGCGCTGGCGATGCGGCTCTACGGCAACATCTACGGCGGCGAAAACGTGCTCACGCTGATGCTCACGATGGGCCCGCCCTGGATGCTGGGCCTCGCGGCGCTGCCGTTTTATTTTCTGGAACTGGTCGTGGCGCTGGTGCAGGCGCTCGTGTTCACGGTGCTCTCCATCGCGTTCATCGGGACACTCTGTTCGCACACTGAGGAGGCGTCGCACAGCCACTGACGAATTTGCAATGGCGACCGTCCATGTGAGCGGGTCATTGCGCAACCAACAAAAAGAGAAAGGCACAACATGCTCGCAGAAATAACTGGCAACGTGAGTCTGATCGGCATCGGTCTGGTCGGTCTGGGCGGCGCGATTGGCGTCGGTCTGGCCGGCTCGAAGGCGTCCGAAGCCATCGGTCGCAACCCGGGCGCGTTCGGCAAGGTGTTCACCGTGGCGCTCATCGCCATGGCGCTGGCCGAAGGTCTGGCGATCCTGGCGTTCTTCGTGGTGCAGAAGTAACCGCCTGCGCTTATGGGCGAGACCCTTCACCAACTGGGCGTCTATTGGCCGAAGTTGATCGCACAGTTGGTCAACTTCGGCATTGTCCTGTTCATCCTCTGGCGGTTTGCGTACCGGCCCGTGCTGGCGATGCTGGAGCAGCGTCGTCAGAAGGTCGCCGAAAGCATCGAGAACGCGGAGAAGATCAAACAGGAACTGGCCAGCGCGCAGGCCAAGGCGCAGCAAATCCTCAATCAAGCTGGCAACCAGGCAAGCAAACTGATCGAGGAAGGCCGCGCTGCCGCCGCCCGTGTGCGCGAACTTGAAACACAGAAGGCCATTGCCGCCGCCGAGCAAATCATCGCCAAAGCCCGCGAAGCCGCCGCAGCAGATCATGCGCGGATGCTCACCGAGTTGAAGCGCGAAGTGGGCAGGCTCGTCGTGCAAACCACGGCCACCGTCACCGGCAAGGTCCTCACGCCCGACGACCACAAGCGGCTGGCGGAGGAAACGGCCCGGCAGTTGAAATAGTCGGCCGCTGGGTCCTCTGCACTCAACGTGAAAGTGAGCAAACAGTCCAGGCAAGAAGCCAAGCAACTCTTCCGGAGTTGTGTGGTCAACGGCCTGTTGGACGACAACCGAGTGCGACAGGCAGTCACGCAGGTGATCGCGAAAAAGCCGCGCCGCTACGTCGCGATCCTCGCCCAATTCCACCGGCTTGTGAAGTTGGACGTGGCCCGGCGCACCGCCCGCGTCGAAAGCACGGCGCCACTTCCGCCCGAGTTGCAGGCCGGTGTGACCCAGCAACTCGGCAAAGTCTATGGCGCGGGCTTGAGCATTTCGTTCGCGCAGAATCCCGCGCTGATCGGCGGACTGCGGGTGAAGGTCGGCAGCGACGTTTACGACGGCAGCGTGCAAGCCCGGTTGAGCGCGTTGGCGGAAAACTTTTAGCAAGAACGGCACGGGACGGGTTCGTAACCCGTGACCCGCAATCCTCAATTGATGACATGAGCAACATTCTGCAGGAAATCGAAGCCCAGATCGCGGGCGTGAAAACCGCGACGGCGAAGCAAAACGTCGGCATCGTGCGCGAGATCGGCGACGGCGTGGCCAAGATCGAAGGTCTCACCGACGCCATGCTCAACGAGATGCTCGACTTCGGCAACGGCGTCACCGGCCTGGCGCTCAACCTCGAAGAAACCGAGGTCGGCGCGATCATCCTCGGCGATTATCTGAGCATCCGCGAGGGGCAGGAAGTCCGCACCACGGGCAAGCTGCTGCAGGTGCCCGCCGGCAAGGGACTGCTTGGGCGCGTGGTCAACACGCTGGGCCAGCCGCTCGATGGCAAGGGGCCGATCACCGCCACCACCACCTATCCGGTCGAAAAGATTGCGCCCGGCATCATCAAGCGCCGCTCGGTCAGCCAACCGGTGCAGACCGGCATCATGGCCGTGGACGCGATGATCCCGATTGGCCGCGGCCAGCGCGAACTGATCATCGGCGACCGCTCGACCGGCAAGACGACCATCTGCATTGACACAATCATCAGCAACGCGCACCTCAACCGCGCCGCGGAGGAAGCCGGTGACAAATCGTATCGCCCGCTTTATTCGATCTATGTCGCCGTTGGCCAGAAGCAATCGAACATCGCGCGCGTCATCAGCGTGTTCGAAGAGGCGGGCGCGATGCCCTACACGATCATCGTCGCCGCCTCCGCGTCCGATTCGGCCACCAACCAATACCTCGCGCCGTTCTCCGGATGCGCAATGGGCGAATGGTTCATGGACCAGGGCATGGACGCCTTGATCATTTACGACGATCTCTCGAAGCACGCCGTCGCCTACCGGCAGGTGTCGCTCGTGCTCAAGCGCCCCTCGGGCCGCGAAGCGTATCCGGGCGACGTGTTTTACCTGCACAGCCGCTTGCTCGAACGCGCGGCGCGCTTGAACGAAAAGAGCGGCAACGGTTCGCTCACCGCGCTCCCGATCATCGAAACCCAGGCGGGCGACGTTTCGGCCTACATTCCGACCAACGTGATTTCGATCACCGACGGTCAGATTTACCTCGAGACGGATTTGTTTTATCAGGGCGTGCGTCCGGCGATTTCGGTCGGCTTGTCGGTGTCGCGCGTCGGTTCGGCGGCGCAGGTCAAGGCGATGAAACAGGTCGCCGGCCGCATCAAGCTCGAACTCGCGCAGTTCCGCGAGCTGGCGGCGTTCGCCCAGTTCGGCTCGGACCTCGATCCAAAAACGCAGGCGCAACTGGATCGCGGAAAGCGCATCGTCGAGATCTTCAAGCAGCCGCAGTACAACCCGATCGCCGTCGAAGTGCAGGTGGCGGTGCTTTGGGCCGTGCAGAACGCCATGATGGACGACGTGGCGGTGGACAAGATCAAGGATTTCCAGGCGAAGCTCACTGAATACCTCACCAGCCGCAAGACCGACTTGCTCGGACGCATTGGCAAAGAGATGGCTTTGAGCGACGCGATCTCGGCGGACCTGAAAGCCGCCGTGACGGAATTCAAGCAGACATATCGATAGTTTCAAGAAACTGACATTCAGTCTTGACGCAGCATTTTGCAGCATCGAAGCCACTTAAGAACTTGTTCCGGATAGACGACGATGTTTATGGCCAATGAACCAGCAACCACGGCAGTGGCACGGATTGATTCGCTCATCCTCACCATCCGTGGTCAGCGCGTCATGCTGGATTCAGATTTGGCGCGGATTTACGGCGTGAGCACGATGCGTTTGAATGAACAGTTGAAGCGCAACCTGAATCGCTTCCCGGCGGACTTTGCCTTTCAACTTAAGAATCAAGAGGTTGCAAACTTGATATCGCAAATTGCGATATCAAGATCACATGGCGGCCGGCGCAAGTTGCCGTGGGTTTTCACAGAACACGGGGCCATCATGCTCGCCAGCGTGCTGAACAGTCCGGTCGCCGTGGCGGCCAGCGTCGCAGTCGTTCGCGCGTTCGTCCGGTTGCGCGAGCTGGCCATCACGCACAAGGATCTGTCCGTGAAACTCGACGAGTTGGAGAGAAAGGTCAAAGGCCATGACGGCGCGCTGAAGCAAGTGTTCGAGGCGTTGCGGCAAATCATGTCGCCGCCCAGACGCGCGATTGGTTTTCACGTCCGGCACGAGAGTGAGGCGCCTCCGGAAGTTCCGCCGACAGTGGCGGTCAAGCGCAAGTAATTCCATGCCCAGCACCCGCGACATCCGCCGACGCATCAAGTCGGTCAAGAACACCGCCCAGATCACCAAGGCGATGCAGATGGTGGCGGCGGCCAAGATGCGCAAGGCCCAGCAGGCCGCACTGGCCGGCCGTCCCTACGCCGCATTGATGAACGAAGTGCTCGGCGCAGTGACCCGCGCCGCGACCGATCTCGCCCACCCGCTCATGGACGCCCGGGAGGCGCGCAAGCGCTGCCTGGTCGTCATCAGCACCGACAAGGGCCTGTGCGGGTCGCTGAACAGCAACCTGCTGCGCGAGGCGGCGAAGCTCGACCGCGCCACGACCATTTACATCACGGCCGGGCGGAAAGCGTCGCAGTTCATTGTCCGCACCAAACGCCAGCTCGCCGCCGAGTTCACCTACAAGGACACCCCGCTGTTCAGCGAGGCGCGGGCCATTTCCAGATTCGCCCGCGACATGTTTTTGAATGGCGAAGCGGACCGCGTGGACATCCTGTTCACCAATTTCATTTCCACGCTCAACCAGCGCCCGGAAATCGTCCCGTTCCTTCCGGTCGGCCAGATCAAGGCAGTGACCGCCGGCGTTCACGGCGAGGAGATGGACGCGGAGCTTTCCGCCTCGGCCACCGAGTACCTGTTCGAGCCGTCACCGGAGCACGTGTTCGGCGCGTTGCTGCCGCATTACCTGAATTTCAAGGTCTATCAGATTCTGCTGGAAGCCAAGGCGAGCGAGCACAGTTCGCGCATGGTGGCCATGAAGAACGCCACCGACAACGCGAAGCAGATCATCAAGGACTTGACGCTCGAATACAACAAAATGCGCCAGGCCGGCATCACCAACGAACTTCTCGAAATCACCAGCGCCGCCATGGCGATGGGTCAATAGCATACTTATGAACAAAGGTAAAATCGTTCAGGTCATCGGACCGGTCGTGGACGTGGAATTCTCCGGCCAGCTCCCCGCGATTTACAACGCGCTCACCGTCCGGTTCGACGTGCTCCGCAAGGCCACCACGCTCACCCTCGAGGTCGAGCAGCACCTCGGCGACAACTGGATCCGCTCGGTCGCCATGTCCAGCACCGAGGGCCTCAAGCGCGGCTACGAAGTCACCGACACTGGCAAACCTATCTCGATGCCCGTCGGCCCGGGCGTCATGGGCCGCGTCTTCAACGTCATCGGCGAACCGGTGGACGAGCGCGGGCCGGTCACGGCGGAAAAGTACAACCCGATTCACCGGCCGGCGCCGGCGCTCGTGGACCAGTCCACGTCGCCGCAACTGCTCACGACCGGCATCAAGGTCATTGACCTGATCTGTCCGTTTCTCAAAGGCGGCAAGGTCGGTGCGTTTGGCGGCGCGGGCGTTGGCAAGACGGTCGTCATCATGGAGTTGATCAACAACATCGCCAAGATGCACGGCGGCGTTTCGGTGTTCGCGGGCGTGGGCGAGCGCACCCGCGAAGGGAACGATCTTTACCACGAAATGTCGGAGGCCGGAGTCATCAAGCAGGACAATCTCGGCGCGTCGAAGATCGCGCTGGTTTACGGACAAATGAACGAGCCACCCGGCGCGCGTCTGCGCGTGGCGCTGTCGGGTCTCGCCGTCACGGAATACTTTCGCGACGAGAAGAACCAGGACGTGCTGCTGTTCGTGGACAACATTTTCCGCTTTTCGCAGGCCGGCTCGGAAGTTTCGGCGTTGTTGGGCCGCACGCCCAGCGCGGTGGGTTATCAACCGACCCTCGCCGCCGAGATGGGCGATCTCCAGGAACGCATCACCTCGACCAAGAAAGGTTCGATCACAAGCTTCCAGGCCGTTTATGTGCCCGCCGACGACCTGACCGACCCCGCGCCGGCGACGACCTTTGCCCACCTCGATGCGACCATCGTGCTGGAGCGGGCCTTGACTGATATCGGCATTTATCCGGCCGTGGATCCGCTGGCTTCGACCTCGCGCGCGCTCGCTCCGGAAATCGTCGGCCAGGAGCACTACGACGTGGCGCGCGGTGTGCAGCGCGTCTTGCAACGCTACAAGGATTTGCAGGACATCATCGCGATTCTGGGCATGGACGAGCTTTCGCCCGACGACAAGCTCACCGTGTTCCGCGCCCGCAAGATTCAGCGCTTCCTCAGCCAGCCGTTTTCCGTGGCCGAGGTGTTCACCGGCCGGCCCGGCAAACAGGTGCCCGTGGCTGACACCGTGCGCGGTTTCAAGGAGATTCTGGACGGCAAGCACGACGACGTGCTCGAACAGAACTTTTACATGAAGGGCGGGATTGAAGAGATTAAAGAAGACTGACGTAGACTTTCACGCATCACGCATCACAGATCAATTGCTGCGGTTGGTGCTTGACGTGTGATGCGTGAAACGTGAACTGAACCGATGGCCACACTGAAACTCGAAATCGTCACGCCGGAGGCGAAGGTGTTCTCCGGCGAGGTGGACATGGTCACGTTGCCCGGCGTGGAGGGTGAGATGGGCATCCTGCCGCAGCACGTGCCGTTGATGACACAGATATCCGCGGGCGAAATCATCGTGCGCAAAGGTGGGGAAGATTTTTTTCTGGCCACAGGCGAGGGGTTTGTCGAGATCACCGGCGACAGCGTCTCCGTGCTCACGGACATGGCGATCCGGGCTGAGAACATTGACGAAGCCAAGGCCGAAGAGGCCCGCCGTCGCGCCGAGGCCCGGTTGTCCGAAAAACTCGACGACGAAGAGGCGGCCCTGGTTAATGCAGCTCTTGCGCATTCGCTGTCTCAACTCAAAGTCAAGCGCCGGCAGAAGCGTTGAGCTTTGCGACGCTTGCTTTACGGCAACCGACCTTTCGTCGTCGCCGTGAGCCAGACTCTCGGATCGGAAAACTGTTTCCGTCGGACGCCACGCAGGCTAGGCTTCCGCCATGCAACACTCGCCCGGTTTTCTCCAACTCGTCAACGAAGCCAAAAGCCGCATCAAGGAAATCAGCGTGGCCGACACGCGGGCGCGGCTGGCCGCGAATCCCGCTGCGGTGCTCGTGGACGTGCGCGAGGACAACGAATGGCGGAAGGACCACGCCTCCGAGGCGATCCATCTTGGCAAAGGCATCCTGGAACGCGACCTCGAGAAAACCATTCCGGACCCGAAAACAGAGATCATCATGTATTGCGGCGGCGGTTTCCGGTCGGCCCTCACCGCGGAGGTCGCGCAGCGGATGGGTTATCGCAACGTGGCGTCGCTGATCGGCGGCCACAAGGCGCTCGTGGCCGCCGGCTGGCCGATGAAAGCCGGAGCGTGACGCAGGGGCCTACGCTGGAGACGTGACGACAGCGTTCGTCGCGGCAGCAGCCGCCGCGGACCGCCGGCGAAAGCACGTCCGCTGAAGCGTGTTCACCAGCGAAATGGTTTTCTCCTTCGTACATGCTCCCATCAGACAGATTTGAATCCAGTTCCGTTGCCGCAAGTAGCCGCTGTTGTAACTGAGCAGGTAACCAGCCTCCTGCATCGCGTCGCCCGTGTTCACTGAATTCAATTCCGTCGGCAGCGCGATGGTGATCACGGCAGGTGAAACGGCCGCACCGTCCCCGACGAGCTGAAATCCGGTTTCCATCAGCCGGCGCCGAAGCCAGCCGGACATTTCGGCCACGCCCGCGAATCGCCCGGCCCAATCCACCCGGCGCAGCGCCGCGTGCAGCGCGTGCAGCAGGTTTGAGGAAAAGGTGAACGGACTCCCCTGCTCCGCCGCGTAAATCCCCAGGTCCAGGTAGCGCGGAAGCCGGGTCGGCGCAGGACGCACTTCATTATGATGGAACACCATCGCGACGCCGGGATAGGACCGCAAACCCTTGCCGCTCGCACCCGAGGCGAAATGAACGCCCTTGAGATTCAGCGGCACCGTGCCGAGGGAACTGATGGCATCGAGACAGAGCTTCACGCCAGACTCCGCGCAGGCAGTCTTGAGCGCTTCCAGGTCGTTCAGCACTCCGGTCGAGGTTTCGCAATGCACGCCCCACAGCCAGCGCGGGGATTGCCCGTCCGCCAGGCGGTCGCGGATGACCGCCAGATCGAGAGGCCGTCCCCACTCGAATTCGAGCGCCTCGAATTCCAACCCCGCCCGTTGCGCGTGATCGAGCAGGCGTTCGCCGAATTCGCCGTTGCTCACCACCAGTCCGCGGCCGATCTCAAGCGAGAGCTGCGCGGCGATGACGTCGTTGGCGAGTGTCCCGGAGCCGAGCAACAATTGAACGCGGCCCGCGCGCGTCAGTTCACCCAGCGCCATTTGGGTGGCGGCGAAATCCTTTTTGAAACCGTCGGCCCGATGCGACTCGGGGGCCTGCTCGAAGGCCCGCCGCACCTCGCGCCGGACGGCCACCGGTCCGGGAAGGAAATTCACCGCGCTGGGATGAAACGACCGCGCCGGCGAGGAGCGCAGAAATTCCCGTGCCGTGACCTCGAAGGTTTCGAGGGTGACGTACATTGGCTGGAACTGCGCCTCGCCGCTGCCCACGATCGGGCCGAACGGAACGAATCCGAGGTGACGATAGAGCTTCGACTGCTTCACCGTGCCGGAGATGATCGCCAGGTCGTAACCGCGCTCGACACCGTGCTGCCAGAGCAGCGCGAGGATGCCGGCCAGCACCTGTCCGCCGCGCTCGCCGCGGAATTTTTTCTCGATGGCCAGCAGGCGGATTTCGCAGACCCGGCGGCCCGGGGGCAGATGGGAATCGAGGTCCGGGAGTTTGTGATCCAGTGAGAAGGGCCGGTTGCCGCGTGCCGCGAGCATCCCCACGAGCTTTTGCTGGCAAAGACAGATCAGGTAGGTGTTCTCAGCATGGAACTTGTCCACCAGCCGCTCCACCGGCGTGCGCTGGTGTTGGGGAATCTCCTCGGCGAACGTCCGGTAGTTGAGCCGGTGAATCTGCTCGAACTCCCAGTCCTCGGTGGCGAACTTGAACACCAATGGGTCGGTTGCGTTCATAACTTGGGTCGCTCTGGTTTTGCGGTCACGCCCCGCCGTGCGGCCAGGGCGGGGATTTCCTCGATAAAATTCCGGCGATGGGCAAACAGCACGATCATGGACAGGCCGCCGATGAAGGTGATGGCCGCGCCGTCCAGCCCCAGCCAGTATCCCGCCGGCGGCAGGCAGACGAAGGCAAACAGCCCCGGCAAAATCGTCCGCCGCGTGAGCGCGAAGCCGCCGAGAAAAATCACCGCGTACGTTATGGCTAGCCGCCAATCATAGACCAAGAGAGCACCCAGCGATGTGGCCACACCCTTGCCTCCGCGAAAACGCAATTGCGCCGGCCACACGTGGCCGGCCACCACCGCCAGCATCGCCACGGCCGCGAGCCGGTCGTTGTGCGTGACATGCCAGGTCGTCCAGGTGGCCAGAACCCCTTTGGCCACATCCCCCAAGGTGGTCAGCACAAAGCCCCGCCTCCCCAGCACGTGGCTCACATTGCGCGCGCCTACGCTGCCGCTGCCCAGTTCCCGGATGTCCAGCCCTTTGAGCGCCCGCACCAGGTAATAGCCCGTTGTGAAGCAACCGGCCGCATAAGCGGCCAGCGCGCACACGCACACCTGGCCCCAATCCGCCGATTGCAATTGTTCCATCCACGACATGGTTCGTCTTCAGTCAGTCTTGCTCCAACCTTCCACGCGCCACAGTAACCGGGCGGCCTTCCCGGTGTGAATAGATATTTTTTCAGACCGGGTTGATTACTTCAATGCGCCGCTTCACCGGTCGTGTTGCTGGAGCCCAGTAGAACCGGAATGGCGGCCCGCGGGCGAGAACAATCTTGTGGTTGGATCCGCAGCCCCTGGCCGCCGGCTGCCTCCATCAAAACGGCAAACCCACCCACGATGCGCGGGTGGGTTGCGGGATAAAGTCCCCGAATCCATTCAATGTGTTGGCGTCGGAAACCGCGCAAGGCCGTTCGCCGGTCATTCCTGGCGCATGCGGTAGAACGCCGGATTGCAGAGGCCGGGCGGCGTCTCGGTGTATTCGATCAGCCCGACGTTCGATCCGCCGGTCGGCGCGGTGTTCGTGACAACATCTACCCAGCTCGACAAGTCGAGGCAGGAGCGCTGGATCACGTACTGGTAGCCGGGAATGCCGTAGAAGCTCATCGTCAAACTGCCGCCTCCGCTGTTGGTGATCGTCAAGGAGCCCACCGCGTTCGTGCGCAAAATATGGATGTAGTTCGTCGCGGTCCTGACGGTGTCGCCGAGGCGGTAGGTCCGCGCATCTCGCACGACGTATTGGATGCTTTCGGCGATGCCGTTGGTGGAACTGATGCTGATGTCCGTGACGTTGGTGCTTGCCGTCGCGTTGGTGCTGCTCACCGAAACGAGGTCGCGCCCGTCATTATCGGGGTCGCCCGTGTTGGCCGCCAGGAAGCTCGCGATCGGGATCTGGAAGTTTTTGATGGAAACCCCTTTGGCGAACGAATAACCAGCGGCGCTGGCCGTCGGGGCGTGGTTGTTGGTGAAGCGAACCAGCAACGAGCCTGGCTCTACGACAAACTCGCCACCGGCCACGTCGTTATTGAAGGAGCTGGTGTCAACCTGCAACTTGTCCGCGGCAAAGTTTGTTACGTTGCCGCTCGCGCTGGTCCAGGTGTAACTGGTGTCGTTGTTGAAATTGGTCACACCGCCGGCGCTTCCCGCCCCGTTCAGCGACAGGAGCTTGATCGTGAACTTGCTGCCGGAAGTCGAGAGCACGCCGATGTCGCTCGAAACCGCGATGGTGTCGTAGCCGGTACCGGCCGATCCGGCCGCATCAATGATCTCCATCGCATTGGTCCCGCCGCTTTCCAGCAAGAGCGCCCCGGTACTCAACGTGCCCACGCTGGCGCCCGGTGACACCGTGCCGTTGACATCAACGCTGCCTGCAACACTACCGATGCCCTTGAGGGTGCCGCCCGCAGCCGCTGTGGCTGAACCGGCGATACTGCCCGAGAGGTTCAAGGCGCCCGCATCAATCATGGTGTTGCCCGTGTAAGTGTTCGCCCCGCTCAACGTCAACGTGCCGCCTTCGGCCTTCGTCAAGCCGCCGGAGCCGTTGCCGATGATGCCCGAAACCGCCGTGTTGTTTGCACCACGAACCGTCAGCGTGGCCGAGCCATTCGTGGCGTTGCCACCAATGACGAGGTTTCCGTTGGCGGCATCCCAAGTCTGCGCGCCGCCCAAGGTCAGGTTGTTGTTGATGGTTTGGGCGTTGGAACTGTTGTTGGTGATGCCGTCGTTGACAGTGACCGCGTTGCCGCCGACTGTAAACGCCCCCGCCCCGCCGTTAAACGTGATGGAATTCGCGGTGACACCGGAGACATTGTTGTTTGGCGTAAGCCGCGTCGAGCCGGCGAACGCCAGACTGTCCACCAACGAGGAGGTCGGCACCTTGTTCAGGTCCCAGTTGCCTTGATTGGCTGCCAGGGCGCTGTAAGCGTCCCAGTTGTCGCTTGTGCCACCGCCATCCCAAGTGAGTGTTCCAGCCGTACGATTGGTGGCGGTGCCTGAGAGCCGGACCGCGAAAGCATTGCCAATGCGCATCGTTCCCCCCGAGGAACTGGCCCCCCCGGCCCCCAGCCGGAATTCCGTGGCGGAAGTCACGTTCGCGATGGACAACGGCGTCGCCAAGGCAGTCGGATTTGTATTGGCCGTCGTCACAGCAGTGCTCGACACCAAAGCCGAGGCGAAGTTGTCCCCGCCGTAGAACCAGCCCGCATTGGTCGGCCCTGTGCCGGAGCGGGATACGAACGAGCTTAAACCCGTAAAGGTCATGATGTAGTTGGCCTTCGGGGCGATCAAGAAAGTGGTGAAGTTGCTCGAGGTCATGGAGCCGCCGGCCGTAGTATTGGTGAAGTTGGAACTGTTGAAAGCCCCGCCGGTTCCCGCCGGTACGAACGCATTAGATCCACGGCTCACCGCACTGGCCACAACATTTGCGTCAACATAGTTTGAACCAAACGACGCGGGTTGGCCGCTCAACCCGGAAGGATCATGCTTGACCAGCGTGCCCACGTTGGCATCCGCCGTGACTTCCGCCCAATTAGTTCCCACCCGGAATTCGTCCACAATCATCGTTGCGGGCCCGCTGGCATTGTTGATGAAAAGCACGCTGGCGATCACCGCCGAGGTGATATCAGCTTCAGTGGTCGTGGTGTTGGTCAGCGTGGAAGTGGACGGCTCCGCACCGCCGAAGGTCCCGGAACTGGGATTGATCCACAGCCGCACCTCGTCGTCGGTGGTGCTGGCCGTGTTGAACTTGTAGCGGGCCACCACGAAAACGGTGTCGCTGAGATTGTAACCCGTCGAATCGAACACGAAATCGGCAGTGGTGCCGCTTCCTTTGTTCAAACCTATCAGGTAACCGCCGGCGGCGGTGTTTGTCTTGAGGACAAGCCGGGCGGCGACGACAACGGGCGTTGTGTTTTGACTGCCGCCGCTGTTATTGAAGCCCACAACGCTCGCGCCAGTAGTACTCAGGCCCGTCAAGTCGGTGATGCTGAAGATGAAGGAGTAAAAGAAGGAGCCGGCGAACGCACCGCCGATTGCACCCCCGGTCTGAAACCGGGCGTGGAAGCCGCCGCCGCCCCCCCCGGGCACCTGCATGCTGTTGCCCGTGGACGCCGGCAATCCAGAATAGGACAGATTGCCCGACACAATCGTTGGCTGGTTTCCGAGGGACGCGTCGGTTGCGGCGCGAAACCACGCTCCGCCATCGGTTGGCACCTGATTGGTAATGAGTCCCGCGACCGTATAGTTGAACGGATCGTGGGTGGGAATCGCAAGGACAACCAACGGTGACAGGCACAAGGCGGCGAGGGCGAGGCTCTTTTTCATGATCAAGTCGGGGATTTACACTGCGATTTGCGCGACAAATTCAATCCAAACAGCACGGATTTGGTTTGTTGGCCAACAAAGCAACACCACGCAGCGATGCGCGACATATCGCTGCGCAAAACGGAATGTAACAGCCGGGTTTTCCGTTGGTTCGGTTCACAACATAGGTTCTCCGCTGTTTTCGGTGGAGCCGTTGGGTAGTCTTGGGGCATGACTCCTGAAAAACTGTTTCATGAATTGTTGGGATTGGGTTTGAACTGGGAAGTGGTCGAGAGCTCGTTTCACCACGAG
>Ga0247727_10000807_pt1 | contig 76726 bp, 72 predicted proteins | sample WisWelCaveWW1625_FD_202498 | JGI IMG/M metagenome (GOLD analysis project Ga0247727, IMG submission 202498) | Biofilm microbial communities from Wishing Well Cave, Virginia, United States - WW16-25 | ecosystem: Environmental > Aquatic > Deep subsurface > Groundwater > Cave microbial mat | place...
GGCGTTTCTTGAATTCGGTGGGGTACGGCTCTCTGGACTTCCGGGGCATCGCGGACTCCTTCCTCCCAAAGGGAAGTGTGTCCACGGAAACGGGTCAACTCCAGTACCCTCCACCGCAAGTACTGTTGCGAATCCCAAACGCAAGGACGCCAGGACGCGAAGCCGCAATGGCGGTCATTCCAGGCTTGGCGCCTTCGCGCCTTTGCGCCCTTGCGTTGAAGAATACGTCACCGAATTTGCGGAAGAGGGTACTAAGCCAGCCCCAGGTGACTGAGCACGATCCCCTTGACCTCGGTGGCGTGGACGCGCTCGGGGAGCAGGTCCCGTTCCGTGGACAGGATGACGGGCCCGTCCTCGGCGCGATCGGTAGGCCGGCCGTGCGACCCCTTGACGAGGCTCGCGTCGAGCGGAATCAGGTCCATGAGCATCCGGAAGCCCAGGACTTTCTTCGCCACGTTGAATCCCGCCCGGAGCGTCGGCAGCCAGATCCGGGGGTCCACGAAGAGCTCCACCGGGTCGTAGCCGGGCTTGCGGTGGATGTCGACAGTGCGCGCGAACTCGGGGGCGAGCGCGTCGTCCTGCCAGTAGTAGTAGGTGAACCACCGGTCCTTCGCGGACAGCGCCACGAGCTCCCCTGACCGCGGGTGGTCGAGGCCAATCGCACGCTTCCCTTCCTCGCCCAGGACCGACTCCACGCCGGAGAGCCCCTCGAGGATCTGCTTCACCTCGGACACGCGCTCGGGGTCCTTCACGTACACGTGGGCGACCTGATGGTCCGCGACGGCGAAGGCCTCCGAGGCGCCCGCGTCCAGCTTCTCGAGTCCGAGCTCTTTCTTGACGCGCAAGAGGCCGGCCTCACGCAGCGCCCGGTTCGGGTGAACCGCTCCGCTCACCGGCGTCATCCCGTACTCGGAGAGGACCAGGACGCTCGTCCCGTCCTTCCGGACGTGCGAGACGAGCTCGCCACACACGGCGTCGATCTCGCGGAGGCGCTCGTGGATCCGCGGGTCCTGTGGCCCGAGGCGCTGCAAGTCGTAGTCGAGGTGCGGCAGGTACACGAAGGTCAAGGTCGGGCGGCGCGAGTCGTAGACGTGGCGTGCGCACTCGGCGATCCAGCGGCTCGAGCGCAGGTCCGCCTTCGGGCCCCAGAAGTGGAACAGCGGAAACGGTCCGAGGCGCTCCACGAGCTCGCCCTTGAGCTCCGCCGGCTCGGTGTAGATGTCGGGGATCTTCCGGCCGTCGGCCCAGTAGATCGGCCGCGGGGTGACCGCAAAGTCGGCCGAACTATACATGTTGTACCACCCGAACAGGTTCGCGAAGCGAAAGGTGGGGTCGCGCCGGCGGGCCGTCTCCCAGACCTTCTCCGCCGTGACGAGGTGGTTGCTCTGGTGCCAGAAGCGGATCTCCGCCACGTCGCGGAAGTACCAACCGTTCGCGACACAGCCGTGCTCGCGGGGCAAGACGCCGGTCGTGAAAGTGGATTGGACGGCGCAGGTGACTGCCGGAGTCACGGTCTCGAGTGGGCGAATCGAGCCCTCCCTCGCGAGCGCGGCGAGGTGTGGCGTGTCCTCACCCACGAACTTCTGCGCGAGTCCGACGACGTCGAGGACGAGAGTCCGCCTCACTTGCCGCCGGTCCGAACGACCGGCGCTTGTCCGCCGCGCAGGACCGAATTGCCTTCCCAGAGTTCAGGGGGGTCGATCGCGGGGTCGCCCAGATCGAGGCGCCCGGACTGGGAGAAGAACGCGACGGGGTTCTCCCAGAAGATCGCCCTGAGGGTGGGGTCCGGGATCCCGGACTCCCGCATCCGCGCCATCGTTTTGGGCACCTTCAGCGAGTCGGACACTCCCCAGTCGCCGGCGCTGTTCACGAGGATCCGCTCGCTGCCGTATTTCTGGACGAGCGCCACCATGCGGTCTTCGTCCATCTTGGTGTGCGGGTAGATCGAATGGGCGGCCCAGCAGCCGCTTTGAAGGACGAGGGGAAGGGTCTCCTCGGTGTTGTGGTCGATGAGGACACGCTCCTCCGGGAAGCGTTGCTCTCGCACGAGTGACAGGCTGCGCTCCGTGCCTCGCTTCTTGTCGCGGTGCGGCGTGTGCACGAGGATCGGGAGATCGTGCGCCTGGGCCAGCTCGATCTGGACCGCGAAGTACTTCTCCTCCTCTGGCGTGCAGTCGTCGAAGCCGATCTCTCCCACGGCGACGACGCTTTCCTTCCCCAGGTATCTGGGCAAGAGGTCGATCACGCCCGCAGCGACGCGTGGGTCGTTTGCCTCCTTCGGGTTGAGCGAGAGGGTGCAGAAGTGGCGGATGCCGAACTGGCTGGCGCGAAATCGCTCCCACCCGACGAGAGAAGCGAAGTAGTCCTCGAAGGTGCCGACGTGCGTGCGAGGCTGCCCGACCCAGAACGAAGGCTCGACGACCGCCGCGATTCCTGCGTTCGCCATCGCCTGGTAGTCGTCCGTCGTGCGTGACGTCATGTGGATGTGCGGGTCGAAGAGCTTCATCGACCGCTCCGGACGAGCAGCTTCAGATCCTCGGGAACGTCACGCCCCGCCGCGCGCCGCTCGCTCGCGTAGTCATTCGCCATGCGCTCGATCTCGGGCCCGAGCCTCCCGGGCAGGCCGATGACGCGGTTCAGCGGCACGCCGAGGAAGACCGCCTTCAAGATCATCTGGTTCCAGTGTAGCTCGGGGAAGTGGCGCGCCGGGTAGGGGTTCTCGCAACAGGCGGCCTCGAAGATGGGCAGGACGCTCGTCCGGCAGGCATCGACCGCGAGCGCAACGAACCGCTCGGGTTCACGGAGGAGCGGCAGCGCCCGTAGGACCGCTCGCCGCTCGCCGGTGTCGCCGGTCCGGTAGCACTCTCGGACGAGCGGCTCGAGATCAGCGCCGTCCGGCAACTCGACGAGCGCCACGACGCGCCACATCTCGCAGAGCTTCGACGCGATCGGCCAGTCCACCCCGGACCGCGTGAGGCGATCGGACTCTTCGGGATCCAGGCACAGCAGCGCGTCTCCGAAGCGCCGGGCGGCGGCGGAGAAGCCCGCGAGGAAGGCATCGTGGTCGACCACGCGGGGCGGGGGCGCGTCCTCGAGGCGACGAGCCAGGACCTCGCGCAGGACGGACCTCACCGTCAAGCCGAGGAGGCTGGTGTGAAATGCCGCCTACTGCGGCCGACGATCCGGGGCAATCTCCGCGCCATGCTCCCTGCGGCCTCCTCTCCGTACGTCGAGTACGCTTCGTCGGTCCTCGGTCCGCCTGGCGCGGATCTCACCCCGGCTCGTCGCCCTCGCGACGGCGCCCTTTCACACCAGCCTCCTGGCGGACGTTGCGGTCGTGTATCAGCCGCAGGCCGTCGAGGGTCAGATGCTCGTCGACCGCCTGGATCGTTTTCGATTCAGGTGCGACCAGGGCCGCGATCCCTCCGGTTGCGACGACGGCGCAGTCGGGTTCGTTCATCTCGGCCCGAAGCCGCTCGACGAGCCCGTCGACCATCGCGACGTACCCGAACAGCAGCCCCGACTGGATCGCATGGATCGTGTTGCGGCCGAGGACGGAAGGCGGCTTCTGGATCTCGACCCTCGGAAGTTTCGCCGCTGCGCGAAAAAGAGCGTCCGAGGTGATGCCGACGCCCGGACAGATGCTCCCCCCGAGGTACTCGCCCTTCGCGGAGACACAGTCGAACGTCGTCGCGGTGCCGAAGTCGACCACGATGGCCGCACGACCGTAGCGGGCGAAGACGGCCACCGAGTTCACGATCCGATCGGCTCCGACCTCCCGCGGGTTGTCGGCGAGCACGGGAAGGCCCGTCCTGGTGCCGGGACCCACCACGAGCGCCTCGACGCGAAGGAACTCCCGGATCGTCTCGGTGATCGTGGCCTGCAGCGGCGGAACCACACACGAGACGATCGCCGAATCGATCGCGCCGGCGTCGACATCGCGCGCGCGAAAGAGCTCGAGCAGCAGGATCCCGTACTCGTCGGAGGTTCGTGTCCGGCTCGATTCGAAGCGAAAGTTGCGCCGCAGGGTCGGGCCGTCGAACACTCCGACGACGGTGTTGGTGTTGCCCACGTCGACGGCGAGGAGCACGGCTCCGACGGTAGCAGGAAAGTGGACGGGTGAGCGCCATGGCCGCACCCTCGCGACGATGGCCGACGAAGACACTCTGGTCTGCAAATCGTGCGAGAAGCCTGCTCCGATGTTGACGGCGGAAGGATTCTGCGCGCGCTGCTTCTGGACGCTCGAACGTGCGGCGCTTTCGGCCCGGATCGGTCGCGTGACGACGATCCGGATCGACCCGGCTACTCGCCGAGTCTGAGCGCTGCCCAGAGCATCGCCCCGAACGTCTCAGGGACGCGGGGCGGCGCATCGATCCGCTCGATCGCCCTGTCGGAATCGGCAGGGGCGCGCGCGGCGGGCTCGACCGGCAGCGGCGTGACGGTCGCCGGCCGAGGCGGCGGCGCGGGCGCGGGCGGGAGCGGAGCGACCGGTTCGAGCTTGGGCCTGGGAGTCGGCGTTGGCGCCGGCTCGGGCGCCGGCACCGAGACGAGCCGAGGCTTGGGCGCCGGGGCCGGAGTAGGTTCCGCCCGCAGGGGTGCGGGAGCGGGAGCCGGCATCGGAACCGCGACAGGAACCGGGCGTGGCGCGACGAGTACAGGCTCGAGCTTCGGCGCCGGGGCGACGACCGGCGGAGGCGGAGGCGCCGGGGTGGGCGGGGCCGGAGCCGCGTGTCCGACATCGACCGGCTGCACGACCTCGACCGCAGCGTGCATGTCGACGTCGACTTCGATCGGTGCCGGCTCCGGCGTCGGGGTCGCAGCGAGCATCTCTCGCGCGCGCGGCGCGTCCCTGTTCTTGCGGATCCGCGAGAGCAAGGATTCGAGGACGTTGCGACGGTCGCCGGTCACGCGCCCCTCCGGTGCTCCCCGGCGCGCAGGCGATCCACGATGCCGCCCATCCCGATCCCCGCCTCGTCCCAGCGTCGGGCCGCCTTGATCGCGTCCGGATTGCCGACCAGCACGCGCAGATCCGTGGTGCCCCCGATCGCCGCGCCGGCGAAGGACCCGCCCCCGATTCCTCCGGCGAAGCCGGCGAAGAATCCGGAAAGCAGGTGGCGAGACGCACCGTCTCCCGGGCCGTTGCGAACGACGAACGCAAGGCCCTCTCCCCAGAGCTCGAGAGCCACCGTTCCCCAGCCGAGAGAGGCAAGCCGGCCCGAGAGCTGATCGAGGACCGCGGCGGGAGATGACTCCCGGGCGGCGCGGCCGGTCATCCCTGCGATCTCGTCAGCAACTTCGGAGGCGACCGACTCGCCCCACTCCCGTCCGGCCGAGTAGAGGGCGACGGCGGACTCGGACGTTCCCTCCACTGCCCGCGCGAGTGCCCGCAGCGTGTCGACGGGCATCGCGACCACGCGACGGGCGCCTCCGGAGAGCTCCCCCTTGCCGAGATCCACCCGGAGCGCTCCCTGCGGCCGGAACGACGGATCGGACATGCGCGGACCGTACGGCGCGGGCCTTGCAGCTGTCAAATTGCCGCGCCTCATGCTATCGGTCTCGCCCCCATGGGAAAGCGCGACAACAGGCGTTCGAACAAGATGCGGCAGCGCAAGCGGCAGGCCAAGAAGAAGGCGCGCGAGAAGCGCTGGAAGGTGGAGCACGAGAAGCGCCGCAAGGCGGCCGGACACGATCGCGCTCCGCGCGAGAGAAAGTCCAAGGCCTCGCCCCCCGCGGAGCCCGCCGCGCCTCCGGCCCCACCCGCAGCACCCCCGCCCGAAGCCGACCCCCCAGTTTAGCCTCAGCTGTCTGCCGGCGAATCCACCGGACGCCGCCGACGTCCCCGCCGGCGCCTCGCGCGCGGTTGAGGAGCGTCCGGCGGCGGCCCTGCCCGGACGAGCTCACGCCACGGCTCCGTGAGTGCCGTCGGCTGCTCCGTCGCAATCAGCCGAACTTCCATCAGGTCGAGGGCGTCCGCGATGAAATCGCGCCGCGCCAGGTGCACGGCCTTGCCGCGCGGGGGCTGTTCGAGTCGGCGCTGTACCGCGAGCGCGATGCGGATGCGCTCGCGGTGACGCCGCGGGACCCCCAGCCGGTCGCTGATGCCTCCGAGCAGGCCCTCGATCTCGACCATCGGGTCCGCGTTGCCGGTGATCCGCTCGCGCAGGGGTTCGCCGAGAAGCACTCCCAGAAGTGCGGAGTCGGAGAGGGGGCGCCCCTCGGTCTTCAGCCGATCGGCCGCTTGCAACGAGCGCCACAGGATTCGCGCCGACTCGGAGTCGTCGTCGAGAAACGCTGCGACCTCCGGCAAGAGCACTCCGAGCGCCCCCGTTTCCCACAAGAGCCACATCGAGCGGTGCGCCGCCCCGCCGCGCAGAAGCCGGAGAATCTCCTCGAGCACGCGGGGGCGCGCGCTTCGCATCAGTTCCCCGCGCTGCGCGACCATCGCGTCGTAGGTGGACGGGTCGATCCCGAGGTCGAGACGCGCCGAGAACTTCGCGGCGCGCAGGATCCGGATGGGGTCCTCGCGGAACCGGATCGTCGGGTCGCCGATCGTCCGGACCGAGCGGGCCTCGATGTCCCGCATCCCCCCCGTCCAGTCGAGGATCTCCCCGCGCTCGAGATCGTAGAACAACGAGTTGATCGTGAAGTCCCGGCGGAGCGCATCCTCGTGGGGAGTGCCGAACACGTTGTCGTCGCGGATGAGCAAGTCCTGCTCGGCGCTTTCGGATTCGCTCCCGCGGCGGAACGTGGCGACCTCGATGACCTTGCCACCGCCGAACAGGATGTGCGCGAGTCGAAAGCGCCGGCCGATGATCCGGCAGTTCCGGAACAGTGACCGCATCTGTCCGGGGCGGGCCGACGTCGCGACGTCGAAGTCCTTCGGCCGGACGCCCAGGAGCAGGTCGCGCACGCAGCCGCCGACCAGGTAGCCGGCATGGCCCTGACGGACGATCCGCCGAACGACCTTCGCCGCGTCGGCGTCGATGTCGGACTCGGGGATGGCCCGTTCGTGCCGGGTCGGCTCGGGAGCAGTCTGGGCTGCGGCTTCGGACATTTTTCCGGAGGGCGCGGTCGCGCCGTCGTGGGTGGACCGTGACTCTACCACTTAGGTCGTCAGCGTCAGTCGTCGAGTTTTTCGACCTTGGTGGCGCCGTCACCCCCCTCGGGGCGAGGCCGCGGCCGGGGTCGGGGACGCTTCGCGGGCGCCCCGGTCGCGGGCTCGTCCGGCGGCGCTTCTCCCTCGACCTGCGCAGCCGTGGCGGGCGCGGCCGTCTCTGCAGTCGGCGCGATCGTCGGAGCGGGCGGCGACAGGGGAGGAAGGGGTGAAACCGTCATGGCGGGTGTCGGCAAGCTCAACCCCGAAGCGCCCGCGGGCGGCAGGTCCGACCCCCCGGCCATCACGCCGATGCCGACCACGCCGACGACGAGCAAGACGGCGCCCGCTGCAGCGCCCACGATGATGCCTCGTCGGGTGCGAGGCATTTCCTTGATGGTCTGCCCGGATGGAGCCTCGGCGCCCCTGCGGTGCTCGGCAGCCAGTGCTCCGAACGGAAGTGTCCCGGACTCGACCGGGACGATCGTCGATCCAGCGATCCCGCCGCCGCGCAGCGCGGTGTACACGATCGCCATCGAGGCCGGTCGTGCCTCCTTCTCCTTCGCCATCATTCGCATCACGAGGTCGGCGAGCCCGTTCGGAAGGCCCGGACGGAGCGTGCGAACGTCGCGCGGCTCCTGGACGAGGTTGAGGTGGATGTACTCCATCTCGGACTCGGCGAGGATCGGCGGCTCACCCGTCAGCATCTCGAAGAGGATCACGCCGAGCGCGAACACGTCCGATCGCGCGTCGACGCCCTTCTGCTTGATCTGTTCCGGGGGCATGTAGCGCGGCGTCCCGATGAAGCTGTTCGTCGCTGCGGAAGTTCCACGCTCGACGCGGGCGATTCCGAAGTCGAGCACCTTGGCGAAGTCGCCCTGGATCGAGGCCTGGATTCTCAGGTTCTCGGGCTTGAGGTCCCGGTGGAGGATCCCCTTGCCGTGCGCCTCGTCCATCGCCTCCGCGATCTGCATCCCGATGCGCATGACGCGGTCGACGGCGAGCGGACCGCCCTGCTTGATGATCTGGTCGAGCCCTTCGCCCGCCACGTACTCCTGCACCATGAACGGGATTCCCTCCTCGGAGAACCCGAGGTCGAAGACGCGTACGACGTGGGGGCTCGAGAGCTCGCGCGCGGCCTTCGCCTCCGTCACGAATCGCTTCGAGACGTTCGGGTCGTGGGCCAGTTCCGGGTGCAGGAACTTGAGCACGGCCGTGCCGAGTTCTTGCTTTCCGTGCATCTGTGTCGCGATGAAGACCGTCCCGAAACCGCCCGTCGACAGGCGCCTGTCGATCCGGTACTTCGAATCGATGAGCCGCCCGACCATCGAATCGATGGGCCACCCGGCGGGCGGACGGGGGACGCCGCAGGCGGCGCAGGTGTCGTCGGCGAGATCGCGGCTGTGTCTGCACGCAGGACAGAACGCCGCAGTCATCGTCGCGGGAAGGCTATCATCGCGCTTTTCGGCCCGCAACGAAGCGTTGGACGGGATAGAGTCACCGTGTGGACCGCGCAGTCCGGTTCCTGAACGCCTGCCGGAACCTGCCGGTCGACTGCACCCCCGTCTGGATCATGCGGCAGGCGGGGCGCTACCTGCCCGAGTATCGCGCCGTTCGCTCGCGGATCGGCTTCCTCGATCTGTGCAAGTCGCCCGACCTGGTTGCCGAGGTGACGGTTCAACCGGTCGACCGCCTCGGCGTCGACGCGGCCATCCTGTTCAGCGACATCCTCGTCCCGCTGGAGGGCATGGGGATCCCGATCGAGATCGGCGACGGCGGGCCCAATCTCCCCGAGCCGATCCGCACGGCGTCCGACGTGGCCCGGCTCGCGGTCCCCGATCCGACGGAGGCGACCGGCTTCGTCCTCGAGGGAATTCGCCGCACCCGGGCGGCGCTCGGCGGCCGCGTCCCTCTCATCGGCTTCGCGGGCGCGCCGTTCACGCTCGCCGCGTACGCGGTGGAGGGCGGGGGCACCAAGACGTTCTCCCGGATCAAGTCGCTGCTCTTCTCGGATCCGAAGACGGCCCACGCGCTTCTCGAGCGGATCGCGCGCACGATCGGATCGTACCTCGCCGCGCAGATCGAAGCGGGCGCGCAGGCCGTGCAGATCTTCGACTCCTGGGCGGGCAGCCTGACGCCGCGCGACTACGACGTCTTCGCCGGACCCTACGTACGTCACGTGATCGAGTGCCTGCCGAAGGGCAAGGTCCCCGTGATCATCTTCGGGGTCGAGACCGGTTCGCTCCTCGAGCGGATGCGCGACACGGGCGCGGACGTCGTCGGGGTCGACTGGCGCGTCCCGCTGGACGAAGCGCGTGAGCGTCTGGGATGGTCCGTCGCGATCCAGGGGAACCTGGATCCGTGCGCGCTCTTCGCGCCGCCCGAGGAGATCGAACGCCGGGTCCGCGACGTGCTCGAGCGCGTGGACGGCGCTTCGGGCCACGTCTTCAACCTGGGCCACGGGATCCTTCCCGAGACGCCCGTGGAGCACGCCATCGCGATGGTCGAGGCCGTCCATCGACTGTCCGCACGCCCCGACGCGGCATGACGACGGCCGTCGTCCTCTTCAACCTCGGCGGCCCCGATTCGCTCGACGCGGTCGAGCCGTTTCTGTTCAACCTATTCAGCGACCCGGACGTCCTGCCGTTCGGCCCGCTCTCGTTCCTGCGCCGCCCCGTCGCGCGGATCGTCGCGCGACGCCGGTCGCGCACGACCCGCGTCTACTACGAGGAGATCGGCGGGAAGTCTCCGCTGCGGGAGCTCACCCTTGCGCAAGCCGCGGCGCTCGGCCGGGTGCTCGGCGACGGGTTTCGCACCTACGTCGCGATGCGCTACTGGCACCCGTTCACCGAGGAGGCGCTGGACGCGATCGTCCGCGACCGGTGCGACCGGATCGTCGCGCTCACGCTCTATCCCCAGTACTCGCTTGCGACGACGAAGTCCTCGCTCGACGAGCTCCACAGGGTGCTCCGCGCGAAAGGGGTCACCGTCCCCGTGGACGTCGTCGATCGGTTCTTCGATCACGCGCCGTACCTCGACGTCCTCGCGGCGCACGTCGAGGGAGCCCTGGACGGCTTCGGCACGGGAGCTGCCGAGCGCGTGCCCGTCGTCTTCAGCGCGCACGGCCTGCCCGTGAAGCTCGTCGAGGCCGGTGATCCGTATCTGGAGGAGACGAGGGCGACGATGGTCGGCGTGCTCGCGCGGCTTCCGAAGGTGACCTCGTACCTCGCCTTCCAGTCCAAGGTCGGCCCGATGAAGTGGCTGGAGCCGAGGACCGACGACGTCCTGGCGAACCTCGCCCGCGAGGGCCACCGCGAGTGCCTCGTCGTCCCCGTCTCGTTCGTGTCCGATCACATCGAGACGATCCACGAGGTCGGGATCCGGTTCCGTCGCGCCGTGGAGCCCCTCGGCATGACCGACCTGCGGCTGACGCCTGCGCTCAACGACGACCCCGCCTTCATCGAGGCCCTGGCCGCGCTCGTCCGGGCCAAAGCGAAGGCGTGACGGACGTTGCCTGCTCGCGTCATCGTCGTCGGCGGCGGAATCTCGGGCCTCGCGCTCGCCGCAGCCCTGCGCGACTGCGGGCTCGATCCCGTCGTGCTCGAGGGCGACTCGCGCCTCGGCGGCACGGTTCGCACCGAGCGGGCCGAGGGGCACCTCTACGAGACCGGTCCGGTCGGCTTCCTGGACCGTGAACCCGCGACGCTCGCCCGTGCCGAGAAGCTCGGCCTGTCGGACCGACTGGTGCGGGCCAAGGACTCTGCGCATGCCCGATGGATCTGGCGCCGCGGACGGTTGTGGGAGGCGCCGACCTCCCCGCCGAAGTTCCTGTCCTCGGGCCTGCTGTCGCTGCGCGGGCGCCTCCGTGTCGCCATGGAGCCCTTCGCCGGCGCTCCGCAGGAGGGGAAGGACGAAACGGTCGCCGAGTTCGGCCGGCGCCGCATCGGAGAGGAAGGCGTCCGCACGCTTCTCGATCCCATGGTCTCCGGAGTCTTCGGTGGGGACGTCGATCGGCTCTCGATGCGAAGTGCCTTCCCGCGAATGGTTGCGCTCGAGCGCGATCACGGCAGCCTCGTGCGCGCGATGATCCGCCTGGGCCGGGAACGTCGCCGGTCCGGTCCCCTGCGAGGAGGATCCGGCGGCCCCACGGGCCCCGGCGGGACGCTGACGTCGATGCCGGGCGGCCTGACCGATGTGATCGACGCGCTCGGGGCCGACCTCGGAGATCGCGTCCGCCCCGGCGCGCGCGTGCAATCGATCGAGCCGATGGGGCAGGGCTGGAAGGCCGTGCTGTCCGCGGGAGAGGACGCCCTTGGCGACGCGATCGTGCTCGCGATCCCGTCTTTCTTGCAGGCGGCGCTCCTGCGGCCGCTCGAGCCCGCGGCGTCCGACGCGCTGGAGTCCATCTCGTACGCGTCGATGACGCTCGCGATCCTCGGCTTCGCGCGAGCAGACGTCCGTCACGACCTCGCCGGCTTCGGTTTCCTCGCGCCGCGATCCGACGACCTTCGCGCGCTCGGCGCGATCTGCGTCTCGTCGGTGTTCGACGGCCGCGCGCCCGACGGCCATGTGCAGATCGACGTGCGCATCGGCGGCGCGACCGACCCCCGGGCGATCGACCTGCCCGACGATCGGATGCTCGCCGTCGCGATGGATGCGCTCGGCCGCGCGCTGGGCATCGACGCAGAGCCGTCCTTCGTGCGGATCGTCCGTCACCCGCGCGGCATCCCGCAGTACGAGGTCGGCCACGCCGATCGCGTGGCGAGGGCGGAGGAGGGGGCATTCCGGCGACGGGGGCTGTACCTCTCCGGGAACGCGCTGCACGGAGTAGGATTCAACGACTGCGTGCGCGAAGCGGAAGCGCTGGCGGAGCGGATCGTGAGGGAGCGGGGATGAAGTCCCCTTCGAGGAGAATCTGGACGACGTTGGCCGTCGCGATCGGCATGGGCTGCGGCGGCGCGAGCGGTGGCGGTGGTGCGCCCGGGGACGCGGGATCGGACGGGTCCGTTTCCGACGCGGGAGCGCCGTCGGACGCCGGCGGAGACGACGACGCAGGGGGCGGAGTCTGCGAGGAGCCTTGGGACCCGCCCTGGATCGGCGGTCCGTGCGCGCAGGCCGCCGAGTGCGCATACGCGGATTCGACGTGCCTGACTGACGATCAAGGGTTCCCGTGCGGGACCTGCTCCGAGCCGTGCGATCAGTTCTGTCCGGATCTGGAGGGCGCGCCGACGACCTTCTGCGTTGGAGGCGAGGACCTGGGCCTTGACCCTGGCGCGGGACACTGCGTATCGCGATGCGATCCGGAGCGATTCGGAGGAGACGGCTGCCGCGTCGGGTACGCCTGCGTCGTCCTGCCGAGGTTCGGAGAGCCGGCGACGTCCATGGGCGCGTGCATCCCCGAGGACCTGGCGCCCGAGCCGTCGGACTGCCTGTCGCGCCTCGAGGCGCTCGGGCTCGACTTCGAGCCCACGATCGTCGCGGAGGATCACCCGGATGGGCGTGCGGACATCACCTGCGTGGTGGAGGACGCGGTCTACCTGCACGGACCCATCCACGGCGTGACGATCCGCTACGGCGGGGGCGGCGACGAGGGGCCGGTCCTCGTGGCCTGCGAGCTTGCCCTGGCGATCGAGAGGACCGCCGCGGTGCTCGCCGACCGCGGCGCCGTCGACTTCCAGCACCTCGGCACCTACAACTGCCGGCTGATCGCGGGGACGGACGAGATCTCCATGCACGGCTACGCGCTGGCGATCGACCTGTCGGGCTTCACCCTCGACGACGGGACGAACCTGACGGTCGTCCGCGATTGGGAGGACGGGGTCGCCGATCCGGTGACGTTCGGCGGGCAGTGGCTGAAGGATCTGTCGCAGTCGCTCTTTGACGAGGGCGTCTTCAACATCATCCTGACGCCCGAGTACAACGCCGCGCACGACGACCACTTCCACTGCGACCTGACGCCGGGGGCGAGCTTCCTGGGCGCCGAGGGTGCGCCGCACTGGGCGCCTGTGGATCCGTAGCCGGCATCTGCTAGCTTGCGCTCCGTGACCTTCCTCATCATCGCCGCTGCCGTGGGCGCCGCTCTCGGCGGCTGGATCGGATTCAAGGTGGGCCGTACCGTCGAAAAGGTTCGGCCCTCGAAGAAGGACGAAGCCGAGAAGGAGAAGGACGAGAAGCCGCGCCGCAAGCTCCCGCATGGGTTCGATCGGTGACGGAAAAGCCGACGGAAAAGCCGACGGAAAAGACAGACTTCCGCCGATTCACCGGCACGGACCGGTACATCACCTCCGATTCCCTCGAAAGCGCCGTGAACGTCGCCCTGGCTCTCGAGCGTCCGCTGCTCGTGCGCGGCGAGCCGGGAACCGGGAAGACGCTGCTGGCCCACCACGTCGCGCAGGGGCTGGGGATGAAGCTGTTGCGCTGGCACGTGAAGTCGACGACGAAGGCCGCCGAGGGCCTGTATGTCTACGACACCGTCCAGCGGCTGCACGACAGCCGGTTCGGGGACGGCAACGTCTCCGACATCCGCCGCTACATCCGGTTCGGTCCGCTCGGGGAATCCTTCCGGGCGGGCGAGAAGGTCGTGCTGCTGATCGACGAGATCGACAAGGCCGACCTCGAGTTCCCCAACGACCTGCTCCACGAGCTCGACGAGATGCAGTTCTTCGTGGCGGAGACGGGCGAAGAGGTCGTCGCGAAACACCGCCCGCTCGTCGTGATCACGTCCAACAACGAGAAGGAACTGCCCGACGCGTTCCTGCGCCGGTGCATCTTCCACTTCATCGAGTTCCCCGACCGCGAGCTCATGACCCGGATCGCCCACGTGCACCATCCGGACGTCGAGGAGACGCTGCTCAAGCTCTGTCTCGACACCTTCTACGGCCTGCGCGAGTTGCCGCGCCTGCGCAAGCGTCCGTCGACCAGCGAACTCGTCGACTGGATCGCCGCCCTTCGTCGGGCCGGGATCGACCCCTCGCGCCTGGAGACCGAGGTCCCCCTGCTGGGCACCCTCCTCAAGAAGGAGCAGGACGTCGAGCTCGTCGCCCAGATGGGCCGCCGCCGGCGGTAGGGACGGCATGTTCGTCGACTTCCTCTTCGCTCTCCGAAAGCGGCAGGTGCCGGTCGGGCCGCTCGAGTGGGTCACGCTCATGGAGGCGCTGGTGCGGAACCTCCACGGGTCGACGCTCGGCGGGTTCTACGACGTCGCGAGAGCCGTCCTCGTCCATTCGGAGGCGCACCTCGACGCCTTCGATGAAGCCTTCGCGGAGTTCTTCCAGGGCATCGAGTTCGACGCGGCCCGGATCCTCGAGCAGATCGAGCAGTGGCTCCAGGATCCGAAGGCGCTCGAGGGCCTCGACCCGGCCCTGCTCGCGCGTCTGACCCCGCTCGAGCTCGAGGCGCTGCGCGCGCTCTTCGAGCAGCGGATGCGCGAGCAGAAGGAGCGTCACGACGGCGGGGAGCGCTGGGTCGGGACCGGCGGGACCTCGCCGTTCGGGCAGGGGGGGGCCCATCCCTCCGGGATCCGCGTCGGCGGTTCCTCGCGGACGCGATCCGCCGTGCAGGTCGCGGCGGAGCGCAACTGGCGCGGTTACCGCAAGGATCTGATTCTCGACGTCCGGCAGTTCGGCGTCGCGCTTCGCAAGCTCCGGCAGATCGCGCGCGAGGGGTCCGAGGAGGAGCTCGATCTCGACGGCACGATCGACCGGACGAGCCGCAACGCCGGCGAGCTAGACATCGTGATGCGCCCGCCTCGCAAGAGCCACGTCCGCGTGCTGCTCCTTCTCGACGTCGGCGGCTCGATGGATCCCTTCGTCAAGGTCGTCTCGACCCTGCTGACTGCGGCGTCTCAGGCGTCACACTTCCGGGAGCTGCGGACCCTGTACTTCCACAACTGCGTCTACGGCCGCCTGTACACCTCGGAGCGCTTCGAGCGGTGGCGCGCCGTCCCCGACCTGCTGCGCGAGCTCGGCAAGGAATGGAAGCTCGTCGTCGTCGGCGATGCCCTCATGGCCCCGTCGGAGCTGCTCCAGACCGGCGGCAGCATCGACTACTTCGAGCGCAACGCCGTTCCGGGGGTCGCGTGGCTGCGGATGCTCGGGGAGCATTTCCGCAAGGCCATCTGGCTCAACCCCGAGCCGCCGGCCTACTGGCGGCAGGGTACCTGCGAAACGATCGCGAAGATCTTCCCCATGTTTCCGCTGACGGTGGAGGGCATCGAGGACGCGGCGCGGCACCTCTCCGGAGGCCGCGTCCGAGGCGCGCTCACGTCACTGCACTAGGCACGCCCGTTGCTATCTGTCCGGTTCATGATGATTCGAGACGAGAACGCTGGGCTTTTCGGGGTGCTCCATGGCAGCCGGATCACGGTGGGCCTCCTGGCCCTCTCTCTCCCCCTGATCGTGATGCCGCGGTCCGCCGCAGCCTGCGGGGGGCTCTTCTGCAACCAGGGCCCCTCGAACACGACCGTCATCGACCAGAACGCCGAGCGGATCGTGTTCGTGAAGGGACGCGAGACGGTCAAGGCGTACATCCAGGTCCAGTACCAGGGCGAGCCCGTCGACTTCGCCTGGATCGTCCCCGTCCAGGCGCGTCCGACCCTCGACGTCGCCGACCCGTCGATCTTCAACGCGTTCGACCAGGCGACGGCGCCGCAGTTCGTGTTCCCGTCGCCGGCGTTCCCCGTCGGCGCCGGGGCCTGCGGGCCCGGGGCGTCGACGGCCGGCTGCGGGATGTCGAGCGAGGGGGCAGGCGCCGCCGGCGACGACTCCTACCGCGTGGACGGCGACGAGGATCCGGACGGCACGACGGCAGTCTGGGGGACGGACAACGTCGGCCCCTACGAGACCGCGATCATCACCGCGGACGAGCCCGAGGATCTGACCGACTGGCTCGCGGATCACGACTACACCGTCCCGCCCGAGGCCTTCGGCCTCATCGCCCAGTACATCGAGGAGGGACAGTTCTTCGTGGCGATCCGGCTGCAGGCCCAGTCCGGCATCGACCTCATCCAGCCGCTCGTCATCGAGTACGCGGGCCCGGAGCCCTGCGTCCCGCTGCGGTTGACCCAGGTTGCCGCGCAGCCGGACATGGGCGTCCTCATCTGGATCGTGTCGGACGCGCAGGCCTATCCCTACAACTACGCGCGCGCCCTGGTCGAGCACGACTTCGTAAACCTCAACACCGACGGGACGACCAACTACCTCGACATGGTCTCCCTCGCCGTCGACTCGGCCGGGACGGGCCGCGCCTTCGTGACCGAGTACGCCCAGCCGGTCTCCGCGGTCCCGGATCTGTCGACCTTCGGGAGCCCGCAGGCGGAGGAGATCGTCCGTCAGGGCGCCTACCTGACGCGTCTTTACACCCGGATCTCCCCGCAGGAGATGACGATCGATCCTATCTTCGAGATGGACCCCGATCTCGCGAACGTCTCGAACATCCACGACTTCACGCAGCCCGGGACCTCCGCAGGCATCCTCGCTCCCCGCCGCGGCACGGCGTACGCGGCGTTCCTGGGCGCGGGGCTCCCGCTGGCCGTCGCGATGGGCCTCGCCTGGACGGGTCGTCGGCGTCGATAGCTGCTAGAATCGACCCCGGAGGTGAAATTCATGCGTCTCCTGGGCTTGACGGTCGGTCTCTCCCTCGTCACCACCTTCGTGGAACCGCAGGCCGCCCTCGCGTGCGGCGGATTCTTCTGCGACTCCGGTCCCACGAACGCCACGGTGATCAACCAGAACGCGGAGCGCATCGTGTTCGTCCGCCACGAGGACTCGGTCGAGGCGTACATCCAGATCCGGTACGAGGGGGATCCGGTCGACTTCGCCTGGATCGTCCCCGTCGTGTCGCGCCCGCAGCTCGACGTCGCCGATCCGAACCTGTTCGACGCGCTCGATCGCGCGACCGCGCCGCAGTTCATCTTCGCGCCGCCCGTGTCGAGCGGCGGTGGAGGGGGCGGTGGAGGCGGTGGCGGCTTCGGTTGCAGCGGCGCGGCCTCGGACCGGTCCGCTATGGCCGGCGGCGACGGCGACGGCGACGCCGACGCGGACGGAGACGACGACGACGTCCAGGTCTGGGGCCAGGACAACATCGGGTCGTACGAGACCGCGATCATCACGGCTGACGACTCGCGGGACTTGACGGACTGGCTCGAGGCCAACGAATACACGGTACCGCCCGAGGCGGGCGGAATCATCGACCAGTACGTCGAGGAGGGCTCGTTCTTCGTCGCCATTCGTCTCGTTGCGAACGCCGACCTCGACCTCCTGGAGCCGCTCGTCATCCGGTATGCAGGCACGGAGCCCTGCGTACCGCTGCGCCTCACGCAGGTCGCGGCGATGCCGGACATGGGGGTCCTCGTCTGGATCGTCGGGGACGAGCAGGCCTTCCCGTACAACTACGCGCGCGCGATCGTGGACGACCAGGACGTCGTGCTCGACCGGACGACGAACGCTACCAACTATCTGGACCTCGTCTCCCGCGCAGTCGATGCCGCGGGGCAGGGCCGGGCCTTCGTCACCGAGTACGCGCAGCCGACCAGTCAGTTGCCGGACCTCTCAGAAGACGCCTACTACTACTACGGCTCCACGACGGGGAGTCAGCAGGCCGAGGACATCGTCAACTCCGGCCAATACATCACGCGGCTGTACACGCAGATCGATCCCCAGGAGATGACGCTCGACCCGATCTTCGAGTTCGACCCCGACCTCGCGGACGTCTCGAACATCCACGACTTCACGCAGGCCTCTGCGTCTGCCGCCGGGATCGTCGAGCGCCGAACCGCCTACGCGTCCGTCCCCCTGGCGCTGGTCTTCCTGGCGGGCTTCATCGCGTTCCGGCGCAAGCGCTAGAACCGGAACGTCAGCCCTGCCCCGAGGAACGACAGGCCGACGTCCACCCGCATCGAGATCGCCTCGCTGAAGTTGTAGAGGATCCCTCCGCCGACTCCGGCCGTGAGCACGCCGCCCTGCACGACGTTGAAGAACGGGATGCCGGCGGGACTCTTGAAGGCACCGCGGCCGAGGAAGTAGCTCAACTCGAACCCACCCGCGACGTACGCCGTCCAGTCGCGGTCGAGGTAGAAGTTCCAGCGCATGTGGATCGGCACGGTGATCGTGTCGAAATCCTTCGCGGGCACGAAGGTCCAGCGGATGAACTCTGCCCCGGTCTCCACGAAGACGGCCTCGTTGGTCGTCGGCAGGAAGCCGTCGTGGAGCAGCGGGATCCCGACCCGCACCCCTCCCCCGAATCCCGCGAGGCCAAAGCCCGGCGCGCCGGCGAGCAGGCTGGCATCGAGGGGCCTGCGGTGGATCCCCGTGTCGCGAATCATCGCGACCGTGCCGTCGTCTTGCGCCCACGCGGTGCCGACGGCGCCGAGAACGCATGCCAGAACTGCGATCGGTCCGAGCCTTCGTCCCATCATCCTCTCCCCTGGGCGGCCTCCAGCTTCTCGAGCCGATCCAGCAGCGTGCGGTTCTCCTGGCGAAGCTTGTCGAGGTCGTCGCGGAGGTGCGAGACCTCGTCGGTTCGCGTTCGGCCCTCCCTCAGATCTCGCAAGGTCTCGCGCAGGGCGCGGACGACGCGCGCCTCGCTCTCGCGGCCGAGCGCCGCGTCGAGGGCGCCGATCGCGTCGGGGTCCTTGAGCGCGGCGAGCGCGCGGGCCGCGGCACTGCGGGCGCGGAAATCGGCGTCCGACAGGAGGAACTCGAGCGCCTCGCGCGCGACCTGCTTGCCTTCTCCGAGCTTCGCGATCGCGACGCACGCCGCCCGTCGGGCGTAGGGGGGTCGGCCGGCGGCGGCCCACTCGATCGCGATGGGCAGTCCCCTGGCGTCGCGCAGTTCGCCGAGCCCGTCGAGGCAGCCCACGGCGATCGCGTCTTGATGGGCGGGACGTCCCACGGCGGCAGAGAGCGCGTCGAACGCGCGGGGCGATCGCGTCTTGCCGAGCGAGCGCGCCGACTCGGCTTCGACGAGGGACGAGGCGTCCTTCGCCAGATGACCCAGCAGCGCGGCGACGCAGCGCTCCTCGCGGAACTCGCCGAGCGCGCGGACGATCGCGCGCCGCACCCTCGCGTGCGGAGTACCAGGCGCGCTGGCGCCGGGGATCGCCCCGAGCAGCGCGCCCAGCGCCGCCTCGGACTTCAGGGCGCCGAGCGCGCGGGCCGACTCCGCGCGGACTCCCCAGAAGGGGTCACCTCCGAGCGCGGCGGCGAGCGCGGCGACGGCGTCCGGACCGCCCTTCTTGCCGAGCGCCTGTGCGGCGCGCGCCCGCGCGATTGCCTCGGGCTCGGCGGCGAGCGACGCGGCGAGCGTCTGGACGGACAGATCCAGCGTCATGCGCTTGAGGACTGCGTCCGCGGGATCCACGGCGATCCGTGCGGGGCGCTCGGGAAGCGGCACGCTGAAGGTTTCCTTGCGCGAGCGGATGCGGATCCGACGCGTGAGCGTCTCTCCGCCGGACGCGGCGAACCGGACGTCGACGTCGAACTCGAACGCGTCGGTTCCGTCTTCTCCCGCCTGCGTCTGCTCGACGGAGATTCGCGCGAGCTTCTGGTCCTCGATCCACTCCGAGGTCACCGTGATCTCGGGATGGCCTCCCCGGTAGACCCACTGATCGAAGAACCTCCCGAGACTCTCCCCCGACCCGTCCTCGAAGGCCCGCACGAGATCGACGGTCTCGACCGATCCGGCGCGGTGGCGCTCGAGGTACAGGCGGACGCTCTTCCAGAAAACGGCGTCCCCGAGCCGCGCCCGCAGCATCGCCAGGACGAGGCCTCCCTTGTTGTACAGGTGCCGGTCGAACAGGTCGATCGGATCCCGATAGCTGCGCGCCACGATCGGACGTCGATAGCGCGCAGCGTCCTCGTCGAAGTACCCCTCGGAGGCCTCGAGTCGGTAGAAGTCGGCCTCGTCGCGGCCCAGTGCGACCTCGCGGTCCACGAACTCGAAGAACGTCGCGAACCCCTCGTTGAGCCAGGCATCCGACCAGTGCCGGCAGGTGACGAGATCCCCGAACCACTGGTGAGCCAGTTCGTGCGCGACGATCGGATCGGCCGTGAAATCGAGCGCGGCGCGTTCGTCGTACAGGATGAAGTCGTGCATCGTCGTCGCGGTGGTGTTCTCCATGCCGCCGAAGATGAAGTCGTCGACCACGACCTGCGCATACTTCCCGTACGGATACGGGACCCCGAGCAGGCGGTTGAACGCGCGGACCATGTCCGCGGTGCGCCCGAACGCGCGCTTCGCGTCCGCCTCGCGCCCGGGCGGGAAATAGTAGTGAAGTGCGACGCCTTCGGCCTCCTCCTTCGACTCCGAGAAGCGGCCGACCGCGAGCGAGACGAGGTAGGCGGGGTGCGGGATGTCGTGCTTCCAGTGGTAGGCGACTGAACCGCCCTCGCGACGGGTGCCGACGAGGTCGCCGTTCGAGAGCGCGAAGAGTCCGTCCGGCACGGTCACGCGCATCTCGCTGGTCGCCTTCGCGCCGGGCTGGTCCACGCACGGGAACCAGTAGTGCGTGTCCTCCGGCTCGCCCTGCGTCCACGCCTGATCGGCCCGGACGAAGTACAGCCCGCGCCGCGGCTTCGCCGAGTAGTCGACGACCAGGACGAGCCGCTCGCCATCGCCGAGCGCCCGGCCGAGGGCGACGACCACGATGCCGTCCTCGCGGTGGTGTGGCAGAGTCGCGCCTGCCTCCGTGCGCACGGAAAGGATGTCCATCTCGTGCGCATCGAGCCGGACGTTCTCGACTCCGTCCCGTGCCGAACGCACGCGCAGCGTCACCGCGCCCGCGACCTCCTTCTTCTCGAAATCGAGCGCGATCGCGATGGAGACGTGCTCGACGCGTACGGGCGCCGGGCGCGGGTAGTGCGTCGGGTCGCCCGGCAGGGGGAAGGTCCGACTGCACACGCGGGAACCCGGCATCGGGCGAGCAGCGTAGTCCCGAGGGACTGCGCGGATCAAGGCGTGCTAGCCTTTCGGCGATGTCGATCCGGAAGGTCGCCGTCATGGGCAATCCCGTCCTGCGACGGCGCGCCGAGGAGATCCCGGCCGAGCGGATCCGCGATCCCGAGGTGCAGCGCCTCGTCGACGACATGATCGAAACGATGCGCGAGTACGAGGGTGCAGGGATCGCAGCCCCGCAGGTCCACGAATCGGTGCAGATCTGCGTGATCGAGGAGATCCCGGCCGACGAGGAGGACCCCGGCGTTCCGTTCCTGGTCCTCGTCAACCCGCGCGTGACGGCGACGACGACCGACAAGGCCGAGTTCTGGGAGGGGTGCCTGTCGGTCCCCGACCTGCGCGGGCTCGTCACGCGCCCGCGCGCCGTCCACGTGGACGCCTTCGACCGCGAAGGGCGTGCCCTGTCCTTCGACGCCGAAGGATTCTTCGCGACCGTGATCCAGCACGAGACGGATCACCTTGCCGGCGTGCTCTTCGTGGACCGCGCGAACCCCCGGACCCTCGCCTTCACGCGCGAGCTCCGCAGGCACCGGGGCGTCGAGACGTCGGATTGAGACTCGCCGCGGAATGGACGCTGCTTCCGGGGGAGGGGCTGCAGCGAGAGGTGGCCGTAGACATCGAGGGCGGTGAGATCCGTGCGGTGGACCGAACGGCGGAAGGCGCCGTCCGACTCGCCGGGCGAGTGCTCCTGCCCGGGCTCGTCAACGCGCACTCGCACGCGTTCCAGCGCGCGCTGCGCGGCCGAACCCAAACTCCGGACGGCGCGCCCGGGACGTTCTGGGGATGGCGGGAGAAGATGTACGCCCTGGCGGGCGCGCTCGGCCCCGACGAGGTGTACGAGGTCTCGCGCTTCGCCTTCGTCGAGATGCTGCTCGCCGGGACGACCTCGGTCGGCGAGTTCTTCTACCTCGTCAACGACCCTGCCGGCCGCCCCTACGAGGATCGAACGGAGCTCGCCCGCCAGGTCGTCCGCGCAGCCGCGGACGCAGGGATCCGGCTCAAGCTCCTGCTCGTGGCCTACGCCCGCGGCGGCAAGGACACGCCCGCACGGGGCGCGCAGCTCCGGTACGTCGATCCGGATCTGGATGCCTACTTCGATCGATTCGAGGCATTGGCACGGATCGCGGATGCAGGACTCGCGCCGCATTCCGTTCGCGCGCTCCCGCTCGAATGGCTCCGCGGAATCGCCCTGCGCGCAGGGGACCGCGTCGTCCACGCGCACGTCGCAGAACAGCGCGCGGAGGTCGATGCCTGCCTCGTCGAGCACCGTCGACGCCCCCTGGCGCTCCTGCACGACGCAGGCCTCGTCACGAGCCGGTTCACGGCCGTCCACGCCACGCACCTCGAAGCCGACGAGGCGCGGACGCTGGGCGCCGCGGACGCGACCGCTTGCCTTTGCCCGACCACGGAGCGGGACCTGGGTGACGGACTCGCCGACGTCCATGCTCTCGAGCACGGTGGCGCGCACATCGCACTCGGGACCGATGGGCAGACCTCCGCCTCGATCCTCGAGGAAGCCCGCGGCGTGGAGATGAACGAACGGGTGCGGCTCGAGCGCCGAAACGTCCTCGGATCGGGCGACGTCGCCCACGCCGCGATCGAGTGGGCCACGCGAGAGGGGGCACGATCGCTCGGTCTCCACGTCGGCGCCCTGGCCCCCGGCCGGCCCGCGGATCTGGTGGCGCTCGACCTCGAAGATCCCTCGCTCGCGGGTTGTGCCGACGATCCGAAGGCCCTCCTCGCCTCCATCGCGTTCTCGAGCGACACCCGCGCCGTGCGCGACGTCTGGGCCCTTGGCGTGCGGATCGTCGAGGACGGTCGGCACATTTCATACGAAGCCGCGAGGGCCGGATTCGAGGCCGCCATGAAGAAGATCTGGCGCTGAACGTTTGCGGGCCGCGGCCCACCGTGTTACGGACTTTTGCCCGTGAGTGTCGTGCGCCGCGAAATCTACCTCGACAACGCCGCGACGACGTTCCCGAAGCCGGACGCCGTCGCACAGGCCTGCGAGCGCTTCCTGCGGTCGTGCGGCGGCAGCCCGGCCCGTGGCCACTACCCGAAGGCGCGCGAGGCGGAAGGGATCCTGGTCGGTTGCAGGGCGGGGCTCGCCGAGCTGTTCTCGGTGTCGGATCCGTCGCGGTTCGTCTTGACGACGAACTGCACGGAGGCGCTCAACCTCGCCATCAAGAGTCTGCTGCACGACGGCGACCACGTGGTGACCTCCGACGTCGAGCACAACGCAGTGCTCCGTCCGCTCCATGCGATGCACGAGCAGCGCGGCGTCGGCGTCTCGCACGTCGAGGCGTCAGCGGACGGGCTGATCGATCCGTCCGCCGTGCGCGCGGCGATGCGGCGCACCACGAAGCTCGTCGCGATCACCCACGCGTCGAACGTCCTGGGAACCGTGCAGGACGTCGCGGCCATCGCCCGCGTGGCCCACGACGCCGGCGCCCGGCTCCTCGTGGACGGCGCGCAGGCCGCCGGCACGGTCCCGACCGATCTGTCCGCCCTGGGCGTCGACGTCTACGCGTTCAGCGGCCACAAGGGGCTGCTCGGCCCGCACGGAACGGGCGGGCTGTACGTCGGTCCGGACGTGACGCTCGAGCCGCTCAAGGAGGGCGGGACGGGGAGCTTCAGCGAGGATCCGCACCAGCCCGATACGATCCCCGACGGGATGGAGAGCGGCACGCCCAACATGCTCGGTTTCGCCGGTCTCGCGGCGGGGATCGCGTGGGTCGCCGCGAAGACGGTCCCGTCCATCCGCGCGCACGAGACGGCGCTCGCGGGCCGCTTCCTGCGAGGCGCCTCGGAGATCGCCGGGATCACGTGCCACGGGCCGACCGATCCGGACGCGCGGGTCGGGCTCGTTGCGCTGTCCGTCGCCGGCATGGATCCCTCCGATGTCGGAAACCTGCTGTGGCGCCGTGCGGGGGTCATGGTCCGGACGGGCCTGCATTGCGCGCCGCTCGTGCACCGCCGCCTCGGCCTCGAGAAGGCCGGCACGGTCCGTTTCGGCTTCGGCGTCTTCAACACGGAAGAGGACGTGGACGCCGCGCTCGCCGCGCTGGGAGAGATCGCGAAGAGATGAAGGTAGTCCTCGCCGCGTGGCCGTCCCTGCACGACGTTCCAGGGCTTGGCGCCTGCGCTCCCGTCTTCGTCGCCGATGCCCTGGCCGCGACGCTTCGGGCGGTCGGAGAGGATTCGCTCCTGCACGTAGGAGGCGACGACGCGGACCCGCGACTCGCCGCGCTCGCGCTCCGCCTCTCGCGCGACGCTGCGTCCCTCGCATCGGACCGGGCGGACCGCACGCTCGTCGCCTGGAGGCGCTTCGGCGTCCGCGCGGATCGGATCGCGCGCGCAAGCCCGGACGGGGCCGTGGCAGCCAGGGCCCGGGGCCGCGTCCGCGCCCGCGCGGTCCTGGCAGCGGGGGAGGGCGCCGAGGCGATCCTGGTCGCGCGCGGCAGCGACCTCCCCTCGGAGTCGGACGCGCTCGCACTCGCGCTCGACGAGGTGGGCGCACCGGGCAGGAAGGTCCACCGCGTCGTCGGCGACGTCTCCCTCTTCGAGGGAGGCGCCTGCGGGCGCACGAGCGGCAAGGGGATCGGGCTCGACGAGGCCGCCGACGTGCTTCCGCCCGATGTCTGGCGCCTGTGGCTCCTCTCGAAGGTCTCGCACGACGGCTGCGTCGAGATGGACTTCCGCTGGGAGGACCTCGCCGCCGACCTCAAGGTCTTGCTCGCAGCCCCCTCCGACGGAGGCGACGCGCAGGTCGCGGATGCGACTGCGTTCGTGCACGAACTTCGCCCGGCGGACGCGCTGCGAGCGCTTTGGCCCGCGCGCCGCGACCCGGCGGGCCGCGCGCTTCTAGACGCGTTGCTCCCGCAGGTCTCCTCCCGCGTCGCTGCCGGCGACCCCCTCTTACGCACGACCGACCTCTTCCACGCGCAGCTGCAGATCCGCTACCGCGAGGCGGCCGAGACCCGGGCCGCCGAGGTGCCCTTCGAGGAAGCCGTGGCGCTGGCATCGATCGAGTGACCTCTCGACGGGCAGGCTGGGACCTCTCGGAGAACCCGCTCTCGCGGGCCCTCGACGCGCGACGAGCCCGCGGCGGGCAGATCCTCGACCTGACCGAGTCGAATCCGACGCGCATCGGCCTCTCCTATCCGGAGGCCGAGATCCGCGCTGCCCTCGCCCTGCCCGGGGTCCTTCGCTACGACCCGGCTCCCCGCGGCCTGCGGTCCGCCCGCGAAGCCGTTGCTGCCCACCACGCCGTCGACCCCGATCGCGTGATCCTGACTGCGAGCACCTCCGAGGCCTATGCGTTCGTCTGGAAGCTCCTCTGCGATCCGGGCGACGAGATCCTCGTCCCGCGGCCCAGCTACCCGCTCTTCGACTATCTCTCCGACCTCGAGGGCGTCGTCGCCCGTCCGTACCGTCTCGAGCGCGACGCCGGCTGGCGTCTCGACCCGGGCTCGGTCGCGGGCTCGATCTCGCCGCGAACGCGCGCGATCGCGATCGTCCACCCGAACAACCCCACCGGCTCCTTCCTGAAATCCGACGACGTCCACGCCCTCGCCGCGCACGGGCTCCCGCTCGTGTCCGACGAGGTCTTCGCCGACTACGCGGCCGGCCCCGATCCGCTCAGGGCCGCAGGGGTCGCCGCCCGTGACGACCTGCTGTCCTTCACGCTCTCGGGCCTCTCGAAGCTCGCGCTCCTCCCTCAGGTGAAGCTCGGCTGGATCGTCGTCGGGGGTCCGCGCGGAGCACGTGTCGACGCCCTCGCCCGCCTCGAGGTGATCGCCGACACCTACCTGTCCGTCTCCGCCTCCGCCGCGCACGCCGCGCCCGCCCTCTTGCGGATCGGCGCGGACCTTCGACGCTCCCTCTGCGAACGGATCGCCGTGAACGACGTTCGCCTGCGGGATCGAACGATCGGCAGTCCCATCGAGGTGCTCCCCAGAGAAGCCGGCTGGTACGCCCTCCTTCGCCTCCCGCGCACCCGCACCGACGAAGAGTGGGCCCTGCACCTGCTGGAGGCCGGCGTCCACGTCCACCCCGGATCGTTCTTCGACTTCGAGGAGGACGGCTTCGTGGTGGTGTCGCTGATCCTGCCGCCCGACGCCTTCGCCTCCGCCGTCGACAGCCTCGTAGCCGCGGCGAGCGATTGATTCCCCGCGGGCTACCCCTCCTCTTCCTCCACGTCCCAGCCTCCGTACGCGGCGGCGCCGAGGGCCCTGGCGCAGCTCGGGCACAGGGGCGGGCGCTCCTCGACGAGGGCGTCGCCGCGCGGGAAGACGAGGGAGCCGTAGCCGGCGGGCTCGCCGTCGATGGGCGCGTCGCAGACGTGGCAGGCGAGCGGGTCGGACACCGGGACGAGTATACTGCCGCCCCGTGAAGAAGGCGGTTGTGCTCCTGTCGGGCGGGCTCGACAGCGCGACGACGCTGGCGGCGGCGATGCGCGAAGGGTTCGAGGCGCACGCGCTGACGGTGCGGTACGGGCAGCGCCACGCGCGCGAGCTCGTCGCAGCGGCCGAGGTCGCGCGGATGCTCGGCGCGGCGTCGCACGTCGTCGTGGACGTCGACCTGCGCGCGATCGGCGGCTCCGCCCTCACCGCAGACATCGACGTTCCGAAGGGACGGACCGCGGACGAGATCGCGGAGGGGATCCCCGCGACCTACGTGCCCGCGCGCAACACGATCTTTCTCGCCCTCGCCCTCGGGCATGCGGAGGCGATCGGGGCGCTCGACCTGTTCGTCGGAGTCAACGCCGTGGACTACTCCGGCTACCCGGACTGCCGGCCCGAGTTCCTCGAGGCGTTCGAGACGCTCGCGGCACGTGCCACGAAGGCCGGCGTGGAAGGCGGACGATTCCGCGTTCACGCGCCGCTGCTTCGCCTGACCAAGAGGGAGATCGTGCTGCAGGCGATCTCGCTCGGTGTCCCGATCCCCCTGACGTGGACCTGCTACGAGCCGGACGCCTCGGGCCGCGCCTGTGGTCGCTGCGATGCCTGCACCTTGCGGCTACGCGGGTTCCGCGAAGCCGGCGTCGCCGATCCGATCCAGTACGCGAGCTCCTCATGACGGTCCGCCTCGCGCACGAGTTCCGCTTCGAGGCTGCGCATCGCCTCCCGAACGTGCCCGAGGGACACAAGTGCGCGCGGCTGCACGGCCACAGCTTCGTGGTCGAGATCGTCGTGGAGGGGGAGGTGGACAGTCACACCGGGTGGGTCGTCGACTTCGCGGAGATGGAGAACGCGTGGGCTCCGCTGCACGCGCTCTTCGATCACCGCTACCTGAACGACGTGGAGGGCCTGGCGAACCCGACGAGCGAGAACCTCGCGAAGTTCGTCTGGGATCGCGTGCGCCCGATCCTCCCGCTCCTCGCCGCCGTGGTCGTCCGCGAGACCTGCGTGGCCCGCTGCGAGTACCGCGGTTAACCCCGCACGGCGGCTTCGACGTCTGCGACGGTCTTCGGGATGCCCTGGGTCAGGACCTCGCAGCCAGTCTCGCGGACGACGACGTCGTCCTCGATGCGGACGCCGATGCCGCGCCACTTCGCATCGACCCCGGCCGTCGGCGCGATGTAGAGGCCCGGCTCGACCGTGAGCGCCATGCCGGGCTCGAGCGGACGCGGCTGCCCGCCGACGTGGTACGCGCCGACGTCGTGCACGTCCATGCCGAGCCAGTGGCTGGTCCGGTGCATGTAGTAGGGCTTGTACGTCCCTTCCTCGATGTGCTTCGAAACCTCGCCCGACAGGATTCCCGTCCGCACCAGGCCTTCGGTCACGACGCGAACGGACTCCTTGTGGACGTCCTCGAGCGTCGCGCCAGGCTTGCACGCCTCGATCGAGGCGGTCTGCGCGTCGAGGACGATCTGGTAGATCTCCCTCTGCTCGTCCGTGAAGCGACCCGAGACGGGGAACGTCCGGGTCACGTCGGCCGCCATGTAGCCCCACTCGGCGCCTGCGTCGATCAGGAGCAGGTCCCCTTCCTCCATCCGGCGATCGTTGCGGCGGTAGTGCAGGATGGTTGCGTTCGGGCCGGAACCGACGATCGGCGGATACGCGGAGCGATCGCTGCCGCCCGCGCGGAAGGCGTGGCGAAGCACCCCCTCGACCTCGTACTCGTAACGGCCGGGCTTCGCCATCGCCATCGCCTGCAGGTGTCCCGACTGGGTGATCTCGCCCGCGCGCCGCATCGAGGCGACCTCGTCGTCGGACTTCCGCAGCCGCATCTCGTGCAGGACGGTGCCGAGATCGACGATCTCCGCGGGCCCGTAGACGCCGCGCCGCGAGAGAGCACGCAGGCGCTCGAGGGCCTTGAAGACGACGTCGTCGAAGGGACGGTCCCGCCCGAAGCGGAAGTAGAGTCGCGCTACGTTCTCGAGGAGCTTCGGCAGCTTCTCGCCGAGCTCGGCCATCGGGTGCGCCTCGTCGGCGCCGAACGTGGCGACCGCGCCGTCGACGCCGGCCCGCGGACCGTCCCATACCTCCCGGTCGGGATCGCGCGGCCTGCAGAAGAGGACGAACTTCGGCTCCGGCTCGGCGACCAGCACGGCGACCGACTCCGGTTCGTCGAACCCGGTCAGGTAGTAGAGGTCCGAATCCTGACGGTATTCGTGCTCCACGTCTCCGTTGCGCAACGCCACCGGCGCGGCCGGGAGGACCGCCACTCCCCTGCCCATGGCTCGAAACAGCCGCTCACGCCGCTCGCGATACCGCACGCTGTGCTCCTTCGCCCGAGACTTGGACGGATCTTGGTCACCTGGGGGTCGAACCGTCAATACTGATGCCGTGACCGCCCGGTTTCGACGATTCGCGCTCCTCGCGGCCCTGGTCGGCTGCGGAGAGGACGGTACCCGGGACGCGGCTCCGGTTCCCGTCCGGGATCCGGATCCGGATCCGGTTCCGGCTCCGGTTCCGGCTCCGGATCCGGTTCCGGTTCCGGTTCCGGTCCCGGTCCCGGTCCCGGTTCCGGTCCTGGCCGCGGGCGAAACCTGCCGCCGCGCGACGAATCCGTCGTTTCCGGCCGTCGCGGTCGTGGGCGATCGCACGCTCCTCGCCTACTACGACGGCCCCCGCGTCGTGGTAGGGGTTCCGGGGCCGGACGCCGCGCTGCAGGCGGATCGCCCCATGCCGGCGGGCGAGCAGCCTCCGGCGGGACCCGCGCTCGTCTCCGCGGGCACCTCCGCCCTCCTGCTTGCCACCGAGGCCGCAGGCGCCGGGTACCGCCTCGTCGGCCGGCGTGTCCCGGCCGACCTCGGGGAGCTCGGTCCCGCAATCCCGCTCGCGTCCGGCGTCGACGCCCGCTACACGCCCGCTGTGATCGCCGTCGCGGACGGCTTCGTGCTCGCGTGGATCGACGTTTCCGGCGGGATGGGACGGACGATGGTCGGTCGACTCCGCTCCGACGGTCGCCCGCGCGATGCGCCCCGCGTCCTGTCCCCGCAGTCGTCGAACGGGGGCGCAGTCGCCCTCGCGAAGGGACGGGACGAGGTCGTCGCCGCGTGGATCGATCCCCGACTCGGCTTCTCGCCCGTGTACGTCGCGCGCGGAGGAACGGACGGCCGCTTCGCGGAGCCACAGATCGCCCTGTCGACCGGATCGGTCTCCGGCACGCCGATGGTCGCCGTTGCCGCGGGCGACGGATCGGACATCGTCCTGTCGTGGGGACACATGGGTTCGCTCGGGCAGGACTACGTCTCGTGGGCGATGCCGCGGGCCGGCCGCCCTCCGCCCGGGCCGCAGCCCCTCTCGCGCGCAGACGCCTACGGCCCCCTTCGGGCCGCCGTCGTGGCCATCCCCGGGGGGTACGCGGTCCTGTGGGACGAGCCCGTCGGGACCGGCCGCCGGCCTCCCACGGCCGTGCGGCTGCAGCGAGTCGATCGCGCGGGAGCGCTGAGCGGCGACCGCGCCGACCTCGGCCCCGGTGCGGGGGTGGCCGCTGTCCGCGCCGATTCGCGGCTCGTCGTCGCGCTGCGGCGTGCAGGCTCCGTGTGTGCCCTCAGCGTTCCAGCCACTCCCTGACCCGGTCCAGGATCTCTCCGAGCGCCGTCCGCTCGCGCGTGAGGCGCGCGCGCTCCGGGTGCGGTGCGCGGCGGGCGGCCAGCCATGCGCGCGCGGTCTCGAGCACCGCGGACTCGCGCTCGATCGCCCAGAGGGTCGTGAACGCGAGGAGCGGCAACCCGGCGGCGATGCCCACCCCGGCGACCGGGCCCCACCGCCATCCCGCGACGCCCGCGATCGCAAGGGTCCAGACGACGTAGAAGACCAGTCCCGCAAGCGCCTTGACCGTGGACACGACGTCGAGGCTCGGTCTGCGCAGGCGCGCCGCGATCCCGGTCGCGCGATACGGAACCCAGAGCAGGAGGATCCCGATCACGAGGAGGGGTACCAGGACCAGCGCGAACGCGCCCTCCCGCGCGGTGAAGCGGAGCGCGCCCAGGAGATCGAGCGGGCGATCGAGGTCCCGATCCCCGAGGCCGAAGCGCGCGAGCCTCTCGTCGTACGCCCGGATCGTCTCGCGCAGGGACGCGTACCACTCCGGATCCTCCGACCGGAGACGGGTCAGGCCCTCCGACACGAGCCTGCGGCGGGCCGTCCGACCTTCCGGATCGTCCGGGAGCCCCTTCGCCGCCGCGTACAGCCGCTCGATCCGCTCGACGACCTCGGCGTCGGAGCGGGGATCGGCCAGGGCCACGAGCGCGCGCATACGCTCTGCGATGCGCTCCGTCAGCGCCCCGGCGGTCTCGCCTTCGCCGCTCGCGCCGAAGGACTCGCCGTACACGGCCACCGCGCGGGCTCGAAACGTCGCCTTGCGCTCGTAGTCGAGACCGATCGGCACGACGAGGACGCGGACCCCGGCGTCCGCCGCGGCGAGGACGATTCGCGCCGCCCCGGTCTTGAGCGGCTGCAGGCGAGGCTCCGAGTGGCTGACGCCTTCGGGGAAAATGCACACGACCTCTCCTGCGGCGAGCGCCTGTCCGACGGCCGCGAACGCCTCGACGTTGCGCGACGGGTCCGCGCCCTCGTCGGTGCGCCGGTAGACGGGGATGGACCCGATCCCCCGCACGAGCGGAGAGACGATGCTTCCCGAGAAGAGCGTCGACTTCGCGAGGAATCGGACGTCGCGCCCGGCCGTCGCCGACACGACCGCCGGGTCGAGCAGCGCGTTCGGGTGGTTCGCGACGAGCAGCACCGGCCCCCCCGGCAGAGGCGGCCCCACCCGCTCGAGCCGATAGAAGACGCGCGCGATTGTTGCGATCGGGGACACTCCCCCTACTTCCATCTAACTGATATCATTTGTGTTTCAGACGCCAAAATCCGGGAGCCATCGCTGTCTTGGATCCGGATCGGCGCGGAAGACGGCTCCTGGATTTTGGTGTCTGAAACACAAATGATATCAGTTAGATGGAAGTAGGGGGAGTGTCCCCTGCCGCCTACAACTCCGCGCCGAGCGAGAGCAGGAGGGTGCGGCCGGGCTGGGGGACGGTGCGCATGATGAACTCGCGGCTCACGGGCGCCGCGTACTGCCAGTCGAGCACGTTGTACAGGCCCGCGGCCCAGGTCAGGTGCCAGCGCTCGGACTCGCCCGAGAGGACGAGATCCCAGACCACCGCGCCGTCGACCTGGCGCTGCTCCGGGTCGGAATTGTCGCCGTCGGGATCGTCGTAGCGATCCCACACCGAGCTCTGCGCGGCGACGCGCGTTGCGGCCGTGAGCGCGCGGGGGACGATCGGTGCCGCGGCTCGGACGCCCGCCAGGTGCGTCGGAGCGTTCGGCGCCTCGCGTCCGGATCCGCTTCGCAGCTCGACACCCTCCACGTACTCCGTCCGCTGGAGGGAGTAGGACGCCGAGACCATCCAGCCCTGCCGCCAGTCCCTGCGGATCTCGGCCTCGCCGCCCAGCGTGAAGATCGGCAGCTCGGAGTTGCGGTACTCGTCGATGTCCGCGCCCACGAGGCGAGGGTCATCCGTGGCCCCGAGGATCACGACGTTCTTCGCGTAGGTCCCGTATCCCGCGACGAGAGCGGTCCAGCGCGCCGAGAGGCGATGGGAGAACTCGATCTCTCCGGAGTAAATGGTCTCCGGATCCAGCGACCGTGGCTCAATCTGCGTGCTGCACACGATGTCACCCTCGTAGTAGAAGCCTTCGAAGCAGTCCTCGTAGTAGAGTTCGTAGGTCGATGGCGCCCGGAAGGCGCTGCCCCCCATGATCTTGAGGTTGCCCCCGGCGTAGGGCCGCACGATTAGGGACGCGCGCGGGCTCACGGCCGTGCCGTACGTGGGATACGCGTCGAGGCGCGCGCCTCCGGAGAGCCGGAACCGGTTGGACGGTGCGAGGTCCGCCACCAGGTACCCGGCGCCGAGCCGCTGCGCCCCCGCGTCGTAGTCGAGGTACTCGCCGTAGAGGTTGGACTCACCGTGGAGGTCGGCGCGCGGATGCTGCTGGACCTCGCCACCCACGGTGAGGCGCAGCATATCGAAGGGTGTCGCCACGGCCCGCAGCTCCGCCCCGCCGATGAGCCCGGTGTAGACCTCCGAGTACACGTCGAGCCCTCCGTAGGTGCTGTCGTAGAGGAAGTCGCCATCGAACCGGTAGTACTTGGCGAACAGCCGCGCGAAGAACTGCAACCGTTCTCCCAGTCGCGGCTCGTACCGGACCTCGACGACGCCGCGGGTGTCGTCCTGATGAGTCCCCGGCAGCCCGAAGAGCGTCTCGTACTCGCTCGTGGGGACGTCCTTTGTCCGCTGGTGGAACAGCCACTGCACCGTCACGTCGCGCCACCAGGCGAGCGCCGTGACGGTTCCGGTTCGCTGCCCATCGAGGCCGCGCGCCTCCCCGTCGGTGCCGAGCCCATCCGGTTCGTCGAACTCCGGAAAGTAGAAATCGCGGCCCTCGGAGCGCGCCGCAGCGACGGAGACCCAGAACCCGGCATCCTCGGTCATGCGCAGCCGCAACCCCGCGCGCACCCGCGAGAAACCGTACTCGTAAGTCGAGACCTGCACGTCGCCGCCGGTCGGCTCGCCGCGGCGCGGAACAACGTTCACGACGCCCGAGAACGCGTTCGTGCCGTACAGGACCGAACCGGGACCGCGGATCACCTCGATCCGCTCGACGTCCGCGATGTCGGTCCGCAGGTCCGCGCCTGTGTACGATGATCCCGTGATGTTGTCGTTGATCGGCATTCCGTCCGAGAGCAGGAGCAGGCGCGCGCCGTAGTCGCCGAGGCGGCCCATCCCCCGCACCCCCACGACCTGGTACGACCGATCGTCCCAGATGTAGAAGCCCCGGACGCCTCGAAGCGCTTCGTACACGGTCGGGTAGGCCATCGCGCGCAGCTCTTCGCGCGGGATGATGGTCACGGAGCTCGGCGCGTCCTCCACGGACTCCGTGACGCGCGACGCGGCGGAGACCTCTTGCAAGGGCTGCATCGCGATGGCGATTCGGGTCTGCTCGTTCGCCCGGACATCGACCGTCCGCTCCTCGGTCCGGAACCCCCGCAGCGTGATGCGGACCGTGCGCGTTCCCACCGGCACCGTGACTACCGCCGGTGTGAATCCCGACGGACGTCCGTCCACCTCGATGAGCGCCTCAGGCTCGTCGGCGTCGACGACGATGCTGCCCGTGACGGGGGAAAGGCTCGCGCGGACGGTCGAGGTCTCTCTCGCGCGGACCTGGACGACCTGCGAGGCCGTCTGGAACCCCTCCCGTGTGAACCAGAGCAGGTAGCGTCCCGGCGGCAGATCCGTCTCGCAGGGCACCTCGCACCTCGCGGGCGCCGACTCCTCGTCGACCCGTACGCTCGCGCCGGCGGGCGCGCCCTCGATCCGGACCTGGCCCAGAATCTCGACGAGCCGCAGCTCGACCGCGGTCTCCCGGCCGACGACCGCCTGGACCTCCGCCTCCGCCGACTCGTGCCCGGCAAGCTCGGCAATCACCCGGTATCGCCCGGCCGGGAACGCCAGCGCCCGCGGGGCATTCCCGCGCGGGCCGAGATCGCGGCGATCGACGAAGATCGTCGCTCCCGGCGGATCCGTCGCGACCCTGAGGATCGCGACGTTCGGGGTGATCCTCGCGATTGCGCCCGCGATGCGCTCCCGCGCTGCGGGGTCGGTCTCGGCGTCGAGTGCCTGGGCGTACGACCGGAACGCGTCCGGGAACTGCCCGAGCTGCTCGTATGCGCGAGCGATGTTGAAGAGGACGTTTCGGTTCGCGACGAGTCGGTTCGAGATCAGGAAGTGCTCGAGCGCGCCGCGGTAGTCCCGGGCCTGGTATCGCTCCGCGCCGATCCGGAACTGTAGATCTGCCTCCGCCGCGAGGTCGTCGTCGGCCCAGGCCGGCGCCGCGGCCAGAGCAGGCAGGAGGAGGAGCAGGCACGTCCAGGGCGGACGCCGGGTCATCGCTCGAGCCGGATCTCCAGGTCGCCGCCGCCGGGACGCGGCTCCTCGCCGCGCTTGCGGCGGACTCGCGCCGTCTCGGGGGCCGCGGTCTCGGGGGCCGTGGTCTCGGGCGCTGCCGCCGCGGGCGCCGCAGTCTGTGGCGCGGCGGATTGGACGGCGACGGGCGCCGAGGTCACCGGCTCCGCGGGTCGTGACGTCCGGCCGGCGCGGCGCTCCTGTGCGCTCGGCTCGCCGTTGTAGGCCTGCCAGGCGAAGATCGCCACGGCCACGAGCAGGAACGCCACGACGGCCCCGACGATCGGGGCGTTCCCGAGACGGCCTGCCGTCTTGCTCCGGATCGCGCGCAGGGTGTGCGCGCTTCCGATTGCCGCGCGGCCTTCCGGGCCGATCAGGGCACCGGCGCCCTCGTCGGCCGGTGCGTCGTCCGGCGGGAGCGCCGTCGCGCCCGACAGCCGCAGGATCCGCTCCACCGTCATCCGCGTGTGCCGGCGCGGAGAGAAGGGGAGGCACGCGGCCGCGAGCTGTCCGATCGTCTGCCAGCGCTTGGCGGGATCCTTTTCGAGGCAGCGAAGCACGAGCGCCTCGAGCCCCGCCGACACGTCCGCGCGCCGCGCCCTCAGCGGAGCCGGCGGGTCGGCCGCGATCTGCGCGCACACCGCAGACGACGTGTCGCCCTGGAACGGCGGAACCCCCGCGAGGATCTCGTGCAGGATGACTCCCATCGACCAGATGTCCGCCCGCGCGTCGACGTGCTTGCTGCTGCGCACCTGCTCCGGCGACATGTACTGGGGCGTCCCCATGACCGCGGTCGCCTTCGTCAGGTTCCGGGCGATTCCCTCGTCTCTCCCCGTCGCCTTGACCAGGCCGAAGTCCAGCACCTTCACCACGGGCGATCCGTCGCTGCGCCGTGCGACGAAGAGGTTCGGCGGCTTGAGGTCCCGGTGGACGATCCCGCGCGCGTGCGCCTCCGCGACGCCTTCGCAGGCCTGCAGGAAGTAGTCGAGCGCCTCGGGGATCGGCAGCGGCCCCCGCGACGCGACGAGGTCGGCGAGGTCCATGCCCTCCAGGTACTCCATGACGATGTAGGGGGCACCGGTGTCGAGCATGTCGACGTCGAGAATCCGCACGACGTGCTCGCTGGCGAGCTGTGCGGCGCTGCGCGCCTCCGACAGGAATCGGGGCACGGCCTCGGGGATCCGAGTCGCGTCCGGCAGGAGAAACTTGATCGCGACGCGCTGGCCGAGCTGCAGGTGCGACGCGGCGACGACGACCCCCATCCCACCGATGGCGAGCACTGCCTCGATGCAATACTTTCCGCCGGCGATCACGTCGCCGACGCGCGGGATCCCCTCTGGGATCGAGAGGCGCTCTACCTCCCGGTCGCTCTCGCCGGACATTCGCGGCCGGAGCGTACCTTCGCGGGGGGGCGGTTGCCTAGAGGGTGTTCTAGTTCACGCTGGCTCGTCCTCCCAGAAACGGGCGACCGCCGCGTAGTCGTCGTCGCCCGATCCCGCCTCCCGGACCGCGCCGTACGTGTGCAGGGCGGCCTGCCCCGCGGGCAGGGTGAGCCCAAGATCGCGTGCGAGGTCCATCGCGAGCGCCAGGTCCTTGTGCATCAGCCGGAGGGGGAAACTGGCCGGGTAGCGGCGCTCGAGGATCGCCTTTGCCTTGAGATCGAGCACCGGCGCGCGCGCCATGCTCGACTGCATCACGTCGACGAGCTTCTGGGGGGCGAGGCCCGCCCGGGACACGAGCTCCATGGCCTCGGCCAGGGCGCCGACCTCCAGGGCCAAGAGCAGGTTCATCGCGAGCTTCACCGTCTGGCCGGCGCCGTGGTCTCCGAGCGGAAAGAACTTCTTTCCCATGGCCGACAGGATCGGCGTCGCGCGCTCGAGGACTTCCGTCGGTCCACCGACCATGAAGACGAGCTCGCCCTTCTCGGCGCCCCAGGTGCCGCCCGTCACCGGCGCGTCCAGGAAGTGCGCCCCTCGCTCCCGGCACTCGGCCGCGATTCGGCGCGCGAGCGACGGCGCGACCGTGCTGCAGTCCACGAGGGTCGCGCCGGACCGGATCCCCGCGAGCACGCCTGAGTCACCGAAGACGACAGCCTCGACGGCCATGGGGTCCGCGACCATGGTCACGACGACGTCGGAGCCGGCAGCAACCTCCCGCGGGGAATCCGCCCAGAAGGCGCCTGCGGCGACGAGCCCCTGCGCCTTCGCGGGGGTCCGGTTCCAGACCGTCGTGCGGTGACCCGCGCGCAGCAGGCAGTGCGCCATCGGCGTGCCCATCAGCCCGAGACCGATCAGTCCCGCATCCACGGTCACTCCTTCGGAGGCTTCACCGCCTCGGGGTCGGTCGCGAGCAGGAGCATGATCCGCAGCATCTCCTCGAGCTCCTCCTCAGTGGGCTGCTTCGGAGCACCGTCGAGCGCGCGACGCACGTCCAGGATCCGCCCACCCATCTCCTCCATCAGCCGCTTCGATCCCTCCGAGGCGGCGGACTCTTTCCAGCGCCGGACGGCTTCCTCGAGCTCGGCCGTGTCGCTCGTGGCGAGCAGGTGGGCGAGCTGTCGGGCCATCGCGCCGCGATCCATCACCACAGGCTACTCCAGGAGCTTCTCGAAACGCGGCGCCAACCGATCGAGATCGATGGCACCCCCGAGAATCCGCGCGAGGGCCTCCCCGCTTCGCTCGCGGTCCGCGAAGAGGTCGGCGACGTGCGGCGCGGTGCGCGGGTTGTGAAACCAGTCCTCGTCGAAGCGGCTGCGCAGGTGCTCGGACAGCGCAGCCTCGAGGGCGGCGCCACGGATCCGATGCGCGACGACGAGGCCGGGCTCCACGACGGACGCGTAGTCGCCGCCCGGACACCGGGCTCCGAGCGCGTCCGAAGCGTCCTCGATCCAGGTTGCGCGCAGGTCCACTTGGTCGCGGTGGACGCGGAGTTCGTGTCCGAGCCGTGCGATGGCGAAACGCATGTCGACGAGAGCCGCGAAAGCGGCACTCCGTCGCACGCTCTCGAGTTCTGGCCCCTCCAACCGCGCACTGCGGCGCAGCCACACGCCGTCTGCGGGCAGAAGGCCGAGCGTCGCGGCCCACCCACAGGCCACCGATCGATCGCGGCCCTCGTCTTCGGCAGCGAATCGCTCGTGCGCGACATCCTCGAGCCGACCGCGCCAAAGTTCGAGCCCCCGGAGCTCCGCCGCGTCCCCGCCGGACTCGATTCCCATCCGTTCGAGCGCCGCGTGGAGACGCTCGGGCGACAGCGGTCCGTCGAGCGGCTCGGCACGCAAGAGGCGCAGCACGTCGTGCTCGGCGAGATCCCCCTTCTGCGGAATCTCGGGACACCTCCTTCGCTCCCAGGCAGCCGCCTCGCGCAGGAGATCTCGCGTCCCTGCGAGAAACCGGGCGCCGTCCGCCGCGAGGGCGTCGTGATCGAACCCGGAGATCTCGGACCACGCCCGCACGTAGTCCCCCGGGACGACCGCACGCGCAGCGTCGCGCATGGCTGCGAGTCGGTCGAGGTGCAGCCCGGCCCCCGCCGCGAGCAGTTCGTCCCGCCTCTGCGCGAGCCACGCCCGCTCCTCCCGGCTGCGCTTCGCCGCGATCCGTGCTCCGAGCTCCCCGACCGAGACGGACTCGCCGTCGAGCACGACGGTGACGCCGACGGTGCGCGCATCTCTCCCGGCCCGATCGGAGAACGCCTCCCCCGCACGGCGCTCTGCCTCCCGCACTTGCTCCGATCGACTCATCCCGCTCCAGGAGGATCTGCAGCCGCGCGGGGGACTTCCTGCAGCGCCCGGCGGTAGTCCGCGAAGGATCCGCCCGCGCGCACCGCAGCGAGCACGGCGAGACCCTCTTCCGGCCCGCCCTGCGCGAGCGCCCACTCGACCCACGCCCATCGGGCGCTGGTCGCCTTGACGACCACCCTTCCCTGCAGCGAGGCGCGCAGCCGGGCCAGGCGCGCGTCGACGACGTCGATCCCCGCGAACGGCAGGCCGTCGAGCGGAGTGTTCCGTTTCGAGACGAACGGCGCGACCCCGAGCGCCACGGAGCAGATCCGGGACAGCTCCCGCGCGAACACCGCCATCTCGTCGATGTCCTCGTCCGTTTCCCCCGGAACGCCGACCATCAAGTAGAGCTTGAGCCGCTGCAGGCCGTGCTTTCGGACGAGCTGTGCCGCGCGAACGAGGTGCCGGTTCTTGCCGCCCCGCTTGAGCGCCACACGCAAGCGCTCCGACGCGCCGTCGGCCGCCGTCGTCAGCGTCCGGGCGCCGCCGCGGCGAAGTGCAGAGACGAAATCGTCGTCGAGCCGGTCCGGCCGCAGGCTCGACAGCGACACCTCCCGCCCCGAATCGGCCAGCGCGCTCACGATCGGGACGATCTCCGGGTGGTCGGAAACGGCGGCGCCCACGAGGCCGACGCGACGCGCGTGCCCCGGGACGGACGAGATGACCGACTGCGCCGAGGCCAGGCGCATTCCTCCGTTCGTGCTTCGCCGCATCACGCAGTAGGTGCAGGCGCGCGAGCAGCCGCGCTCGGCCTCGACGAGGAACATGTCGGACAGCTCCGCCTCCGGCGTGGTGATCCGCGCCCGGGCAGGCACGTGGACTTCGTTCGCCTGCGCGATCGTCGCCCCGGCGAGAGATCGTCCCGGGACCAGGACGTGCGGCAGGCGCGCGAGCGCCGTGATCGCCGAACTGCGGCTCCGTGCCTGCGAGATCGCCTCCACCACCTCGCCGAGCACGTCCTCCGCCTCGCCCAGGACGATCGCGTCCGCGAACGGGGAGAGAGGGAGAGCGTTGGAGAAGGTGAGCGGTCCACCGACGACGACGATCGGGTCCTTCTCCCCTCGATCTCGCGCACGCGCCGGGATCGCAGCGAGGTCGAGGCAGTGGACGACGCCGCCCAGCTCGAGCTCGTAGGCGACCGAGAACATGACGATCGGGAAGTCGCCGACCGGAGTCTCGGTCTCGTACGTGAAGAGCGGCGCGCGCGTCTGCCGATGCGCTTCGAGATCGTCGGGGAGGAATGCCCGCTCGCACGCGACGTCCGGCAGATCGTTGAGCGCACCGTAGACGACCTGGAAGCCGAGACTCGACATCCCCGCCCTGTAGGGCGACGGGTACACCAGCGCGACGCGCCTCGCGCCGGACTTGCGGATCGTCCCCTGCTCGAGCGAGAGCCTGCGCCGCGCTTCTTGCCGCAGGTCGTCCGGCGACACGACTTTTAGAAGTCCCGCTCGGTCAGGATGCACCGGCCGGCAGCGACGTCGCACTCCGCCAGGTACGAATTGGGGTCGTCGCAGGACGCCGAGGCGCACTCCCCGCAGGCCTCGAAGTCGGCCTCCAGCGCGCGTGCTTGGCGCCCGAACGCGTCGAGGTCGGCGTCCGCGCGCATCGCCTTGAAGCATCCGAACCCGTGGATGCAGGTGCCGCCGCCGATCGCGTCGAACATGGACACGATCTCGCAGGCGTCCCCCTCCCCGCAGGTCTGGTTCCGAGCGACCAGCGCGGCCGCATCGCTCTTGATGTCGTCGCAGTCCGTGCACGCCTCGAGGGCGAGGGCCATGACCACGGTCGCGAGGAGCCGCATGCCTCGCATTCTACGGTATCTCGAAGGCGCCATCGGGCACCGTCGGATCCAGCTCGTAACGTTCGACCAGCACGTGCGCGGCGAGGTTGCGGTCCGGCAGGTACATCGAGATCCGGTTCGGGAGGCGCGCCGCGCCGACGGAGCGGTAGTCCCCGTACGTCACGCGCAGCTCCTCGACGCTGCGGCGACGGAAGCTCTCTGCCAGGGGCTCTGGCCGCGCGGCTGGCAGGATGACGATGAGGCGACCGCCGCCGGGCGCGCTGACCGCGAGCCGGCGACGAGCGGGCCCGGCCCACAGTCCGGCCGCCTCGCCTTCCCAGCTTCGCAGAAAGGCCTCGGCCATCGCAGCGACCGGCAGGCGCGTCTCCCTCGATGCGTCTGCGCCGACGAACGGCGCCTTGCCCGCGATCTCGAGCCGGTAGCGCCCGGCGACGTAGGTCAGGTCCATCGCGGTCACGTCGGCGGGTCCGAGGAGCCGGAGTCGAAAGCGGTCGGGTCGCAGGACGAGGAGCACGCCGCGCATCTTCGCGTGTCGTGCGTTGCGGCGGTCATCGAGCGTCAGCGAGTGCACCGCTTTCCACGACGGATGCGAATGTGCGTGCCTCCGCAGCTCGGCGAGCAAGGTCCGCGCCTCCTCCATCGGTGCGGGTCTGCCCTGGACCTCGGGCAGGGGGGCCATCTCGGGCCGATGCTGTCCGCAGCCCCCGAGGACGATCCCGATCAGGCCGGCGCGAAGAGACACGCGACCTCGATCCCGGACGCTCGAGCGACGGCGAGGACGGGAAGTCCAGCCGACGCGACACGTTGCACTGCCTCCAGAATTGCCGATGGCCCCTCCATCCGCTCCACGGCGGATCCCTCCCAGCCGCGCAGCGCGTCGGCGGCGGCCGCCGCGCCGATCGCGGTCGCGACGACCCGTGCGAGGACCGTGCGGCCTTCGCGCGCGGATTCCAGCAGGACGACCACGGCGCCGTCTTCCGGGGGCTGAAGCGGGGGCCGAAGCGATCCCCCCGCACGCTGCGACAGGGTCGCGAGGATCTCGCTCTGCTCCTCCGCGCTGCCCGCGAGGATCGCGTCCGCGGCGCCCGCCGCCACCTCGTCCGCCGCAATCGCGACCGCCAGGGCGCCCGACGCCTCCAGCGCCGCGACCGTGAGGTTTGGGCCCGTCAGACCCAGGTAGATCGAGGCATGCCCGGCCGGGGCGCTCGCGAGCAGGTTCGGGAACTCAGCCGGCTCCGCGAAGCGCGCACCCTTCGAGAGCATCCGATCGACGAACGCCGCGCTGCGGTCGAAGGCGCCCCAGGCGCTCCCGAGGACGATGCCGATCGGCCGAGGCCGCGGCGGGCCCGCCCCGAGCGCGCGACTCGCCGCGAGGGTCGCCATCCGGCTGCGCCGATCGAAGCGGCGCGCCCGCCCCGGATCCAGCTCGGCGCGCAGCTCCTCCGTCCCTCGGACCTCGCCGATTCCCGTGACGAAGACCGGGCGCGGCGCTGCGCGCACCGGCGGCGGCGGCTGTGCGCCCGACTTCCCGAATACGAGCACCGCGTCGTTTCCTCCGAAACCGAACGAGCTGGAGACCGCAAAACGGATCGACGCGGCTTGCGCCGTGCCCGTCACGTGACCGAGGGGACAGGCGGGATCGGGATCGGAGAGTCCGACCGTCGGGGGGACGAAGCCGCCGCGGATCGCGAGAACCGTCGCCGCCGCCTCGATCGCGCCCGCCGCACCGAGCGTGTGGCCGATCGCGCCCTTCGTGCTCGAGCAGGGGAGGGTCCGGCTTCTCTCGCCGAAGACCGTCCGCATCGCGCGGGCCTCCATCGGGTCGTTGAGCGTCGTGCCCGTGCCGTGCGCGTTCACGTAGTCGACGTCGTCGGGCGCCACGCCCGCGTCCTGCAGCGCCTGGCGCATCGTCTCCGCGGCCGCGGCGCCGGACTCCATGGGATTCGTGACGTGATGCGCCTCGGCCGTCGTCGCCCAGCCCCGCAGCTCCGCCAGGACGTTCGCGCCGCGTGCGAGCGCACTGCCCATGTTCTCGAGCAGGAGCATCGCAGCGCCCTCGCCGAGCGAGAGGCCGCGGCGCGTCCGATCGAACGGACGGCAGGGCTGCGGGTCGAGTGCGCCGAGCGCCCCGAACCCGCCGTAGGTCAGGCGGCACAGCGCGTCCGTACCGCCCGCCAGCACGGCCCGCGCGCGCCCTTGCCGGATCATGCGGGCCGCGACGCCGAGCGCGTTCGCGCCGGACGAGCACGCGGTGCATATCGTCGCGCGTGGACCGGTCAGTCCGATCGCGGCCGCGATACGGTCCGCCGTCGCCGAGATCGGATGCGATCGGATGCGGTCCTGCGCGACCGACGCGGATCGATCGCGGTGCAGGGCCGCAAGGTCCAGCTCTGCGTCGGGCATGCCGCCGGTCGTCCCGCCCACCACGATCCCGATGCCCTTCCCGGCCCGGGCGCCCGCGTGCGCCATCGCCTCCGCGGCCGCGACGAGGCCGAACGCGTCCGTGCGGGAGGTCTCGGCCAGCCACGACGCAGGGATCCTGCTCTCGGGACGCAGGCCGGTCACTTCGCCCGCCACGGCCGCGCGGTGCCCGCTGGTGTCGAAGACGCGCATGGGGCCGATGCCGCAGATCCCGGCGCGCAGGGCGCTTTCGAACGACTCGCGATCGGCCCCGATGGAGGACACGACGCCGATCCCCGTCACGACGACGCGCGCCCCTCCCTGCGTCACGGCGTTCGGTTCGTCGTCACCCAGGCGGCGAGCGCCGACACACTCGCGAAGGCCGTCTTGCCGCCCTCGCCATCGGGGACGGCCACGCCGAAGCGCTCCTCCACGGCCATTGCGAGCTGCAACGCGTCGAGCGAGTCGAGCCCGAGCCCGCCTCCCGCGTGCCCGGGGCCCGCGTGCCCGGGGCCAAAGAGGGGTGCGTCGTCGTCGATCGCGGCTGGCTCGACCCCAGCGAGGTCGAGCTCCCGGACGAGTAGCTCCTTGATCTCCTGCCTCAGCCGCAACGACACGGGCGCTCTACCTAGCAGATCGCGCCGTGCTTTCAACCTCGGCGAGGAACGAGGAGACGAGATCGTTGAAACGGTCGGACGCTTCCATCTGCGGGACGTGCCCCACGCCGGCGAGACGCTCGACGCGCGCTCCGGGGATGCCCGCGAAGACCGTCGGGCTCTCGCGGGGTAGCAGGCGGTCCGCCTCTCCCCACACGACGAGAGTCGGGCATCGGACCTCGCGCACGCGCTTGCCGGCGTCGCTCTCGAAGACGCCGACTGCCGATCGCAAGAACGCGTTCGCCTGCGCGGGGTAGTCGCCGCGCGCGAGGGTCTCGCGGCTGCGCGCCAGGGAATGGTCGATGTGCCAGCCGGACTGCTTGACGAAGAGGAACCGCACGTACCCCTCGACGATCTTGTCCGGCGGGCGGATGGTGATCGGGATTCCGACGAAGCGCCGCGGGTCCGCCGGCAGGCGCTCGATGGGGAAGCGCGTCGCCCCGGCCGCGTTCGCCAGGACGAGCCCGAGGACCCGATCGGGCCGTTGCAGCGCGGCCGTCAGGGACACGAGCCCGCCCATCGAGTTGCCGACGAGAAAGGCGCGATCGATCCGGACGGCGTCGAGGAAGCCCAGGAGGATCTCGACGTGGGTCGCGATCGTGTAGTCGATCGAGGGTTTCGCGCTCTCGCCGTGTCCTGCGAGATCGAGGGCGATCGTGCGCCGCGACGCCGCGAGGGCGGGCAGGTTCGCGTCCCACGACCACCGCCCTCCGCCGAGCCCGTGGACGAGGACCGCCGGAACCCCCCCCTGGCCCGCTTCGTCGTACGCCAGCGTCGTCCCCAGGGCATCGATCGTGTTCGTCAAAGGCCGTGCTCCTCCAGAAACCCGTCGACGACCAGGGCGAATCCATCGGGGTTCTCCACGTGCATCATGTGGCCTGCGGCATCGACGATGGCAGTCCGCGCCCGCGGAATCCAGCCGGAGCGCTCTTCCTTGTCGACGAGGCCGAAGTCGGACAGCGCACCCTCGACGAGGAGGGTCGGAACGGCGATGCGCCTGCAGTAAGCGGCCATCGCCACCTTCGAGAAGGGTGTCGGCGACGTCGTCCGGTGCATCGGGTCGAAGCGGAAGACCCATCCGCCGGCGACCTCGCGCGCCGCGTGGGGCGCGAGGTCGAGCGCACGCTCGCGTGGGATCCGCGGCGCGGCCTTCTGGATCCGGTCGGCGATCGCATCCAGGTCCGGGAAGGGTCGGATCACCTTCGACTCGAGCGCGCGGACGACCTCGATCCAGCGCGCGGTGCGGATCGGTCCGTCGTCGGGCGACTGATCGGGCGGACCGAGCCCTTCGGCGGCGACGAGAAGGTCGAGCGAGTCGGGGATCGAGCCCGCGAGGCGGATGCCGACGGCGCCGCCCATCGAATGCCCGACGATGGCGAGACGATCGCGGCGGACGCGGCGCGCTACTTCTGCCAGGTCGATCGCGTAGTCCGCGAAGTGGTAGTAGCCGCCGCGGCCGACCCACTCGGTCTGGCCGAAGCCGCGCAGGTCGAGCGCGACGACGTGGCGGCCCTTGCCCAGGGCCTCGGCGAACCAGCGGAAGGCCCAGGCCTGATCGAGGAAGCCGTGTGCGCAAAGGACCGTCGTCCGTCCGCCGCCGTCCCACTCGACGAGGTGGTGTCGAAGGCGGTTCGCCTCGATGAAGGTCTCTCGCGGCAGGGTCACGAAGCCCTCTCGAGACGTCGTGGATCGAACGCGGAGACGTCGACCGGCGTGCGCTCGCCAATCACGATCGCCGCCACGGCCTCCGCCGTCGCCGGCGCGAGGAGGATCCCGCTGGTGAAGTGACCCGTCGCCAGGACGAGCCCCTCGAAGCGCCCCCGCCCGATGAGCGGCAGGGCGTCGTCCGTCACCGGACGGAAGCCCGACCAGGTGGCGGACACCTCTGCGCGGGCGAGATCCGGAACCAGATCGATCGCGTTCTGGAGGATCGATCGAACTCCCTCGGCCGTCACCGCCTTCTCGTACCCCGCGTCCTCGATGGTGGAGCCGCAGATCACCCGGCCGTCACTCTTCGGGACGACGTAGCCGCGATCGGACCACAGGACGCGGCGAAGGATCTTCGTCGGCGCGCGGAGCTCCACGATCTGCCCCCGGGCTGGGCGCACGGAGCCCGGCTGCAGCCCCGCCCCGTCGACGAGAGACGACCAGGCTCCTGCCGCCAGGACGACCGTGCCGGCGTCGTGCCTCGCGCGCTGCGTTTCGACTGCCACCGCCCGGCCTCGCTCCACGACGATCCGGCGCACCGGATCGCCCGAAACGAACTCGGCGCCAGCGGCGCGGGCGGCCAGCGAGATCGCGCGCGCGAAGACGGGACTGTCCACCTGCGCATCGTCCGGGAAGAAGGCGCCCGCGCAGGCGGTCGGCGCCACCGACGGCTCGAGTGCGCGAACGCCGTCGGCGTCGGCCCATTCGGCGCGGAGCCCCCGGTTCGCCTGCCACCGGACGCGCCGGTGCAGCGCTTCCCCCCTGGCGTCGTCGAAGGTGACGTCGAGCGCGCCGGTGCGGCGATAGCCAACGTCGAGGCCGGTCGTCTCGCGCAGCTCGTCCGCGAGTCTGGCGTGCAGCCCAGCTGCGCGCAGCGCCAGCTCGAGCGTCGGCGAATCCGGCTCGGCGTGGACCTGCGCCGAGAGCATCCCGGCGGCCGCGCTCGATGCTTCGGCCCCCGGCACGCTCTTCTCCAGCACGCGGACCCCGATGCCCCTGCGGCGAAGCCACAGCGCCGTCGCGCACCCGACGACTCCGCCTCCGATGATCACGACGTCCACGGTCCGCCGCGTCCATACCACTTCTCCCGCAACCGCTGCTACAACGTCGCCCCGATGGCCGAGCCGATGCTCCTGCGCTTGCGAACGGGCAAGATCGCGGCGCGCGTGATCTCGTACGGATTCGGCGGCGGGACCATGCTCCTGGGGATCGGCAGCGTCCTTGTGGGCCGGGCGCACGGCGGAGGCGTCCTCGGTGGAATCGTCGCCTACGCCCTCGGCGCGCTTCCTTTCTTCCTTCTCGGAGGTGTGGTCGCGCGCTGCCGCAGCGAGCTGTGGCTCGTGCCGGAAGCGAAGGCATTCAGGCTCCTGACCTTCCGACCCTGGCGCCGTGGGCCCCGGGTCGAGCAGGCGCCGCTCGGAGACTACGCGGGGGTCCGTACGGATCCCGCGCAAGAGAAGCACGGCGGCGGCACGCTCGTGTCGCTCGTGGCCGCGGACGGCGAGGTGGTCGCCATGAGGCAGTTCGTCGAACTGGCGGAGGCGAAGAAGTTCGCGCAGGATCTGGGGTCGGCGGCCGGGATCTGGGTGCGTCATTCGGAGGAGGGCAAATCGTGAGAATCGCGTGCTCCGCTTCGCTGCTGCTGCTGGCCGGGTGCGGCGAGGAGGATTTCGGCCGCGGCCCAGCCTCCGACGGCGGCCCAGACTCCGGTGCGGGAGGCGACGCCGGGACGGACGCCGGCGGTCCCGACTGCGAAGGCCGGTACGCGGGCGCGCCCACTTCACGCGGCGATCACGTCTCCGTGTGGTCGGATGCGCCAGGCGAACTCGTGGTCTTCGGCGGCGACGACGGCGTTCCCGAAGCTTGCGCGCCGGCCCCGTCCTACGTCGACGAGCTGTGGGTCTTCGAGACCGACTGCGGTACCTGGCGGCAGATCGAGGGCGCCTCGGGGCCGGGCCCCCTGGCGCGGGCATCGGCCGTGCTCGACTCTGCGCGCAACCGGATGGTCCTGTTCGGCGGCCGGTCGCAGGCGGGCGGGGGCGCGTACGACCAGCACGACGACGTGTGGGCGCTCGATCTGGACGCTCTCAGCTGGACCGAGGTTGCGACGAGTGGCACCGGTCCCTCGGGCCGCTCGAACGCGGTCGCGGTCGTGGACGAGCCCGGGGATCGGATGATCGTCTTCGGAGGCAACACGTCTGCGTCGGGCGCGTCGTTCGCGCCCACCGCCGACGCCTTCGCGCTCGATCTGGAGACGCACGAGTGGTCGCAGGTCGGACCGGGCGACGGACCACCGGCGCGCCTCTTCCATGCGGCGGCGGCGACACCCGACGCGATGATCGTCCACGCGGGGGGCGACGAGAACGCGTTCTTCGGCCCGTTCCTCTCCGATCTGTGGCGGCTCGACCTCGCGACGGACACCTGGGAGGAGATCTCCGCCACGGGCGGACCGCCCGACGCGCGGATCTCGGGCGCGCTCGTCTCCCACGCGGGGACGGACTCGATCGCGCTCTTCGGAGGGCACGACGACGGCGTGCTCGGAAACCGCAACGACCTGTGGAGGCTCGACGTCACGGACGCCACGTGGTCCGCGGTCGGTTCGGGCGACGTCCTCGACAACACCGACGTCGGCTTCTGCGATTTCCCCGCGGACTTCACGACACAGGATCTCGCGTTCCCCGAGCGCCGCAGCGCCTCCACCCTCGCGGCCGATGGAGCCGGGTCCGCGTGGCTCTTCGGAGGCAAGACCGACTGCGGCCTCGCGAACGACGTCTGGCGCCTCGACCTCGCCACCGGCGCCTGGACCGAGGTCCGCGTCGCGAACCAGGGCCTGTCGTGCGAGCGGCAGGGGAGGATCGGCTGCACCAGTTATTGTTTGTGACGAATTTCCTGTTGCCTGCTCTGGAAATAGGCCAAGTACGCGGAACCAATTTTCTTTCACAAGCGGTGCGCCGGAAGGCGCGGCACCGTCTGTTGCCTGTCCCCTGTTCGCTTCGAGTCCCTAAGAAACAGGATACCGGGGACCGGCAACTGGCAACCGGCAACGGGCATGAGCGATGACCGAGGGGACTGGATGGCTGAGGCGGGAGGGTTCGAACCTCCGTAGACGGATCCAAAGTCCGCCGTCCTACCGCTAGACGACGCCTCAACGACTGGGAAAGAGGCTAGGTGCCGCTGCGCCGGCGGTCAAATCCCGGCTTCATTCCTGCCACGAGATCCGGAACGTGACGCGCCCCGCGGGCAGCTCCGACAGGTCGGGGTCGGTGGTTCCGACGGTGCCGGCGAAGTTCGCGCAGGCGTCGAGCGCCCCCATGAAGCCCATCGCGTAGGTCTCCGTGCGGGCGAGGATCGGCGGAATCCCGTCGAGTACCATCTCGGCGTACCCCTTGCGCGAAGAGGTCAGTCGCAGGCGTCCGCATCCGCGCGAGACCAGCCCCCACGCGCGCGGGAACATGCGCTCGAGGCCGGCGGCGCTGCGGCCGAAGAGGCTCATCGCGCCCTTCGCGAGGGGCCCGAAGAGGGGGCGGTTCAGGCTCTCGTAGGTCATCCCGCTGTACAGCGCGATGTAGCGTTCCTTGCCCATGAGGTCCCACACGACGTGGATCAGCTCGGCGTGGATCTCCACGGGGAGCCATTCCAGCGGACCCGCGTTCTCGAGACGCGCGAGCGTCCGGGGCGCGAGCTTCTCCCGCAGCGCGGCGCGCGTGGCGACATCGGTCGCCTCGGCGTGGCGGAGCACGCGACGCGTCCAGCTCGCCCGGATCTCCGGCCTTTCAACCACGCGGCGCATGGTAGATCGGACTCGATGCATCCGGTGGACCTGATCGGGATTGGCGTCGCTAGCGCCGCGGGGTCGGACGTCGACGCCCTCTTCGAGGCGATCGCATCAGGCCGATCGGCCGGCGCAGATCGGCCGGATCTCGTTGCCGCAGGCGTGCGAACCGCTCGCGCGGCGAGTCTGACCGGGGCGCTCTCCGGCGCGGATCCGCTGCTGCATGCGATCCGATCTGCGCTGAAGTCTGCCGGAGATCCCGATCTCGATCCGGCTCGTGTCGCGCTCGTGGTCGGAACCTCCGCGGGCGGCATGCGTGCGATGGAAGCATTCCACCGCGCGCTCGACCGCGGAGAACCCCAGTCGATCGAAGCCGTTCGCGGCGCCTGCTATCCGGCCCCTGCGATGGCGGCGGCCCGCGCGCTCGGAGTCCGCGGCCCCGTCCGCGTCGTCTGTGCCGCCTGCGCATCGTCGCTCGTCGCGCTCGCCATCGCGATCGACCTCCTCGCAGAGGGCCGCTGCGATCTCGCGATCGCCGCCGGGCACGACGACCTGTCGGTGTTCGTGCACGCGGGCTTCGACGCCCTCGGCGCGCTCGCGCCCGGACCGACCCGCCCGTTTCGCGCCAGGCGAGACGGGTTGCTCGCCGGCGAAGGCGCGGCGGCGGTCGTCCTTCGTCGACGCGGGTCCAGCCGGCCGCGTGCGCGCGTGCTCGGGGTCGGAATGTCGGCGGACGCGCGCCACGTGACGGCGCCCGATCCCGATGGACGCGGCCTCGCACGCGCCATCGAGGCCGCGCTCGCCGACGCGGGCCAGTCGCCCGAGGCCGTCGACTTCGTCTCCGCACATGGGACGGGCACACCCCACAACGACGTTTCCGAGACGCGGGCCCTGAAGGCGGCGCTCGGCGAGCACGCGACGCGGATCCCCGTGGTCTCCTGGAAGCCTGTCCTCGGCCACGCGATGGGCGCCGCGGGCCTGCTCGAGCTTGCCGGCGTCGTGCTCGCGCTCGAGCGGGGCGTCGTGCCTGGCACCTCGACGAGCGGCGATCCCGATCCGGACTGCGACCTGGACGTCGCGGCAGACGGCCCGCGCCGAATTCCCGCGAAGGTCGCCCTCAAGGTGTCGAGCGGCTTCGGCGGCGCGAACGCGGCCGCGATCGTGGCGAAGCCGTGACGGTCGTCGTCCGATCGGTCGGATGGATCTCGGGCGGAATCGAGACCGAGACGACTGCCGGCGAAGCCTTCGCCGAAGTGCCCGAGGTTCTCTCCGAGGTCGTGGTCCGGCCTGCGCGCTTCGACGTCGCCGCGCTCTTCTCCACGCCGCCGGACCGGCTCGCGCGCATGGACCGGATCTGCCACCTCTCGCTCGCGGCGGCGAAGATTGCCCTCGATCGCGCGGGGCCGCCGCTCCCCGGTCCGGTCGCGGTCGTGGTCGAGTCGGGTCTCGCGACGATCGGGACGAACGACGCGTACTTCCGCAAGCTCCTGCGGCGCGGACCGCGAGGCGTCGATCCAAAGCGCTTTCCCTACACGTCACCGAACGCCGCCGCCGGCGAGATTGCGATCGCGTTCGGCCTGGACGGCCCCAACCTCGCGATCCCCGGCGGGTTCACCGGCGGACTGGTCGCCCTCTCGACGGCGGACGGGCTCCTGCGCGCGGGGCGTGCGGCCTGCGCCGTCGTCGTCGGAGCTGACGCGCTGTCGCTCGCCGCGGTCGCGTGGCTCGCGTTCTCGGGCGAGGGGATCGATCCTCCCGGGGAAGCCGGCGTCGCGATGGTCCTTTCCCAGGGCGGGGAGGGTCCGGGGCTCTGCGACGTCCGCGAAGCCTTCGATCCCTCCGAGGGCCGCCAGGTGGATCCCTACGGAGACGATCTGTCGGCCTTCGGAGACCTTCCCGGAAGCGCCGGCCTGCTGGCACTGGCCCGCGCCTTCGAGGCCGGCCGCGCGGGCCAGGTAGCGATCCGAGGCAGCGACGGCCTCTCGGTGTGCGCCAGTCTCACCCCGAGATCAGGTCCGTCACGGTGACCGTCCGAAGCCGTCGGTCGGCCAGATCGTCGAGAATGCCCGCGAGTGCCCGGGCGCCAGCCGGGACGACGTCGTCACGGCGGCGGATCGCGTCGTGCAGGAGCACGATGTCGCCGTCCGAAGCACGCCTCGCGCGCGCACGCACGCGCTCCGGAGACGTCCGGACGCCGTCCATTCCGCGGACGCTCCAGCCCACGATCGTATAGCCGCGCGCGCGGGCGACGGCGTGGATCGCGGGGCTCGCGACCCCCGCCGGCGGCCGGTAGAGGGTGGGGCGCATGCCGAGTACGCGCTCGAAGATCTCCTCGGCTTGCGCGAAGTCGCGGTCGACTGCGCGGCGTCCACGCAGCGCCAGGAGGTCGTCGTGCGACCGCGAGTGCAGGCCGATCTCGTGCCCGCGCGCCGAGATCTCGCGCGCCACGTCCGCGTGGCGGTCGACGCTGTCCCCCACGAGGAAGAACGTGGCGCGGCCGCCGGCCGCGTCGAGCGCGTCGAGGGCTCCCCGCGTGTGATCCGGGTGGGGTCCGTCGTCGAACGTCAGGGCGACACGCCCCGGTCGTCCCGGCACGTGGCCGATCGCCGGGCCGAAGTACCCCAGGTGGGGGAAGGCGACACCGAGGCCGATGGCGCCGACGAGGGAGACCGCCGCGCCCGCGAGGGCCGCCGCAGGAACCGGGTGAATCAGGGTGGCACCGACCGTCGCCGCCGCGGCAGCGAAGGACGTCCCGCGGAGCGTCAGCATCCTGGTCGATCATAGCCGGATCGAGCGGAAGAAGACCTTCCACCAAGAAACTGACCGCGTCGGCACCGGGCGGTACGATCCATGCCTTGAGTCGCCACCTCTGGCTGGCGGTCGCGGTCGTCTCGGCCGCGGCGGCGTTTGCCGTCGCTTCGGCGCCTGCCTTGCTGGCGGGGGCCAAGCTGCCTCGCGGATCCGCGCTTCGCCTTGCCCTGGTCGGAGGCCGTGCTGCGCTGCTCGCCCCGGGCCCGGGCGGGCGCTCGGACCTCTTCCTCGTTCCCGTACGCGTCCTGCCCGGCGGGATCGTATTTTCGGCCGGCGCGCCGCGCGACGTGAGCGCGACGCGCTTCGCGGCGGAGGAGTCTCTCGAGCGCGACGGAGACGTCGTGACGTTCGACGTCCGTCTCGGAGATCGCGTCGTCGCCTCGGAGCGGATCGACCTTTCGGGGCGGGCGCCCCGCGGCACCCCTGCGGAGCGGGCGGCGGCCGCGATCTCGAACTGGCAGCGGACGGGCGATCCCGGCGGGATCTGCCGGCAACGGCTCTCCTCGGACGGGACGCTGCTCGGCAGCTGCACGTCGGACGCGTCGGTCGACCTCTTCCGGTGGGCGGTCGACCAGGCGCGATACGAGATTCTGGGCCCCGCTCGGCTGCAGCGCCTCGAGCATGTCTGGTTCCGGGTGAAGGACGCGGCGGACGGCATCGTCGAGTGGGCGGCGCCGCCCGACCGCGGCGAGTACGCAGGGGCATTCGGATCTCCGGCCGAGGCCCCGATCGCCCCGGGCGCTGTGCTGCCGCCGCCGCCGGTCCCGCCCATCGTCCCTCCCGCGGCGCCCGGCGAGGGGGAGTGGCAGCCGCGCGATCCGGCATTCTCGCAGACCGCGTCTTCGGGACGGCCCCTCTTCTGGTCGACCTACCTTCGGCCGGATCCGTCGCGCAAGCGCGCCGTCGTGTACGTCACCGCGTGGGACCCCGCCGACCTCGAGCTCGGAATGCGCGCCGGGACGGCGGAGCCGCGCAGCGTGGAAGGGTCGCTCGGAGACGGCCGCATCCCGCGCGAAGAGATGGACCGCCTCGCTGCGGCGTTCAACGGCGGCTTCCAGACGGTCGACGGCGGCTACGGCATGCGCGTACGCGGCGAGCGGTACCTGCCTCCGATCCCCTGGTCGAGCACGGTCGTCGTGACCGAGGACGGGCGTGTCGGCCTGGGAAGCTGGCCAGGACCCGGCCCGGACGAAGCGCAGGCGGATGCGCCCTTCCCGAGCTACCGGCAGAACCTCCATCCCGTCGTCGCGGACGGCGCGCCGAACCCCTTCCGTCGGAGGTTCTGGGGTGGCGTGCCGTCGTCGATCACGCCCTCGCAGACGAACCGGACGGGGCTGTGCCTCACCCGCGAAGGACTGCTCGCCTATTTCTGGGGAATCGCGATCGCGCCGGACGGGCTCGGCGCGGTGATGGAGCGCGTCCGCTGCTCGTACGGGATGATGCTCGACATCAACTTCGCGAACACGGAGTTCGAGCTGTACCGAGTGGGAAGGGCCTTGCCGGACCTGGGGCGTCCCATCGATCCGGAGTGGGAGATCGAAGGCCCCGTACCCGGCCGATCACAGCTGCGGTATCGCGCGCAGCGAATGGTGCGTGGCATGAGCCGCAAGGGATTTCCCAGGTACGCGGACGCGGAGGGCCGAGACTTCATGTACCTGCTTCAGCGGCGCGAGTCCCTGGCACCGGACGCGCAGGGAGGAGCCGGCTGGGAGCCGCTCCCGGGCCGTCCGCCTGCGGGCTGGACGAACGGGCGGGCCTGGCGCTTCCACCCGACGTGGGCGCTGCCTGCCTGGGACCTTTCGACGGCCGACGTGCCGGAGCCGTTCGGGCTGGTGGTGGCTGGCCGGAGCTTGCGCACGGCCGTTCCTGGTCTTCCGACGCTCGCGCTCTACAGGCTGCCGTCCGGAGGGATGGTGGCCCGGATGGGACGTTGGGGAGAGGATCTGCCGGCCGGAGCCACTCACCTCATCCAGGGCGAGCGGGCCCGCGCCGGCGAGCCCTGCGCAAGGGTCGACGAGGTCGGGTTCGTCCACTTCGAGCCGTCCTGCGCGGCGACCGTCGGCGCGATGTGGCTCGCCGCCGCACCGGAGCGTCTCTCCATGGTGCCCGCGGATCGCGAGCCCGCGTTCCGGCTCTTTCCGGAGGTGCGTCCGGTGTCTCCGCGCCTGTGGTTCGCGGACCACTGGCGGCGCGCCGAGGCGCTCGGCATCTGGGGAGACGTGGACGTCGACTCGGCCCGGGCGGTCGTTGCGGAGGGCCAGTGAGCCCGAAAATGCGAGGCGCGTGGAAGCGCGCATCCGCTCGGGCCTACTGCCCGCACCGCAGCGCCCGGGTGGGCAACGATGGGGTCGGGCAGTGAGCCCGAAAATGCGAGGCGCGCGGAAGCGCGCATCCGCTCGGGCCTACTGCCCGCACCTCGGGCGCCGGGTGGGCAACGATGGGGTCGGGCAGTGAAGTCAGGGTCGGTACTGGCGCTCGGGATCGCGCTGGCCGGCTGTCCGGAGGCCCCGAACGTCCCGCGGTGCGACGAGGCGCGGCAGTGCCCCGCTGTCCGCGCGGAGCTCGGCCGACTGCACCGCGTCTGCTGGGACGATCCGGATAGCGAACCGCGGATCATGATTCCGACTCCGCGGATGGCGTGGGCCGGTTGCTGCGGCCACGCCGCCGGCGCGCTCGAGGTGAAATGCGGGATCCGACAGGAGATGCGCGCGTGTCTCGAGCGCTGGGTGGACGACTGTCCCGGCCGGTACCGCGAGCAGTAGGACTTGCTGCTACGCGCCGATCGCGCGCTTGATCGTCTCGTCCCGAGCGGGCTTGGCGACGACCTCCGCGACGAGCCCTTCCTGGAGCGCGGCGACGACCTTCGGGTGATCCGGGTGGCCGGTCAGCATCACGCGCCGGGAGTCCGGGCACGTCGTAGCGGCGGCGCGCATCAGATCGACGCCGTCGCCCTGCGCCATCTGGAAGTCGGAGAGGACGACGTCCCAGTGCCCGAAGGGGAGCAAGGAGACCGCGAGCTCGACCGAGTCGACGTGCGCGACCACGACGCCCATCGTCCGCAACTGGCGCGCGACGGCGCGACCGACGAAGCGGTCGTCCTCCAGATACAGGATCCTCACAGCGCCCTCCTCCGCGTCGGTGGCGATGCCGACGCGCACGGAACGTACCCGAGGCCGGCAGGGATGAGAAGGGGTCAGAGTCGCCCGGCACGGGGATGGCAGCCCTACCTGCTCAGAGTCGCCGGTGGGAAAGCGCCGGGAGCTGGGTCCGGACGCGGTCGAGGACCGCGCGATCGAGGCGAGCGATCGCCACGCCCTCGCCGTCGGAGACCTGCGCGACGACGGTGCCCCAGGGGTCGATGATCGCGCTCTTTCCGTAGGACTGGCGGTTCTTGAAGTGCACACCGAACTGGCCTGCCGCCAGGACCCAGCACTGGTTCTCGATGGCCCTCGCGACCAGCAGGGGCATCCAGTGGTCCTTGCCCGTGTAGAGGGTGAAGGCGGCGGGAACGACGAACGCGACGGCGCCGCGCCGGGTCATTTCCCGGTACAGTTCCGGGAAGCGCAGATCGTAGCAGACCGACAGTCCGAGGGGCCCGAACGGGAGGTCCGCGACGACGACGTCCGCTCCCGGCTTGAACGTTCGCGATTCTCGGACAGTGACGCCGCCCGGGATGTCGACGTCGAACAGATGAATCTTGCGGTACAGGGCGAGGACGTCGCCGTCCGGTCCGAGCAGGACGCACGCGTTGTAGACCTTGTCCGCCTCGTCACTTTTCTCGGCCATCCCGCCGAGGACGAGGTGCGTTCGGGTCTCGATCGCGAGCGCCTTCATCCGGGAAAAGACGGGTCCGGCGCCCGGCACGGACTCCGCGAGCCCGACCTTTTCTTCCTCCGGTCCGAGGTGCGAGAAGTTCTCGGGGACCACGACGAGCTCGGCCCCCCGCGACGCCGCTTCGCGGACGAGCCGCTCCGTCGCCTGCAGGTTCGCCCCCACGTCCGGCGTCGACGTCATCTGCACGACGGCTGCGAGGGGCGAGCTCAAAGCCGGAAGAACCCGCGAATCACGCTCATCAGGGCGACCGAACGGCGCTCGATGGACTTCTGTGCGTCGGCTGGCGTCGTCGCGGCCTCGTCGAGCGCGGTTTGCCGGATCGCGAGGACGCGGCTGATCTCGTCGACCACCTTCGGGTTGTGCGAGAGGACCTCGCGGAAGGAGTCCTTGTCGAGGCGGACGGCCTGCACGTCGCCCGCGGCCACGACGCTCGCCTTTCGCGCCTCCCCGGTCATCAACGACATCTCACCGAAGAAGTCGCCTGCCTTGAGGCGAGCGATCTCGGTCGCCTTGCCGCCCGGCATGATGAGGACGGCCACCTCGCCGCGCTCGAGGAGGTAGAAGTCCGTGCCGACTTCGCCTTCGCGGACGATCATCTCTCCTCTTCCGAAGGAGACGCTCTTCACGCGTCTTGCGAGGGCGGTCAGGTCCGCGCTCCCGAGCGGCGCCAGGAAGTCGATCGCGCGGAACCGATCCGTCAGGCGCTGGATCCGTTCCTCCTGGTCGCGCTTTTCCTGCTCGTCGCTCCGTTCGTGCATGTACACCGTGCGGATGGGGTAGGGGATCGTGATCCCCTCGCGGAGGAACTCGTAGTAGATGCGCGCGGCGACCTGCCCCCCGATCACGTCCCGCCGGCGGAAGTCGTCCACGAAATAGCGGCACCAGTACCCGACTCCCGAATCGCCGAACGCCTCGATGATGCAGTCCGGCGATGGCTCGGGCAGCACGTCCGGCACGCCGCGGATCGCGCGCAGGGCGACCTCCTCCACGCGGCTCGGCGGGACGTCATAGGACACCGAGACCTTGAGGCTGCGCCGGACGACCTTCGAGGGCGCCGAGAAGTTCACGACGGCGGCCTTGGTGATCGTCGAGTTCGGGATGAGGACCTCGACGTTGTCGTTGGTCAGGACCTTGGTCGCCCGCCAGTTGATCTCGCGCACCTGGCCGATGTGGTCCGCACGATCGTCCAGCGACACCCAGTGCCCGACGGCGAACGGTTTCTGCAACTGGATCGCCAGGCCCGCGATGACGTTGCCCAGGGTGTCCTGCAGGGCGAAGCCGACGACGGCCGTGGTCAGGGCGCTCGCGGTCAGGATGGAGTCGATCTCGACGCCGCCCGCGCTGAAGACGGCCATCAGGGCCACGAAGTAGCTGACGGCCGTGAGGATGTCCTCGACGATCTTGGGAACCTTGCCGCGCGTCACCGGCAGGGTCTCGAAGACGAGGAGGAACGCGAGCCGGATCAAGGACAGCGCCAGGCAGAAGGCCGCGACGAGCCCGAGGACCCGTTCCGTCTTGCTGCCCGACGGAGCGATCCACACCGCGACCGTGCACAGCAGCGTCAGTCCGACGAGGACCATCGGAGTCCGCAGTCTTCGCCGGCTCTCGGCCGGCAGGGCGGCTCGCAGAATCACGACGAGCGCGATCGCGACGACGTACGCGCCCGCCTCGAACGCGGTGGATCCCGATACGAGTGCGCCAAGGTTCACGGCCCGACCCGATCGTTGCCCATTGCAGCACGTCCGTGCGGGCCGTAGGCCCGAGAGGGTGCGCGCTTCCGCGCGCTTTGCATTTGCGGGTTCATCGAGGCGACGCAGTCTAGCGGATCTAGAAGTGGAATCGCCGGATGGACACGTTCATCAAGAGACCGATTCCCAGCAGGACGGTGAGCACCGACGAGCCGCCGGAGCTGAAGAGAGGGAGCGTGACCCCCACCACTGGCAACAGGCCCATCACCATCCCGAGATTGAGGACGGTGTGCCAGAAGAAGATGGATCCGACCCCGACGGCGACGACGGCGCCGAACCGATCCTTCGCCTGTGCCGCGATCCGCAGCGACCACAGGACGACGAACAGGTACAGACCGAGAACGACCGTCGCGCCCAGGAACCCCTGTTCCTCCGCCCAGACGGCGAACGGGAAGTCCGTGTGCTGGTCGGGCAGGAAGCGGTGCGTGTTCTGCGTCCCCTGCAGGAACCCCTTGCCGAGAACCTGGCCCGACCCGACGGCGATGATCGACTGCCGGGCGTGGTAGCCCTCCTCCAGGATTCCCTCCGTCGATTCGCGCCATGCGTTGGCGAACGATTCGATGCGCGCCTTCTGATAGTCCTGCAGCAGGTACTCCCAGGTGATGGGGATCGTGAGGCTGCCGATCACGACGAGCGTCAGGAACGACCGGAGCTTGAGCCGCGTGAGCAGCATGATGGTCAAGAACGTGAGGAACAGCAGGAGCGCCGTTCCGAGGTCGGGCTGCCGCAGGATGAGCGCGATGGGCAGCGCCGCCATCGCGGCCGGGATCGCGAGATCCCGGAAGTTCCGTCCCTCCTGCTTGGGGTGGTCGTGGAGGTACTTCGCGAGCGCCACGACCAGCAGAAGCTTCATCACCTCGCTCGGCTGGAACCCGAGGGGACCGAAGTCGAGCCAGCGCCGCGAGCCTCGGGTCGTCTCCGCGACGAGGAGCGTGAGCCCGAGGAGCCCCACACCGACGGTGTACAGGACGTAGGCCAGCCGTTCGAAGTGCCGGTAGTCGATGGCCGCGACCAGGAGCGCGCCGAGCGCCCCGAAGGAAAGGAGGTAGATCTGCTTGATGTACAGCTCGCGAAGCGCGGCGGACGGGTGCGTGAGGGTCGCGCTGTAGAGGTTGATGACGCCGATCACGGCGACCGCCGCGACCGCGGCGAAGAGAGCCCAGTCGAAGTGCTCGCGGACGCGGCTGGTGATGGGCCTCGCCATCGGGCTAGGGCCGCCCTTCAGAAATCCTGCCGTATTGGCGCGGAGTTTGCCGGGCGGCGCTAGGCGCGCGCGAAGCGCGCGCTCTCAGGGGGTGGGGGGCACCGTGGGCTTTGCCCACGGGGGAGGGACAGGGTCCAGGGCCGAGCGTTGCGAGCGACAGCGAGCAAGCGAGGGGGCCCCTGGACGTGCGAGGCGCCCCCTCGGGCGAATTCAAGGCCTGGCAGCGGCGTGCGGCTTGTGGCTGCCCAAATGCGGCAGAACTTCTGAGGACGCGCACTAGGGCGTCCTCACGGACGTCGGCGTCCGCCCGTCCGGTGCCGCGGTCACCGGACGGCGCGCCAGGTCCCTCTGCAGGCTCGCGGCCGGGCGGCCGTGGTGGAGGCGTTCGAGCGAGTCCCGCAGGATCCGCAGGCCGATCGGGGCCGCGTTCTTGCCGCCCTGTCCGCCGTGCTCGATGAGCACCACCACGGCGAGCTCGGGGGCGTCTGCCGGCGCGTACCCCGCGAACCACGCGTGGTCCCGGTGGAAGTACCAGCGCAGGCGGGGCTCGACCTCGTCGCGTCTCGTGCTCCGTGAGACCTGCGCGGTCCCTGTCTTCCCCGACGCGTCCACTCCGTCGATCCGGTACTCGTAGGCCGTCCCGAGCTCCTCGTTCACGACTCCCCAGAGTCCCTGTTGCAGCAGGGCGAGATGGTTTCGTGTGGCCGAGATCCGGCGCCGGACGCGCGGGCGGAAGTCCGGCGTCGACAGGATGGCGCCGTCGGCTGTCCGGATCTCCCGGACGACCTGCGGAACGTACAGGATCCCGCCGTTCGCGATCGCGGCGTAGGCCATGGCGAGCTGCAGGAGCGTGACCTTCGTCGATCCCTGGCCGATCGCGGAGTTCAGCGTGAATCCCTGGACGAACTGCCCGAGCCGTTCGCGGTTCTCCTGGTACCAGTGCCGCGTGGGGACGGTTCCCTTCGCCTCGCGGTTGAGCCCCACGCCGGTCACATTGCCGAAGCCGAGGTCCTGCGCTGCGACGGCGATGCGATCCATGCCCACCCGCTCGGCGAGCCGGTAGAAGTACACGTTGCAGGACTGCACGATCGCGTCCCGCATGTTCACGTTTCCATGCGGCTGCGAGCACCGGAAGGTCCGGCGCCCCAGCTCGTGCCAGCCCTGGCAGTGGATCGTCTCTTCCGGTGTGACGAAGTCATGCTCGAGCGCGGCCAGCGCCGTGACGATCTTGTAGGTCGAGCCGGGGAAGTAGTTCTCGAAGAGCGTCCGGTCCGTCAAGGGCCGCAGGGGGTTTCCCCCGTGGTCCGGGTCGGTGAACAGAGCGAAGGCCTCCTCGCGGCTCAGGCCGCTCAGCATCAGGTTCGGGTCGTAGGAGGGTTTCGAGTAGAGCGCGAGGACGCGTCCGGTCTGCACCTCCACGAGGGCGACCGCGCCGGCCGGCTGTCCACGGAACGCACGATCGATCATCTGCGTGATTTCCAGGTCGAGCGTCAGGGTGAGGTCGTGGCCAGGGACGGGCTCCTCGCGGGCCGGGACCCGCAACAGAGAGGAGGCGGTGGCCTCGGGGAGCCTGTGGCCGTGGGCGTCCACGACGCTGCGCCGCACGCCGCGCTTTCCGCGCAGGTACTGCTCGAATGCCCGCTCCACTCCGCCCCGTCCGATGACGTCGCCCACCCGGTAGCCGCGTTCCTCGAGACCGCACACGGCAGGCCGCCTCGCCTTCGATCCGGCCTCGAGCGGGGGGCAGGACGCGAGGTCCTCCGCGGACACCTCGTTGAGGTACCCGATTCCGTGCGCCCCGATCGACTCGTAGGGGTAGGTCCGCGCCGGAACCATGAGCACGTCCACGCCGAGAAGATCCCCGCGATGCGTCTCGATTCGCGCGAGCTCGGCGCGGCTCAAGTCCCGCTTCACCAGGATCTGCTGGTTGCGCCGCCGGCCCCGGATGGTTTCGATCCGCTTCGCGAGCGCCGCAGTCTCCTCCGGCTCGTAGTCGAGAAACTCCGCGAGGACCGGGAGCGTCTTCGATCGCTGCGTCGGACAGAAGTCGGGGTCGTCGAGCCGCACCGAACGAGGGTTCGCGACGGCGAAGGTCCGCCGGCTCTCGCGGCAGACCTCCTCGGGCGTCAGGTACAGGTCGTTCGAGGGTCGGTTCGTCGCGACGGGGCGACCCTCGCGATCTCTGATGATCCCGCGCGTGAACGCGAGGGGGGTCTCGCGCACGAAGTTCCGCTCGCTCTCTGCGTAGTAGTAGCCGCCCTCAACGACCTGCAGCCAGAAGAGGCGTCCGAGAAGCACGAGGAAGATCACGGCCGCGAACACACCCATCCACCGGTAGCGTCGCCGGAATTCGGCAGTCTCGCCGGTGAGCGTGAGGAATTTCATCTCACGCGGGGACCCGCTCCTCGACCGAGCGGCGCGGAACCAGGCGTGCCGCGAGGAAGAAGACGATCGGCGCGGACGCCGCCGTGGCCAGCGCGCCGAGCGTCAGGTCGAGCCACGCGATCTCGGATCCTCGCCATCCCTGCTCGAACACCCAGCGCAGCCCCAGGATCGTCACGCTCGATCCGATGCTCGCCACGAACGTCAGCAGGATCTGGAACGGGATGCCTTCGACGAAGAGCCGCCCGCTCGCGAGCGCCCCGAAGAGGAACGTTCCGACCGAAACGATCGTCAGGAGCCCCATCGGGTTGCCCGAGATCGCGTCCGCCATGTACCCCACGACGAACGCGATGGGCGAGCCCCATGCCGGCGGCACTCCCGACAGGCCCATCGCGAGCAGCAACGGCAGGAGCAGCGCCGGAGTCGCAGGCCCCCACGGGATGACGTGGTAGAGCGTCGACTGTGTGACCAGGAGCGCGAAGCCCAGAAGGGCGAGGCCGATGGCGCGAATCGTCATCTCGAACCGACCTCCGCCGCCGCCGTGACCGGGGGCGCGCCCGCCCCGGTGACCACGACGAAGACCTCCTCGAGCTGGGTGAAGTCGACCGCCGGGCGGACCTCCGCCTCCTGAAGCAGCGCGCGCGCCCGCCGGCGCAGCGAGGAGATGCGCCCGACAAGGATGCCCTGGGGGAACTTCCGGTCCTCTCCCGAGGTGTGGACGAGGTCGCCGACCCGCACCTCGTGCTCGGCGTCGAGGTGCTCGATCTCGATGGAGTACCGATCCGGTCGGCCCGCGCCCTCGAGCACTCCGTGCGCGCCCGTCCGTTCGACCGCGGCGGCCACGCGGCAGCTCGAGTCCACGGCGAGCAAGACGTCCGCGTACTCGTCCGAAGCGCGCCGGATCTCGCCCACCAGACCCGCGTGCGTCACGACGGGCATTCCCGGGCGGATCTGCAGGCGCGTCCCCCGGTCGATCCCGATCCGCAAGACACGGTGCGTGGTCGGGTTCCGCTCGACCGCGATCACCCGTGCCGTGATCAGGTCCTCCTCGAACGTCTCGCGGAACTCCAGCATGCGTCGCAAGCGGCGCACCTCGAGCCCGTCGCGGTGCAGACGGTGGTTCTCCTCCCGCAAGCGGGCGTTCTCGTGCCGCAGCCGGTCCACCTCCGCTGAAACGGCCACGAGGTAGATGTACTGATCCCACACGGATGCGGCCGCCTCCGCGACGGCGCCCACGGCACCCTGCAGCGGCGACGAGACGCTCATGAGGAACCGATCGAACGCGTTGAGCTGCGTCGGGTCCTTGAGGTTCGCGTTGAGGAAGAAGAAGGGAAGGGCGAGGCAGATCGCCGACACGATCGGGTTCTTGAATCGACGCAGGAACTGCAGCACGGCGGCGGGTCTCGGCGGGCGCGCTACCCGACCGCGACCTCCTTGAGCAGATCGATGTGGTCCAGCGCCTTGCCCGAGCCGAGCACGACTGCGGAGATGGGATCGTCGCACACCATGACGGGCAGACCGGTCTCCTCGCGGAGCAGGACGTCCAGGTTCTTGAGCAGGGCGCCCCCTCCCGCGAGGACGATCCCCTTGTCGACGATGTCCGCCGACAGCTCCGGGGGCGTGCGCTCGAGCGCGGTCAGGACCGCCTCGACGATCGCGTTGACGGGTTCCGACATCGCGTCGCGGATCTCCTCCGAGTTAACGACGAGCGTCTTCGGCACGCCCGCGACCAGGTCGCGGCCCTTCACCTCCATCGTGACGACCTCGTCCATCGGGTAGGCGTTGCCGATCTGGATCTTGATTCGTTCCGCCGTCTGCTCGCCGACGAGCAGGTTGTACTTGCGTTTCATGTAGTTGACGATCGCCTCGTCCATCTTGTCGCCGCCGACGCGCACCGACTGGCTGTAGACGATGCCGGCGAGCGAGATGATCGCGACCTCCGTGGTCCCGCCGCCGATGTCGACGATCATGTTCCCGGAGGGCTCCGTGATTGGCAGCCCCGCCCCGATGGCGGCCGCCATCGGCTCCTCGATGAGGAACACCTCGCGCGCGCCGGCGCTCTCGGCGGACTCCTTGACGGCCCGCTTCTCGACCTCGGTGATCCCGAAGGGGACGCAGATGATGATTCGCGGCTTGACCAGCGTTCGCCGGTTGTGGGCGCGGGCGATGAAATAGCGCAGCATCGCCTCGGTGATCTCGAAGTCCGCGATCACCCCGTCCCGGAGCGGCCGGACGGCCACGATGTTCCCGGGGGTGCGGCCGAGCATCTCCTTGGCCTCCTTGCCGACCGCCAGGACTTTCTTCACCCCGCGCGCGTCCTTGTGGACGGCCACGACCGACGGCTCGCACGAGACGATCCCCCGCCCCTTGACGTAGATGAGGGTATTCGCCGTCCCCAGGTCGATGGCCAGGTCGTTGGAGAACAGGCTGTAGAGCCAGTCGAAGATCAACCCTGGGTCTCTCCTTATCTAACTGCTGATGATCGCTGCTTATTCAGGCGCGCGCGGCTCGAAGGCGTGCCAGCCTAGCAAAGGCCGGTGGCAGGTTCAAGCCCGCAAGAAATGGTCAGCGGAACCGGTGGCTTGCCGTCTCGGTCTGGCCGGCCCGGATCGTCACCGTGACGAACCCCGGAGCGCCGCCACCCTCGGGGACGAGCTTGAGGCGATGCCGTCCCGCCGCCAATCGCCGTTCCCGAAGGGGCGTCGAGCCGATGTGCCTTCCTCCGAGGTAGACGTCCGCGGCGGGGAACGCCATCAGGTTGAGCTTGCCGGTCGCGGCCGCCGTACGTCCCTCCCGGCTGGTGGCGGGCTCCGCCGGCTGGGCCGACTCCGCCCCGGAGGGCGCGGCCGCTCCACGTACGGCCCCGGCGGCGGGCGCCGCCGTGGTGGCGGTGACGGGCGCGGCCGTCGCCGCCGCAGCAGGCACGCGCGGAGCCTCCCCGCCACCCGCCCACAGCGCCAGCGCGCCCGTGCCGATCGCCAGCACCGCCGCCACGCCCACGGGCAATGCCCACGCCCGCTTGCGCAGCGCCCGAACGGTATGGCCCTGCGAAGCCACGGTGGCGATCGAGCTCTTGCTGTCCAGCTCGACCTCGGGGACGACGTCGCCCGGTACCGTCCCTGCGCGCAGCATCGCCTCGCGCGTCGCGATCCGATCTGCGAAGAGCCGGCGCATGGCCGCCGCGATCTGCGCCGAACCGAGCGGGCGGCCCAGCGACGCGAGCCATTCCTCGAGCTCGTCCGCCATCTCGGCGGCGCTGGCGTGTCGGTGCTCCAGCTCCCGCGACAGGGCCTTGAGGGCGATCCGGTCGATCGCCGCGGGGATCTCCGCGTCGAAGCTGGAAGGCGGCGGGATGTCCTTCGACATCACGTTGAGGACCGTCTCGCCCTCGGTCTCCGCGCGGAAGAGGCGCCGCCCGAGGCACGCCTCCCACAGGACGATCCCGAGCGCGAAGACGTCCGTGCGCCGGTCGACGGCGCGGCCGGTGAGTTGCTCGGGAGCCGCGTAGGCGAACTTCCCCTTGAACTCGCCCGTCTGCGTCTTCGATTCGCGCGCCCGGCCCGTCGCGATGCCGAAGTCCATCACCTTCGACAACCCCTCGTAGAGGACGAAGATGTTCTGCGGCGAGACGTCGCGGTGCACGATTCCGAGGGGTTCGCCGTCGCTCCCCTTCTCCTCGTGCGCGGCATGCAGGCCGCGTGCGGCGTCCGCGACGACGCGCGCGACGAGCTCGTGGGGCCGCAGCGCCGTCGGGTCCGCGGCCCGCGAGGCGCGGATCCGCCGCGACATCGCCGAGAGCGTCTCGCCGTGCAGGTACTCGAGCGCCAGGTAGTAGCGCCCGTCCGCCTTCCCGAAGTCCACGACGGAGCAGAGGTTGGGGTGGTTGAGGCGCGAGAGGATGCGCGCCTCGTCGAGGAACATCCGGATGAACTTGTCCTCCCCGGCCAGCTCGGTCTTCAAGATCTTGAGTGCGACCCAGCGCTCGACGCCCGCCGCGCCCTTCATCTGCGCGAGGTAGACGTTCCCCATCCCCCCCGAGGCGAGCTGGTAGCGCAGGACGAACCGTCCGAGCTTCCGTCCCCGGACGACCGATGCCTCGAAGGGGTCGCCCGGCTCGTCGCGCATGCCCTGCGTCATTCCGGTTCGACCACCCGGGTCGAGGAGATCTGGGCGTCCTCGGGCTCCGAGGAGAGCAGGAGCCCGCCGATCACCGCGGCCGCGACGACGCCCGCGCCGACACCGACCCACAGCCAGGGCACGCCCCCGCGCGAGCCGTCGTCGGACGGCTGCGCCGACTCCGGCGTCAGGGCGGCGGCAGGCGCCGCGCGGTCGGCCACGACCTCTGCCGAGGCGCGCGCGAGCAGTGCACCCGATCCGGCGAGGACCCGTGCGTCGCAACGCTCTGCCCCTGCGGGGACGGCCAGATCGGCGAACGCACGACCTCCGTGCTCCCGTTCGAGCGCGCCGCTCGTCTCGAACGGGCCGCAGGCGAGCGCCGCCGAGGTCGCCAGCTCGCCTGGATCCCCGCTGACGCCGACGGTCGCCCGGGCGCCGTCTATCCGCACGGTGCACGCGAGACCTGTGCCCGCCCGTGTTCGTGCCTCCGCGAAGAGCGCGCGGGCCGCCGCCGGCGCCCCTTCCGGTGGCTCGGACTCCACGTCGAGAGAGGCGGCACGCTGCGCGGCGCGCCTGGCTTCCTGCTCGTCGCCCCGAGAGGAAAGCAGGGCGGCCAGATGCCTGTAGGCTTCGGCGAGGTCCTCCCGGGTCGAAGCGCCGTCTCGCACGACCGAGTCGAACGCCCGCTCCGCCGCGTCGAAGCGCGCGTTCTCCCAGTGCTCTCGCCCCTGGGCGAGACCCGCGGGCTCCGCGCAGGCCTCGGCCGGAACGAGGCCCAAGGCCGCCCCCAAGGCGATCCAGGTGATGCCCCTCACGGACGCCGATGATCCCGCCCCGATCCGGCGCGTGTCAAACCTCGGCTACTTCTCCTCGGGCGGCGGCGCGAAGCACGCCAGATCGACCACCTGCAGCCCCTCCTCGTAGTCCGCCACGTAGGCGAAACCGCCGAGCACGGAGACGTCGAGCGCCTCGCCCGGGGTGTCCGTGCGGCCGACGACCGTCGGCAGCGTCGGATCCGACACGTCGACGTACACGAGTCCCGCGCCGCTCGCGGCGACGATGTCGAGGTCGCCGAGCCTGTGGACCTCTTCGGCGCGGCCACCGACGTCCGTGCGCCCCGTCTCGAACGGTGCGTCCGGGGAGGTCCAGTTGACGAGCACCAGCCCCTCCGTTCCCGAGGCGACGTGCACGAGCTGGGCGTCGATGTCCACGCCGCGGGCGACGTCGCCCGTCGGCACGGTCGCCGCGACGCGCGGAGTGCCATGCTCGACGAGCGTCAGGCCGCGCGCACCGTCCGCGACCGCGACCCAGGTGCCGCTGGCCGCGACGCCTCCCGCCTCGCCGGGGGTGTCCGCTTCGCGCCACACGGCCGGGGGGTCGCCGTTGACGACGAGAAGCCCGGCGTCTCCGGCGGCGACGAGCAGATCGCCGCCTTCGGACGGCCACAGGGCGCCGGGCGTGCCGACGAGGCGATCCGTGGAGGTGTGCGTGGGCCGGCCATACCCGTCCACCGTGAAGCTGTGGATCCCCGTGAAGCCGCCGGCTGCCCAGATGCGGCTTCGCCACTCGGTGACCCCGGCCTCGAGCCCCTCGTGATCGAGTGAGCCCACGAGCGTCGGCCCGGTCGGATCCACGACGCGCAGCCCCGCGCCCGCCCCGGCGTCGCCCTGCGCCACGTCGACGACGTAGACGAAACCGCGCGCGAGCACCGACGCGGCGGCGCCGGGGGTTTGCAGCGACGCGACGATGGACGGGGCCGGGCCCCGTCCGCAGGGGCCCTCCGCGCGGTCGCAGAACCAGCCATCGCATTCGCCCTCCTCGCACGGGACGCAGGCGTCGCCCGGGTCGCAGTTGTCCTGATCGAGGTCACCGTCCAGCAGGATCACTTCGAGCGTGCCGCTTCCTCCTGCGTCGACCGTTGCGGGGAGACAGTTCGCGGCGAAGAGGCTGCAAGAGCGATCCCAGGCTCGAACGTAGATGCCGTACGACCCCGGATCGAGATGTCCGATCGCCTCCCCGCCGAGCCCGTCGACGACCCGTATCGGTTCGTCCGGGGAACGCATTCCGAGCGATCCCGTGACGTCGCTGCACCCTTCGAGGAGTGCGACTTCGATGCGCGCGACGCGCTCCGTCCCGCCCTCGGGTAGGACGATGCGAAGTTCGTAGCCTGCCTCGGTGCACCCGACGCCGAGCGCACATGCGAGAGGAAGAGCGGCGAGCCGCATCGAAAGGAAGGTACCAGGCTTGCGCCCCGTGGGTGCGGGGGGTAGGGTCCCGCCCCCCATGCTCGATATCCTTCGGGAGCGCAAGGGGAACTTCATCTTCGTCGTCCTGCTATTCATCGTCTGCGCGGTGTTCATCATCAACTTCGGCCCGCAACAGCAGGGCTGCCAGGGGTGCAGCAACCCGACCTACGCCGCCGAGGTGTACGGCGACACGGTCACCCCCGGCGAGTTCCGGTCGGCGATGATCCTCCATGGGGTCAACCAGATCCCGGCCAAGACGCAGAAGTCCCTCGAACTGCCGCGCAAGGTCCTCGACGGGCTCGTCGAGCGCAACCTGCTTGCGCGCGAGGCGAGGCGGCTGGGATTCCACGTCTCCGAGGAGCAGATCGACGAGGAGATCCTCGCCGGGCGCATCTACGTGTCGGCTCCGAGCGCGGGCGGAACGTTCGCGATCTTCCGGTCGGGGCCGCAGCGCATCGATTTTGCGGACGACCGCGGCGTCTTCCAGTACGACGACTTCCGGATGTTCGTCCAGGCGAGGCTGCGGCGTAGCCTCGGGGAGTTCAAGGACGAGCAGCGCACCGAGATCCTCGCCGACCAGATGCGCAAGGTGGTCACGAGCGGCGTGCGCGTCTCGCGCGAGGAGATCCGAGAGAGCTACGTTCGCGAAGCCGAGGAGGTCCGCCTCGGGTACATCCGATTCTCCCCGCTGTACTACCGCGACGCGGTCGATCCGTCCGCCGAGGAGATCGCGACTTTCCGAAGGGAGCACGGCGACGACGTCGACCGAGAACTCGAGCGGACCCGCCATCGCTACACCAAGCTGGACAAGAACGTCCGCAGCCGCCACATCCTGCTCAAGGTCTCCGCGAACGCCTCGGATGAGCTGAAGGAGCGGGCGCGTTCGCAGATCGAGGCACTTCGCGAGAAGGCGGTTCGCGGCGAGGACTTCGGCGCGCTCGCGCGCAAGTACAGCCAGGACCCCGGCAGCGCCCGGAGAGGCGGCGACCTGGGGTTCCACGCGCGCGGACGGATGGTCGCCCCGTTCGAGGAGGCGGAGTTCGCGCTGCAAGAAGGGCAGACCTCGGACGTCGTCGAGACGCAGTTCGGCTACCACGTGATCCAGGTGACCGGATTCCGCGAAGGAGACGTTCCCGAGGACGAAGCGAAGGACGAGATCGCGGACAGGCTCCTGCGGGAGCGCCGAGGGGCCGACCGAGCGCGGCAGGCGGCTGACGACGCGCTGCGCCGCCTTCGCGCGGGAGAGACGATCGAGGCCATCGCGGAGGGCTTGCAGCCCCACGCGGCGCTCGCGCCGTCGCCCACGCCCGCCGGTCCGGCGGCGGCCACGGCGATCCCCGCCGAGGAGTCGAACCTCCCCGAGGAGCAAGACGACGAGCTCGCTCCGAAGGCGCGCGAGACGCAGAAGTTCAACCGCCAGGGGAACCCGATCCCCGGGCCTTCCGATCCGGCGCCCCTCGTCCGGGTCGCGTTCCAGCTGACGACCGAGAGCCCCGTCCCCACGGAGACCGTGCGGCTCGGGGACGACTTCATCCTGCTGCGGCTCGTCGAGCGGACGGACGCGACGGACGAGGGATTCGATGAGGCGTTCGACCGCCTCTCCCAGACGATGCTCGCGCAGAAGAAGGAGCAGGTCCTCGGCGAGTTCGTGGCACGTCTTCGCCGCGAGGCGGATGCGGATGGCGCGATCACGGTGAACGAGAGCGTGCTCGCCGCGGGCGACGCCGACAGCGAGGATGAGGAGGCCGAGGGCGAGGAAGGGGAGGGCGCCGCGCAGCCGGCCGAAGAGGCCGACGAGGCCCAGGACGAGCCCGCGCGTGAGAAGGCCCCTTCGAAGCGCGAAGCGCCGCCGCCACGCGAAGCAGAGGAACGCGAAGCAGAGGGACGCGAAGCAGAGGGACGCGAAGCAGAGGGAGAAGAAGCCCAGCCCGAAGAAGCCGAGTAGTCCGGGAAGGAATCTTGCTCCGCCGCAAGGTCTTCACGCTCTCCAACGGCCTGCGGGTCGTGACCGCGGCGCAGCGGCACCTCCATCGCGCCGCACTCGCGCTCGTCTCGCGCGCGGGGTCGCTCTACGAATCCGAAGAGGACAACGGGCTGTCGCACTTCGTGGAGCACATGCTTTTCCGCGGGACCAGGGAGCACCCCGGACATTACGAGTTCCACAAGGAGGTCGAAGACCTCGGTGGGTCGCTGCAGGCGGTGACCTACTGCGACCACACCGTCTACGAGCTGTTCCTTCCGCCGGCCAACGTCGTTGCAGGCATCGCGCTCCTAGGCGAGCTGGTCCGCGGGCCCCTGTTCGCGGGGCTCGATCTCGAGCGCGAGGTGATCCGTGCCGAGCTGCTCGACGACCTCGACGAGGACGGCAACGACCGCAGCCCCGACACGCGCGTCCGCAGGCTCCTCTTTCCGGGTCATCCCTATGGCTGGCCCGTGGCAGGTCCCCCGGACCGACCGGATCGTTTCGGGCTGCGAGACTGCAAGCGGTTCGTGGCGCGGCACTTCACAGGGCACAACCTCGTGCTCGCAGCCGCCGGCCCGATCGATCCGGAGGCCGTGGCCAGAGCCGCGCACCGGGCCCTCGGCGGTGTGCCGGCCGGAGAGCCGGTCGCGCTTCCAAAGGCGCCCGCCCCCCGACGCGGCATCGTCTTCGAGCACCTCCCCGAGCCCGGTGCGTCGCGCGTCGAGGTTCGCATCGACCTCTTGGCGCCGGGGCGCGCGTCGCCGCTCAGTGCCGGCCTTCAGGTATTGCTCCGCACGCTCGACGACGGGATGGCCACGCGCCTGCACCGTCGTGTGGTGGACGAACGCGGACTCGCCTACGAGGTCTTCGCGGAGATCGATCCCGTCGGTGATCTCGGCGTCCTCGAGGTCGGCGGTGCCTGCGCGCCGGAGAAGGGGGTCGCCTACGTCGCCGAGCTCGTGAAGATCCTGCGCGGACTGGCCGACCGCGCGCCTTCCGAGACCGAGGTCCGGCGTGCGCGGCGCCGCTACGTCTGGGAGCTCGAGGCCACGACGGACGACTCCCGTGCGATCGCCGCGTGGTTCGGCGAGGCGGAGCTCGCGGGCCTCGGCCGCGACCTGTCGGAGCGTGTCGAGCAGATCCGCGCCGTCACTCGTAGGGACGTGAGGGACGTGGCGCGTTCGATTCTCTCGGGAGCGGGAGCGGCCGTGACGGGAGGGGACCTCAGAATGCTGGAGCGCAGGAAGGTGAAGCGGCTGCTGGCGGGATTGACGAGCTAGTTCAGCGGCACAGGGCGTCGCGGCAGCGTGCGCCGTCGTCGCAGTCGACGCTACGGCCGCACTCCGGCGACACTTCGTTCTGGGCGAGGCAGAGTCCGGCTTCGCCGCAGATCGTGTACACGACGTCGAAGCGCGCGCAGTCGTCGCTCACGCTGCACGGCGAGCGGCAGACGCCCTCGGCACAGACGTGCCCGGAGGCGCAGTCGTCGTCGGCGTCGCAGAACGGCTCGCAGCCGAAGTCCCAGACGCAAGCGCCGGCATCGCACAGCTCGTCGTCGCCGCAGCCCGAGTCGTCCGTGCACGGGGCGCTGCAGGCGCCCGCGCGGCACGGGCCGTCGGCGCAGTCCGTGTCGACCTCGCACTCGGCCGGCGCGTCCTCGCAAATTCCCTCCACGCAGGCGAGCCCCGCGGGGCAGGAATCGTCGTCCTGGCAGCGCGGACGGCACAGTCCGTCGATGCACTCGTCGCCCGGCCCGCACTCCCAGTTCCAGGTACACAGGTCGTTCGGCGCGAGGCACCGCTCCCCGGCACAGACGAGGCCCTCGTCGCAGTCCCCGTCCGCCGCGCACTCGGGGTCCGGCTCGGCGAACGGATTGTCCGCATCCGCGTCGGCGTCCACGTCCGCGTCCGCTCCCACGTCCCACTCGTCGTCCAGGCAGCCTCCGTCGTCCGTGCCGTTCGAACTCTCGTCGACGAGGATGCATCCGGTGAATGCGGTGAATCCAAGACTCCAGATCACAACCAATCTTCCATTCATGGCCCGTGGCCTCCTGCACGGGTCCCATCGCAAGCCGCGTGCCGGCCCGAAATCCGGCCTGTTTTCGACTCCCTGTGCACGGTCGTGGACGACGCAGGCCGTCCGGATCGGCGAACGTCGTCCACTCCCCGTATCAGGCGAATCCGGGTGGGGCGAATCCCCTAGGGTCGACCAACTGCGCAGCGGGTCCCCCGCTTGAGTGGCGAGCAAGGCGAGGGCGCCGAGACGGGGAGCGAGCCGGAGCCCTCGGAGGCTGGGCCGACGGAAGCGTACTTTTCGTACGCTGAGTAAGGCACGGCCGAGAAGGCCCGGCGCAGCCCCCGGATCGGCGGCCGCAGCCCTACCGTGGAGGGAGCCCGACCCAGTTCACGCCGTCCGGTCCCACCTCGCGCTTCCAGATGGGGACGCGCTCCTTGATCCGGTCGATGAGCGCCCGGGCGGCCGCGAAAGCCTCGTCCCGGTGGGGCGCGCCGGCGACGACGACGACGGCGACGTCACCGACCCTCAGGAGGCCCGTCCGGTGGGCGGCGGACACCCGAGAGCCCGGGAAGTCCCTCTCCACCGATGCGGCGACCGTCCGCAGCTCCTTCTCGGCCATCTCGACGTAGGCCTCGTACTCCAGCGTCTCGACGGCGTGACCGTCGTTCGAGTCGCGGACCAGCCCCAGGAAGGCGACGACGCCCCCGATGCCGGGCCCGCGGACCGACGCGATCGCGCGATCGACGGAGAGCGGCTCCTGCGACAGGAGCAGGAGGCCGCCTGCACCTCCCGCGAGCGGAGGGAGGACCGCGACCTCGTCGCCGTCCGCGAGCACCCGCTCGTCGCCCGCGAACTCCTGGTTCACGGCGGCACGCACGTGGCGACGCAGGGGGCGCAGGCGAGGATGCCGATCGGCGAGGCCGTCGAGGAATGTCCCGACGGTCGTTCCTCGTGCGATCTCGACGGTCTCGCCGCCCAGCCCGAGCGCCTCGCGGACGCCCGCGAAGTACCGCACCTCGACCATGCGTGTACGCTACCACTTCGATGTCACGAGCCGCGAGAGTCAGCGACCGACAGATCGCGCTCCCGTTCGCCGAAGAGCCCGGGACGGCCGCGGAGCTCGAGACAGCCCTGCGCCAGCATCTCGCGGTCCCGTTCTCGCTCGCCGTGACGGACCATCGGCAGACGATGATCACGACCCGGCGTCGCGGCGGCGTGCTGGTCGTACGGGTGCACCGGATGTTCCTCCTTGCGCAGGCCGAGTGGATCCGGCTGCTCGCTCGGTATCTGCAGCGCCCGGACCGTCGCACGAGCCGCCGCATCGGCGCCTTCATCGAAGCGCACCGGCACCTGATCCGGGCGTCGTCCGCCGTGCCGGCGCGTCTGCGGACCGCGGGCCGCGCCCACGACCTCGCCGAGATCATGGAGGAGATCGGCCGCGCGCACTTCGGGTGCAAAGTGGACGCCCGGATTGGCTGGGGCGTGAACCCTCCTCGCCGCCGCAGGCGCTCGATCAAGTTCGGAAGTTACGGCGCACAGGAGAAGCTGATCCGTGTCAGTCCCGTCCTCGACCGCGAGTGGGTGCCGCGCTACTTCGTCGCGTACATCGTCTTCCACGAGATGCTCCATCACGTGCTCCCCGCGAGAGCGGGCGCGGGGCGGCGGGTCCTGCACGGGAAGGACTTCCGCGAGCGGGAGCGGGCGTTCCCGGACTACGAGCGCGCGCTCGCGTGGGAGAAGCGGCACCTCGGGCGGCTGCTGGCCGCTTCGCTTGACGTGCCCGCTCCCCGCGTCCCAGAATGACGCCGTCATGTCGAAGGGCGAGAACGAACGCGTCCACCAGAGGTTCCCCTTCCGTATTCCCGTCGAGATTGCGGTCGGAGATCGGCGCGTGGGCGCCGAGACCGTGAACATCAGCCTCGGCGGCATGCTCGTCGCGTGCGCGGAGACGGTCGCGTTCGGCTCGCACGTGCACATGCGCTTCCGCATTCCCGCGCTCAAAGAGGACACGAGCGTCGAGGCGGCCGTCCGCTGGGTCACGGCGGGGCAGATCGGCGTGCAGTTCCTGGGTCTGCGGGCGATCGAGGTGTGGGGCCTCAATCAGCTGTTCCAGCACCGAGCATAGGAGGCTGGTGCCGGGTGAGGGTCAACCTCCGCAAGACGCTCTTCATCCTCCCGAACCTCTTCACGCTCGGGAGCCTGTTCTGCGGCATCTACTCGATCTTCCTGTGCCTCGGCGAGCCCGACGAGGACGACTTCTACCGGGCCGCGATCCTCATCGTGTTCGGCATCTTCTTCGACATGACCGACGGGCGCGTCGCGCGAATGACGCGCACGCAGTCGGACTTCGGCATGCAGATCGACTCGCTCGCGGACGTCGTCTCCTTCGGCGTGGCGCCCTCGGTCCTCATCTACCGGTGGTCGCTTTTCGAGGCCGGTGCGATGGGGGTCCTGGCTGCCTTCGCGTACGCCGCCGCCGGGACGCTGCGCCTCGCGCGATTCAACGTCCTCTCCGCGCGCGCGTCGGACGGAGGCGCCAAGCCGGGGCCGTACACCGTGGGCCTGCCGATCCCGGGCGCCGCGGGGCTGCTGGTGTCCCTCGTCGTGGCGAACCACGCGGCGGGCGGCCACCTCGAGGGGGCGCGGGCCCTGCTCATGGCCGTGCTCGTCGTGCTCGCGCTCCTCATGGTCTCCACCATCCGTTTCCGGTCCTTCAAGGACCTGCGGCTCTCCTGGCGGACCGCGGCGCTCGTGCTCTTCGCGGTGGGCTCCAGCATCCTGCTCGCCGCGCGGTTCCGCCCGGCGTTCGTCCTGGTCTGGCTGCTGGGCTGCTACATCCTCATCGGCCTGACGGAGGCCGTCTGGGGCCTCGCCCGCTCGGCGACGCGGCGGAGGACGCCGCCCGAGTGATTCCCGGCGCGGCCCTGCTGGGACCGGCCGGTGCACCGCCGGTCGAGGCGGCCCAGGCCTGCGAGGCCGCACTCGAGGAGCCCGTGGGGTGCGAGCCCCTCGAGCGCTTCGCCCGGCGCGGCGACCGCGTGGCGCTGCTCGTGCCCGACGGGACCCGTGACGCACCGCGGGACGTGCAGGTGGCCGTGGCGATGCAGCGCCTGCGGGCGGCGGGCGTGGCGACGGGCGACGTCGTCGTCGTCGTCGCGACCGGAGCGCACGCCGTCGGCGTGCTGCCTGGGCTCGACTTCGGCCTGCCGGTGCGTCTCCACGACGGCCACTCGGAGGGCCTGCGAGACGTGGGGACGACGCCCACCCTTCGAGGGCGCTTTCTCGACGGCTTCCTCCAAGCCGAAGCGCTCCGGCGAACCGAACGCGGACCCGGCTCGGGCCTGCGCATGCGCGCCGCGGCGAGCGCGGGACGTTCGCGCACGCTCCGCTTCGCGCCCGAGGTCGTGGACGCCGATCTCGTCGTCGGGCTCGGTGTGATCCTCCCGCATTCGATTGCCGGCTTCGCGGGCGGCGCGAAGATGATCTTCCCTGGGTGCGCCGACGCGCGTTCTATCCGCGAGAACCACGCGCTGCGGATGCACCCATCGGTCCGTCGCGGCAGGATCGAGGGGAACCTCGCCCGCGAGCACATGGAGGCCGGCGTGCGGCTCCTTCGCGCGCGGCGCTTCTCGCTCGACGTCCTGTCGCGCCCCGGAGGCGGCGTGGTCGGTGCGGTCGCCGGGGATCCCGAAGCCGACGTCCGCGCAGGCGCGGCGCGTCTCGCCCCGGCGCTCACGGCCCTGGCCCCGTTCGCTGTCGACGCGGTCGTCGCGTTCCTCGACGGACCCGTGGCCCGGACCGCGTACCAGGCGACCAAGGGCTTCGCTCCGATGGCGCCAATCCTCGCGCCTTCGGGTGCCGCGATCGTGGTCGCCCGCTGCGAGGGCGGAGTCGGTGACTTCAGGGGCGCGCGGCGCATCGTCGCGCTCGGCCTTCGGACGACGTTCGGCTCGGCGAACCGACTCCTGCTCGTTTCGGGCGCGAGTCCGGACGAGGTCCGCCGCATCGGGCTGGAGCCGTTCGCCTCGGTCGAGGACGCCCTGCGAGGTGTCGGGCCGAGGGCGGACCGGACGGTGGTCCTGCACGATGCCCCGTGGGCGCTGTGTGCGCTACAGTGATCGAGATGCGCCCTGCCATCCTCACGCTGCTCCTCGCCGGGTGCGGGGATTCTCCCGAGCGGTGCGCCGTCGTCGGCGCCACCGTCGACCCGGCGCTGTTCGTGCTCGACGACGACGACGTCTTCGTCGCGCTCGCGGCCGATACGACCCGCTGCGATCCCGGTTCGGATCACATACAGGTCGCCGCCGTCATCGAGGAGACCTCGTCGTTCCACATCGCAGACCTGGACGACGACGGCCAGGACATGGACTCGGTCGCTGCCGACGGTCTCTACGAGCGGACGATCTTCAACCCCTTCTACGGAGGCGTGGTCACCGGCGCCGGCGTCCTGCGCTTCGAGCCTTGCGACCCCGACTGCCATGGGCCCGCCGTGGAGGTCGCGATCCAGGTGGACGCCCCGGCGGGGGGGCCCTGAAGGACGCTTTCCCTGGCCCGGCCGGGGGCGTGACCTCGCCGTTTGAGCCGTTCGGGACCCCCTCGGGCACTGTGCATCCGGAGGCCATACCCATGCGAGCCATGCTTCCGTACGTCGTCTTGCTGTCCGCCTGCGGCGGAAAATCCACGAGGGACCCCGGCGCCGGGGACTCGGACACGGACGTCGATACGGATACGGACGCCGACACCGACTCGGACGCCGACACGGACACGGACGCCGACACGGACACCGACGTGGACGCCGACACGGACGCCGACACGGACACCGATACCGACTCGGACACCGGCACCGGGACGGGGTGCGCCGCGGGCGAGGTGGACTGCGGCGGTTACTGCGCCGATCTGTCCGGCGACGAAGCGAACTGCGGAGAGTGCGGCGACGTGTGCGGGGTCGACGTGACCTGCAACGCCGGCCTCTGCACCTGCGGGGGCGAGACCTGCCTGCCAGGCGAGGACTGCGTCGGCGGCGCCTGCGTGTGCCAGGGCCCGCGCCTCGACTGCGGCGACGTCTGCGCGGACGTGTCGACGGACGAGGAGAACTGCGGCGCATGCGGAGACGCGTGCGACGCGGCCCAGGAATGCGTGAGCGGCAACTGCGAGTGCCTCGGGGGCCTGACCGAGTGCGACTCCGGCTGGGGCGGCGGTGGAGGCGGCACCGTCTGCACCGACACGGACATCGATCCGCAGAACTGCGGCGGCTGCGGGGACGGATGCGGCTTCGGGGAGTGGTGCTCGGGCGGCGCCTGCGAGTGCGGGCCCGGCCTGACCGAGTGCGCGGGCGGCGGCGGGGGAGGCGGCGGCTCGTTCTGTGCGGCCCTCCAGTCCGACCCCAACAACTGCGGCGCCTGCGCCACCGACTGCGCCGGCGGCACGCCGCTGTGTTGGGGCGGCGTCTGCGTCGCCGAATGCCCGGAGGGCGCCACCGAATGCGACGGATGGGGCGGCGGGAGCCTGTGCACTGACCTTCTCGTGAGCGAGTTCAACTGCGGCGGCTGTGGCGACGGTTGCCCGCCCGGCGAGATGTGCACGGACGGGTCCTGCGAGAACTGGGACTACGCCTTCGGCTGCGACGCCTGCCCCTGCGACGTCTGCGACGGCTCCTGCTGCGCCTATCCAGGGAGCGATCCCGTCCTTCCCATCTGCGTGGACGGGGCCGTCTGCCCGGGCTAGGAGCGTGTAGGGCATTGGGCCCTGCTCCGCGCTAACGCGCTGCGCAGGGCCTTGGATTACGACCGGACGAGGACACGGTAGCCGGATGCGGTTCCGGAATGCGGTTCC
>Ga0247727_10000808_pt1 | contig 76591 bp, 62 predicted proteins | sample WisWelCaveWW1625_FD_202498 | JGI IMG/M metagenome (GOLD analysis project Ga0247727, IMG submission 202498) | Biofilm microbial communities from Wishing Well Cave, Virginia, United States - WW16-25 | ecosystem: Environmental > Aquatic > Deep subsurface > Groundwater > Cave microbial mat | place...
GTGGGCAAACCGCTCCATCCAGGCGCGCGCCGGAGGCGCCGGAAACGACAGCGCCATGAGGTAGCCGAGTGGTGCGGCGCCTTTGGCGGCCAGATCGGACGCATTGACCGCCAGCGCCTTCCAGGCGATGTCCTCAGGTGAGTCGCCGGGCAGGAAGTGCACGCCCTCGGCAATCGGATCGGTCTTGAGCACGAGATCCGCACCGGGCGGCGGCGAGATGAGTGCGCAGTCATCCTTCAAGCCGAAGGCGCCCGGATAGCCCTCGGTCAGCGGCGCCAGCAGGGCGATGATTGCCTCCTCGCCGTGCAGAGGCTCGTTTCGGCTCGTTTGATCTGCCATCGCATCTCCGCGGGCACGCGCTCCTCCCGCTCCCCGCTTGCGGAGGAGAGGGAATCGCCGCTCCGGCAACTCGCCGGGCCTGAGCTTGCGTGCGAGCTGATCGAGCACGCCGTTGATCACCTTCGGCTCGTCGCCGTCGAAGAAGGCGTGCGCCACGTCGATGTACTCGCTGATGACGACGCGGGCCGGCACGTCGGCAAGGTCCAGCAGCTCTAAGCCGGCGGCGCGCAGGATCGCCCGCAGAATCGCATCGACGCGGATCAGCGTCCAGCCGGTGGCGAGCTGCTGGTCGATCATCGGATCGATCTCACGCTGCCGCAGCACAACCCCGTTGAGCACGCGGGCGAAGTGGTCGCCGTCGCCGCCGGCGACGGTTTCGTCGTCGGCACCGGCGCCCAGGCGGTGCGACTTGAAGTCGTCGATGACCTCGGCGAGATCGGTCTCGGCCAGGTCCATCTGATAGAGCGCCTGCACCGCCGCCAGCCGCGCCCGGCTGCGCGCGAGGGCCTGGTTCTTGCCCGCGGCATGGCGAGGCTGGCTCATGCGCGCTCCTTGGCCCGCTCCTCGGCGAAGGTTCGGGCATGCTCGATGAGGGCCAGGCACGCGCGCACGGCGTCGGCGCCCTTGCCGCGGCGGCCGCCCCGCGCCCGCTCCAGGGCCTGGGCCTCGGTCTCCACGGTCAGGATGGCGTTGCCCAGCGGAACGGCGTGGCGGGCGGCGATCTCCATCAGCCAGTAGTTGGCGTTGGTCGTGACCGTTTCGTAGTGGCTGGTCTCGCCGCGGATCACGCAGCCCAGCGCCACGCAGCCGTCGAAGCGGGCATGATCGGCGTCGGCGGGAATGAGGCCGGCCCTGACGGCTTGCGCCAGCGCCAGCGGAATCTCCAGGGCGCCCGGCACGGCGATCCGCTCGAAGGTGGCGCCCGCAGCCTCCAGCTCGGCGATGGCGCCGGCAGCCAGCTCGGCAGCAACGGCCTCGTAGTAGGGGGCCTCGATCAGCAGCACGCGGGCGCTGCCGGTCCCGCGGCGGGGAGCCGTCTCGCTCAGCTGTTGTCCCCGGCCGGCCATCGCCTCATCCGATCTTGCGCTGGCCGACGATACGCAGGCCGAACGCCTCCAGACCCACGTAGCGCGACGGCGGCGCGTTCGACAGCAGCACCATGTCGCCCACACCCAGCTCGCGCAGGATCTGCGAGCCGATGCCGATCTCGACCTGGCGCCGCTCGGCATCGGCCTTCGTGGGCCGCTTGCGCTCCGCGCTCTGCGCGATCCATTCGGACACCGACTTCGGGCGCAAGTCGCGGATCAGAACGATCACGCCGCGTCCCTCCTCGGCAATGACGCGCATCGACTTCTCGATCAGCGAGCCCTTGGCTCCCTCGGCGCCGATGCCGAGCAGGTCGGCCAGCGCGCTCACCGCGTGCACCCGCACCAGCACGGGGCCCGGCGCCTCCAGGTCGCCTTTGACCAGCGCCAGGTGCTCGACCGGCTCGACCGTGGTCTCGTAGACATGCAGGTCGAAGGGGCCGCCGAAGGCACTGTCGAGCGTCGACTTCGCCACCCGCCGCACGATGCGGTCGTGGCTCAGGCGGTAGCCGATCAGGTCCTCGATGGTACCGATCTTGAGGCCGTGGCGCTGGGCGAAGGCGACGAGATCCGGCATGCGCGCCATGGTGCCGTCGTCGTTCATGATCTCGCAGATGACGCCGGCAGGATAGAGGCCCGCGAGCCGCGCGAGATCAATGCTCGCCTCCGTGTGTCCGGCGCGGACCAGCACGCCGCCCTCGCGCGCGATCAGCGGGAAGACGTGACCCGGCGAGACGATATCGTTGAAGTCCTTGGTCGGGTCGATGGCGGTGGCGATGGTGCGGGCGCGGTCGTGGGCGGAGATGCCGGTGGCCACCCCCTCGCGGGCCTCGATGGACACCGTGAAGGCGGTGCGTTTCCGCGCCTCGCTCTGGCGGGACATGTACTCCAGTCGGAGCTGGTCGGCGCGCTGGCGCGTCAACGAGAGGCAAATGAGCCCGCGCCCATGCTTGGCCATGAAGTTGATGGCGTCGGGGGTGGCCATCTGCGCCGGGATCACGAGGTCGCCCTCATTCTCGCGGTCCTCAGCGTCGACCAGGATGATCATGCGGCCGTTGCGCAGGTCCTCGATGATCTCGTCGATGGGCGAAAGGAAGCCCTTGCCTTCGGCATAGACCACCCGATGCAGGCTGTTGTTCACCGCTGGAACTCCATGAGCCGCGCCACGTAACGGGCGATCGGGTCGATCTCGAGATTCACCCTGTCGCCGGCTCTTCTGGCGCCGAACGTCGTGTGGGTCAAGGTATGCGGGATGATGTTGATTTCGAAGCGATCCTGCATCACCTCGTTGACCGTGAGGGAGACGCCGTCGAGCGCCACCGAGCCCTTGGGGGCGACATAGCGGGCAAGCTCGGGCGGCACCTCCAGGGTGAAGCGCCGGGAATGGCCATCGGGGCGGATGTCCACAATCCGGCCGACCCCATCGACATGGCCGGCAACGATGTGGCCGCCGAGCTCCTCGCCGGCCTTCAGCGCGCGCTCGAGATTGACGCTCCGGCCTGCCTGCCAGTCGCCGAGCGTGGTCCGGCTGAGCGTCTCGTTGGAGACGTCGACGGTGAAGGCGCTGCCCCCGCCTGCGGCTGCAACCTCGATGGCCGTCAGGCAGGCGCCGTCGCAGGCGATGGAGGCGCCGATGGCAATGCTTTCGGCCGCATAGCCGCAGCGGATGGTGAATCGACCGCTCTCGCGCGCGGTCACCTCGCCGATGCCGGTGATGATGCCGGTGAACATGGGCGCGAGGGTACCACGCGGCGTCGTCCTGCCGGAAGTCGCCGTGCGGCGACCAGGCTTTTTCGCCGCGCACGCCGTTGTACGGGAATACGGCGAGAGCAGTGTTCAACGCCGTGGAGCGGCTCTATGGTCGCATGCCGGACCAGGGAGGATCGCTCGTGACCGTCGAGGCTTTGCCAGCACCGGCAACGCGGCCTGCGGCCGTGCGCGTCGACCTTTCCGGCGTCATGATGGTGTTGTTCGCAGCGGCGCTGTGCCTGTTGATCGTCCTTCCGATCGCCTGGCTCGGCGTCTTCGCGTTCACCGATCGCGCGCGCAACGTGACGCTCGGCAATTTCCATATCCTCTTCACGGACCCGGCCTTCGTCGAGCCGCTGCTGACCACGCTCATCATCGCCAGCTCCGTGAGCGTTGTCTGCTGTCTCGTCGCTGCCCCGCTGGGGTGGATCGTCGCGCGTACCGACATTCCGCTCGGCCGGACCATCCGCATCCTGGTGATGGCGTCGTTCGTGACGCCGCCGTTCCTGGGCGCCATCGCCTGGGAGGTGCTGGCCGCGCCCAACAGCGGGCTCTTGAACCAGCTCTACCGTGCCGTCACGGGGAGCGGCCCTGATGTCGTGTTGGTCGACATCTACACCCTCACGGGCCTCATCTTCGTCATCTCCTGCTACACCTTCCCGTACGTGTTCGTGCTCGTTGCCAATGCCCTCGACCGCATCCCCGGCGACCTGGAGGATGCCTCCTCCATGCTGGGGGCGAGCGCCTGGCGCACGGCCCGGCGCATCACCATCCCGCTCGCGCTGCCGGCACTGGCCGCGGGCGCGCTGGTCGCCTTCCTGCAGGCCATGACCTTGTTCGGCTCGCCGGCGATCCTGGCGCTGCCGGCCGGTTTCCACACCATGACCACCAAGATCTGGAGCCTGTTCCAGTTTCCGCCCAAGCCGGAGCTCGCCGCCGCGGCCGCGCTGCCTCTGCTTCTGCTGACGGTCGTGCTCCTCAGGGCGCAAGCGGCCGTGCTGGGCCGGCGCGGCTATACGGTGGTGGGGGGCAAGAGCGGCCCGCCGCGGCCGGTGCAACTCGGCGTCCTGCGCTGGCCGGCGCTCGCGCTGTGCCTGGCCGTTCTGTGCCTGCCCGTATTCCTCCCCTATGGCGCGCTGGTGAATGCGGCCTTCTCGCGCATCCCCTCGCAGCCGCTGACCCCTGACACCTTCACCTTCCACAACCTGCATTTCGTCTTCTTCGAGCTGTCCGCCACCAGACTGGCCTTGCAGAATACGTTCGTGCTCGGGCTGATGTCGGCCACCTTGGGCAGCCTGCTCGCGCTGGTCATCGCCTATCTGACGGCCCGCGCTGCCGTCAGAGGCCATCGCATCCTAGGTTTTCTCGCCACCGCGCCGATCGCCATCCCGGGCATCGTGCTCGGCGTCGGGCTGTTCCTCGCCTACACGCGCGGGCCGGTCGTTCTTTACGGCACGCTGTGGATTCTGCTCCTCGCCTACCTGACGATCGAGCTGCCGGCGGCCTACCAGCAGCTGCAGTCGGCGTTCAAGTCGCTGGCGCCGGAGCTCGAGGAGGCGAGCCGGGTGCTCGGCGCCTCGCGGCTCAAGACCTTGCGCGCCATCACCGCGCCGCTGCTCGGCCCGAGCCTGGTCGCCACCTGGTGCTTCATCTTCGTCGCCGTGGTGCGCGAGCTGTCGGCCGCGGTAATCCTCTTCACGTCGCAGACCAAGGTGCTGTCGGTGCTGATCTTCGATCTCAAGGAGAGCGGCGACATGGCCGCCATCGCCGTGCTCGGCCTCACCATGCTGATCCTCACCACCATCGTCCTCGTCGCCGCCAACCGCATCCCGGGGTTCGGCGGTGGTGTGCGTTTGCGGAACAGCTAGGCCGTGTACTCGAAAAGCGACAGCTGCGCGCGAGCCACTAAAGGCGCCGGCAAGCTGCCCACACTGACGTCATCCCGGCGCCGCGAGTGCCCGCCAGGGCACGAGCGGGACCAGGCCGGGACCCATGCACAGCTGAACAAGCTCTCCCGCTCAACGTGGCCGCCGCGACACATCCGCGGGGCCGTCGAGGAGCTCGCCGGTTGCTTCATCGAAGCGTGTGGCCGCCGGCGGAACGCGGCTTCTATTCGTGCCCCACCCTCCGACCCGAGAGCAAGCTGCCAGATGCATAGGTCCCGGCCTTGGCCCGCTCGCGCGCTTCGCTTGCGAGCGGCGCCGGGATGACGAAAGGGGATGACGATTTGCGTGGTTGCCAACGGCGCCCGAGCCCATCGCTTCTCCCGTTTGGGTAGGGGCAACCTCGAGGAAGGCGCACCATGAGCATGTCCGTCGCCGAGCGGCTGGCCGAGCGCATTGCCGCAGTCGATCCCATGCGTCTGCCGGCGGCCGTGCGCGAAACATGCGAGCGGCTGCTGATGGATGTAACGGGGCTATGCGTGGCCGCGCGCGACACCGACTATGTCAAAGCCGCATTGGCCGCCTGGCCCGACCCCGGGCCGGCCACTGCGATCGGCCAAGCCCAGCCTCTGAGCGCGGCCGCCGCGGCTTTCGTCAACGGCACCGCCGCCCACGGCAAGGACTTCGACGACACGTTCGAAGGCGGGCCGGTGCATGCCGGCGCCGTCATCGTGCCGGCGGTGCTGGCGGCCGCCGAGCAGGAAGGTCTGGTTGGCGCCGCTGTCCTGCGCGGCATTGCCGTCGGCGTCGAGACCATCTGCCGCCTGAGCCTGGTGGTACCGAAGGCGGTGCACAAGGCGGGTTTCCATCCCACCGCCGTGTTCGGCGCCATGGCCGCCGCCGCGGGCGTCGGCGCCGCGTTACGGCTCGACCAGAAGCAGCTCACCGACGCGCTCGGCGTGGCCGGCTCGATGGCCGGCGGCATCATCGAGTATCTGGCCGACGGCAGCTGGACCAAGCGCATGCATCCCGGCTGGGCGGCGCAATCCGGCCTGCGGGCGGCCCTGCTCGGGCGCGCCGGGTTCGCCGGCCCGCGCACCGTCCTCGAAGGCGTGCACGGGCTATTCCATGGCTTCGCCCGCACCCGCGAGGGCGACTACGGCGCCCTCCTCGACGGCTTCGGCGAGCACTGGCACATGGAGACGCTGGCCTTCAAGCCCTACCCGTGCGGAACCATGATCCAGCCCTACATCGACTGCGCCCGCCGCCTGGCCGCGCGCGGCGTCAAGCCCGGCGACATCGTCGAGCTGGTCTGCGGGGTCGGCGAGGGCACCGTGCACCGGCTGTGGGAGCCGCTCACCGACAAGCAGCGCCCGCCCAACGGCTACGCCGCCAAGTTCTCGACGCCCTACTGCATCGCCTTCGGCGTTCTGCACCGCAACCTCGGCCTCGATGCCTTCACCGACGCGGCGGTGGCCGATCCTCAGGTTCAGGCACTCGCCGCCAAGGTCCGCTACCAGATCGATCCGGCCAACCCCTACCCCAACGCCTACACCGGCCACATCCGCGCCACCCTGCGCGACGGCAGCATCATCGAGGAGCGCCAGCCCCACCTTCGCGGCGGCGCCAGCGAGCCGCTCTCGCGCGCCGAGCTGGAGGCGAAGTTCACCACCAACACCCGCCTCGGCGGCTGGCCCGGCGAGCGCATCGCCTCGGCGCTGGCTCTGGCGCGGACGCTGTGGGCCCAGCCACGCACGGATCTCGCAACTCTGCGCAGCTGAGACCCCGCGACAAGTTGATGGCAAGCATTGCCCACCCCCTTCGTCATCCCGGCGCCGCTTGCAAGCGAAGCGAGCAAGCGGGACCGGAGCCTGCCCCGGCGAAGGCCGGGGCCGGGACCCATGCACCTATCATCTTGCTCTCGGGTCGGAGAATGCGCACGATTGGAAGCCGCTTTCTGTCGACGGCTCGAGGGCTTCACCTCGTAGGTTGGGTTAGGGCCGAAGGCCCGTAACCCAACATGATCATGCACCACCGTCGTCATTGCGGCGTGTTGGGTTACGCGCTTCGCGGTGCACACGTTGAGCAGAAGAGCTTGCTGAGAAGTGCATGGGTCCCAGCCGGGTCCCGCTCGTACCCTGCCGGGCACTCCCGGCACCGGGATGACTGAGGGCCTGGCGATCGCCTCGACGCTTGCTCTGATCCGCACGCCATGGGTGCAGCCGCACCCGGACTTCGGGTTCTGCCGCACTAAGGACCGCGGCGACATCCTTGGGGGCGAGCGCCTGGCGCGACGCCAATCGGAAATCGCAGACGCCGCGCGTACCCGGGATACTTTTGTCAAGGTATGTCACCAAGGTGACTGCATCCGCAATCAAAGTGGCGTATGAAATCCGACGCCTCAGCCGAGGCAATGGTCATTGACCATGCGTCTGAATACTAATTAAGGGAGCTTGATATGGCAACTCGACTTGGACTTGGCCTAGTTCTCTTGCTCGCACTACCAATCGCGAGCGCTCAGTCTCAATCTGGTTCAAGGTATACTGTTGATCCCGCGCCATCCGGTAGCGAGCGAAGCGAGCGGTTCGTCAACCCCGATACCGGAGCCAGCGTGACGCATCCCGGAAGGGACGCACCTGTCACCGAGACTCGCGATGGGAACACAATCAGATTGGATTTTGATACACGAGGTCAGCCCGGGCGCGAAAACGACACGACCATCATCGTAGGGCCCAACCGCAATTGATCAGTCGGAGAGAAGCCGAAGGCCCCTCGAAGGCCTTCGACCTCCATTTAACGACAGAATAGTTCTCGTGGAGTAAATCTGTGCTCTACAGGTACCTAACACTGATTGGATTTACCACATCCTTCCTTAACGCGTTCATGTGCACCACCGAGGCGAGCGCTCAGGCGACAGCTAAAGTGGACGTCTGGCTTCGAGCGTTCATTGGCGATCGGCACCCAGAGATCCCGAACTATATTCGGCGCGCCGACAATGGGACATACGTTATCGATGCTCCCAAATTGCCCCTCCCCCGGACGCTACCGCTGGGCGCGCTGACGGGAACGTGCTTTTCAACGGACTCGCGGAATTTCTCTCCTGACCTCAACGCTTCTGCAAGGGTTGGAGCATATCTGAGGATTATTGTCGAGGGTAGGAATATTTCCTTATCCAAGATCGATGCACAGCCGAACGTTGTCGTTGGGGCGACGCATAATGTTGACTGCAAAACGGGAGGGGAGTTACACCCCGCGCGGACGGCTCCCGCGTCAGACCTGCGCATCTCGGAGGTTCGGCGTCTTGAGTTCGCTAGAATATTTTCAGTTCGTGCATCCTCGGCGAATCCGTTTTATTCATTGTTTGGTATTTCGACAGTACCCCGCATAGATTTCGAGGTCTTATTTCAGTACGATGTGGCGCTTCGAAAAATCAAGCTTACAGGGACATACGGCTATTTTCCGTGGTTTGAGGCTTATTACCAGGTTGACGGTGGTCCGATCCAGACCATCATCAAAGCTCAGCCCCATGGGGATAGTACTGCTACTAGCCTCTTTGATGCTGGCACTGGGTTCAACATGAGAAATTTCACACACATGATAAGCACCTTGCGATGAATATGGTATGCTAAACTTGCGCGTCCACTGCCATGCCAAACTTAAATCCGCTCCTTGCACATTGTGACCGTTCACAGATTTCGAGGCATAACGGCGGCGGAGCGATGGGCCGTCTGTTGGCAAAGCCGGGGAAGCCTGCTCTGGTTCGCACCTTTGAATGCCATGCGTTCGGTTTGGAAACGCCGGAGCGTGCAACCGCGGCGCCGCCGGCCGGCAGCGTCACACGCCGATCTTGCCGCCGCCTTTCCTGGTGACGACGACAATCGACGGACGGGGCGGGATGCCGTCCCTGAAGTCCGGCCAGCGCGTCACCGGGTTCTCGAAGCTCGCGGGCGCGGCGTCGGGATCGGCCTCGTCGGTCTCGCCGGGGTGCTGCACGGCCAGGAACAGCGTGGTGTCGTCGGGCGTGAACTCCGGCCCGCACATCTCCGCGCCGTGCGGACAGCGGAAGAACAGCTTCGAGGTGGCGCGCGCCGCACCCTCGGTCTCCATCGCCCACAGGCCGTCGGAGCGGCCGGTGCGCTTGGGATAGTTGCCGTCGGTGGAGATCCACAGCCGCCCCAGCCCGTCCACGGCGCAGTTGTCGGGCATGCCGAACCAGCCGTCCTTGGACGTGTTGGGGTTGAAGGTGGCACCCACCGCCGCGATCGACGGGTCGCCGCACTTGACCAGGATCTCCCAGCGGAACTTGGTCGAGGCATGGTCGTCGCCGCCGTCGGGGATCATCTCGACGATGTGGCCGAAGCGGTTGTCGGCCCGGGGGTTGGCGGCGTCCACCTGCTCGGGCTTGCGCTGATTGTTGCTGGTCAGGATCACGTAGACCTTGTTGGTCCTCGGGTTGGCCTCGATGTCCTCGGGTCGGTCCATCTTGGTGGCGCCCAGCAGATCGGCAGCCGTGCGGGCCTCGATCAGCACGTCGGCCTGGCTGCGGAACCCGTTGGCTTCGGTCAGTGGCCCCTGGCCATAGACCAGCGGCAGCCAGTCGCCCGTGCCGTCGGCGTTGTATCTGGCGACGTAGGCCGTGCCGGCATCGAGCAGGTTCATGTTGGCGGCGCGATTCGCCGGATTGAACGTGCCCTGCGTCACGAACTTGTAGACGTAGTCGAAGCGCTGGTCGTCGCCCGAGTAGATGGCGTAGCGGCCGTCCTTGTTGAGGATGCCCGCCGCCCCCTCGCGCTTGAAGCGGCCGAGCGCGGTGCGCTTCACGGGCACCGAACCCGGGGCGAACGGGTCGATCTCCACCACCCAGCCGAAGCGATTGGCCTCGTTGGGCTCCTTGGCCAGATTGAAGCGATCGAAGTAGTCGCCCCAGTTGTACCAGCGGCCGGGAATCCCCATGCGCCGATAGTTGCGCGCCTCGCCGTGCTCCTCCGGCAGCTTGCCCGAGAAATAGCCGTTGATGTTCTCCTCGCAGGTGAGCCAGGTGCCCCACGGCGTGCGGCCGCCGGCGCAGTTGTTGAGCATGCCGAGCACCTTGGTTCCGCTCGGGTCGGCATTGGTTCTCAGCCTCTCGTGACCCGCCGCCGGGCCCGACAGGCGCATCTCGGTCTCGCCGGTGATGCGGCGGGCGTACTTGGAGTTGGGTACCACGGCCCACTTGCCGCCGGTCTTCCTCACTTCCAGCACCGAGCCGCCGTGCGCCATCAGCTCGACGTCGGCGATGGCCTTGGTCATCTTGGCGAACGGCGTCGTGCTGCCGCGCCGCGCGTCCTGCCGCCCGAGGCCCGGGAACATCAGCTCCTCGTTGGTGTACTCGTGGTTGACGCACAGCAGGCCGTGCCCGGATGGATCGGCGGCGCCCGGCAGCGGGAAATAGCCGAGGTAGTCGTTGTTGTAGCCGAACTGCTTGGCTTGCCCGTCCCTGGTCAGATTGGCGGGATCGAACGCGGGCGCGCCCTCCAGCACCGGATCGCCCCAGCGGATGAGGATGTCGGCATCGTAGCCTTCGGCGACGTAGTGCTTGTCGTCGACGCCGGCCGTCAGCTCCTTGAAGGCGAACGACGGCGTCGGGTTCGCCGCCTGGGCGCTCGCCTTGCCGGCGGCCAGCAGCGCCAGCGGCGAGACCAGCGCGCTCATCGCCGAGACGGCCAGCGCACCTTTCATCAGGTCGCGGCGTGACAGGCGCTCGGCGATGATATCGCCCATCGTCGGATTGGCGCTGGCGTTGGTGCTGGTGTTCTCAGCCTCCTCGAATTGCACCGACTTCGGCAATCCCTGCATGTTGTCCATTGCCACCTCCCCCTCGGCTCGCATCGAATTTGGTCCCCTGGCATTAAAGCACTATGCCGGCCCATGCCATATGAATTGCTGCGGCTTGCGCGCGGCAGCGCGCGGGGCAAACTCGGCGGCCTTGAAGGTAGGCATCGAATTCCCTATAGCTTTTGCCATGGCCAAGAAGAAGCGCACACCTGAGAGACGCTACACATGGCGCGACCCGAAGACGGGCCGCACGATGGGAATCGTGATTCCCGACCCGGTGGTGAAGCCCAAAGCGGTCAGCGTCGCGAAAATTCGCGCTGCATTCAAGGCCGTTCGTGCCAGTCGGGAGGCGGATCGCTCCCGCTCCAAGCGCTCCGCCTAAGTGGCAAGGGACCGGCGCAACGTCTTCGTCAACGTCCCCTTTGATGACGCTTACGCGCGGCTCTTCGATGCGTTGGTGTTCGCCGTCATGGCTTGCGGATATCACGTTCGCTGCGCTCTGGAGGAGAACGACAGTGGCGATATTCGTCTCGACAAACTGGTCAGGTTGATACGCGAATCCCCGCGTTCGATTCACGACCTCTCGCGCATAGAACTTGGCGACAACGAGCTGCCGCGCTTCAACATGCCGTTTGAGTTGGGTTTGGCACTTGGCTCCAAGCGCTTCGGCGGTGCGTCGCGCAAGAACGATCGTATCAAGATCATGGTGGCTGAGCCCTACCGGCTTCCCGCCTATCTTTCCGACCTTGGCGGCAACGATCCTGCTGCACACCACTCCAATCCGCAGGAGGTAATCCGAATTGTGCGCAACTTTCTGCACAGAGCACCGGGTGGCGGCATCGTGCCGGGTCCAGCAAGACTTGGTGAGGAATTCGATCGCTTCAATTCGGAACTGCCAACGGCTGCCCGCCGGATTGGCTTCAAGCTGGAAGAAATCGGCGGCTTTAAGGACTATCGGACCTTCCTGTGGAGTGTGGCTGAGTTTTTGAAGTCTGGCACAAACGATTGAGGTGCACCAAGCCGCAATCGGACGGGAACCATAGTGGGCACATCGAACGAACTGACCGGCCGCGTCGCCATCGTCACCGGTGCCGGCCGCAACATCGGGCGAGCGATCGCCTTGGCGCTTGCGGACGCCGGGGCCGCCGTCGTCGTCAACGGGCGCGCCAACCGCGAGGCCGTCGATGGCGTCGTGCGCGAGATCGAGGCCAGGGGTGGAAAGGCCCTGCCCGTCATGGCGGACGTGACGGACGAGGCCGCGGTCGAGCGCATGGCGGCCGCGGCCGCGGAGCGCTTCGGCCGCATCGACATCGTGGTCAACAATGCCGCCGGCCGGCCGGAGAAGGCTCTCGAGGCCATGTCGCTCGCCGACTGGCGCGGCGTGCTCGCCACCATCCTGGACGGCGCCTTCCTTACCGTGAAGGCGGCGCTGCCGCGGCTCAAGCAGAGCGGCGGCGGCGCCATCGTCAACATCGGCGGCGTCTCCGGCCACGTCGGCACCAGGCATCGCGCGCATGTGGTGACCGCCAAGGCCGGCCTGATCGGCCTCACCCGGGCGCTCGCCCACGACCTTGCCGAGCACAAGATCACCGCCAACTGCGTGGTGCCCGGCCTGATCGAGACGGCGCGCGATCCGGGCGCGCAACTGCCGCACCACCACAGCGTCAGCAAGACGCTGGTGGGCCGCTTGGGGACGCCGCAGGAGATCGCCGCCGCAGTCTGCTTCCTCGCCGGGCCGCAGGCCCGCTACATCACGGGCCAGACCCTGCATGTCAACGGCGGCGTGTATCTCGGGTGAAACTGCGCCGGGGGCGTAATGCTCCCAGGCTTGGTAACCAAGACTCAATCGAGATGGCCCGTTTCTGGGATGATACGTCTCATTTGGGTTGACGGGTCTGATGCCGGAGGGATTAGTTGCGCCCACACCTCTAAGCGCACGGGGGACGATGCCGGAGGGATGAGGCCCGGGCGGGGCTGGCCGGGCCTCTTTTTTGTCTGCTGGAGCTCGCAACGACCGAACGTGTGTCTGGCACCGGTCTGTGCTAGGGGTCTCAGTATGACCAAGACCGTTGCAGACAAGCTTTCTGACCTTGTGGATGCCGTAAGGGCACTTCCTGAGCACACTCAAGAAGCCCTGGTCGGCGAGTTCTCCGATCGGCTCTCCGACTTCACGGACAGTGGACTGTCCGACGCTCAGCGTAAAGAAATCGATCGCCGTCTCGCTAACCCGCGTTATGCAGAACCAGAGAAGGTGCGCGAATTCTTTGCGCGCTACGGCGTCCCATTGTGACTGTCGTCTTTCGCGAGGAGGCGCTCGCCGACCTCGACGAAATCGCGCGTTTCATTGCCAGGCACAACCCCGATGCTGCTGATCGGGTCATCACCCGTATCTACAAGACGATCTACAAGACGATCTACAAGACTATTGATATTCTGCCACTGAGTGGTCGCCTCAACCGTGCCAACAACACACGGGAGTACGCAGTGCCTGGACTGCCCTATCTCGTGATCTATGTGCCGGTTGGTGAGATGATCGATGTTATTGCCGTATTCCATACCTCGCGTGATCCGGGCAGCAAACGCCAGCCTTGAGAGCTTTTGGGCTGTGGGAAGGGCAATTGCCCGCAAGCATGCGTCAGTGCCATAAGCTCGTTTGCCCATGCTCAAGAAAGTCCTGATCGCCAATCGCGGCGAGATCGCCCAGCGCATCATCCGCACTGCACGACGCCTCGGCGTCGAAACGGTGGCCGTCGTGTCCGAGGCCGACCGGGGCGCGCCGTTCGCGCGTCACGCCGACGAGAAAGTCGAGATCGGGCCCGGCCCGGCGGCCGAGAGCTACCTGCGCGGCGACAAGATCATCGCCGCTGCCAAGGCCGCCGGCGCGTACGCCATCCATCCGGGCTACGGCTTCCTGGCCGAGAACGCCACCTTCGCCGACGCCGTAAGCAAGGCCGGCCTCACCTTCATCGGCCCCTCGCCGGACGCCATGCGGCGCATGGGCGGCAAGGCCGAGGCCAAAGCCATCGCGGCCAAGGCCGGGGTGCCGGTGGTGCCGGGCTACGCTGGCGACAGTCAGACGGCCAAGGCGCTGGCCAGGGAGGCGAAACGCATCGGCTACCCGGTGCTGATCAAGGCGGTCGCCGGCGGCGGCGGGCGCGGCATGCGGCTGGTCGAGGGCGAGGATGAGCTAGCCGGCGCCCTGGAGAGCGCGCAGCGCGAGGCAGAGGCTGCGTTCGGCGACGCCCGCGTGCTGATCGAGAAGTTGATCGTCCAACCCCGGCACATCGAGGTGCAGGTGTTCGGCGACCGCCACGGCAACGTCGTGCACCTCTACGAGCGCGACTGCTCGCTGCAGCGGCGCAACCAGAAGGTGATCGAGGAGGCGCCCGCGCCCGGCATGTCGCCCGAGCTGCGCGCGCGCATCTGCGAGGCCGCCGTCGCCTGCGCCAGGGCGGTTGGCTACGAGGGCGCCGGCACGGTCGAGTTCCTGGTGCAAGGTGGCGCTCTGACCCCCGACGCTCCCTGGTACTTCATCGAGATGAATACCCGTCTGCAGGTGGAGCATCCAGTGACCGAAGCGATCACGGGGCTCGATCTGGTGGAGTGGCAATTGCGCGTGGCTTCCGGCGAGCCGCTGCCGCTCACCCAGGCGCAGATCGCCACGTCCGGCCATGCCATCGAGGCGCGGCTGTGCGCAGAGGATCCGGCCGGCGGCTTCCTGCCCTCGACCGGGCCCGTTATGGCTTTCGAGATGCCGGAGCTGGAGGGGCTGCGCGTGGATGCAGGAGTGGAGAGGGGCTCGGAAATCTCACCCTACTACGATTCCCTGATCGCGAAGCTGATCGCCTCCGGTCCGGACCGCGCAACGGCGGCCGCCCGGCTCGGCAAGGGGCTCGAGGAAGCGGTGGTGGCAGGCCCGAAGACCAACGCCGCCTTCCTGCATGCGCTGCTGGCGCATCCGGCCTTCCAGCAGGGCCGGATGGACACGGGGCTGATCGGGCGCGAGCTGGAGCGCCTGGCGCCCAAGGGCCTCGACGGCAAGGCCGTCGGCTTCGGCGTCATGCACATGCTGTGGCACGCGCACGACGACGTCGAGCTTGCGCGCGGCACCGTCGCCGGCGAGGCCTACTCGCCCTGGAGCGCACAGGACGCGTTCCAGCTGGGGGTCGCGCGGCGCCAGGAGCTCACCGTGCTCGCCGATGGGGAACCGACCAAGGTCGAGGTGCGCTGGGGCGCAGATGGCCCGGCCGTGTCGGTACCGGGCGCCGGCGAGCCCGTGCCGTGGGAACGGCGCAGGATCGAGGTGATCGGCGCAAGCAATCCGCTCTACGTGCTGCACGACATGCGCCAGACCGAGTTGCGCTGGCCCACGTACGACATAGGCGCGATCGAGGAGGCCGGCGGCGGCGGCAGCATCCGTGCGCCGATCATCGGCCGCATCGCCAAGGTGTTCGTCGCAAAAGGCCAGGCCGTCGCCAAGGGTGACCGCATCGCCGTCGTCGAAGCCATGAAGATGGAGCACGTGCTGCACGCCGCGCGCGACGGCGTGATCGAGAAGGTTGCCGTGAAGGAGGGCGAGCAGGTGGCGCAGGGTGCGCTGATCGCGGCGCTCGCCGAGGAGGCCGGCGATACGAGGGGCAAGAAATGACGCTGCATCTGATCAAGCTGTGCGTGGGCTGCGAGTCCATCGAGGACCTGGCCTCCTGGCAGGCCGAGCGGCTGAAACAGCGGCGCCGGGCCGGCGAGAAGAAGCCGCGGCTGTTCCACCGCACGTTCCAGACGCCGAAGCGACGCGAGGAGCTGCTGGCCGGCGGCTCGCTCTACTGGGTCATCAAGGGCCTCGTCCAGGTGCGCCAGCCGCTCGCCGACATCGCCGCGGGCAGCAAGGAGGACGGCACGCCCTGCTGCCTGCTGATCCTGAAGAACGAGCTGGTTCCGGTGCGCCCCACGCCGCGCCGCGCCTTCCAGGGCTGGCGCTATCTCGATCCGGACGAGGCGCCGGAGGATCTCAAGGGCCGCGCCGCCGTCGGCGTCACCGCCATGCCGCCGAGGCTGCGCAGGCAACTGGCGGAGCTCGGGTTGATTTGAGGCAGTATTGACCCCGAGAGCGGCGCGGATTTGTCATACCGGGCGAGCGCCAAGCGCGGGACCCGGCACCCAGAGTTGCGAGCCCCCCGCTTCCCTCGTGGTCCTGGGTCCCGGATATTTCGCGAGCCTGCCCGGCCGCCGAGCCGGGGCGAAACTCCGGGATGACAGGGGCGCGCATCGCCACCTGAAGGCGATCGGCGCGAGCCGCAGATCAACCCTTGCGTTCCGGCACCGCCAACCGAATGTGCAGCTCGCGCAGCTGCTTGGGCGTAACCTCGGAGGGTGCGCCCATCAGCAGGTCCTGCGCCTGCTGGTTCATCGGGAACATGATGATGTCGCGCAGGTTGGTGGCACCGGCCAGCAGCATGACGATGCGGTCGATGCCGGGCGCGATACCGCCGTGCGGCGGGGCGCCGTATTGCAGCGCTTTCAGCATGCCGCCGAATTTGGCCTCGAGCACTTCGGCGCCGTAGCCGGCGATCGCGAAGGCCTTGTACATGATCTCGGGCAGATGGTTGCGGATGGCGCCGGAGGACAGCTCCACGCCGTTGCAGACGATGTCGTATTGGTAGGCCTTGAGGGCGAGCAACTCCTCATTGGTCTTGGCGGCCTCCAACGCAGCCAGCCCTCCTTGCGGCATCGAGAACGGATTGTGGGAGAAGTCGATCCTCTTCTCCTCCTCGTTCCATTCATACATCGGGAAGTCGACGATCCAGCAGAACTCGAAGCAGCTCTCGTCGATGAGTTTGAGCTCGCGCCCGATCTTGGTGCGCGCCTCGCCGGCGAACTTGTAGAACTTGGCCGGGTTGCCGGCGACGAAGAAACAAGCATCTCCGTTACGCATGTCAAGCTGACTGCGAATAACCTCCGTGAGACCGGAGCCGATATTCTTGGCAATCGGACCCTTGCCAACGACGCTAAGCTTTTTCTTCTCTATCTGGCTTTCCTTGGCCCAAGCTTTCGATAGCCGGCCTTTGGCGACGAGTTCGTCGATTGCCTGCACGACCGACTCGCGAGCACTGTCGGCGTCGGGCCCTTGAATCAACTCGAAGGACATATAGCCGAGGCCCGGCTGGCCTTCCGAGATCGCCCATGCATTCATGCGGTCGCAGAAGGCGCGCGACCCGCCGCCTGGTGCAGGAATCGCCCAAATGCGAGCCTTGGGGTCGGTGGCTATCATCCCAGCGAACACCTTGAAGCCCGAGCCGCGGAAGTGCTCGGTCACGTCCTGCATGACGATGGGGTTGCGTAGGTCCGGTTTGTCGGAGCCGTATTTCCGGATCGCCTCGTCGTAGGCAATGCGCGGGAACCTCTGCGTCACGGGTTTGCCGGCGGAAAACTCCTCGAACAGGCTGCGCATCACGGGCTCCACCGCGGCAAACACGTCCTCCTGCTCGACGAAGCTCATCTCGAGGTCGAGCTGGTAGAACTCGCCCGGCGAGCGATCGGCGCGCGCGTCCTCGTCGCGGAAGCAGGGCGCGATCTGGAAGTAGCGGTCGAAGCCGGCGATCATGATCAGCTGCTTGAACTGCTGCGGCGCCTGCGGCAGCGCGTAGAACTTGCCCGGATGCACCCGCGACGGCACCAGGTAGTCGCGCGCGCCCTCGGGGCTGGAGGCGGTGAGGATCGGCGTCTGGAACTCGAAAAAGCCGGCCTCGCGCATGCGTCGCCGGATCGAGGCGATGATCTCGTTGCGCAGGATGATGTTCCTGTGCAGCGTCTCGCGCCGGAGGTCGAGGAAGCGGTACTGCAGGCGCAGGTCCTCCGGGTAGTCCGGCTCGCCGAACACCGGCACCGGCAGCTCCTTGGCTGCCGACAGCACCTCGATCTCGGCGGCGAACACCTCCACCTCGCCCGTCGGCAGCTCGGTGTTGACGGTGCCTTCGGGCCGGTCGCGTACCTTGCCGTCGACCCGGATCACCCACTCGGAGCGCACTGTCTCGGCGGCCTTGAATGCCGGGCTATCGGGGTCCGCCACGACCTGGGTAAGGCCGTAGTGGTCGCGCAGGTCGATGAACAACAGCCCGCCGTGGTCGCGCACGCGGTGCACCCAGCCCGACAACCGCAGCGCCGAGCCGACGTCGCCCTTCCGCAGCTCGCCGCAGGTGTGTGAGCGGTAGCGGTTCGCTGCTCGGGACCGAGCGGCTTGCCCCTTCACACCTCTTGGCGGCTCAGCCATGGCTCCTCGGCCTCATATCGGGATTGATTGCGCGCTGCGGGCGGAAAGACACATGGGCTCTGCGCCTTGTCAAGGCTTACTCCTGCCGCCAGATCGGCGCCCGTGATGTGACCGTTGACGACAGGCGAGGATTGGCGCCTCCGTCCCCCATCGCTTCACGATGATGCCATGCGCGCATTGTGCGACGCGGGCGATGCAGCTATAACCGCGCGCCCATGCGCCTCATCACAACGACCCAGGAGTTGAACGATCTCTGTCACCGTCTCAGCGAGCACGGCTTCGTGGCGGTCGACACCGAGTTCATACGCGAACAGACCTTCTGGCCAAAGCTGTGCGTCATTCAACTCGCCGGACCCAGCGAGGAAGCGATTGTCGATCCGCTGACGCCTGGCATCGCGCTTGCGCCGTTCTACGAGCTGATGGCCAACGAGCGCGTCGTCAAGGTGTTCCACGCGGCGCGGCAGGACCTCGAAATCGTCTGGACGCAGGCGCGGCTCATCCCGCATCCGATCTTCGACACTCAGGTCGCGGCCATGGTGTGTGGATTCGGCGAGTCTGTGAGCTACGTGAGCCTCGTCAAACAGATTGTCGGGCACAACCTGGACAAGACATCGCGGTTCACGGATTGGGCGCGCCGGCCCCTATCGGACCGACAGCTCGCCTATGCTCTGGCAGACGTTACCCATCTGAGGGATATCTACCTGCGGCTCAAGGACCAACTCGAGGCGACCGGCAGGGTCCGATGGCTCGACGAGGAAATGGCCGAGCTGACCAACCCCGAGACGTACGAAACCCGCCCCGAGGATGCCTGGCGCAGGCTCAAGCTGCGCGTGAAGAGCCGCAAGGGCCTGGCCGTGCTGATGGAGCTCGCGGCCTGGCGCGAGCGGCTCGCACAGGGGCTGGACGTGCCGCGCAACCGCATCCTGCGCGACGAAGCCCTCTACGACATTGCCAACAACGCACCCACCGAGACGGCGCAGCTTTCCCACCTGCGATCCCTCAGCGAGGGATTTGCCCGCTCCGGCCGCGCCAAAGAGATCGTGGACGCCGTCAATCGCGGACTCAAGCGTGATCCGAAGACCGTTCCGCCAATTCGAGAGGGCTCCGGACTGCCGGCCGACAAGACGGCAACCGTCGAGCTCTTGCGCGTATTGTTGAAGGCGTGCGCGGCGCGCAGCAAGGTCGCATCGAGGCTGATTGCCGACGCCGATCACCTCGAACGCTTGGCGATGGAAGAGGAGCCCGATATTCCCGCGCTCAAGGGCTGGCGCTATGATCTGTTCGGAGCCGAGGCGCAGCGGCTGAAACGGGGGGAGGTGGCGCTAAAGGTAGCAGGCGGAGAAGTCGTTCCCATCCCCGTCGCGCCAGACTCCAAATAGAGTCGCGTTGTGCCCGGAATAGAACCGCTCTGCGCATCGGGCGGCAGGCCCCGCTAGCCGGAAGACGCGCCGCTCGGGCCCTGGGAAGATGGGCTATGGTCATGGAGCAAAACCCAGGCAGAAACCGTGCGCGCCGATGGCGCCGAGTACGGCGCCGAGCAGAGCTATCGCAAGCAGGGCTGTGACCAAGCCTATCCGCATCGGTGAGCACACCCGCCATGTCGGCGCGGTCTTCTTGATATGCTTGATATGGCGGTCGGCTCACCCAGACACAAGCCAAGCTCACGCCGAGGTGACAGGGGTTGGAGGCGGGTCGAGGAAATGTGAGCCGGCCTCAAGGGCGGCCTGGATCATACTTGTGCTTCTGACACCACTCAGAGAGAAAATAGGCTAGGCCCTCATCGATCGCATCGGGAAGCACGATGCGGACGGTGACGAGTTGATCGCCGGTATGACCGGTCGTGATGTTGTGCACGCCCCTGCCCTTGAGGCGAAAGATGCGGCCGGAGCTGGTTGCCTTGGGCAGCGTGAGCTGCACGCGGCTGGATATTGTGGGCACCTCTATTTTTGCACCGAGCACCGCCTCGTCGATGGTGATCGGTAGGTCGAGCACAATATCGTCGTCGATGCGCTTGAAGTGGGGGTGAGGCCGCACCCTTATCTCGACCAACGCGTCGCCCGGCTCCGCTCCGCGCCGGCCTGGCACGCCTCTGCCCTTCAACCGCAATGTCTGGCCATCGGTGACCCCTTGCGGCACGCTGATGTCGAGGACTCCACTGTCGGGCAGGGTCACCCGCTTCTTGACGCCCGCGACGGCTTCCAGAAAGTCGACATCGAGGCTGTAGCGCACATCGCGTCCGCGCATGCCAAACGGGCTGCCAGGCTCGCCCCGGCCCCGCATCGAGCCGAACAGGTCCGAGAAAATGTCGCCGAAGCTGAAGTCCTCGCCCGGTGGCACGCCGCTGGTACGACCGTCGGCCGGACCACCTCCATGTGGCCGGCGAAAACCGCGCCTGGGCTCCCCACCGGCATCGATCTCGCCCCGGTCATACTGCCTGCGCTTTTCCGCATCGCCGATTATTTCATACGCGGCAGAAACCTTCTTGAAACGCTCCTCAGCCGAGGCCCGATTGGATGGATTGAGGTCAGGGTGCAGCTCCTTGGCCAGCTTGCGATACGCGCGACGAATATCCGTTTCGGTCGCGTTGCGAGGCACGCCCAACACCATGTAGGGGTCGTCGGCCATCTGTCGTTGCCCATCCCAGCGTCGTTGCGAAGACAATACCGGTAGAAGGCAATACTGGTAAGTGCAGATCGTGGCGCCGGTACGCCAAGGCGGCGCGGCCTGCAGGTATCACCCGATGCGGATTTCCAGGTCGCGCTCCAACAGCTGGGCGAGGGTGGAAAACCGCCGCCGCACGCGCTCACCGTCGAGGGCCGAGTGCACCCTCGGCACGCGCAGGACGAGCTTGTCCTTCTCGTAGGACAGCGGCATCTCGTCGATAATACCGGGCCTGCCGATCGAAAGCATGTGGGCCGCGCGGATGGCGGCGCCGATAATCCGGGCGCGCCGATAAAGCCTTTTGGACACGATCGCCCGCAGGCGATCCGACAGCCTGTCCGTTCCCTCCTCCTCACCTTCGCGGGCCGCACCAAGATGGCGGAAATAGATAGCAAGCGCCAGAAAGACACGGCCAGGATGGTCGATGGCCGCCAGCGCGGACTGTGCGATCAGTATCAAGCTCTGCTCGGCGCGGTAGTCAGGATGGGCCCGCCAGCTAATGTCAGACAAGAGACAGGCCGCCCAGCGCAGGCGCCTCTCATCCTCGGTTTCGGCTGGCCCCGGTGGCTGAAACAGAGCGTCCGTCCAACTGCACAGTTCGGCCACATGTTCAGCCGAACGGGAACGCAAGCGGGCATAGTCGGCGCAGAATGTAATGAGGGGGTCCTTGCGCCGTTCCGTCTCGGACAACAAGCCATAGACGAGACCTTCGCGAATGCCGAACACCGAGAAAATAACCTCGCGCGGCTCCAGCCGCTTCAGCAGCCGCTCCAGCACCAGCGCGCCCACCGGCAAAACCTCCCGCCGTGGCCTGGAGATCTTGGCGATCCCCTTCATCGACGAGAGCTTCTTAGTCTTGCGTATATCCTCGCAAAAGGCGATGGCTTCCTCGACCGGTATGGCATAGCCGTGCATCACGTGCAGTGGGTAATCCGTCTCTTCCATGTGCAGCCGGGCTATCGCCCGCCAGGTTCCGCCCACCGCATAGAAGCCGCGGTCTCGACCTTTGCCGAGCCACGTCACACCCGCAATGTGAGCATCGGCGAGATCGATGGCCTTGTCGATCCGGCCGGCCGAGGCATCGAGCAAGCGCAGACCGCCGAGCGGCAGCGTAACGGCTTGGCGCATTGCATCGCCGCTGACGTCGACCAGCTCGAGGCTACCGCCGCCGAGATCGCCCGCAAAACCATCGGGCGAGCGGAACCCCATTAGAATGCCCTTGGCAGCGAGCTCGGCTTCCTGTTGACCGGAAAGTATTTGGATCGAGGTGCCGAGCGCCTTCTCACCGCGCACAATGAAATCGGGGCCATTGATTGCGTCGCGGCACGCAGCGGTAGCGATCGCGCGGACGTGCTTGACGTCGAGAATCATTGCGATCGCCTTGAAGCGGGCCAGGGCCTCGAGCGCGCGCTTGACGCTCTCCTCGTCAAGGCGGCCGGTCGAGGCGATTTCGCGCCCCAAGCCGCAAAGGACCTTCTCATTGAAGATCGGCGTGGGACTTCGAACCGCGCCTTCGTAGACGACGAAGCGTACGGAGTTGGAGCCGATATCGACAACCCCCATCGGTTCGAGATCACGCTTCGGCACCAGCGTGGCTTGCTCTTGCATCACGTGCCTGACGCTTCCGTCGAGGTGGCCATCGCAAGGTTGAATCGCCGCGGAAAGCTGTCCTTCACGGACTCTCCGCGCCCCGACAAACTCGGGTTCGTCATGAAGTACTCGTGTGCATTGAAGGGTTCTTCACCCTCGGCCGGCTGGATGCGTTCCGAACCACCATCCGCCAGCACCCGCCAGCTCTGCTGGTTGTCCTTGAGATTGGCGACCATGATCTGGTCTACGATCTGCTCGTGCACCGTCGGATTTCTGATGGGCACCATGACCTCGACGCGGCGGTCAAGATTGCGCGGCATCATGTCCGCGGAGCTGATGTATACGATTGCCTTGGCTCCCGGAAGTCCCTCGCCGGCGCCGAAGCAGTAGATGCGGGAATGCTCCAGGAAGCGCCCAATCACGCTCTTCGCGCGGATGCGCTCGGACAGACCACGTACTCCCGGACGCAAGCAACAGACGCCACGCACCACAAGATCTACCTCGACTCCGGCCTGACTGGCCTCGTACAGCGCGTCGACGATCTGCATGTCGACGAGCGAGTTCAACTTCATCCAAATGCCGCCACGCCGGCCGGCCCGGGCATGGCCGATCTCGTCGTGGATGTGCGAGAGAATGCGGGCGCGAACGCCATTCGGGCTTGCGGCCATCGCCTCGATTTCGGCGGGTTCGGCGTAGCCGGTAACAAAATTGAAGATGCGTGTCACGTCGCGTCCGATCACCGGGTCGGCAGTAAAGAATGAGAGATCGCTGTAGATCTTCGCTGTCACGGGATGATAGTTCCCCGTTCCGACGTGGCAGTAGGTGGCAACCTCGGCGCCTTCCTTGCGCACGATCAAGCCGAGCTTGGCATGCGTCTTGAGCTCGATGAAGCCGTAGACGACGTGCACGCCCGCACTTTCGAGGTCGCGCGCCCAGCGGATGTTGGCTGCCTCATCGAACCTGGCCTTCAACTCGACCACGGCTGTCACGGTCTTGCCGAGGTCCGCGGCCTCTTTGAGGGCATGGACGATCGGGCTGTCGATAGAGGTGCGATAGAGCGTCCACTTTATTGCCATGACATTGGGATCGGCCACGGCCTGCCGCAGCAGCTGCACGATCACATCGAAGGATTCGTAGGGATGATGCACTACGATGTCCTTCTTGCGAATGGCCGCAAAGCAATCACCGTTGAATTCTCGGATACGCTCCGGAAAACGAATGGTGAAGGGCTTGAAGACGAGGTCGGCGCGCTCCGGAACGATAAGCTGCGAGGTGTCGGCCAGTCCCAGCATGCCCTCCTTGATGAAGACTCCGTCGTCGTGAATGTCCAACTCCTGCACGACGAAGCGCTGTAAGCGCGAGGGCATTTGCCCGTCGATCTCGAGCCTGATCACGTGACCGCGCCGGCGACGCTTCAGGGCAGTCTCGTAAAGAGCAACGAGGTCTTCGGCCTCTTCCTGGACCTCGATATCGCTGTCGCGCAACACGCGAAAGGCACCTTGGCTCCGTGCGATGAAGCCGGGGAAAAGGCGCGAGATGAACATCCCAATCACGGATTCGATGCGAATGAAGCGAATGGCGGGCACGCGATCTTTTGCGTTGGCCTCATCGGAGGGCAGCCTGATGAAGCGCGCCAGCTGGCTTGGGATCGGCAACAGGGCATGCATCGTCTTGCCATCGCGCTGGCGCCGCAATTCAACACCCACTGTGAGCCCGCGGTTCTGGATGAACGGGAAGGGATGCGCCGGATCGACCGCGAGCGGCGTGAGGATGGGTAGGTGGTAGGCGAGGAACTGCCGGTCCAGCCAGGTGCGCTCGACCGCCGTCAACTCCTTCGGCTCGACGATGACGATGCCCACCGTTGCCATCTCGTCCTTGAGCGTCGTCCAGCACGCTTGTTGATCGTTGACCAAGCTGGCGGCGAAACGGTTGATCTCGGTCAGTTGCTGGGCGGGGGTCAACCCGTCCTGGCTGTGCTGCACGACGCCTGCAGCAACCTGACCGTAAAGACCCGCCACACGCACCATGTAGAATTCATCGAGGTTGGAGGCGGAAATCGACAGGAAGCGAAGGCGTTCGAGCAGTGGGTGACGCAGATTCTGCGCCTCCTCCAGCACACGGCGATTGAACTGCAGCCAGGACAGCTCACGATTGTAGTAGCGCGCCGGTCCGCTGGGGGGCGATTCCGGTCGAGCAGCGCCGTCCACTTGCGCGGCTTCCTTGAGCCTCGGCTTTGTCATGGGCCACCTAAGAAGATGCCGATCGATCCTTGGCAAAATCGCTGGTGCCAATCATACACATGGCACCGGAGGAACGAAGCAAGACATTGTAAAACTAAGATGAAAGTTCAGTAGCGGGACCTTGCCCTAGCACTGGCCAGTTTGCGCAAGGATCTCTGCCGCGAGTGCGCGCGTCACCTTGCGGTGCGAAGCCATCGCCGCCGTATCGATTTGGGCGACGATGGTGGCGGCAGCCTCCATGGATCGTTCCATGCGCAGCGCGATGTAACCGATAATGTGCGGCTCCACGACAAGCTGGCGATCGGTGAAATGCTTGACCAGTACGGCCTTGAGAAGGGTCTCGTCCGGCGCAGCGAGAACGACCACGGGGAGCGCCCGCAGGCGCGACCTCAGGTCGGGCAAGTCGGCACTGAGCTCGCCGGGCGGCGCCCGAGAGGTGAGCAGCATGGACAGCTTGTGCTCGCGCACGAGGTTGAGGAGATGAAACAAAGCGCGCTCGTCGGCAATTCCGGCGTGGAGGTCCTCAACCAGCACCGCGCGTGACGCAGGAACGGCCGCGACGTCGGCCTCGCGAAGTGCGCACGCATCCAGCCGCGAGGCGCCGGATTTCAGGCGCCACACGTTGGCGAGATGCGTCTTGCCGGCACGGGGCGGCCCGACCACGGCCACCGATGAGTGGGGCCAATTGGGCCATGCGTCAATCATGTCAGCGGCGGCCTGGTTGGAAGGACTGATGAGAAAATCGTCCGCGCCCAGCGCCGCCAGGTGTGGCAAGTCGAAGGTGAGCTGGGCCGGCGCCGAGCTCACGGTTTGTCCCCAACGGGCGATGGCGCATCGCCTCTGGCTGCAACGCGGTTCTGTCGGCTGTTGTCGGCTAACCAGAACGGCCTCTCGCCGCGCGCGATTGCATCGTTCGCCGCTTCCCACAGCGTCATTCCGAGGCTCCATAGCCGGTCATGTGGAGCACCCATGTCCTCAGGTAGGCAGCCAAGGAGAGGAGAGTCAGAGCCCCGGTAATCCATACAAGCACATGCCTCGTCGTATCGAGCCCGAGATCGAACCCATTGTCTCCAAGCACGGTGGTAGCCAACACCAGCTGCGCCGCAGTATTGATCTTGCTGACGGCCAGCGGCTTGATGCGGAACGGCCGGTCCATGAGCCACGACAGCAGCACCGCCAGCAGGATGAGAATATCGCGACTGACGACTGCAATCACCAGCCACAAAGGAATTTCCCTGCTTACCGCAAGGGCAACATAGATGCTGACGATCAGGATCTTGTCGGCCAGCGGATCGAGATAGGCGCCGAGTTCGCTTGTCCAGTTGTAGCGTTTGGCAAGATAGCCGTCGATTGCGTCGCTGACACCGGCAGCAAGAAATACGAAGAACGCGGCCCTCGCGTGGCCGTTGACAAGCAGCCAAAATATCACGGGAACGGACATGACCCGTCCCAGTGTGATGAAGTTCGGTATATTACTGTACACGGTAGATCAGTGGTTTGATGTTGACGTCAGGGCGGCGAAAAAGCCGCCCGGCGGCCGAACCAACGCAAGTTCGGATTTCGGGCTTCGAGGCGCCGATACCGGGCCAGGCTTGGCCTATCGCACAGACAGCACCCAGTTTCCGCCGGCGCTCCGCAAATTGAGGCCCCGCCGTGCGAGTTCCTCTGCAAGCCGCTGGACCCCTTCAGCGTAACGCAGGGTCACACGCGCGCGTCGCGGAGTCAGCTCCACATCGAGTTCTTCCAAGCCCGGCGTGGCGGTCAGCTTGCGCCTGATGTCCTGCCATTCGGCCATGCCGCGAAACTCGACCGAGATCAGCAAGTCGGTGACCCCGCGGGCGGCGGTGGCTGTGACGCCCGGCGCATTGACCGCCTTCCAGCGCCCCTCGAGCGTCCGCAGGGCGACGACGGCCGCAAGCTCTCTCGCATACCCCGGATCGGCAGCGTCGATCCGGTACTGGCGCCTCAGCACGAAGGCGCCGACCGCATCCCTGCCGGCAAGCGTGACGACGAGCCGGCCCGCAGCCGGATCGGGTTCCGCGACAGCGACGAGCGCGTACTCGGTCTTGTATTGTCCCGCCAGCGCGCGCATGGCGCTTTCGTCCCCGTCAGCGGCAGCCGTCGCATAGACGAGCATCTCCTTCCCGAGCGACACTATCTTGATCGGCGTGAGCGAATTCTCCAGATCGAGCCCCTTCCAGTTGTTGGCCCACGCGGCCTGCTCTCCGGGCGACACCGCTGCCCCAGCCTGCCACACCGGAATCAGCGTAACCACCGGCGCCTGCTCTTCTGTGAACGGGATACCCTCGCGGCGCAGCAAGTCGCGAACCGACTTGGGCCGGAAATAGAAGTCGTAGCTTGCAACGTATTCGGTCGAGGAGTTGCGCTCGGAGCGCACTTTGACGCCTTCGACCAGCTCTACTGCCTTATCCGAGGCAATCTGCTTGGCACGAGGGTAGTCCAGCACAGGGATTAATCGCTTCAGGAGGGAGCGGAACGCTGCCTGCTGGCCTTCGGCCAACGCCTTGGCCTTGGCCGTCACCGCGTTCTCGGCAACGGCTTCTACAGGGTAGTTGGCGACCGTATAGACCCTGTCGGCGGCTTCGGCGTCACCACCCGCCATGAACACCGCGGCGGCTAACAGCGACCCGCACACGCTCCGACCCGCGAAGCGTGAGAATTGCGCATAGCCTTGCATACCGGCCATCCTGCCCAAGTCAGGCGATCTCTGCATTGCCCCCCACCCTATCGATTCCCGCTCCGGTCTGCTATGCCGCGCTACTGCTGGATCGCATTGGGGCAAAAATTGGGAGCCCGGACCGGGAACTACATGCCTAGTCGCCGGCACAACCGCCCTCCGCTTTCGTACCGCGATTCTGGTGTGGATATTGACGCGGGCAATGCCTTGGTCGAGGCGATCAAGCCGCTGGCCAAGGCGACGCGGCGGGCCGGCGCGGATGCCGATCTTGGGGGATTTGGCGCGCTGTTCGATTTGAAGGCTGCCGGCTTCAAGGACCCGATACTGGTTGCGGCCAACGACGGGGTGGGCACCAAGCTGAAGATTGCCATCGAGACGGGTCGGCATGAGACCATCGGCATCGATCTCGTGGCCATGTGCGTCAACGACCTGCTCGCGCAAGGAGCCGAGCCGCTATTCTTTCTCGACTATCTTGCAACAGGCAGGCTCGACGTCGACGTGGCGCGCACGATTATCGCCGGGATCGCCGAGGGATGCCGGCAGGCCGGCTGCGCTCTCATCGGCGGCGAGACCGCCGAGATGCCGGGCATGTATGCCGGGGAGGACTACGATCTGGCGGGCTTTGCCGTGGGCGCCGTCGAGCGCAGCCAGATTCTGCCCCGCGCCGACATCGCTGTGGATGACCTGCTGATCGGGCTGCCGTCGTCGGGCGTGCACTCGAACGGCTACTCGCTGGTGCGCCGCCTGGTGGCCGAGGAGAACCTCGGCTGGGATGCCCCGGCGCCGTTTGCATCGCAGGTATCACTTGCCGAGGCGCTGCTGATGCCGACCCGCATCTACGTCAAGCCGGTGCTTCGGGCCATTCGCGAGACGGGCGGCGTCAAGGCGCTGGCGCACATCACCGGCGGAGGGCTCTCCGAGAACCTTCCGCGGGTGCTGCCGGAGGGAATCGCGGCGCACATTGATCTTGCCACCTGGAAGGCCCCCGCCGTGTTCGGCTGGCTCATGCGGGCCGGCAACCTCGACGATGCCGAGATGCTGCGCACGTTCAACTGCGGCATCGGCCTGGTCGCGGTCGTGGCACGAAGCGAAGCGGACGAAGTGATCCGCGTGCTCGAAGCGGCCGGAGAGGCGCCGATCGTCATCGGCCAGGTCGAGCGCGGCCGTGGCGTCAAATCGCAAGCCAAGGGCAAAGGCGCTGCGGAAGCCGTCCGCTATTCGGGGTGCCTCACTTCCCAAGGTGAGGTTCCACCATGAAGCTTGCCGCGCGCGCACTCCCCTCCCCCCTGTGGGGAGGGGTTGGGGGTGGGGGGAACCCCGACGTTCGATGCTCTGCTGCAATCCCCCCCACCCTGTCCCTCCCCCACAAGGGGGGAGGGGACGTTGGGGCTTGCGCCGTGCCACAGACAGGTCGCGCATGAAAAAGCGCGTCGCCATTCTGATCTCCGGCCGCGGCTCCAACATGATGGCGCTGGTGGGGGCGGGGCGCGCGCTGGACTATCCGGCCGAGATTGTGGCCATCATCTCGAGCCGTGCGGACGCAGCGGGGCTTGCCTACGCCAGAGACCAGGGTCTTCCGGCAACGGCACTCGACCACAGGACCTTTGCGTCGCGCGAGGCCTTCGACGAGGCTGTGCACGCGGCCCTCGTCGAGGCGCGGGTAGATCTCGTCGCGCTGGCAGGCTTCATGCGCATCCAATCGGCGGGCTTCGTGCGGAGATGGGAAGGCCGCCAGCTCAATATCCATCCCTCGCTCCTGCCCCTGTTCAAGGGGCTGCATCCCCACAAGCAGGCGCTCGATGCCGGGGTGAAGATTTCAGGTTGCACGGTGCATTTTGTGACCGAGGAAGCAGACAGCGGACCTATTGTCGCGCAGGCGGCCGTCCCGGTTCACGATGCGGATACGCCCGAAACGTTGGCGCCCCGGATTCTGCGAGCCGAGCACATCCTGTATCCGCAGGCGTTGGCGCTGGTGGCTTCAGGTCGTGCCGTCGTGCAGGACGGCCGCGTCAAAACACGCGCTCCGCCGCATTCGGACGACGTGCTGTTCTCGCCGCAACCTTAGCGGTGGGTTAACGGCGGCCACACCCCCGCGACAAAGCGTTCTTGGGGCGGGATCCAAGCTGGACACGTTTTCGATGCAGGTGCTACCAGATCGGTCAACTCCTGGGGATTCACAAGGAGCTATGGGAGGATAAGGGGCGCGGTCGGGAGTTTCCGGACCGCGGTTTTGTTCATGGCTGACGCCGGAGCGAGAATGCCTGCGGAGCGCGACGACATGAGTGCCGCTCAATCCCACATCCAACAGCTGGGCGAGGAATCATCCGTCTGGTTCACGCTGACGCCGTTGCTCAAGGGGCCACCCAACCCCCTGACGATCCTGATGAAGATGGCGGAGCGCTATGGCGGTGTCATTCCCGTCAACATGGGCAGCCAGCGTATCGTGCTGCTGACGGCGCCCGAGCATTTCAAGCGCGTGCTGGTCACCAAGGCCGACGACTACATCAAGTACTTCGATGGCCTGAAGCCGATCTTCGGCAAATCGATGATCACCCACGACGGGGCGCTGTGGCAGAAGATCCGCATGCCGCAACAGCCGGCGTTTCATCCCGACATGTTCGCGGAGTACATCCCCTACTTCCTGGCGGCGATCCGCACCAAGATGGAGAGCTGGGCGCGGCTGGCGCAGACCGGCGAGACGGTCGAAATGGTCGAGCAGACCTGGACGCTGGCCGCCGACATGATCTGTAAGGCGCTGTTCGACCGCGAGATGCCGTTCAACCCGCACTTCGTGTTCAAGTGTGTGAAGACCTACACCGACGTGATGAACCACAAGGCGATCCGCCTCAAGAAGGTGGCCGGCGAGGAGTTCGAGATCACCGAGGAGGATGCGGCCAAGGCGATGGAGACCTGGGCCGGGGTGCCACCCGAGGTGTTCGCCGCCGACCCGAGAGAGGCGCGCGAGCGCACATTGCTCAGGATGATCGAGGCCGCGGCCGCCGATCCCGCCATCCCCGAGTTCGATCAGCAGCAAGCGGTCGATGAGTTAAAACAGTACCTGTGGGCCGGGACCGAAACGACGGCGCTGACGCTCGCCTGGGCGCTGTACGAGACCGCCAGGCATCCCGAAGCGGCTGAGCGCATTCGCAAGGAGGGGGAGGCGACCTACGGCGATCGCGAGCCGACTGCGGCCGACTACTCCACGCTCGCCTACACGCGCGCGGTGGTCCAGGAAACGATGCGGCTCTATCCGCCGATCTGGATGCTGATCCGCGTTGCCGCCAAGGCCGACGTGATCGACGGCAAGGAGATCAGGCCCGGCGACCGCATTGCGCTGTTTGCCTACGGCGCGCACCACAACGCCAAGTTCTGGGAGGACCCCGAGGACTTCGTTCCAGAACGCTGGCTTGGCGAGGCTGCCAAGAAGCGCATCCCGTTCACGTATTTGCCCTTCGGCGGCGGCAAGCGCTCCTGCATCGGCGGGGCCATGAGCCAGGTGGAGAACGTGCTCGCGCTGTCGATCCTGCTGCGCCGCTTCCGCCCGGAGTACGTCGGCCCCGAGCCGCCCGGCATCAATGCCACGGTCACGCTGACCCCCAAGGGCGGATTGCCGTTCCGGATACGCGAGCTGTCCTGACGCACCTTGCTAAGCAGGTTCGCGTCAAGCCGGCGTAGCAACCCTCTACTGGAGGTATGCAGGCGACCGACCCGCCGCCAACACTGGCGCCAGCTGCGAGTTCAATTTGCGCTCCTGGCGCCAACGCCCGTCAGATGATCAGTCGTTGTCGCGAAATCGCTGCACCGCGACCCTGTCGTATGGGTCCTGATCGCGATATCTCCTCACCTGCACCCGATCGGAGAGAGGATCGCCGTCGCGGAATTCGCGCGTCGTTGCCCTATCGCCAGGGTCGCCGTCGCGCCATCTGCGCGTCTTCACCCTGTCTGCCAGTGCGGGCGTTGTCGAGCCGAGCACCGCCACCGTGGCAATACTCGCGCCGATGCCTAAGGTACCAAGCAGCGATCGGCGGGTGATAACGCGCTTCGATAGAATTTCATCGTCAGTCAACGTCACCGGCTTCTTCTTGTCGTCGTCCATCTCAAATCTCCCCCAGCGGGCTTCTCAAATAACCTGAAGCTTGACAGTAACAGGCGGTAACCGGGTGTCAAGATTCCGAGCGTTTGTGTCATCTCTCCTATGTCGCGGGGACATGGCCCGCCCATCTCTCGGTTGTGGGCGCCCAGATCAGCCACAACCCCAACTGGTGGGGTTGTGCAAATCTGCCTAGAACTGATACCGCCGCAGGCCGCCGTCGACGGGGATGACGGTGCCGGTGATGTAGCCGGCCAGCGGGGAGGCAAGGAAGCACACGAGGTTGGCGATGTCCTCGGGCTCGCCGTAGCGCCCGACGGGGATCTCGTGCTCGGCCTGCCACTGCCGGTACTCAGGCGCGTAGTTGCGACGGATCTGCTCCGAGTCGATGCGCCCCGGCGGGATGCAGTTGACGGTGATGCCGTGCCGGCCGATCTCGCGGGAAAGGCCCTTGGCCCAGGAATGCACCGCCGCCTTGGCGCAGAAGGCGCCGTTGATGCCGTCGGGCTCCGACTTGCCGGTGATATTGACGATGCGCCCCCATTTGCGCGCGATCATCTGGTCGAGGAGGCGGTGGGTGAGCTGGCGCTGGCGGGTGAAGTTGAGGGTCATCGCCTCGGCCCACTGCTCCTCGCCGGCATCGAGCTTGAAGGGCCTGCTGCCGCCGGCGTTGTTGACGAGAATGTCGACCGCGCCCAGCCCGCCAAGCGCCGCCGCGGCGATGCGATCGGGCGATCCTTCCCGCAGCAGGTCCTCGACGATCGGGATGGGTCGTTCCCCGCCCGCGGCCGTGATTTCGGCAGCCACCTCATCGAGCAGCTCGGCCCGGCGCGCCACGACGGCGAGCCGCGCGCCCTCCCGCGCCAGCGCCAGCGCGATGCCGCGGCCGATGCCGACGCTCGCGCCGGTGACGAGCGCTGCCTTGCCGGCGAGCTTCAGATCCATGACTGCCTCCGCGGATGATCGTCTCGGGTATTGTGGCCATCGACCCTCGAAGATCAACTCAACCGCGTCAGCTGCTTGCGCTTGACCAAGTCGAAGTCGATCTGGGCGCCGATGCCCGGCACTTGCGGGCAGTGCGCGAGGCCATCCCGGCCGATCTGGATGTCGTTGAGAATGCCGTACTTGTGGGCCCCGTGCGGCAGCAACACCTCGAAGTATGTGGTGTTGGGAATGGCGCAGGCGAAATGCAACTGCGCCATGTTGTTCAGCGAGTTGCCGCCGTGGTGCACCTCGTAGTTCATGTGGAAGGCCTCGGCAAGATGGGCGGTCTTGAGCATGGTGGTGAGGCCGCCTTTGACGGGAATGTCGCCGCGCAGGTAGTCGGTGGCGCGCTCGGTGAGCCAAACCGCATAGGTGCCGAGATCGCCCGCCGGGTACTCGGTGGCCATGATCGGGATGTCGAGCTTCTGCCTGAGCTTGACGTAGGCGTAGATGTCCTCCTCGTTGAGCGGGTCCTCGAACCACAGGAAGCCCAGCCGCTCGATGGCCCGGCCGACCCGCACGGCATCGTGGTAGCGATAGCTCCAGGTGGAATCGAGCATCAACGGGAAATCGTCGCCGACGGCCCGGCGCACTGCCTCGCACACCTTGATGTCCTCGGCCGGGTTCTGCGGCGGGTGGATCTTGTAGGCCTTCCAGCCGTGCGATTTGAATTGCGCCGCCTCTCCCGCGTACTCTTCCCGGCTGGTCAGAATCTGGCTCGAGGCATAAGCAGCGATGGCGGAGCGATCGCTGCCGAGCAGCTTGTAGAGCGGCATGCCGGCCGCTTTCGCGGCGATGTCCCAGAGCGCCGTGTCGCACGCTCCGATCGTGCGCAGGCCCGCCACCCGCTGGCGCATTCGCATGGCGGCATGCAGGTCTTCCCTGGCGCGGGGGTCCTTGCCCATCAGGATCGGCGCGAGAACGTTCACCAGCGCCCCTGCATCCGTCTCCGCAGGGTTGGTGGCCGAGCCGAGAAAGGCGTGTCCCTCGAGCCCGGCATCGGTGCTGATGCGCACGAGACCGAGATTGCTGCGGCCCGAGGTGTTTTGGGTGGCCTGCGAATACTTGGTCGGCGGGATGTCGTCCCACGCGAACAGCGTCACGTCCACGGCGTTGATCTTCATGGGCGGCCTCGCAAACTCTTTACCTGTCATCCCGGAAGCCGAGCCCCGCAGGGGCCAGGCTATCCGGGACCTCGTGAAGCGAGTCGCAACCCTCACAAGGTCCCGGCTCGGAGCGCTGCTCGCCTTTGGCTCGCATCGCTCCGTCCGTGCACTCAATCCCGCAGGAGGGCAGCGATGCGCTTGATCGCTTCACGGATGTTATCGACAGAATTGGCGTAGGAGAAGCGGATGTAGCCCTCGCCGTGGATGCCGAAGCTGGTGCCTGCAACGGTGGCAACGCCTGCCGTCTCCAGCATCTTGTTCTGCAGCGCGCGCGCGTCCATGCCGGTGCCGGAGATGTTGGGGAAGACATAGAAGGCGCCGCCCGGATCGAGGCAGCGCACGCCGGGCAGCTGGTTCAGGAGCGGCACGATGGTGCGGCGGCGCTCGTCGAAGGCTGCCACCATCTTGTGCACCTCGTCCTGTGGGCCCTCGAGCGCGGCGATGCCGGCGTATTGGGTGGGCGCGTTGACGCAGCTGTGGCAGTTGACGGCGAGGCGCACGACCTTCTCCACCAGCGCTTTCGGCCACACCGAGAAGCCCAGCCGCCAGCCGGTCATGGCGTAGGTCTTGGACCAACCGTCGAGCAAAATGAGACGGTCCTCGAGCTCGGGGTAGCGCAGGAAGCTCACGTGCTTGCGCCCGCCGTAGAGCATCTGGCTGTAAATTTCATCCGACATCACCGCCACGTTGGGGTGCTTCTCGAGCCCCATGACGAGGCGCTTCACCTCAGCCTCCGGAACGGCGCCGCCGCAGGGGTTGTTCGGGCTGTTGAGGATGATGAGGCTCGTTTTGGGTGTGATCTGCGACAACACCTGGTCGGCCGTGAAGGCGAATTCGTTCTCTTCCCTGAGGGCGATCGGCACCGGCTTGGCGCCGGTGTACTCGATCATCGAGCGGTAGATGGGAAAGCCGGGGTCCGGATAGAGGATCTCGGCGCCCGGCTGGCCGAACATCAGAATCGAGAAGAACATGGTCGGCTTGCCGCCCGGCCAGATGACGATGGTGTCGGGGTGCACTTCGACGCCGTGCCGGCGCGCAAGGTCTTTCGCCACCGCCTCGCGCAGCGGCAGGATGCCCTGCGCCGGCGTGTAGCCGTGATGGCCGTCGCGCAGGGCCTTGACAGCGGCCTCAACGATGTGTCCGGGCGTTTTGAAGTCGGGCTGGCCGATGCCGAGGTTGATGATGGCCTTGCCCTGGCGTTGCAGGGCATCGGCCCGGGCCAGCACCTCGAAGGCGGTCTCCGTACCCAGGCGATCGAGGGCGGACACGAGTTGCAGCATGGCGTTTCCCGTCTTTGGCCGGGAGTTGGCACCCGGCTTTGTTGGAGCGAGAGGCTCTTAGCGCGGCTGCCCAATGTGTGCGGCAGCCCGCGGCAGTTCGTCAAATATTTCGTCCTGCGATGGACACAACTGCCAGGCGGGCATCAATCGACCAAAAGCGCCCGGGCATACCAGACATACCTACCATACCTATGCCCTTTGATCCGGTTCGAAGCCGAAAAACGCTGTTAGATCAAGAGGAAGCACCCGTTGGTGGTCTGACGCAGGTCGGCAATCTAAAGCGTTGCCCTGCCGAGGTTCTTTGGGTTACCGCCGGAGCAAAAGGCATAGGCATGCATACCTACTGTCCCCAAAAGTCTTACTTGCCGCCAGCAGGTTTCCACCGTCACTGATCCCGCGGAAAGTCGCCGCGCGCTCGGAATATCGAGCGGACGCGCGCCGTCCATAGTCGTCGGCGGCTCGTCGCATAGGTCAGCGCGGACGCCCTGGCCTTGCAGGTCGCGCCGCGTGAACCATGGTGCCAACAGGCCCATTTTCTTGTATGGACAGGCCGTGGTATACCAGAGCGGCGAAGAAGCCTGTTTGAGCTTCGGTATCGAGTTCTGACGAAATCGAGTTCTGAGGAAGAAGCGTCGCAAGGAGGAGGAACGCGAATGAGCAGCAAGACCAGCCGGGTCACACGCCGCAAGTTTCTGAAGACCGGCGCTGTGGCCGCCGGCGCCGCGACCATCGGCACGGTAGCGATGCCGCAGATCAGCCGCGCACAAACTGTAACGTTCAAGATGCAGGGCTCCTGGGGCAAGGCGGACGTCTTCAACGAGATGGCCGAGGACTATGTCAGGCGCGTCAACGACATGGCAGGCGGCCGGCTGCGGATCGACTATCTGGTCGCCGGGGCAGTGGTGCACCCGTTCCAGGTGTTCGATGGCGTGCACGGCGGCCAGATCGACGCAGCGCACACCGTGACGGTCTACTGGTACGGCAAGCACAAGGCGGCCTCCCTGTTCGGCACCGGCCCCGTGTTCGGCTTCAACGCCAACGAGGGTCTCGGCTGGATCCACAACGGCGGCGGCAAGGAGCTGTTCGAAGAGCTGCAGACCCAGATCATGAAGGTCAACATCAAGAGCTTCTTCGCCATGCCGATGCCGACCCAGCCGCTGGGCTGGTTCAAGAGGCCGGTGACGAGCGCGGCCGACCTCAAGGGTTTGAAATACCGCACGGTGGGTCTGGCGGCCGACCTGTTCCAGGCCATGGGCGTGGCGGTGACGCAGCTCCCTGGCGGCGAGATCGTGCCGGCCATGGAGAAAGGCACGATCGAAGCCTTCGAGTTCAACAACCCGACCTCCGACCGGCGCTTCGGGGCGCAGGACGTCGCCAAGAACTACATGATGGGCAGCCACCATCAGGCGACCGAATACTTCGAGATCATGATCAACAGGACGAAGTTCAACGCTCTCGCAAAAGAGCAGCAAGCGATGCTGCAGTACGCGGCCGAAGCCGTGTCCTCGGCGAACGAATGGAAGGCCTACGACTACTACTCGAAGGACTTGCAGGAGCTGATCACCAAGGACAAGGTCAATGTCCTGCGCACGCCGCAGAGCGTGTTCGATGCTCAGATCAGTGCCTGGGACGGTTTGATCAAGAGTCTCGAAGGTGATCCTTTCATGAAGAAGGTGATGGACTCGCAGAAGGCTTGGGTGCGGCGGGTCGTGTACTACACCCAGTTGAACGCGACCGACTACAAGGGCGCTTTCAACCATCACTTCCCGGGCGTGCTGAGGACCTGATTTGGTCTGGGCCGCGTAGTGCCGGTGGAATCGGGAGGGCGGCGTGCATTGCGCCGCCCGACTTTTGAAGGGAAGGCGAACCTATGCGGCGTCGACTGCGGATCACCAGAACATGACACGCTTTCTGTTCTTCATTGACGCCCTCAGCACATGGGTGGGCAAGGCGTTCGGCTGGCTGATCCTCGTGCTGACATTGGCTGTCAGCTACGAGGTCGGCGTGCGCTACATACTGCGCGCGCCGACGACCTGGGCTTTCGACATCAGCTACATCACCTACGGCGCCATGTTTCTGATGGCCGGCGCCTACACCCTCGCGCGCAACGGCCACGTGCGCGCCGACGTGCTCTACCGCTTCTGGCGCCCGCGCACGCAGGCGGTGATGGACCTGCTGCTCTACGTCCTGTTCTTTCTGCCCGCGGTTGCCGCCTGGATCTACGCGGGCTGGGCGTATGCTGCCTTCTCCATCCGGTTCCGCGAAGTGAGCATCTTCAGCCCTGCGGGCATACCCGTGTTCCCGCTCAAGGCGCTCATTCCCATCACCGGCGTTTTCCTGCTGCTGCAGGGCATCGCCGAGATCATCCGCTGCGTTCTGTGCATCCGCCTCGGCGAGTGGCCGCAGCGCCTGCACGACGTGGAGGAGACCGAAAGCATGATTATCCGCGAGCAGCAGCTTCAGCGCGAGCGCGGCGAGCCGGTGTCGTCGTCGACTGAGCCGAGGGCCTGAGCATGACCGACCCGCAAATCGGCCTGTCGATGCTGTTTATTTTTATTTTCATAATCATGCTCGGGTTTCCGATTGCCTTCACCCTGATCGCCATGGGGGTGGGCTTCGGCTACTACGCGTACTACGTGCCGGGCCAGGAGTTCTTCAACAACCGCATCTTCACACTGCTGGTGCAGAAGACCTTCGAGGTCAGCTCCAGCGACGTGCTGACGGCGGTGCCGCTGTTCCTGTTCATGGGCTATCTGGTCGAGCGAGCGAATATTCTCGACCGATTGTTTCACTCGCTCCAGATCTCGATGAAGAACGTGCCGGGCTCGCTTGCCGTGGCGACGCTGCTCACGTGTGCCATGTTTGCGACGGCCACCGGCATCGTCGGTGCCGTTGTAACCTTGATGGGGCTGCTCGCTTTCCCCGCCATGTTGCGCGCCGGCTACGACGTCAAGCTTTCGGCCGGCGTGGTGTGTGCCGGTGGGTGTCTCGGCATCCTCATCCCGCCGAGCATTCTCTTGATCGTCTACGCCGCAACGGCCGGTGTGTCGGCCGTCAAGCTTTACGCAGCTGCCTTTCTGCCGGGCTTCCTGCTGACCGGCTTCTACATCCTCTACGTGATCGCGCGCACGAGCATCAATCCCGCGCTCGCTCCCAAGCTTCCGAAGGAGCAGACCGATGTTCCGATCCCTCAGGTCGTCTGGGCGCTCTTGACCTCGTTTTTTCCGCTGGCGATCCTGATCGTCTCCGTGCTGGGCGCCATCCTCTTTGGCTTGGCGACACCGTCGGAGGCTGCTGCGGTCGGGGCCCTCGGCAGCATCGTCTTGGCGGCGGCCTACGGGGCGCTGAACTTCCAGATGCTGAAGGAGTCCGTGTATCTGACCGCGCGCGCGACCGCGATGGTCTGCTACCTGTTCGTCGGCTCGTGGACATTCTCGTCGGTGTTCGCGCTGCTCGGCGGGCAAGGCGTGGTGGAGCAGTTCATCCTCGGGCTGAACCTGTCGGCAACCACCTTTATGCTGCTTACGCAGGCCATCATCTTCCTGCTCGGCTGGCCGCTGGAATGGACCGAGATCATCATCATCTTCGTCCCCATCTTCCTGCCGCTGCTCGCCCCTTTCGGAATCGATCCGGTCTTCTTCGGCATCATGGTCGCGCTCAACACGCAGACCGCCTTCAACACGCCTCCAGTCGCCATGGCGGCGTTCTATCTCAAGGGCGTCGCACCGCCCTGGGTGAAGCTGACCGACATTTTCAGTGGCGCATTGCCGTTCGTGTTCATGGTGTTTGCCACCATGGCCCTGGTCTACATCTTCCCGGGAATCGCCCTGTGGCTGCCGGGCCTGCTCTACGGCGCGCGCTGAGACGCGGCGCGCGCTGAGGACGACCCTAGATGAGCCTGCGCTCGCTCACTCTCATCGAGGCCGCGGCCGACATCCGCGAGGGGCGAATTGCGTCCGTCGATCTGGTGGCGGACTGCCTCGAGCGCATCGCTGAGGTCGAGGCGCAGGTCGAAGCGTGGACCTTCCTCGACCGCGACCACGCGCTCAGCCAGGCCAAGGCGGCCGACGACCACCGCAAGCAGGGCAAGACGATCGGCCCCTTGCACGGCGTGCCTATCGGCATCAAGGACATCTTCGACACCGCCGATATGCCGACGGAGCTCGGCTCGGCCCTATGGCAGGGACGCACGCCGCGGCGCGATGCGGCTGCCGTCGCCCGGCTGCGCGCGGCCGGCGCGGTGATCATGGGCAAGACCGTGACCACCGAATACGCCTACTACAAGCCGGGCAAGACCAGGAACCCGCACGACCCCGAGCGCACGCCGGGCGGCTCCTCGTCGGGTTCCGCGGCGGCGGTGGCGGCCTTCATGGTGCCGGGCGCGATCGGCTCGCAGACCAACGGCTCCGTGATCCGCCCGGCGGCGTTCTGCGGGGTGGTCGGTTTCAAGCCGACGCATGGCCTGATCCCGCGCAGCGGGGCGCTGCTGCTGTCGCGCGCGCTCGATCATGTCGGCGTGTTCGCCCGCTCGGTTGCGGATGCGGCGCTCCTCGCCGAAACACTGGCCGGCTTCGAGGAGGAGGATCCCGACACGCGCGCAACTGCGCGCCCGCCGTTGGCCGCTGTGGCGGCAAGCGAGCCGCCACTTCCGCCACGCCTTGCCTTCGTGCGCACACCGGCCTGGCGACATGCGGAGCCGGCGACAGGGCCGGCGTTTGCCGAGCTGGTCGAGACCCTCGGCGAGGCGGCGAGCGAGGTGGAGCTGGGGCCGAGCTTCGAGCGCGCCATCGATCTGCACCGCATCGTCATGGAGGTGGAGATGGCCCACAACCTCCATCGCGACTACGAGAAGGGCGCCGACAAGCTCAGCTCCGGCCTGCGCCAGCTGATCGAGCGCGGCCGCGCCTACCCGGCGATCGACTACACGCGGGCGCTTGCCGCGCCTTTGCCCCTCAATGCCATGCTGGACGCGGTGTTCGACGAGTACGACGCGCTCCTCACGCCGGCCGCTCCCGGCGCGGCGCCGCGCGGTCTCGACAGCACCGGCAATCCGGTGTTCTGCACCATCTGGACCTATCTCGGCACGCCGGCCGTCACGCTGCCGCTGCTTCAGGGCGACAGCGGCATGCCGATCGGCGTGCAGCTCGTCGGCCGCCGCGGCAACGATGCCCGCCTTCTGCGCACGGCCCGCTGGCTCGCCGATGCCATCGAGCGGGGAGGGCGCCACCGCACGCGCGGCAGGGCGCGCTCCGGCAGGGCCGGGGCGCCCCGCACCAGGAAAGGAATTGCGACATGTCGAATTTCATAGCCGGGGTCATCGGCATCGCTGCGATGGGCGGGTTTCTCGGCATCCTGCTGTGGTGGATCAAGGCGCCTCCGCTGATCGTCATCGGCGTCGTTGTGATGCTGCTTCTGCTGATCGACTTCGTGCAGTCGCTGCGAGCCGGCAACAACGGCAGAGGCTGACGCAGGACCGACCGCATCGCCCTCACCGCCACCGAGGCTGCCGCCAGGCTTGCCGCGCCGCAGATACCGCTGCCATGTCGAGCGCTGCCGGTCGGCAAGGGCAGCAACGTGCCAATTCCGGGCATTGCAAAGGTCCTATCGATCCGTTGGCAGGCGCTTCGTTTGCCACGTCAGACAGCCGGCGACGCGGAAAGCCCACACACGATGGAGGCGGCTTCGGCAGCACCTCGGGGGCAGGGCAACTCCCAAGAACGCTATGTGGCCGGTCTTGCGGCCGATGCCCAACCCGTGCATCATAGGTTGACAATCATCGTCCACTTCAAGCGCTACCTCCTGCCATGCACGATTCGCCAGCAATCGTTCTGCCGCAGCCTGGGGCAGGAGCGCCCAGATCATGCGGTTGCCGTTGACAAACGGACATCACAGCGTTCTGGCCAGACGGAAGCCAACAACCGGACGCGCACTGTCGGGAGAGTCTCGGCTGCGGTAGGCCACGCGGAGATGCACCCACATGTCGACCCGGGAGCCGCCGCGGTTGACGCGCATGGACGAATCGCCGCCTGGCCACACGGAGCCGTCGATGGGTGCGCCCTTGTAGTTCGGGTGCCAATTATCCTCGACCCATTCCCACACGTTGCCATGCATGTCGTGGAGGCCAAACCTGTTCGCCGGAAACGAGCCCACTTCCACGGTCTTGTCGGTGCTGCCCAACGAGCGTTCCGAATACTGAGCCTGGCCCTCTCTTATCGTATCGCCGAAGGCGTAACGGGTCGTGGTGCCGGCGCGGGCGGCGTACTCCCACTCCGCCTCGCTGAGAAGTCGGTAGGTCTTGCCCGTTTTGCGCGATATCCACGCCACGTACTGCTTGGCATCGTGCCAGGACACGTTGATCACCGGCCGACGGCCCCGCCCCCAGCCCCTGTCGTCGGGACGATGCTTGCAGCCGCCGTCCGCCACACAAGTGTCCCACTCAGCGAACGTCACCTCGTATTTGCCTACGGCAAACGCCCGCGCAATGGTCACCTTGCGCTGGGGACCCTCGTCTTTGAACAGGTCAACGCCGAAGATTTTCTTCAAGGCCGCGATCTCGGCCGGTGACGAGCCCATCATGAACTCCCCGGCCGGCAGCACCACCATCTCAGGGCAGATATCGAGGCAATCGCGGAATGCCTTGCCCGGCTTTAGCCCGATCTCCGGCGCCATCGTAACGGGCGGCTCGGTCACCTTCGGTGGTTGCACCGGGACGGGCGTGACTACAGCCGTCGTCTTGATCTGAGCCAGACGGGCCGCCACGCACTCGCCGGCCAGGGTGCCCTTGTGCTGCCGCTCCAGCAGCGCCAGCATCTCCGGGTTCGACATGCCCTCCACTTCCCGGCAGATGCGTGCTGCTTCGGCTGCCGCGCTCGGCGCTGGCGCCTGGCCGGCGGGGCTCGGCGCACCCGGCTTGAGGTAGAGTTCCTTGCCTCCCAGCGTGCCGTAGACGTGGGGAGTCCGCACCGGATTGGTGGCGGCGACCACGTCGTCGCGCACGCGGCGGAACACGAAGTTGATCTCCAGGCCCGGCGTGGCGAGGTGTTTCAGGAGCGCCTGCGTGAAGGGGCTGTGCCGCTGCCCTGCGCCGTCGTCGGCGGTGGTGCCGTCCTTGGCCGCATATACTACCAGCGTGTTGTCCTCGGGCTCGATGCGCGACAGCCCGCGGCTCACGGCGCGCTTGGCCCCGGCCACGGGGAACAGGTTGTTGCGGCAGGCGTCGAGAATCACGAGCTTCAGCCGGCTCGCCCCGGCCAGCTGCTCCAGGACCGAGTCGAGGGCGATGGCCTCCAGGCTCAGGTCGCCGGACTTGGCGAGCCTGGCATCGACCGGGATCAGGAAGTTCTTGCCCGCAACCTCGGTACCGTGGCCAGCGAAGTAGACCACGCCCAGCTCCGCGCCGGCCACCTCGCGCGCTAGCTCCATTAGCGCCGCGCGGAAACCGTCGAATGTGAGATTCTTGCGCAGGATCACCTTGTCGAAGCCCAGGGCCTTCTCAAACGCTTCGGCCACCGCGGTGGCATCGTTCACCGGGTTCGCCAGCGGGCCGATCTTGTAGTCGGCGTTGCCGATCACCAGCGCAACGCGCCTTTCGGCTCGTGCCGGACTCAGTGCGAGGCCGGCGATCAGCCCGACCAATGCGATGAACCGAATGGCATAAAGCATGATGCGCCCTCCCCGAGAGCACCCTGCACAGGAGCTAGAAGCGCCCAAACCTCGCCGATGTCGGACTATGCCCGAGGCGGTCGCGCCGGCCAAGCTCCCGCCCTCCCATCCGATTGGAGGCTCTCAACCGCCGGCGGTCGGACGCAGAGAGGCGGGCCAGCAGCACGCGTGGCCTTCTGGTAACACGGAGAATCACGGTCAACTTCGACCCACACACGTAACCCGCGCCGGCTCCAACGGCGCTCGTCGAGACCGCTTGGCGCCGGTTGAAGCGCGCTGATCCACATGACACAGAAAACGCGTTAGCCAGCGTTAGGGTTGACGCCGGAAAATCCGTGCCGACACGCGAGGAAATTGCCCGTCGCCTATCTCCGCTGGGCGCCGGCGGGCGCACTATGGCCCTTGTCGTTGCCTGCGACGGGACGTTGGTACCAGCACCCGACGTGGCAAGCGACCGGCGCCTGGAAGGAAGGCCCTCGTGTTGGAGGGCTTAAGATCCAGGAGGCCCGAGCCAACCGCTAACGGTGAAGCGCCAGCAATGGCAGGGAGCCGTTGGCCGCCAAAGGGCTTAAGGCCCGCCCGCGAGGCTCCAGCGATGGAGTACCGAGCGCCAGGCCAAAGAGGGGCTCGGGACAGAAATCGCCGAAACGCGGGCGCCGCAAGGCGACCCAGGGGACCCCACAAGGTCCCGGGGAGCGTGCAGTCGCTCCCGAGGAGGCCTGCGCAGGCCTCCTGGGGCCGGAGGATAACCGGCCCCCGGGTTGCCGATGAGGCGCCCGCGTACCCGTCGCACCCCCGCGGGGCATTCCCCCCGTGAGGTGAACACCGCATGCGCCGACAACAGCAACCAAGGCCCAGTGATGACCATACCGACACGCCAGCTCTCCATCGACGAAGCAATTGCCGAATTCCAGGCGGTCCTCAAAGAGGAGCTTGGAGATTCGCCATCGGACAAAGCCCTGCCGCCAGCAACCCGCGAGGAAGCCGAGGCAACGCAGTTTCGCCTCGCTGAATACATGATCGCACTCGCCTGCCCCGACCCCAGGGCCTGCGCCGACCAGCGCTGCCGCCGCGACGTGCTCTGCCGGCACCTGGCGCGCGTGCACGCCAAGCGGGCCTCCGGCAGCAGCAGCCACCCGAGGCGCACGCCTGGCGCAGAGGCCGTCCGCTATGCGATCTGGGTGTACATGAATGGCGGCAAATGACCGAAGCCGCCGCGTCGCCCCGCCAGCAGACGAACGCGCCGGCAAGCTACAAGGCAACTCGCGGCCCTGGGTCCCGGATATTTCGCTGGCCGCGAAATTCCGGGATGACAATGCTTGCGGCGCCGCCGTGATGCGCTATTGGTGGCGGCCGACCAGCATCGAGGTCCACCCATGTCCGCACAAACGCCAGTGCCGAAGAAGCGCATCACCGCGCCCGAGATCACCGCCCGCAAGGGCGGCGAGCCGATCGTGTCGCTCACCTCCTACCATGCCCACACAGCCGCCATTGCCGACCCGTTCGTCGATTTCCTGCTGGTGGGCGACAGTCTCGGCATGGTCATGCACGGCTATGAATCGACCGTGCCGGTGCCGCTCGATTTGATGATCATGCACGGCCGTGCCGTGGTGCGCGGCGCCAAGCGTGCGCTGGTCGTGGTGGACATGCCGTTCGGCTCCTACGAGGAGAGCGCCTCGGTCGCCTTCCGCAACGCCGCCCACGTCATGAAGGAGACGGGCTGCGGCGCCATCAAGCTCGAGGGCGGCCGCCGCATGGCCGAGACCATCCGGTTCCTGACCGAGCGCGGCATTCCGGTGATGGCGCATGTCGGCCTGACACCGCAGTCGATCAATGTGCTGGGCGGCTTCAAGACGCAAGGACGGGTGCGCGACGAGTGGGCGGCGATCGAGGAAGATGCGAGAGCGGTCGCCGAGGCCGGCGCCTTCGCCATCGTGCTGGAGGCCATGGCCGAGGAGCTGGCGCGCAAGATCACCGCCGCCATTCCGATCCCCACCATCGGCATCGGCGCTTCCGCCGGCTGCGACGGCCAGATCCTGGTGATGGAGGACATGCTGGGGCTGTCCCCACGCGTGCCGAAGTTCGTCAAGCAGTTCGGCCGGGTCGGCGAGGCCATCCGCGAGGCCATCGCCGCCTACGCCAACGAGGTGCGCAGCCGCACCTTCCCGGCCCCCGAACATACCTATGCCGTGAAGGAGAGCTCCACGCCGGCAAAGACAAGATCGGAAACGTCAGCCTGAATCCTACCCGTCATCCCGGAAGCCGAGCCGCAGGCGAGGCTATCCGGGACCACCCGCAACGAGTCGAGCCCAGCAAGATCCCGGTTCGGAGCGCTGCTCGCGTGCCGCTCGCATCGCTCCGGCCGGGATGACGGGTCGTGTCAACTCGCTTCCTGGAACACCTGCTCACGGCTCTGCCGGATGGCGGGCAGGATGGCGATCACCACCAGGATGAGGGAGACGAGGAGGAGGCTCCCACTCAACGGCCGCTCGATGAAGGTCATGAAGCTGCCGCGCGAGATGACGAGCGCCTGGCGCAGCTTCTCCTCCATCAGCCGGCCGAGCACGAAGCCGAGCAGCAGCGGCGCCGGCTCGAACCCATACTTGATCAGCGCATAGCCGAACAGACCGAAGCCGGCGGTCATGACCACCTCGGTCGGCGAGTTGTTGACCGAGTAGATGCCGATGCAGCAGAGCAGGATGATCAAGGGAAACATCAGGCGGTAGGGCACCTTGAGAAAGCGTACCCACACGCCGATGAGCGGCAGGTTGATGATGAGCAGCATCAAGTTGCCGATCCACATCGAGGCGATCATGCCCCAGAACAGGTGCGGCTGCTTGGTCATGATCTGCGGGCCCGGCACGATGCCGTGAATGGTCATGGCCCCGACCATCAGGGCCATCACGACGTTGGGCGGGATGCCGAGCGTGAGCAGCGGAATGAACGCCGTCTGGGCGCCGGCGTTGTTGGCAGCCTCGGGCCCCGCGACCCCTTCGATGGCGCCGCGTCCGAAGCGGGTGGGGTCTTGGGCGAGTTTTTTCTCCAGGGTGTAAGAGGCGAACGGGCCGAGCACCGCACCGTTGCCGGGCAACAGGCCCAGGACCGATCCGAGCAAGGTGCCGCGCGCGATCGGTCCGGCGGACTGCTTGAGATCCTTGGCGTTTGGCAACAGGTTGCCGATCCTGCCGTGCACGACGTCGCGCGCCTGCGTGGTCTCGAGATTGCGCAGGATCTCCGCGAACCCGAACATGCCCATGGCAAGCACGGCCACTTCGAGACCATCGGAGATTTCGGTCCAGCCGAAGGTGAGGCGCTCCTCGCCGCTTTCCAGGTCGGTCCCGATCGTCGAGAGCAGAATGCCGATCAGGATGACTGCGATCGCCTTCGCCACCGAGCCGCGCGCCAGCACCACCGCAAACATCAGGCCCAGCACCATCAGCGAGAAGTAGTCGGCCGGGCCGAACAGCAGCGCCATGGCGGTAAGCGGTGCCGCCAACGCCGCAATAACGAGAGTGGCGACCGAGCCGGCGATGAAGGAGCCGATGGCGGCGATGCCGAGCGCCACGCCGGCGCGGCCCTGCTTGGCCATCTGGTGGCCGTCGAGCGTGGTCACCACGGAGGTGACCTCGCCCGGGATGTTGACCAGGATCGCCGTGGTGGAGCCGCCGTATTGTGCACCGTAGTAGATGCCGGCCAGCATGATCAGCGCACCGATCGGGTCGATGCCGAAGGTGATCGGCAGCAGCATGGTGATGGTGGCGACCGGGCCGACGCCGGGCAGCACGCCGATCAAGGTTCCGATCAGGCAGCCGAGGAAGCACAGGCCAAGGTTCTTGAGCGACAGCGCGACGCCCATTCCCAGCGATAGATTGCCGGCCAGGTCGGTGGCGAACTTGGCAAGGAGGTCCATGACGGCGGCTACCTCAGCGAACGAACAGGTTCTTGACGATGCCAAACGCCAGGGCGATCGCCGACTTTGCCCCAAGGTAGGCGCGATAAACCGGGTCCGGGATCACGCCGGCCGGATCGAAAGGTATGGGCAGGTTGAGCAGCTCCTTGAACAGGATGCCGCAAAGCAGGGTCATCACGACCCCGAACACCGCGATCTCCAAAGGCTTGGTGGTCTTATCGGCAAACGCCGAGACGATCACGGCCAGAGGCCCCGCCACGAGCAGGCCGAGCGCTGGAATCTTGACCGTCGCCAACAGCGGGATTCCCGCAAAGCCGCCGAAGGTCAGCGTCGAGCCGCGGATCAACACGGCGAAGACGAGAACCCCGCCCAGCACGAAGACCGGTCCGCGCAGGTGCCAGCTCTCCAGGCGATCGCCCTGAAAGAACAGCGCCTGCACGATGAGCAACACGCCGAACGCGCCGACCAGGATTGCAACAACCCTGGGCATAAGCCCGGAGCCGATGCCCGACAGCGTGCCGGAGGGGAGGTTGAAGCCCCCGGCAAGGCCCAGCGCCGCAAGTGCGAGGAGGAACACCCCGCCGGCAAGATCGAATGGCGACTTGATCAGTCCGTGGGCGCGGGCTTTGGGCGCTCCCGATGTCATTCCTCCCTCCCGATCGATACTATCGAGACGCACTATTGCGCAGACGGAACATGCTTGTTTGGCCGACCAGGCAGCCAGCGAGCCTACCTGTCGGGCGCCGCAACGTCCACCATCCCGGCCCTCGACGTTGCTCTCTGGCCTGCGACGATTGACCTCAAACCAAGGGGCTAGCATCCGGCTCCAGTGCATCGGCCGGCTCCAACATCGCATGGCGCAGGATACGTGCCACGTGCCAGGCTCGGCGGCCGGTGCCGTCGTAAATCTGGTGCCGGCAGGAAAACCCGTCGGCAGCGATGGTCGTATCCGAGCCGGCCTTGCGGACCGCGGGCAACAGCGAAAGCTCGCCCATCGCCATGGAAACCTCCGAGGTATCAGCCCCGTAGCCGAACGCGCCGGCCATGCCGCAGCAGCTCGATTCCACGGTCTCAACGGTCAGCCCCGCGATGAACCCCAGGGCTTTCTCGACCGCGCCCATGGCTCCGAATGCTTTCTGATGGCAGTGGCCGTGCAGCAGGATTCTGCCCTCCCGCCCAGCGAGGCGTGCCGGTATGCGTCCCGTGGCGGCTTCGCCAGCCAGAAGCTCTTCGAACAGCAATGCGTGAGCGGCCAGCCGTTCAGTCTCGGTGCCCGGTAGCATCGAGAGGAACTCGTCCCGCAACGTCAGCAGGCAGGACGGCTCCAGGCCGACGATAGGCACGCCGCGTTCGACGAGCGGCATTGCGGCGGCGAGCAAGCGGCGGGCCTCCGCGCGCGCCTCGTCCACAAGTCCGGCGGAGAGGAACGTACGTCCACAGCACAAGGGCCGTGCGGCGCCGTCGGCCTGCAACTCGGTCACGCGATAGCCTAGGCGGCTTAGCACCTCGACGGCGGCATTGAGGTTCTCCGGCTCGAAGTAGCGGTTGAAGGTATCAGCGAAGAGCGCGACCTCGCGCGTTCCCTCTCCCCATGCCTCTTCCGGCATGGGGAGAGGGTTAGGGTGAGGGGCAGAAGCAAGCTCGGCCGGCGCTATGTGCTGCCCCTCACCCCAGCCCTCTCGTCGTGCTGAAAGCACGCCTTCGGCATGATGCAAGCGGGGAGAGGGAGCCATGTGCGACAAGCGGAACGGTTTCGAGCTCCACCTCGGCAGTGGCCGCTTGGCAGACAGGCCCATCAAACGCTCCGTCAGCCACGCCGCACCCGGAAGGGCATCGCGCAGATTCATCAACGGAGCCACGCGGGCCGCGTAGGGGGCATAGCGGGGCAGATACGCCACCAACCGGTCGCGCAGGGACAGCCCGTGTTTACGGTTGTCCGCGGCCAGCACCTCGATCTTCATCTTGGCCATGTCGACGCCGGTCGGGCATTCGCGCCGACAGCCCTTGCAGGAGACGCAGAGCTTCATGGTCTCCAGCATCTCGTCGGAGGCGAACGCATCGGGGCCCAGCTGGCCGGAGATGGCGAGCCGCAGCGAATTGGCGCGCCCGCGCGTCACATCGCGCTCGTTGCCCGTCACCCGGAAGGAGGGGCACATGACGTTGGCGGCGTGCTTGCGGCATTCGCCGTTGTTGTTGCACATCTCGACCGCGCCCTGGAAACCTCCGCCCGCACCCGCATAGCCCGACCAGTCGAGCGCCATCCGCATCTCCGGCACGCGATAGTCCGGCTTGAAGCGGAACAGCGTGCGGTCATCCATGCGAGACGGGCGCACGATCTTGCCGGGGTTCATCAGGCCCGTGGGGTCGAAGCGGTCCTTGACCTCGTCGAACAGCCGCACGGTCTTGGCGCCGTACATCGTCTCGTTGAACTCGGAGCGCACCAGGCCATCGCCGTGCTCGCCCGAGTGCGAACCCTTGTAGGCCTTGACCAGCGCGAACGCCTCCTCGGCGATGGCACGCATGGTCTTGGCGTCCTTCTCCAGCTTGAGATTGAGCACGGGGCGCACGTGCAGGCAGCCGACCGAGGCGTGCGCATACCAGGTGCCGCGCGTGCCGTGCTTCTCGAAGATCGCCGTCAGCCGCTCGGTGTAGTCGGCCAGATGCTCCAGCGGCACCGCGCAGTCCTCGATGAAGGACACCGGCTTGCCCTCGCTCTTCATCGACATCATGATGTTGAGGCCCGAGGCGCGCACTTCCCACACGGCCTTCTGGCCTGCCGCGTCCGGCACCTTCACAACGCTCTGGGGATGACCTAGATCGCCCATTAGCTCGTCGAGCCGCGCGAGCCGGCGCAGGTTTTCGCCCTGGTCATCCTCGGCAAACTCGACCAGCAGCAGCGCGTCGGGCTGGCCGCGCACATAGGTCTCCATCACCGGCCGGAACATGGCGATGTCGCGGGCAAGCTCGATCAGCGTGCGGTCCACCACCTCGACCGCCACCGGCCCAAGCTTGACGATGTGCTGGGCGGCCTCCATGGCCTTGCGGAAGGTGGCGAAGTGGCAGATGCCCAGCGCCTTGTTCTTGGGCAGCGGCGAGAGTTTGAGTTCGATACGCCGCGAGACGGCGAGCGTGCCCTCCGAGCCGCACAGCAGCGTGGCGAGGTTGACCGGCCCGACACCCGGCACCAGCGCATCGATCAGATAGCCGCCGACGCGGCGCGACACCTCGGGAAACGCCTGCGCGATGTGCTCCGCCTCGCGCCGGCCGAGGGCCAGCAGGTCGCGATACAGGGCGAGGCCGGCGTCACCAGTGTCTAGCGCGCCGCCGAGATCCCCCTCCCCCTTGCGGGGAGGGGCTAGCGGTGGGGGGAACCCCAAAAGGGAACGCTCTCCCATCCCCCCCATCCTGTCCCTCCCCCACGAGGGGGGAGGGGACGCCAGCTGAGCGGGAGGGGACGCTGCGGCGAGGTTGTGCCCCACCTCGCCGAAGCGCGCCTCGGTGCCGTCCGCCAGGATCGCCTCGATCGCCAAAAGGTTGTCGCGCATGATGCCGTAGCGGATCGAGCGCGTGCCGCAGGAGTTGTTGCCGGCCATGCCGCCGATGGTTGCGCGGCTTGCCGTCGACACATCGACCGGGAACCAAAGACCCGACGCCTTGAGTTGCCTATTCAGGTCGTCCAGCACGATGCCCGGCTCGACGACGCACGTCTTCGCTTCGGGGTCGAAGGCAATGAGGCGCTTGAGGTGCTTGCTGAAATCTATGACCAGCGCCCGCCCCACGGTCTGCCCCGACTGCGAGGTGGCCCCGCCGCGCGGCAACAGCGGCACGCCCTCCTCGCGCGCGATCGCCATGGCCGCCCGCACGTCGTCATCAGATTTGGGCACCACGACGCCGACGGGCTCGATCTGGTAGTGCGAGGCATCCGTCGAATACCGCCCGCGGCTGAAGGCATCGAACAGCACCTCGCCCCCCAGCGCCTTGCGCAGGCGTTGGGCGAGGTGGTGCGAAACGGGATGAGCTTTGGTTGCCGCAGCCATCGTGCAACTGATGCGTCATCCCGGCGCCGCCCGCAAGCGAAGCGCGGTGCGGACCAGGTCGGGACCCATACCTTGCAACTTGCTCGCCGGCGAGGCTGACGTTGGGCGGCTTAAAGAAACTCATTTGTCGGATCGACTCGACATCAGGGACTGAAAGTTGCATCATCAAGCGCGCGAGCGAGTGTTATTGGGGGACCGCATGCGGAGGCATAGAAGAGCAGTTGCGCCCTGGTTGTTTCTTTTATTTGGTCTTGCGTTGCTGAGCGCGTTCACGGTGGCCATCCTCGCCTTCGCCGGAAATCAAGGTTGGCTTAATGCCGAGTTGCACCGTCAGGTCCAGAGCATCCTGGCCCTGGCGCGATCCCTGATCCCGAGCGAAGAGTGGATAAGATACCTGGCGTGGCTGGCCGGTATAGCTGGCAGTGCCATTGGTGCGGCCTTCACACTCCTCGCAAGCTGGCACTTCGCTGAAATGAATCTACCGCAACGGCTCAAGGACCTGAAAGATGCTCACGCGAGAGAGCATCTTTCGCTTCAGCCTGCCCTTCTTGCTCTTGCGCGGAATGGTCTCGGACCTGTGGCAGCCGATATCGAGACCAGTCGCATCACGCTGCTGCGCAAATGGCTGAGCGGATGGAGCGCGAAGGAGCGGGCACGCGTCCTTGCGGCGTCGACCAAACTCCTGGAGAGAGAGTCCCTGGCCCTTTTCGCCGCAACACAGGCGTCGCAGCATCAGCAGATCACGGCTCACCTGATCCGCGGATACCAGCACGCCTCTCAAGGCGACGACGATAATGCATTCGAAGAATTTGCAGCCGCTACGCAGGTAAGAGCCGACGACATCGTTTCGCGCGACATCGCGGCGGGGTGGGCAAGGAAGACGAACAATCAAAAGCGGGAGTTGGAGCTACTCAAAGAGTTGCAGCAGGCGGCAATGCGCCTTGGCTCCGACATCGATCACGCCAGAGCGCTGCGTCGAGAGGCAGAACTGTTGGAAAAGGGACAAAGCGAGACAGACTGGTTTCAGGCCCGTCAGCGCCTCGACATCGCGCGCAACCTCCTTGCACCGCTTGCAGGTGGTCAGGAGGCAAAACTGGAGCTTGGACGTGTCCTCACGTTGTTCTGCGAGATTCAGTGCAATAGAAAAAGGCCTGGCCACTTAGACGGGCCAAATCGCCCTCTGACAAGGATGAAAAGTTGCTTAGCGGGTGTTGCCATGCATGGAAGGCCCGAGGAACCAAGTGGAGAAGAATACGGCGAAGAGCGTGCTGCACAAGTCGAGCAGCGGGTAGCTGAGTTGCGCGGAGACAAGGACGCTCAAAGTGATGACGATCAGTAATAGTGTCCCCTAAACACCCCACATCCACCCGATCCCGCGGCCGACGACGAGGGCAGCGGCCGAGGTTGCCGTGGCGTTCAGCAGCGAGGACAAAAGCAGCACGCCAACCGCGCCCTCGGTTGCGCCGAGAGCACGATGCACGACTGAGTGGTTGGAAATAGAGATCAGGGCGAGCACGCTGGCTCCAGCCACAAATGCCCACCATGAGAATTGAAGAATCCCTGCCGCGCACGTGGCAAGTATGGTTGCATACGCCAGAGCGCCTTGCGCACGATCGCGCATCGCCGACCCCCGATTCACCGACGCGCACTGACCCTTCATAGCAGGGAGCGCTGACGACAAAGCAAGAAGTCGTCGCTCGGCACGGCGTTTCATCTGTGGAATGTGGTGGCTGCACAGCGAACCGACAACGGGTCACATCGGCTTGTCACCTGTTGGCAGCTGGGCGCTGGCCTGCTTAGGTAGGGGCCCGATCGTATTGGAGCCCCTGATGTCCAACGAACCGCGCCGCGCGGGACGGCATTTCCTGCAAATCCCTGGGCCGACGCCGGTGCCGGACCGGATCCTGCGGGCCATGGACATGCCGGTGATCGATCACCGCGGGCCCGAGTTCAAGAAGCTCGGGCTCGAGGTGCTCGCCGGCATCAAGACCATCTTCAAGACCAACAGCCCCGTTGTGATCTATCCCTCCTCCGGCACCGGCGCGTGGGAAGCGGCCCTCCTCAACACACTCTCACCAGGCGACAGGGTGCTGATGCACGAGACCGGGCATTTCGCCACGTTGTGGCGCAACATCGCCGTCAAGCTCGGCCTGCAGCCGGAGTTCATCGCTTCCGACTGGCGCAGCGGCGCCGACACCAAGGCGATCGAGGCGCGCCTGCGCGACGACAAGGGCCACGCCATCAAGGCCGTATGCGTCGTCCACAACGAGACCTCGACCGGGGCCGCCTCGCGCATCGACGAGGTGCGCCGCGCCATCGATGCGGCGAGGCACCCGGCGCTGCTGATGGTCGACACCATCTCCTCGCTCGCCTCCATCGACTACCGCCACGACGAATGGGGCGTGGACGTCACGATCGGCGGCTCGCAGAAGGGCCTCATGCTGCCGCCGGGGCTCGGCTTCAATGCCGTCAGCGACAAGGCGCTCGCCGCGGCCAAGGCCGCCAAGCTGCCCAAGTCCTACTTCGGCTGGGAGGAGATGCTGGCCGCCAACACGGAGGGCTTCTTCCCCTACACGCCGGCCACCAACCTGCTCTACGGCCTCTCCGAGGCGATCGACATGCTGCACGAGGAAGGCCTCGCCCGCGTCTTTGCCCGCCACGATCGCCACGCGGAAGGGGTACGCCGCGCCGTGAAGGCATGGGGGCTGGAGATCCTGTGCAGGGATCCGAAGTACTTTTCGTCCACCCTCACTGCGGTGCTGATGCCGGCCGGGCACAACGCCGACGCGCTTCGTAGCGCCGCGCTGGAAAACTTCGATGTCTCGCTGGGTACCGGCCTGACCAAGGTGGCCGGCAAGGTGTTCCGCATTGGCCATCTCGGCGACACCAACGACCTCACCATCATCGCCACGCTGGCCGGCGTCGAGATGGCGCTGTCGCTCGCCAGCGTGCCCCACAAGGCGGGCGGGGTGGCCGCGGCCATGGCGTATTTCACCGAGACCGCCAAGACTGGCCTCGCCTGAACGCCAGGGCATTCTGGCGGCGTGCCGCTGCCGCCCTTGGCCGCCGCGCACAGCTGCCGGCGCTCGCCCGTTGCCGCCAACGCGCGATAAGACCTCCGGTCGAACGGTTCTGTAGTTGTACATGACGCCTTGCGCGGAAGGCGGGGCAGCCGAGCCCTATCCCCCATTTCGGGTAAATCGATTCTTTGCCGCCTGGCGCGGCCCAGGAGCGCCAGAAATTTTTTTGGCTACCCTGGTACCGGCCGGGCGGCGGCGGGCAAAATTAGGCCTCGCCCACGTTACGGGAAACGCCCTTCTGGAGGCGACCGCGGGCCCTTCAACCGGAGGCGGGCGGCCAGACAGCAAATCAGCTCCGCCGGCCCCGCTTGGGTTGTCCAGTCAACCGATTTTCCTCTCACTTGGTGAGAGCCGCCATGGCGCGCTGGTAGTAGGAGAGGTCGACGTACTTGTCAGGTGCGGGCGCCTTGCCGCCCCAGGTGCCGATCATTTCGGCGCGCAGCGCCAGCACGTTGCGCAAGCCGTCCATGTCGAGCTTGGCATCGGGGGTGAGCCCCTTCACCGGGTCGGCGGCAACGTCCCAGGTCGCCGCGGCGATCTCGGGCGCAATCTTGAGGCGCTCGGCCAATATCGCCACGGCCTCGGCCCGGTTGGCAGGGTTGAGGGCGAGCCTCAGAGATTCCACGTAGGCCGCAAGATAGCGCTCCAGAGTCTTGGCGTTGGCCTCGGCCCAGCTCTCGAGCACCCAGCACCCCGTCCCCTGATACGGGCCGATGAGCTTCACGGCGGCCCCGAGGCTGCGCAACCCGTCACGCGTCGCCGAGATCGAGAACGGCGGGTTGAGCATGCTGGCGGAATACTCTTTGTTTTCAACCATGAGCTTGAAGCGCCCGGCGGTGCCCGCTGTCGGCTTCAGAATGTAGTCGCGCCCGTCCTGCAGCCCCTCCTTCTGCAGCGCCTTCCTGACAACCAGCGCATAGGCGGTGTTGGGCGCGTCGACGATCACCGTTCGCCCTTTCAGGTCGGCAATCGATTTGACGTCGGCCTGCACGAACAGCTCCTGCATGCTGCTGTCGCCACCCATGACGATGATCGAGCCGGCCCCCGTCTCGGCCAGCGCGACGGAGTTGTCCACGCCGGCGTGGGCGATCTCGAAGGCGCCCTTGGCGAGCCCCTCGCGCTGGGCCGTCGAGTTCGGCGTGAACTGCAGCTCGATGTCGAAGCCGCGGCTCCTGAACACGCCCTTGGCCTGGCCGACGAAGATCGGCAGGTTCTGGACGCCGGCGAAGACGTTCAGCCTGAGCTTGGTAGTTTCCTGGGCCATGGCGGGAAGTGCTCCGATGAGTGCCAGAAATGCTAGGGTCGCAAGACGCGCCATCATGGTCGTAGTCCTCCCTCGATGCATCGGATTGATGCTATTGCCCATCCGGGCAGCGGGCCAATGCTGCCGGCAACCGCAGCGTGTCATCCAAGGTGGCGCCCGTTCAGTTGCCGAACAGCAACTCGAACAGTGTCTTGGGTCGGCGATTGCGCGAATCCCACGTGCTCCCCCATGGCGACCAGCTCGCCTTCTGCTTGTCGGTGGCCGGGCGCTTGGGCGCAGCGGCGGCAACTTCCTTCGACTTGTCGTGCCTGAGCAGGAATTCCTCGGTGGTGCCGTCCGCGCTTGCCACCACCAGCCTGCCCTCGTCCCAGGTCAATTGGGCAAGCTTGGTGCCGCGCCGCTGCGTCTCGACGGCCGCCACCGAATTCGATTGCAGGTCGACGATGGCAACCTGCTCGATCTCCTCCGGCCCGCGCGGGCTGTCGACCACACCGGCATGGAAGCGCAGCACGCCGATACCGGCAAACGGCGCAGTCTTGACCTCCCACTCGAGGATGCGCGGCTGGCCCTTGCCGATCATTTCGATGTCGATCCTGAGGCGCGGGAACCGCTCGTTGGTCGCAACAAACCGCCGCGTCTTCGCGAACACGCGCCAGCCGTCAAGTGTGGCTTCCGCGACCTCCTCCTCCTTCGGGCCCGAATTGACGCCCAGCCGCTGCAGTGCGCGGGCGGCCCCCTTCAGCTGCGGATCGAGGGAGAGCGCCTTCTCGTAGTCGGCGACTGCGAGCGGACCGCGCCCCTGCACCTCGTGAATTTCCCCGCGCGCCCAGTAGGCCTCAGCATGACCGGCATCCAGCTTGAGCGCTCGTTCCACATCCTTGAGCCCCAACTCCGGTTGCTGTTGGCGGTAGGTCCAGGCTCGGTAGGCGAATGCCTTGGGCGCGCGCGGCTCCAACTCGATGGCACGTGAAAAGTCGTTGAGCGCGTCGTCATAGGCGTCGGCCTTGGCGTAGGCAAATCCGCGCGCCACGTGCGCGCGCGCGTTGCGCGGGTTCAGCTCGATGGCAGTGGCAAAGTCTTTGATCGCGGACGCCGCATTGTCGGCTTCCAGGTAGGCTCCGCCCCGCAGAACATAAAGGTCGGCGTTGCGTGACTCGAAAGCGATGGCGCGACTGAAGTCCTCGATCGCCTCGTCGTGGCGCTCGATGACCAGTTTGGCCTCGGCGCGGCTGCGGTAGGCCGCGCTGAAGCGGGCGTCCAGTGTGACCGCGCGCGTGAAATCCCTGATGGCGCCCGAAGGCCGGTGGGCGGCAAGGTGCGCGCGGCCCCGCCCCGTGAGCGCCGCCGGGTTTGCCGGCACCAGGGCAATGGCCTTGGTATAGTCGGCAATGGCCTGGTGAAACTGCCCGAGCTTTACGTGCGCGCCGGCGCGGTTCGAAAAGGCCGCGGCGTAGCCGGGGGCCAGGACCAGCGCGCGGTCGAAGTCCTTCATTGCCTCGCGCACGGCGCCGATGCCGAGCAGCACATTGCCGCGATTGTTGTAGATCGCGGCAAATTCCGGAAAGAGCTGGATGGCGCGGTTGAAATCCTCGATCGCCTCCCGCGGGCTCTGCCGGCGCGCGTAGGCCACGCCGCGGTCGGTGAGCAGAGTTGCCCGGCGCTCGTTGGGTAGGGTTTTGTCCTGCAGCGCCTCGGAGTAGAGAGCGATGGCTTGATCGTGATTGCCGCGTGCAAGCGCAGCCCCAGCTTCACGGGCGCGCAACTGGGCGGCTTCGTCGGCGCCAACCGCCGACGCGCCCACAATCAGCGACAAGACGAGAGCGCCCAGCCGTCCCATGGAGCGAGATCCTTCATCCAGGAGGGCGCGAGGCCGGGCACGCGCCTACTCCGCCCGGAACCCAGACCGCCCCTTATAGCCAATTGCGGCGACATCGGAAACGCACCCTGACCCCGGGTCCGACCTGGTGCGGGGCTGACTCCGGCTTTCGTTCGTGCAAGCGTGGCGCGATCGAACCGCTCTTCGCCAAGCCAAGGCCGCAAGCACGTATGCCATCCGAGCATCCTACGCCAACAACGCCCGGCGATGGGGTTGCTGCGGTCGGCACCCTTAACCGCATGGCACGCAAGATAAAAACCCCTTGCGGCGATGGCACAATGGTTTGGCGCGTGTGGGGTGACGGGGAACCGCTCTTGCTGTTGCATGGCGGATCGGGCTCGTGGACCCACTGGATCCGCAATATTTCAAGGCTATTGCCGCAGTACGAGTTGTGGGTGCCCGACATCCCGGGCCTCGGCTCGTCGGCGATGCCGCCAAGGCCATGGATACCCGCGAGCATAGCTGAGGCCGTTGCCGCGGGGGTGGATGCGCTTTTCCCGCAAGATGTGCGCCTCAGGCTTGCCGGATTCTCGTTCGGCGGACATATCGCCACATTGCTGGCGGCCAGGCTTCGCGACCGCGTAAGCCATCTCGTCCTGATCGGGGTTGCGGGTCTGGGGCTCAGGGCCGAACCGCGGGAGCCGTTCGCGAAGGAGCGCACCGGGATGAGTGCCGAAGGACGAGCCGAGGTCTATCGCCAGAACCTCGCGGTGCTGATGTTCGCCGATCCGGGCAAGATCGACGCCCTGGCGATCCACCTTCAGGCCGAGAATGTCCGGCGCGCCCGCTTCCGCAGCAGGCCCTTCGCCGCGACCGATCACGTCGCCCGCGCGCTGGCCGACGTCACCGCCCCCCTCAAGACGATTTGGGGCACCCGCGACATCATCGCCCGGCCGTCGATCGAAGCGCGCCTCGCCGTGCTGCGCCGGCACCACCCCGAACTCGAGGTGCGCTTGATCGAGAGCGCCGGCCACTGGGTGATGTACGAGGCGGCCGACCAGTTCAACGACACACTCCTCGACCTGCTGCGCGCACCGGGCTAGTCTTGCGGACTGGGCCAAGATGCGGACATGCGGCCAAAGACACGACGCCGCTGGCAGGTTTTCGGTCTGGAGGCGTCCGCTTCCGCCGAGTATGATCCGGTCCGGACGGGACCAAACGGTAAGGCACTAAGCGGGTTTGTTCGGGGATGCGTAACACCATAACGGTCATGAACGCCAAAGGCGGCGTGGGCAAATCCACGCTTGTCCTGGCACTTGCAGAAACACTCTCGGCCTTCCACAGCAAGAGAGTGCTCGTGGTCGACTCCGATGCGCAAGCGAGCATCAGCCACATGCTGATGCCGCAACAGCAGCTGACGGCGCTGCAGGACGAGGGTCAAACGATCGTCGACTACATGATCGGCGCGGTCCTGAAGCAATCGGCCCAGAACTGGCGCCAGTTCGTCATCGGCGGCGTTTCAGACGTTGACGATGCCCGCTCGATCGACTTGCTGCCCAGCGACACCAACCTCACCCTATTCGAGCGGGAGGTCTCCAAGGGCGAGCATGAGGCGAACCTTCGCCGGACCATCGGCACCTGCCTCAACGAGGCCGCCCAGGTCTATGACATCGTGCTCATCGACAGCGCGCCGGGGCTCTCGGTCGTTACCGAATGCTGGCTGCGCGAGGCGAATTTCTACGTATCGCCGACGCGGCCCGACTATATCTCGACGCGGGGGCTGGCCTTCCTGAAGAAGTTCCGCCAGCGCAACCCGGAGATGGGCTTTGCCGAGCTGCTCGGCGTCATCGTCAATATGAAGGACCCGCAGTCATCCGATGACGAGCAGTATGACCGCTGGCTCAGGCAGAACGGCGAGAACCGCTGTTTCAAGCAGTCTGTCCTGCGGGTGACGCCCCTTCAGTCGGCCGCCTACTTTTCGCCCAGCGCCCGCTCCTACTGGGCCAAGTATCCCGGCCAGACCGGCGACCAGCTGCGCCAGTTGACGGACGAGCTGCTGAAGCGCGTGGCGGATGGCCAGGGGCGGTAGGGTGCTGTGGCCCCGCCGTAGCGGGGCTTGAGGTGGTTCGGCTCCCGGCCAAACCAGCTGCCGCGTGACCGACGCTCCAATGCGGCGGTCCCATTGGTGGTGCATGAAACCGCCCTCCGGACCCGCGAGCAGCCAATGACCAGCCGCGACGATCCCGCGACAGAAGACAGCGGGCCGCCCTTCTGCCACCATTGACGCTGCCGCTGTCGGGCTGAAGGGGATGCATGGTGAAGCGCTGTTCGCCTTGGTTGGTCCTGGGATTTCTCCTAGGCCAACCTCTCGACGCCGACGCTCAACCGGTGAAGCTTCGGGCCACCTTGCAGGTGGCGGCTTCGGAACCGTACCTCGGCGTCCCGCTCGTGCACTTCAGGGACGAGGTGGAGAAACGGTCCAACAAGGCGATCTCCATCGAAATCTTCGACAAGGGCAAGCTCTATATCGACACCCAGGTCGTCGAGGCCGTCGCGTCCGGCGCCATCGAGATGGGCGTCGCGGGAACATATCAGTTCGCAAAAAAGATCCCTGAGATAACCATTGTGGAGCAGCCGTTCCTGTTCAATTTCGAGGCACTGCTCCGCGCGGCCACGAGCCCCGACAGCGAGATAAGGAAGCTGATCGACAAGACCGTGCTGGAGACCGCGGGGGTGCGGGTTCTCTGGTGGCAGCCGGTCGGCGGCAGTGTTTTCTTCTCCAAAGGCAAGGACGTAACCGAGCCTCATGTGATTAGGAAGCAGCGGGTACGCGTGTTCAGTCAGATAACTGCACAGCTCACTACGCACTGTGGCGGGAAGCCGACGATAATTTCCACATCGAAGATGCACGACGCCATCGGGAACGGAGCCGTCGATCTGGCGATGGGCTCCATCACCAGCGTCGAGCCCCGCGAGCTCTGGAAGGTGGCGGACACGGTCACGCAGACCGATCATGTACCAATCGAGTTCCTGCTGCTCGTCAACGAGCGGGTCTGGCAGTCCCTCTCTCCCAGCCACCGAGAAATCATTGCCGAAGCGGCAAGGGACGTGGAGCGCCTGGCCCGTGACCGGTTCTCGAAGAACGAGGCAGGGGCCTACGCTTTTGCCCGCGAGAAAGGCATGCAGATCCGCGCGTTGACCCCCGACCAGGTGGCCGAGTGGCGCGCGTGCAGCGCCGGCGTGCTTGACGACTACATGGGTCTGAGCGGAGATCTCGCGCGGCTGCTCCTATCGGCCTACGGCAGGCTTCGGACCGATCCGTGCTGCACGTCCGGACCGAGCTCGGCCCCATTCAACCGGCACTGAGGGCTGCGCAAGGGGGGTGTCGGCCGCGGGCCGCCTGCTCGTCGAGCTTGAAGCGGTGGGCGATCGCTACTCTGCCGCCTGCCGGTACTTGCGGGCGAACTTCGACAAAGCGTCGTCCTCGCACGCCTCGATCGGCGTGAAGTCGCGATGGGCGATGAACTCCGGCCGGTTGAACTTGGTGATGTGGTTGGAGACGGCGCACAACGTGAGATACACGATCTTGCGTGGGTAGGGCGTGATGTTGGGCGGCGAGGCGTGCGCCAGGTTGCCGTGGAACATCAGAACCGTGCCGGGCTTGCCGGTCGGCGCGACGATGCCGCCCTCCTCCACCAGCTTGGTCACGGTGGTCTTGTCGAGCGTCCACAGCGGATAGCTGGTGGTGGCCTTGTCGTGTCCGGCCTCCAACGTGCCGCGCTTGTGGCTCTTGGGAATGAACATCAGCGGGCCGTTCACCGACATCACCTCGTCGAGGAACACCGAGATGTTCATGGCGCGCGCCTGCGGCATGCCGTCGTCGCGCTTCCAGGTGCCGTAGTCCTGGTGCCACTGCCACACCTCGCCGTCGAAAGCGGCCTTGGCGTTGATCTTGAACTGGTGCATGTAGACCGGCTCGCCGAAGAACTGCTCGAGCGGCTTGATGAGACGCGGGTGGCAGCCCAGGATACCGAAGGCCTTGTTGTAGGTGTGGGCCGCGAACGCGGTGCGGGGCGCGCCGGACTTCTCGCGCCAGACCTCCTCGCGCTCGGTGTCGAAGATGCCCTCGGCTTCGCTGCGCAGGACGGCGATCTCCTCCTCGGAGAAGCAGTTCGGCATGACGAGATAGCCGAGCTCGTCGAACTCCTTGAGATGCTTGGCCGTGAGCGTCATCTTACCCTCCAGCATTCTTGGCCTTGCCGGACTCTAGGTCATGCCACGAGCGCAGACTACGGAATTAGGTGAGGCCCGGCAAGCACCGCTCGGTTGGAGCAATTCCAATTTCAGTGGGCTGGCACGAGTGTACGGAGTGAGAGCATGCCCAGTCGCCGCCGCCTCTTGCAAATGATGGCTGCCGCGGGCGCGCTGGGGGCCGGCGGATGGGCCCTGCTGACGGCCGCCCGCGGCAATGCCTACTATCGGGGGCCCGTCTCCGACCATTTCGACGGCACGCGCTTCTTCAATCCCGGCGGTATCGCGCCGAGGGGGCGGCTCGATTTCTTCCGCTGGCAGCTCTCCGAGCGCGGCGCCGCCTGGCCGTCGAGCTTCCCGAGCCCGTTTCCGCCCGACCGACCGCCCGCGAGGGTGGAAGGCGACGCGGTGCGCGTTGCCTACGTCGGCCATGCCAGTTTTCTGGTGCAGACTCGCGGCAAGAGCATCCTCATCGACCCGGTCTGGAGCGAGCGCACAAGCCCGATCTCCTTTCTCGGTCCCAGACGCGTCAACCCGCCGGGCATCGCCTTCGACGCGCTGCCGAGGATCGATTGCATCCTCGTCACGCACAACCACTACGACCACATGGACGTGGCCACCATCGGCCGGTTGTGGCAGCGCTATGCTCCGCTGATCGTCACGCCGCTTGGCAACGACGCAATCCTCGAGGCCGTGCCGGGACTGGAGGCACGGGCCGTGGACTGGGGCTCCACGGTCGATCTCGGCGGCGGTATGGCCGTGCATGCGGAGCCCAGCCAGCACTGGTCGGCACGCGGCGCCACGGACCGCAGCCACGCGCTGTGGGCGAGCTTCGTTCTAGAGGCCGGCGCAAGGAAGCTCTACTGCGTCGGCGACAGCGGCTTCGGCGACGGCGCGACCTTCGTGCGCGTGCGGCAGCGGCATCCGGGCCTGGCGCTGGCGCTGCTGCCGATCGGCGCCTACGAGCCGCGCTGGTTCATGCGCAACAGCCACATGAACCCTGACGAGGCGGTGCAGGCGCTGGAGCTGAGCGGCGCGCGCCAAGCGTTCGGCCACCACTGGGGCACATTTCGCCTCACCAATGAGGCGGTCGAGCAGCCGGCCACCGATCTAGCCGCCGCCCTCGCCAGCTACGGCATCGCGCCCGAGCGCTTCCCGGCGCTGCGCCCCGGCGAGGTGCGCACGCTGTAGGTTGGGTCAAGCGAAGCGCAGACCCAACACGACCTGGCAGATACCTATGATGTGTTGGGTCATCGCTGACGCTCGACCCAACCTACGCCTCACGCATCGCATGGAAACGCGCCGCGATTTGCGCCTCGATCGCCGCCAGCTCCGGCGTCCAGGGCGCGGCCTTGGACGCAACCAGGTTGGCCTGCGACTCGAGGATCACCCCGTCGTCCAACACCTTGAGGCCGTTGGCCCCAAGCGTCGCCCCCGTGGTCGTGATGTCGACGATCAGCTCGGCTAGCCCAGCGGCCGGCGTCCCCTCGGTGGCGCCGAGGCTCTCGGCGATGCGGTAGCCGGTGACGCCCGTCTGGGCGAAGAAGCGGCGCGTCAGGTTCACGTACTTGGTGGCGACCCGCACCCGCCGGCCGTGCAGCCTGCGGAACAGGACCGACATCTGCTCCAGGTCCGCCATGCGCCGCACGTCGAGCCAGCACGCGGGCACGGCCACCACCACATCGGCGCGGCCGAAGCCGAGCCCCTTGAGGAAGCGCACCCGCTCGTCGGCGTCGGCCATGGTCTCCCGGATCAGGTCCTCGCCGGTCACGCCGATGTGCGCCGCGCCGGTCCTCAGCAACTGGGCGATCTCGGAGGAGGATACGAAGTTGACCTCGACGCCGGGCAGGCCATCGATCTCGCCCTTGTAGCCGCGCGCGGGGCCCGAGCGGGTGATGGTGAGTCCGGCCTTGGCCAGGGCAGTATTGCACTGCTCCATCAGCCGGCCCTTGGAGGGCAGCGCCAGGATCAGCTTGCCGTTCACGGGGCCGCCTCCGGTAGGGCGGCGAGCAGCCGCTCGGTGTGGATGCAGGCACCAACCGCCGGCACCTGGCCCCTGGCCCCGACCTCCGCAAGCAGGCTGTCGTAACGACCGCCGCCGGCGACGGGGCTCTTGTGGCCGAGCGCGGGGGCCATGACCTCGAACACGAAGCCGGTGTAGTACTCGAGGTTGCGGCCGAACTCGGCGGAGAACTCGGCACCGCTGAGGCTCACGCCGGCCTTGCCGATGAGATCGAGGCGCCGCTGGTAGGCGTCGAGCCCGGCCGAGAGATCGACGCCGTGGCCGCGCGTGAGCCGGGCAAGCCCGTCCACGGTTTCGCGCGCCGGCGCCTTGACCCCCACGTAGCCTTCGATCAACGCCGCCGTCTCCGCCGGCAGGGGCGTCTCGCGCATGTCGGCCGCCTCGGCCAGCAAGCGCTGGGCGATCTCGCTCGCCGTACGCGCACCGATCAGCTCGTGGCCCGATTTGTCGAGGTACTCGATGACCAACGCCTCGGCGCCGCCGGGATCGGCCGGATCGAGCCGGTCGAGCAGCTCGCGAGGCAGGCCCATCGTCTGGCCGGCGCCGGAGGTGAGGCGCGCCAGCTCGCTGCGGAACGCCTCCGGGCGCCAGAACTGGTGCTTGAGCCGCCAGCGCCAGCGCTCGGGCATGGGCAGCGCATTGACGAGGGCGGTGAAGAGGCCGAGATCGCCAATCCTGAACTCGAGGCCGTCGAGGCCGGCATCGCGCAGCGCCTCGACAATGAGGGCGAGGACGGCGGCGTCGTCCCGCTCGCGGTCGGGCGCACCGAACGATTCGATGCCGGCCTGGCGGAACTCGCGCGGGTGGGCGCGGTCGGCGCCGGCGGGCTGATAGCGGAAGGCCGAGCCGCTGTAGCAGTAGCGCGCGGGAGTATTGCCGCCGGCGTGGCGTTCCAGGTGCAGGCGGCAGGTCGGCACGGTGAGGTCGGGCCGCAGGCACAGCTCCGCGCCGTCGGGATCGGTGAAGACGTAGGTGCGGGCGCGCAATTCCTCGCCGACCACGTCGAGGAACAGCCCGGCCGGCTGGATCACGGCCGGCGCGATACGCTCGTAGCCCGCGCGCGTGAAGATGCCCATCAGGCGCTGCGCCAGCGCGTCGAGCGCCTCGATGTCGGCCGGGGTGGTAGCGAGCGGCATCGCGCTTCACCTCGCCGCGCACATGCTGCGATGCAACGGGCTCCGCAGCGGGCCCCGAGCATGTGGCGAGGTGGACTGGGTTCCCGCCTCCGCGGGAATGACGCCAGTTAGCAACCCACCCCTCCCCGCGAACGTCATCCCCGCGAAGGCGGGGATCCACGGCACCGTGTCGCAAGGGCGCGGCCCGAAAGGAGGTTGCTCGCCTTGCCCACTCGCGACCAGAGAATCCGGATAGCGGCGGGAGCACCCCGTCGTCGCATCGTACGGCGCCATCGATGTAGGGTTACGCGCTGCGGCCGACATGGCTCAGCCTCTGTGTCGCGCCAAGACTTCGCGCACCCTCGCGACGAGCTCGTCCTCCTTGACCGAGACCTGCGCCGGGCGGCCTTCGCGCCATTCCTTGGAGTCCTTGATGGTGGCCGCCGCCTTGGCGCCCTCGATCAGGTCCTTGATCTGCACCTCGCCCTTGGCGCGCTCGTCGCCGCCCTGGATGACGACGCAGGGGGCGCCGCGCCTGTCGGCGTACTTCATCTGCGCCTTCATGCCGGCGGTTCCGAGGTACATCTCGGCGCGGATGCCGGCGGCGCGCAGGGATTGCGCCATCTTCTGGTAGTCCGCGAGGCGGTCCTTCTCCATGACCAGCACGACCACGGGGCCGTCGGAGGCGGCCGGCTTGTCCTTGTTGATGGCGGCCAGCGCCGCCTGCAGGCGCGAGACGCCGATGGAGAAGCCGGTGGCCGGCACCTTGGTGCCGAGGAAGCGCTCGACCAGCCCATCGTACCGCCCGCCGCCGCCGACCGAGCCGAAGCGCACGGTCTGGCCGTCCTCGTTGACGACGGGGACGGTGATCTCGGCTTCGAACACGGGGCCGGTGTAGTATTCGAGGCCGCGGACGACGGTGGCGTCGATCTTAATACGTTCTTCGTCGTATCCGCACGACGCTGCGATCCTAGCTACCTCGCGAAGTTCACTCACGCCTTCCTGCCCACTGGGTCCCAATTTGGCGTGCTGCGAAAGCCACGTCAGCCATGTTTCGTTCGCGCGGTATTCGTGTGGCAGGTCGATTTTTCGGTAACCACTGGACTCCGGATTAGTCGATACGACGTTCTCGTATCCCAGGAACCGCATAACGAGCGTTGCGTCAGGATCCTTCAGTCCTGCGCCGGGCATTACATCGCCAGATTCGTCCCTGCGTCCTCTAGTCAACAGAGACGAGACCGCGTTTGGACCGAGACGATCAAGCTTGTCAATCGCGCGCAAGACCCCCAAGCGCTTCTTGGAGTTTTGTTCGCCAATTAGGCCGATAGCTTCCAAAAATCCGTCCAGAACCTTGCGGCTGTTGACCTTGATCACATAGTCGCCGCGCTTGATGCCGAGCGCCTCCATCGCATCTGCCGCGAGCATGCAGATCTCGGCGTCGGCGGCGATGTTGTCGGTGCCCACCGTGTCCGCATCGAACTGCATGAACTGGCGGAAGCGGCCCGGCCCCGGCTTCTCGTTGCGCCACACGGGGCCCACGGCATAGCGCCGGAACGGCTTGGGCAGGCGGTCGAAGTTCTCCGCCACGTAGCGCGCCAAAGGGGCGGTCAAGTCGTAGCGCAGGGAGAGCCACTGCTGGTCCTCGTCCTGGAACGAGAACACGCCCTCGTTGGGCCGGTCCTGGTCAGGCAGGAACTTGCCCAGCGCATCGGTGTACTCGATGGCCGGCGTCTCCAGCGGCTCGAAGCCGTAGCACTCGTAGACTTCGCGAATCTTGGCCAGCATGCGGCTGACGCCGCGGATGTCCTCCGGCGGCGTGTCGAGAAAGCCCTTGGGCAGCCGGGCCCCAGGTCTGGAATCCGGCCCGGTGTTCCTGTTCGACTTGGCCATGGAAAACGGGGTCAGACCCCTCGCCTCCAACGTTGATGAAAAGAACGAACGGTCGGTGCGAGGGGTCTGACCCCGTCACCTTGCGAATTTCGGGCGCTTATAGCCGAACAAGCTCGTTGCGGCAAAGCGGGTCCAGAGGTTGTCATGCCGGGCGAGGGCGCCAGCCCGAGACCCGGTACCCAGGGCCACACGTGGCGCGTTCGGGACGCGCGGCTCTGGGTCCCGGATATTGCGCTGACGCGCAATTCCGGGATGACACCGCCGCCGTTGCAAATCGGCCAGCCGCGACCGAAAGTGCGGACCGACATGCCACTGTCATCTTGAACGGAAGGGCCTCACCCCCTAGCTTCGTTGCCGCCGAGCGCACTCGCCGCGCGGTCCTCGAGTGCAGGGGCGTCCTCTGGGGGGCTTTGGTCGTATCAGGGGGTGCCGCGATGGAGGCGTTCGACGCGCTTCTCGAGCCTGTGACGCGCGTTCTGGTTGCCGGGTTTAGCTCCGCCCCGGTGGCCTGGGCCGTTGCCGCCGTCATCCTGCTGCTGGCTCTGGCCATCGTCGCGCTGCGCCGCCGGCCGGCAGTCCGCGGCGAGGTCGACAGCCTGTTTCTGGTCTCGGCTGCCGCCACCCGCAAGGCGCGCGAGATCAGCGAGATCGATGCGTTCGCACGGCGGGTGGGCGCGGCCTCGGAAGAGTTGCGCCAGCAGCTGCGGCGCCTGCGGGCCGGGCACCACACGCAGGTCAAGATCTACATCGACCACTCCAACTTCATCACCACCTGGAACGATACCCTGCATCGCGGCGAGCGGCCGCTCGCGCACGACGTGGACTGGAACGTGCTGCCCTCGGTGCTGCTGGAGGAGACCGGCGACTGGCTCACCAGGGCGCGCAAGGCGCCGCAGGCGCTGCTCTACCGCGGCATGCACGTGTACGGCACGCTGTTCGAGGACGAGTATTTCCGCCTGCTCGAGACCATACTGCGGCACGAGCAGACCGCGCCTGCGAAGCTCTCCCTGCCGATCCGGCTGCGCAAGGAGACGGTCGACCGATGGCGCGAGGAGAACGAGGCCCACAAGGTCGAGCTGACGCGCGAGATCCGCAACGTGACGGGGTGCACGATGGTGCCGATCTACCGGCGCACGCCGCGGGAGGACCAGCTCTCGAGCGCGCAGTATACCTCGGGCGGCATCCCGATCGCGCCGGAGAAGATGCTCGACACCCGCATCGCCACCGATCTGATCGGCGATGCCACCTTCGATGCCTACGACATCGCGCTCTTGGTGACGGAGGACAGCGATTTCATCCCGGCGGTGGAATTCGTGCAGGACGCGCGCGGCAAGCAGGTGATCCACGTCGGCTTCGGCGGCTACAGCAACGATCTGCGCTCGGCCTGCCGGCACCGCATCGACCTCGGCAAGGGCAACCTCGCCCGGCGCTTGCAGCGGGGGCGGGCGGCGGATGCGGCGAAAGCCAAAGCCTGACCGTCGATTGCAGGGAGGCCCTGAGCGCCAGCCAAGGAGGACGACATGCAGCAAGCAGCCTCGGCCGGTCCGGTCGAGCCGGCGCTGATCGAGGACCTGGTGGCGGCGAGCCGCATCCTGGCCGATCAGGGCGTGCTCGACGCCTTCGGCCATGTCAGCCTGCGCCATCCGGGCGAACCGGGGCGCTTTTTGATGTCGCGCTCGCTGGCGCCGGCGCTGGTGACCGCGGCCGACCTCGTCGAGCACGACCTCGACGGCAACGGCATCGATGCCGACGGCCGCGGCCTGTTCCTGGAGCGCTTCATCCACGGCGAGGTCTACCGGGCGCGGCCCGACGTCAACGCGGTGGTGCACAGCCACTCGCCGGCGGTGATCCCGTTCGGCGTCGTTGCGGTGCCGATGCGGGCGCTGTTCCACAGCGCGGGCTTTCTCGCCCAGGGCGTGCCGGTGTTCGACATCCGCAAGGGCTTCGGCATCACCGACATGCTGGTGCGCAACGGCGCCATGGGCAGGGCGCTGGCCGCCGATCTCGGCGACAAACCGGTCGTGCTGATGCGCGGGCACGGCAACGTCGTGGTGGGCCCATCGGTGCCGGTGGCGGTGTTCCGCGCCGTCTATACCGAGGTCAACGCGCGGCTGCAGATCCAGGCCGCGATGCTCGGCGGGCCGATCGCCTTCCTCGATCCCGAGGAAGGGGCGAAGACGGACAAGGTCCACCAGCAGGTGGTCGGTCGCCCGTGGGAGCTGTGGAAGCGCAAGGCGCTGGGGAGGTAGCGAGGTAGGTGTCGCCGTAATCCCCTGAGTTGCGCCTGCAGCCGCCCGCGGCCTCGATCCGGCGATATTGTTCGATATCAGATATCTTTTGCCGTATGCCATCAATCTTACAACGCATTGTGCACATTGGCGCCTTCCTCAGACGCAGGAGGCGCAACCATGTACCCGTCAATCGACTCCACGATCTTCGCGAACATCTCCATCGACAATGGGCCTCCCGGCTTGCTGGGCCGGGCCCTGTTGAAGGCCGAGGCCGCGGCACGCGCACGCGGCGTGGCGCTTGCGTTCGGCTCGATGCAGGACCTGATGCTCGTCAACGCGGTCAATTTTGACACGTGGGGTCCCGTGTTTCCGGGATTCGATCCCGCATACAACGACCTCACGCCGGAGAATTCATTCTGTTTCCTCGGGCGCAACGCCCGCGGAGAGGTGGTGGCAACGCAGGCCGGGCGGTTCTACGACTGGACGAGCACGAACTACGCTGAGCAGGCGCGCAGCTTCGGGCTCATCTACCGCGATCCCGTCTCGCAGAGGCTGCCCGATGAGCGCTGCGAGGTGACGGCCCTGGCCGCCAAGGGCATCGACGGCCTCGTCTTCTACTCCGGCGGCGCCTGGTATCGCCCGGACTTTCGGGGCGTCGGCTTGGTGGAGATCCTTCCCCGCATGGCGCGGGCGCTCGCCTACGCGCGCTGGAATGCCCGTTGCACGATCACCATGATGGCGGAGCACAACGTCAAGAAGGGCGTATTCCCGAGGAACGGATACCACAACCTCGAATGGGAGGTGCGATTCATTGGCACTCGGAGCGGAACCATGCGGTTTGCGCTGCTTTGGACCAAGAGTAACGAGATGCTGGAGGACCTCGAAGGGTTCCTAAGCGACTTCGACGTGGAGATCGGACGCGGCAAGCGTGCTGCTAACGCCTAGGAGCACCGACCGGCCGTGCCGCGTGCGGCAGGGCAGAATAAGGCGCGAATATCGGCGCTCGACCCTGCCGGCGCGCGGCCAGCAGATCAAGGCGCGGATGTGATCCAACCGCGGTTGCCCGCTGTCGAGCGCGGCGCGATAGAACCGCGCCGTCCATTGGGCGTAGGCACGGTCGGCGACTTGGTCGAGCCGACACCCGGTCAGCGCCCGGTGAGAGGACTGGTCTGGAATCTGCAGACCCTCGCCGGCACGCGCGATATTGAAGCCGAGCCCGCCCTGGCAAGCCTCGAACAGCACGTAGCGTTCGCCGGCGAAACGGGCGAGGAGCGGGCGGTAGGTCTCGTCATCGAAAATGCCGCCGGCCGTCCGCCAATGCTCGAGCAGTTTCCCAAAGGAAGGAGCGTGGCAGTCGATCTCGCTCAGCGCCCCCGCGCGGGCAGCGAAGCACGGCATTGCGCTGCTCCCCAGCTCCAGCTCTATCAGGGCCTCCATGCGCGCAACCACGGCGCGCGTTGAGGCAAGAATTTCGTGCTGTTGGCGCCCGTCCAGGAGGAAGGATAGGCAGACCCGCTCGCGGCCACGGCGCAGCAACCAGTAGAGGAGAGTGCCGAGCGCGGCTTTCGACACAGTTCTCGGGCGGAAGCGAACGATGACACCGGGGCGCCGCAAGGAAACGCCGATGAACCCCAAGTTGTCGATGAGTATGTTGCGGATATCGCCTTGCACGTCGTCGAGGTGAAGAGCACTGCGCAGCGCCCGAGCGCGGGCGTCCCACCAGGCCCCTCGATCGTCGATGATCTTCGACCACACGCTCTACATCCTCGCCACTCACACCAGGCCCGGCATGCTCACGATCGCCCGACGCGCTCCGCCGGCTGGCGACGCCTCGACACTATCCATCTCCCGCATCCGCAACGAGCGCACGCGCCAGCAGCAGCAGATACTGCTGCTTGTCGCGGTCCAGGCTGCGGAAATCGCGCACCAGGGCGGCCACACGATCCGCGTCGGTGGAAACCGTGAAGACGCGGGGCGGTTCGGGCGAGGACGGCGCCTCGGGCTCAATCTCCCCGAACGGTCCATCCTGGAAGAAGTAGAACATCGAAACCTTGAAGAGCTCGGCGACCTGAGCCAGTTGCGCGGCCGGCATCGCTGCTCGCCCGGCCTCGAAGGCCTGGTAGGCTGCGAGCGGAATCCCGAGATCGGCCGCGATCGAAGCTTCGGTGAAGCCCATCTGCACACGCCGGCTCCGCAGGCGAAGTCCAATGTGGACCCAGAGTCTTTGGGTAGAGACGCTGCGCTCTCCCGGTTGCGACTTGTCGACCATGTCGAGCACACCCTCCTGCAACGCACGCTACATGTGCGCCAAATGCGACTGGGTCTCGTGCGACGGGGCCGATCCCCAACCTTCATCTCGCCCTGGTCGCGGACGCCGAGTGCCGTGTCTGCCGTTTAGCACACTGCCTGCACACAAGTCCTGCCCAAATCGGCATGACGAAGCTCCCAACGAGCGCATGGACGAGCCCGACTACGAGAAAGGGGGGGCACGGTAATGGGTCGCCTTGCGCGCTCGGGCCGCCAATATTCTGCCGCGCCGTCGTGATGGGCTTGCGGGCATTGAACCCGGGGCCGATACGATGCCGCGTAATTCTATTGCCGAGTACGACGCTTTCATCAGCTACAAGCGGGAGGACGAGGCGCACGCCATCGCGCTGCAAAAGCGGCTGGAGGCGGAACGCCTTGTGGTGTTCCGCGACGCGGACGGGCTGACGCTGGCCCGCAACGTCAAGGACGAGGTGCCGGAGGCCCTGCAGGGCTCCGCGGCGGTGGTCGTGCTTTGGTCGGCCCTCACCGCTGCATCGCAATGGGTGGTGGACGAAGCGACCTATGCCTGGGGTGCGGGCAAGTACCTCCCGCTGCTGGTCCCCGGCGCAAAGGCGAGCGTCATCCCCGCGAAGTTCAGGGACTACACGGCAAAGCGGCTGGAAGACATCCTCGCCGATCCCACCCGGCTGATCGAGGAGATCGAGCGGCTCAAGGACCGCGGCGCCCCCGGCGTCCGCATCCACAACAAGATGCCGGCCTCGGGCGAGCACCTGATCGGGCGCGAGGGGGAACTCAGGCTGCTGGACGCAGCCTGGGCCTCCGGCGAAACGAGGGTGGTCGTGCTCGACGCCATGGGCGGCACCGGCAAGACCGCGCTCATCAACCGCTTCCTGGAGAACATGGCCAAGGACGCCTGGCGGGGCGCAGAGCGCGTCTACTGCTGGTCGTTCTACAGCCAGGGCACCGACGAGAAGCGCCAGGGCGACGCCGACGGCTTCTTCGCCGAGGCGCTCGAATGGTTCGGCTACCGGGGCGAGCCGATCACCAGCGCCACCAAGCGCGGCGACACGCTGGCCGAGCTGATCAACCGGCGCCGCACGCTGCTCGTGCTCGACGGGCTGGAGCCGCTGCAGTTCCCGGCGCACAGCCCTGGGCTCGAGGGCGCGCTGAAAGACGACGGCCTGCGCACCATGCTGCGCAAGCTGGCGCTGCAGATGAACGGGTTGCTGATCGTGACCACGCGCATTCCGATCCCCGAGCTGAAGGACAAGCAGCCGCCGGCGGTGGAGAGGCGGGGGCTCAACCAGCTCGAGACAAGACATGGCGTGACCTTGCTTAGGATGCTTGGCGTCAAGGCGGCCGAGAAGGAGATCGTCGAGGCGGTCGAGCTGCTGAAAGGCCACGCGCTGTCCCTGAACCTGCTCGGCACGTATTCAAAGGAGATCCTGGGGGGCCACCTGCCGGTCAGGGCGGAGATCGAGCGGCTGCTGGCCTCGCCGGAGGTGTCGCAGGACGCCTACGTGATGATGCGGCGCTACGAGATCCTGCTGGAGGAGCGCGCCAAGGAGACGGCGCGGGGGCCGGAGGCGAGCGCCGCGGGCCGCCAGCTGGCGCTGCTCTATCTCATCGGACTGTTCGACCGGCCTGCGGAGCGGGAGGCGCTCGACGCGCTGTTCGCCGAGCCGATCGAAGGGCTCACCGATACGCTCGCCGACCTCTCGCCCGAGCAATGGAAGTTCGCGGTCGCGGCGCTACGCAAGCTGAAACTGATCCTGCCGGAGGGCCAGCCGGGCGAGATCGACGCCCATCCGCTGGTCCGCGAATATTTCGGGGCGCGGCTCAAGGCAACGCGGCCGGAGGCGTTCAAGGCGGCGAACCTGCGGCTCTACGAGCACTACAAGCTGAAGGACATCCCGCCAGCATTTCACGAGCCGGTAAGATATGGGATCCTGGCGCTGGCGGGGGCACATGAGGCGGAGACGTTTAGCCGGGTGATCGATACACTCATTGTCGGACAGTTCCCGGCGGGGATGGAGTACCTGCTCCCACCAGCACTACGCGGTATAGCGCCTGGGGGGCTGCGCGTGGCGCTCGATTCGCTCGACAATCACGAATTGAACGCGGCGCTCGCCAGAGCACAACCGGGCGCGGTCAAGGCCATGGAGCCGTTGTTCGCGGCTGTCGCCCACGGATCTGCGGCAGGGGCGTGGGACGCGGCGTTCCGTGAGGTCTATTGGCCGCGCGTGAATAGGGGAAACAAGGCGTTCCTGACAAACATGCTCGGCGCCTACGGCGCCGACCTCTCGGCGCTGGCTCAGTTCTTCGAAGTACCGTTCGCTTTGCCGTCGCGGAGCCTCGCACCGTTCACTCAGGCGCTGGTGCTTGGCAATGTCGCGTATGCCCTGCGCGCGCTCGGCCGGCTGACCGAGGCCGTGCCGCCGCTCGAAGAAGCGCTGCGGCGCGCGGTCGCCAACGAGGACTGGAGGAATGCAGACACCGCGGCCGGCAACTTGTCGGAGGTGCGGCTCACGCTCGGTTCGGTGTCCGACGCAGTTGCCGCGGCTCGCGAGGCCGTGACCTACGCGGACAGCAGCGCGCTCGTATTTGAGCGCCTCACCATGCGCACAGCGCTAGCCGACGCACTGCACCAAGCCGGAATGCTCGCCGAGGCTCAGCGGCTGTTCGGAGAGGCCGAGATGATGCAGGCGCAGGATGATATGGTGCATCCGATGCTCTATTCACTCCGGGGATACCTATACTGTGACCTGCTCCTCTCGAAGGGTGGCGGTGCTGACGTGCGCGGCCGCGCCAATCAGATGTTCGAGTGGTCCAAGCCAACGAGGATTCTCCTCGATGTAGCCCTCGCCACCCTCGCACTTGGCCGCGCGGTCCTTGCGTTAGGGCAGGCCGACGAAGCAAGGGCGAAGCTTGAGGCTGCCGTCGACTCCCTTCGCGAAGCCGGCTCTGTCGATGAATTTCCTCGGGGCCTGCTAGCGCGAGCTAAACTGCACCGGGTCACCGGCGCCCTCGATCTCGCCGCGGCCGACCTCAACGAGGTCGACGACATCGCCGCCCGTTCGCGCATGCGCCTGTTCGCGACCGACGCCCTGCTCGAGCGCGCGCGGCTCACGCTCGCCCGCGGCGGGCGCGATGCCCCCGACGCAGCCACCCGCCTCGCGGCGCAGGCCAAGGCCCTCATCGAGGACACCGGCTCCAGGCGGCGCATCCCCGATCTCGCCCTCGTCATGGCCCGCATCGCTGCCGCCAAGGGCGACACCGCAAATGCCCGCACCCACCTCGCCGAGGCGCAGAAATGGATCGACGAGGGCTGGGGCTGCCATGCTGCCGAGCACGCCGAGATCAGTGAGCTGCTCGCGAAACCGGGCTCCGCCGCCAAGAGCCGCCCGGGCTTCTTCTCCCGGCTGTTGGGCAGGTGAAATTGCGGCGCCCGGCTCACCCCTTGAGCAGCCGGTGCGGGTCCCAGTAGGCCTCCCCCAGCGCCGCCGCCACCGCCGGATGGGCGATGCGGCCGCGGTAGACGTTGAGGCCGGCGAGGAGATGCGGGTCGTGCTCCATGGCGCCTTCCGGGCCCCGGCCGGCCAGCGCCAGGATGAAGGGCAGGGTGGCGTTGTTCAGCGCGAACGTGGAGGTGCGTGCCACGGCACCGGGCATGTTGGTTACGCAGTAGTGCACGACCCCGTCGACGATGTAGGTCGGGTTGGCGTGCGTGGTGGGCCGCGAGGTCTCGGCACAGCCGCCCTGGTCGATGGAGATGTCGATAATCACCGAGCCACGCTTCATGGCTTCGACGTGCGCCCTGGTGACCAGCTTGGGCGCCGCCGCACCTGGCACCAGCACCGCGCCGATGACGAGATCGGCATCGAGCACATAGTCCTCCACAGCCTGGCGCGTCGAGAAGATGGTGTTCACGGCGGCGCCGAACTGCTGGTCGATGGTGTAGAGGCGGTCGACGTTGATGTCGATCACGGTGACCATGGCCTCGAGCCCGATGGCCATGCGCGCGGCATTGATGCCGGCCACGCCGCCGCCCAGCACCGTCACCTTGGCGGGCGCCACGCCGGCAACGCCGCCCAGCAGCATGCCGCGCCCGCCCTGCTCCATCTCCAGGCAGTGGGCGCCGGCTTGTATGGCCATGCGGCCCGCCACCTCGCTCATCGGCGCCAGCAGCGGCAGGCCGCCGCGCGGGCCGGTCACCGTCTCGTAGGCGATTGCCGTCACGCCGGATTGCATCAGCGCCTTCGCCTGGTCGGGGTCGGGGGCGAGATGCAGATAGGTGAACAGCGTCTGGCCCTGGCGCAGCAGCCCGAACTCGGAAGGCTGGGGCTCCTTGACCTTGACGATAAGGTCGGCCCCGGCGAATACCTCGGCCGCCGTTGCGACCACCCTGGCGCCGGCGCGGACATAGTCGGCATCGCCGACGCCCTGGCGCGCCGCCGCGTCCCGCTCCACCAGCACCTCGTGCCCGTGCGCCACCGCTTCGCGCACGCTCGCCGGCGTCATGCCGACCCGGTACTCGTGGACCTTGACCTCCCTGGGCACGCCGATCCGCATCGGGCCTCCTCAAGAGCGAGTAGCGAATAGCGAATAGCGAATAGGCAGTAGAGATAGCCGCTGGCGACCTTCTATTCGCTACTCCCTATTCGCTATTCGCTTTCTTCTCACGTCACGGCGAACCGCGGTAGCGCATCCGGGACATCGTGCACATGCCGCGCCAGGGCCTCGAGCCCGCGCGGCACCGGGCCGCCATAGGCCCAATCGAGCAGCTCGACGGTGTGGGCGATGGGGATATCCATGGCGGAGCTGAGCTGCGTGATGCAGCCGATGTTGCCGGTGGCGACCATGTCGGCGCGCACGCTCCTGATGCCGGCGGCCTTGCGCTCGCGCAGCGTCGCGGCGATCTCGGGCTGCAGGATGTTGTAGGTGCCGGCCGAGCCGCAGCACAGGTGCCCCTCCGGCACCTCCACCACGGAGAAGCCGGCGTTGCGCAACAGCCGGCGCGGCTCATCGGTGAGGCGCTGCCCGTGCTGCATGGAGCAGGCCGAGTGGTAGGCCACCCGCAGCGACGACCAGCGCTTCGGCGGGCCCATGTCGTAGGCGGCCAGGAACTCGGCAACGTCGCGGGTCATGCCGGCGATCTTGGCCGCGGCCTCCGCGTACTTGGCATCCCGCTTCAGCATATGGCCGTAGTCTTTCACCGTCGTGCCGCAGCCCGACGCATTGATGACGACGGCATCCACCGGATCGCCCTTGCCCATCACGCGCGACCAGGCCTCGACGTTGCGCCGGGCCATCGCCTGCCCGGCGGCCTCGCGGCCCATGTGATGCACCAGCGCCCCGCAGCAGCCGGCGTTGGGGGCAACCTCGACGTCGACGCCGCGCCGCGCCAGCAGGCGGATGGTGGCGTCGTTGATCTCGGGCCGCAGCACCTGCTGGGCGCAGCCCGCGAGCAGGATTACGCGCTTGCGCCGCTCGGCCTTGGTGGCGGCGGTGCCGGGTCCGGCGAAGGCCGCCCGCGGCGGGAGGCCCGCCGGGGCCAGCTCCAGCATCGCCACCAGCTCCTTCGGCGCCAGGCGCCGCAGCACGCCGAGGAACGGGCGGGCGAAGCGCGCCGCCCCGAGCGCCAGCCGGAAGCGGCGGGGATGGGGCAGGACGGCCGCCAGCAGCCGGCGGATGGCGCGCTCCTTCAGGCTGCGCTGGCCCGTTGCCTCGATGTGGGCCCGCGCGTGATCGACGAGGTGCATGTAGTCGACGCCGCTGGGGCAGGTGGTCATGCACGAGAGGCAGGAGAGGCAGCGGTCGACGTGGCGCTGCACCACCGGGGTGGCGTTGCTCCCCCGCTCGAACATCTCCTTCATCAGATAGATGCGCCCGCGCGGGGAATCGCGCTCGTCGCCGAGCAGGACGTAGGTCGGGCAGGTGGCGATGCAGAACCCACAGTGCACGCACTTCCGCAGCATCCGGTCGACCTCCGCCGTGCGCGGGTCCTCGAGCTGCCGGGCCGTGAAGTTGGTCTGCATGGGCCGCCTTGTAGCGCAATTGGCGCTGGAAGCGTAGGGCGGATTAGTCTTACTGAGTCACAAGGTCGCAAATAATCGGGATGAGAATCAACTAGTTGGTGAGACTCACTTCAGCGCACGGAGAGCTGACATGGGTCGCCACCAAGCTTGCGAGGAGAGT
>Ga0247727_10000809_pt1 | contig 76590 bp, 61 predicted proteins | sample WisWelCaveWW1625_FD_202498 | JGI IMG/M metagenome (GOLD analysis project Ga0247727, IMG submission 202498) | Biofilm microbial communities from Wishing Well Cave, Virginia, United States - WW16-25 | ecosystem: Environmental > Aquatic > Deep subsurface > Groundwater > Cave microbial mat | place...
ATGGAGGATTCAGAGGTGGACGAAGACGCGATGTGGCACTTGAGCAACGTAGCGAGCACCTTGCGCGAGCGCCCCGGCGAACTCGACCGCGTGTTCGCCGACGCTCCCTGGCTGGACGTGCCGCTGCTCGCAGCGCTTGACGAGACGCCCGAGGTGTTTCGCGGCTCGCCGATCCGCGTGGCCGGCTTCTTGAGCCTCGGCGACCACCGGCCCGCCGGCGAGAATCCGCTGCGCGAGAGCGCGTACTCGGAGGCCTGGGTCGCCAACTGGAACTTCGGCGACATCCGCGTGATGCTCCGCACGCCCGGCCGCTACGACTTCACCAAGATGCAAGGCATCTGGGAATTCCGCGGCTGGTTCCAGCAGATGTGGGCCTACGAAGCCGCAACCGGCGTCCGCTTCCGCGTGCCGGTGTTCGTGTTCGCCGATGCTCGACCGGTGGCCGGCAAGGAGCAGCCGATGGTCGGCGCAATGACCTGGATCCTGCTGGTCGTCGCGGGCGCGATGGCGGCGCTGCTTTTCGCGCTGGTGCTGCGGGACCGGGCGCGCAACCGCGGTGCCGAGGAGCGCCTGACCGCGCGACGCCGCCAGCGCCGGCAGGCTGGCTCGTGAGCGCCGGGCTCGCGGCCGCCGTCGCACCGGTCTTCGTGCGCGGCGGCCTGCGGCGCGCGTTGGCGCGGGCGCTGCGGGGGTTGGAGCCGCGGCCGACGCGCGCCTTCGTGGTGCTCGACCCGGCGGCCGAGAGAGTCGCGCGCGCGGCTGTCGCAGGCGCGCTCCGCGACGCGGGCGTCGCGTGCCGGGTGCTGCGCGCGCCGCGCGGCGAGGCGCGCAAGACTCTGGACTCGGCCGGCGATCTGGCGCGGCGCATGATCCGCGGCGGCCTTGACCGCAGCGCGCTGGTGATCGCGGTCGGCGGCGGCGTCACCAGCGACTTGGCCGGCTTCGCCGCGGCGATCGCGATGCGCGGCGTGCGCTGGGGCGTGTGCCCCACCACGCTGCTCGCGATGGCCGACGCCGCGCTCGGCGGCAAGACCGCGGTGAATCTTCCGGAAGGCAAGAATCTGGCCGGCGCCTTCCACTTTCCCTCCTTCGTGATCGCGGACGTCGCGACGCTGCGGACTCTCCCGCGCCGCGAATGGTCGTGCGGCCTCGGCGAAGTCGTGAAAAGCGCGATGCTCGAAGGCGAGGCCGCGCTGGCGCGCCTCGAGCGCGCGCGGCCTGCGGACCTGCGGCGGCCATCGCCGGCGCTGCTCGACGCGGTGCGCGCGGCAGCCGCGCTCAAGTTGCGCGTCGTGCGCGCCGATCCCTTCGAGCGCGGCGAGCGCGCGCTGCTCAACCTCGGCCACACCTTCGGACACGCGCTCGAAACCGCGGCGGGGCCGCGCCGGCTCGCGCACGGCGAAGCGGTCGCGCTCGGGCTCCGGGTTGCGGTCGGGCTCGCGCGGCGCTCCGGCCTTGCGGCGCCGGAATACGCCGCGCGCGTGGCCGCGCTGCTGGAGCGCTGCGGCCTGCCCGCGCGCTATCCGGGCCGGCTGCCCGGCGCAGCGCGGCTCGCGGCGCTGCTCGCGCGCGACAAGAAAGCGCGCGCCGCGCGCTTGGATCTGATCCTGCCCATCGCGCCGGGCCGCAACGTGGTGGTGCGCGGCGCGGCGCCGCGCGAGGCGGCGGCGGCGATCGCGGAATCCTTGGGAGCCCGACCGGCGCGCCGCTAAGATTCTTCGCGCTGGCCGGCCCCCATGCCCCGTAGGGACGACCTCGAATCCATCCTCGTCATCGGCTCCGGCCCCATCGTGATCGGCCAGGCCTGCGAGTTTGACTATTCCGGGACCCAGGCGATCAAGGCGCTGAAAGAAGAGGGCTACCGGATCGTGCTGGTGAACTCCAACCCGGCGACGATCATGACGGATCCGGATCTGGCCGACGCGACTTACATCGAACCGATCACGCCGGACTTCGTCGCGAAGATCATCGAGAAGGAGCGGCCGGACGCGATCCTGCCGACGCTGGGAGGCCAGACCGGCCTCAACACCGCGATGGCGCTGCACGAGCGCGGCGTGCTGAAGGAATTCGGCGTCGAGATGATCGGCGCGCGCTACGAGGTGATCCGCATGGCGGAAGATCGCGACGAATTCCGCAAGGCGATGGAGCGGATCGGGCTGAAGAGCGCCCCGTCGGAGATCGCGCACACGCTGGACGAGGCGCGGGCGGCGGTCGAGATCATCGGGCTGCCGTGCGTGATCCGGCCGGCGTATACGCTCGGCGGCTCGGGAGGCGGCATCGCGTACAACCGCGAGGAGTTCGAGGCCATCGCGCGGGGCGGCCTGCGGCAGTCGCCGATCAGCGAGATCCTGGTCGAGAAAAGCCTGCTGGGCTGGAAGGAGTTCGAGATGGAGGTGATGCGGGACCGCAAGGACAACTGCGTCATCGTGTGCTCGATCGAGAACTTCGACCCGATGGGCGTGCATACCGGCGACTCGATCACGGTGGCGCCGTCGCAGACGCTCAACGACCGCGAATACCAACGCATGCGCGACGCTTCCTTCGCGATCATGCGCGAGATCGGCGTGGAGACCGGCGGCTCGAACGTCCAGTTCGCGGTCAACCCGGCCAACGGCGACCTGGTGGTGATCGAGATGAACCCGCGCGTGTCGCGGTCCTCGGCGCTGGCTTCGAAGGCGACCGGCTTCCCGATCGCCAAGTGCGCGGCAAAACTCGCCGTCGGCTACACGCTCGACGAGATCCGCAACGACATCACCAAGGAAACGCCGGCCTGCTTCGAGCCGTCCATTGACTACGTGGTTGTCAAGATGCCGCGCTTCGCCTTCGAGAAGTTCCAGAAGGCGGACGACACGCTCGGCACGCAGATGAAGAGCGTGGGCGAGACGATGGCGATCGGCCGCACCTTCGAGGAGGCGATGCAGAAGGCGCTGCGCGGGCTCGAGGTCGGCCGCCCGGGATTCATCGCGCACGCGGACCGGCGCGGCGCGGGCGAACTGAAGGCGCTGGTCGCGCGCCCCAACCCGAGCCGCCTGCACGCGATCTACGACGCGCTCTATGGCGGCGTCAGCGTGGACGAGATCGCGCGCCTCTCCGGGGTGGACGCGTGGTTTCTGGAGTTCCTCGCCGGGATCGGCGCGACCGAAGCGGCGCTGCAGGGCCGCAAACTCGAATCCTTCGCCGCTCCGGAACTGCGCGCGCTGAAGGCGCGCGGCTTCTCCGACGCGCAGATCGCGCACGCCTGCGGCGCCAAGGAAGCCGAGGCGCGCGCGCGCCGGCACGCGCTCGGCGTGCGCCCCGGGTACCGGCTGGTGGACACCTGCGCGGCGGAATTCGCGGCGCGCACGCCCTACCTCTACTCCACCTACGACTTCTCCAGCGACGAAGTGCCGCCGACCGGACGGCGCAAGGTGGTGATCCTGGGCGGCGGGCCGAACCGCATCGGCCAGGGGATCGAGTTCGACTACTGCTGCGTACACGCTTCGCTGTCGCTGCGCGAGATGGGCATCGAGGCGATCATGGTCAACTCGAATCCGGAGACCGTCTCGACCGATTTTGACATCAGCGACCGGCTCTACTTCGAGCCGCTGACGCTCGAGGACGTGCTCGAGATCTGCCAGCGCGAAAAGCCCGAGGGCGTGATCGTGCAGTACGGCGGCCAGACGCCGCTGAATCTCGCGGCCGGCTTGCATGCCGCCGGCGTGCCGATCCTCGGCACCAGCGTCGAGGCCATTGACCGCGCCGAGGATCGCGGGCGCTTCGCCGAGATGCTGCGCAAACTGGGCCTGCGCCAGCCGGAAAACGGCATCGCGACCAGCGTCGAGGAGGCGATCGGCCACGCGCGCCGCATCGGCTATCCGGTGCTGGTGCGGCCCTCCTACGTGCTCGGCGGGCGCGCGATGGAGATCGTCTACGAAGAGCGCGATCTCGCGCGCTATCTGGAGGTCGCGGTGACGGCCTCGCCGGAGCGTCCGGTGCTGGTGGACCGGTTCCTCGAGATTGCGATCGAGGTGGACGTGGATTGCGTGTGCGACGGCCGCGAGGTCGTGATTGGCGCGGTGATGGAGCACATCGAGGAGGCGGGCATCCACTCCGGCGACAGCACCTGCGTGATCCCGACCATCACGCTGAAGCCCGAGATCGAGCGCGAGATCCGCACCGCCACCAAAGCGCTGGCCCAGGAACTCGGCGTGGTCGGCCTGATGAACGTGCAGTTCGCGGTGCAGAAGGACCTCGTGTACGTGCTGGAAGTCAACCCGCGTGCCTCGCGCACCGTGCCGTACGTCGCGAAAGCCACCGGCATGCCGTTTGCGCGCATCGCCACGCAGGTCATGGCCGGCAAGACGCTGAAGGAATTGGGCGTCACCGAGCCGAAGCCGCGCGAGCACCTCGCGGTCAAGGCGCCCGCCTTCCCCTTCCAGAAGTTCGCCGGCGCGCGCGCCGACCTCGGCCCGGAGATGCGCTCGACCGGCGAGGTGATGGGCATTGACCGCACCTTCGGAATGGCCTTCGCGAAGGCCAGCGAGGCGGCGGGCCGCAAACTGCCCACCGGCGGCAAGGTCTTCGTGTCGGTCAAGGACGCCGACAAGCCCGGCGCGGTCGCGGTGGCCCGGCACTTGACGGAGATGGGCTTCGACCTGGTCGCGACCGGCGGCACCTACCAGGCGCTGCAGGACGCCGGCGTGGCCTGCACGCGGATCAACAAGGTCCACGAGGGCCGCCCGCACGCGGTGGACCTGATCAAGGATCGTGAGATTGACCTGATCATCAACACGCCGCTCGGCAAGGCGACGCGCGACGACGACGGGATGATCCGCAGCGAGGCGTACCAGGTCGGCATCCCCTGCATCACGACGCTGTCGGCGGCGCAGGCGGCGGTGCAGGGCATTCGCGCACTGCGCGGCGGAAAGTCCGAGGTCAGGAGCCTGCAGGAATTCTTCGCGGCACCGTCCGTCGCGCGCCCGGCCGCCGCCGCGACGCGCAAGGCCTGACCCGACGCGCGGGTCAGCGCGCCGCGCCGCCGCGGCGCAGCGCGAGCGCGAGGTCGCGGAGATCCCCGGGCCGCAGCAGCGCGCCCAGCAGCAGCGCCGCCAGCGCGCCGGCGCCGATCGCGCAGGCGAGGCCGCCGAGCCCGGCACCGTTGCCGCCGAATGGAATCAGCGCGAGCCGGGCCGCGCACCACGCGGCGCAGCCGGGCGCGAGCAGCCGCGGCAGGTCGCGCGCGCGCGCCGGGAGTCCGCGCAGGCCGATCTGTCCGAGGCCTCCGGCCAGCAGCGCGCACTGTGCCGCGAGCGCCGCCGCGGTGGCCCAGCCCGCGCCGGGAACGCCGAAGCGCGGCACGAGGAGCAGCACTCCCGCGAGGTGCAGCGGCAACATCAGCGCCGCCGCGATCACCGGCAGGCGCGTCTGACCGCAGGCGAGGTAAGCGCGCACGAGCAGCGCGGCCAGCGCCGCGGGCGGCAGCGACCAGAGATAGGCGCGCAGGGTGTCCGCGAGCATCTGCGTGTGCTCCGCCGTGAATTGCGCCCGCTCGAAGAGCGCGCGCACGCACGGCTCGGCAACCGCGTGCAACCCGGCGGCGGCGGCGACGATCAGCCACAGCAGGACTTGCGCACCGCGCCGCAGCGCGTCGCCCAGCGTCGTGAGGTCGCGCTCGGCGGCTGCGCGCGCGAGCAGCGGCATGACTCCGGTCGCCGCCGAGAGGCTGACCAGCGCGAGAGGAAGATGCAGCAGGCGATGCGCGTAGTACGCATAGGAGTTCGCGGATCCGTCCACCAGCCAGCGGATCGCGATTTGGTCGGTCACCAAAGTCAATTGGACCGCGCCGAGCCCGAACAGCGCCGGCGCGACGCCGCGCACGGCGCCGCGCAGATCGGGCGACATGGGTCCGCGGCGCGGCCGCGCCGGATAGCCGGCGGCCCGCAAACCGTGTAACTGCACCAGCCATTGGATCACTCCTCCGACGAGGATCGCCGCGATCACGACCCACGCGCGCCGGCCGTCGGCGGCGCCCTCCGGAAGCGGCCACAGCAGCGCGGCGATCCAGAACAGATTCAGCACGACCGGGCCGAGCGCGGGAATGAAGAAGCGTCCGGCAAGGTTTTGCGGCGCCGCGTGCAGCGCGGCCAGCGAGGTCGGCGCCACGAAGGGCAGCAGCGCGAGCGCGAAGAGGAGCGCGCGCCGCGTCTCGCGGTGTCCTTCGTCTGCGGGCAGAGTCACCCAGGCGGCGAACAGCACGGTGCAGCCGGCGCACACGAACAGGGCCAGCGCGCGCAGGACGGATCCGTGCAGCAGCGCGAATCCCTCCCGCGCAGCGGCCGCTCCGGTCGCGTGCTCGCGCCGCGCAAGCACCGGCTGCACCACGGCCGCCGCGGCCCCCTCGCCCAGCACGCGCCGGAACAGGTTCGGCACCATCCAAGCGAGATGCAGCGCGCCGAGCAAGGGGCTCATGCCGAACACCGCCGCCAGCAGCGCGTCGCGCGCGTAGCCGGCGACGCGCGACACCAAGGTCCACGCCGAGGTCACCAGTGCTCCGCGCAAGGCGGTGCGCCCCGCGGCGGATCCTCTCGCGCTCATCGCAGGATCATCGCCGATCGGCTCGACCCGTGCTAACCTGTCGCTCCGGCACGACGTGACCTGCGCCTCCATCATGAAGCAGAATCCGGTGACCGTGCATGCGGCGCAGACGGTCGGCGAGGCGGTCGGGGTGCTCGTGCACCACACGTTCCGCAGCGTGCCGGTGCTCGGGCCCGACGGCACGTTGATCGGGCAGTTCGGAATACACTCGATGTTGCGCATGCTGGTGCCGCGCATCGCGACCGAGCGCAAGGGCTTGCAGCACCTCGATTTCGTGCGCGACGATCTCGAGGACCTGCGCCGCCGCCTGCGCGTCTTCTGGGACCGGCCGGTCGGCGACTACGTCGAGAACGACGGGGACGTCGTGTACCTGGACACGCCGCTGACGAAGACCGTGCTCGCCCTGTACCACACCCACGAGAACCTGCCGGTGGTGGATCGCCAGACTGGAAAACTCCTCGGGATCATTTCCTACTGGGACGTGGTCCGCCGGCTCGTCTCCTGATCGTGCTCGAACTCTCACCGATGTGGATCGCCGGCCTGATTTTCGGGGCCTGCTATCTCGTCGTGATGAGCGAGAAGTTCAACCGCGCGAACGTGGCGCTGCTGGCCGCGGGGTTGATGATCTTCACCGGTGTGATAGACCAGAAGGAAGCGATCGCGGGGATTGACTTCAACACGCTCGGGCTGCTGGTCGGCATGATGCTGATCGTCGCGGTGACGCGCGAGACCGGGATTTTCCAGTTCCTCGCGATCTGGTCGGCCAAGAGGGTCAAAGCCAGCCCCTGGGGCATCCTGCTGATGCTGGGGCTGGTGACCGCGTTCGTCTCGGCGTTCCTGGACAACGTCACGACCGTGCTGCTGATCGTGCCGGTGACGCTGGCGATCACCGAGGAACTGGACGTTCCGGCCTATCCCTTCCTGTTCGCCGAGATCCTGTGCGCCAATATCGGAGGAACCGCGACGATGATCGGCGATCCGCCGAACATTATGCTGGGCTCGCAGGTCGAGCACTTGAGTTTCACGGACTTCCTGGTGCATCTGACGCCTGCCGTGGCATTGGTGCTCGCCGCGACCTTCGTGCCGATCTGGGTGATGTGGGGGCGCAAGATGCGCGCCACGCCCGAGGCCCGGGCGCGCGTGATGGCCTTCGAGGCGCGCTCCGCGATCAAGGACCGCGGCCTGCTCGTCAAATGCATGCTGGTGCTCGGCCTGGTGGTCGCCGGCTTCGTGCTGGGCCACTCGCGCGGGCTGGAGCCCGCCACGGTGGCCATCACCGGCGGCGCCGTGCTGATGCTGCTTTCCAACCTGGGGCGCAAGATTGACGAGAAGAACGAGCGCGTGCACTCCTTCTTCGGGCACGTCGAGTGGACCACCATCTTCTTCTTCGTCGGCCTCTTCGTGGTGGTGGCAGGAGTCGAGGCATCCGGCCTCCTCGAACTGCTCGGCGACCGCATCGTCGAGGGCGCGGGTAGCGACCTGAACCTGATCGCGGTAGCCGTGCTCTGGGTCAGCGCGGTTGCGAGTTCGGTGATCGACAACATCCCTTTCGTCGCGACGATGATTCCGACGCTCAAAGGAGTGGTCGCCGACCTCGGACTGACGGACCAGCAGTCCCTGGGACTCTGGTGGTCGCTGGCGCTCGGCGCATGCCTCGGAGGCAACGGCACGCTGATCGGCGCCAGCGCCAACCTGATCGTGGCGGGCTTCGCCGAGCGCGCCGGGAAACCCATTCGCTTCTTCACATTCTTGAAGCACGCCTTCCCGTTGATGCTGATGAGCATCGCGATCTGCCAGGCCTACATCTGGTTCCGATATCTTCGGTAGTTGCCGGGACCGGGAGCCTTGCTAGTCTGGGGCACCGGGGCCCGCGCCGGCTCGCGATCCCTCCCTGAAGAACACGAGCCCGATGCTGACCGCCATCTTGGGTGCCGCACTTGCCGCGGCGGATACCTCAAGCGGAAGCGTGCTGTTCGGCTGGTCCCCCGCCTGGACCGCCGGCGCGATCTTCGCGCTCTGCTACGCGCTCGTGATGAGCGAACGCTTCAACCGCGCCAACGTGGCGCTGGTGGCCGGCGGAATGATGATCTTTTTAAGGGTGATTGACCAGGAACAGGCGATCGCCGGCATTGATTTCAACACGCTCGGCCTGTTGGTCGGGATGATGCTGATCGTCGCGGTGATGCGCACGACGGGCGTGTTCCAGTATCTGGCGATCTGGTCGGCGAAGAAGGCGAAGGCGCGGCCTTGGGGAATCCTGGTGCTGCTCGGGCTGGTCACGGCGATCGCCTCGGCCTTCCTCGACAACGTCACCACCGTGATGCTGATCGTTCCGGTCACGCTCGTGATCACCGAGGAACTGGAGATTCCGCCCTATCCCTTCCTCTTCGTCGAGATCCTGTTCGCCAACATCGGCGGAACCGCGACGATGATCGGCGACCCGCCGAACATCATGCTCGGCTCGCAGGTCCCGCATCTGTCCTTCCTCGACTTCGTGCTGCATCTGGCGCCCGTGATTGCGATCGTGGCCGCGGCCACCTTCGTGCCGATCTGGCTGCTGTGGGGGCGCAAGATGCGCGCCACGCCCGCGGCGATGGCGCGCGTGATGGAGTTCGACGAAAAATCGGCGATCCTCGACCGCGGCCTGCTCGTCAAGTGCCTCGTCGTCGTCGCCGCAGTGATCGGCGGCTTCATCCTCGGCCACCCGTACGGTCTCGAGCCCGCCAGCATCGCGATGGTCGGCGGCGCCGGCCTGATGCTGCTCTCCAATCTCGGCCGCAAGATCGACGAGAAGAACGAGCGCGTCCACTCCTTCTTCGGTCACGTGGAGTGGACCACGATCTTCTTCTTCGTCGGGCTGTTCGTCGTGGTCGCCGGCGTCAAGCACGCCGGGCTCCTGCGGCTGCTCGCCGACGAGATCGTCGTGCGCTCGCACGGCGACCTGGAGACAATCTCCTACTCGGTGCTGTGGATCAGCGCGCTCGCGAGCGCCGTGGTGGACAACATCCCCTTCGTTGCGACGATGATCCCGACCCTCGAGGGCGTGATCTCCGGGCTCGGCGTCGGCGACGCGCAGTCCATGGGCCTGTGGTGGTCGCTCGCGCTCGGCGCATGCCTCGGCGGCAACGGCACGCTGATCGGCGCCAGCGCCAACCTGATCGTCGCCGGCTACGCCGAGCGCGCCGGCCAGCGCATCAAGTTCATCACGTTCTTGAAGCACGCCTTCCCGATGATGCTGATGTCCATCGGGATCTGCCAGGTGTACGTCTGGCTGCGCTACTTCAACTGACCCGCGGCGAGCGCCACCAGCAGCGCCCGCATCGCGGCGCCGGTGCGCTCCGCGCCGAACTCTGCCGCCCGCGCGCGCGACGCCGCTCTCCGCTCCGCCTGCAGGCCCGGATCCTTGAGCAGCCGGCGCAACGGAACTGTGAACGATTCCGGCCGCCACGGGTCGCCGTAGAGGGCCGCCTCGCCGAGCACCTCGGGCATCGCAGTGACGCCGCTTGCCAGCACCGGCGCGCCGCAGGCCATGGCTTCCAGCGGCGGCAGGCCGAAGCCCTCCTGGAAACTCGGGTACAGAAACGCGCCGCAGGCGGAGTAGAGCGCCGGCAACTCCGCGTCGCCGAGCCTTCCGAGCAACCGCAGGCTCCCGTCTTCCGCGCCGAGGCGGCGCGCGAGCCGCCGCGGAGCGTCGCCCGCGCGCCGCGCCGAGCCGGCCAGCACCAGCGGATGCCGCGCGCGCAGGTCCGCGGGCAAGGCCGCCCACGCGCGCACCGCACCCTGCCAGTTCTTGTGCGTCCGCAGCGCCGCGACGAAGAGCACATAGCCGGGTTCCAGCGCGTGGCGCGCGAGAACGGCGCGCGCCTCCGGCTCGGGCACCGGGCGCATACAGGCGGCTGCGAAGAGCGGAACCACCGCGATCCGGCCGCGCAGGCCCGGAAACGCGGCCTCGGCGCGCGTGCGCGCGTCCGCGCTGACGGCAGCGAAAGCATCGGCCCGGGCCGCGGCGCGCCGCACGCGCGCGCGGAAGCGGAACGCCCGCCAGGCGCGGACCGGCGCCGGCCGCGGATCCGGCAGCAGCGGGCTGACGTCGTGCAGTGTCGCGACGCGCGGCAATCCATCGGGGAGGCATTCGGCGTCGAGCAGCGGCGACCACAGAACGTCGGCCCGACAAGCCCCCCCCTCCCACGGGATCCAGTCGAGCCGCGCCGCCCGCGCGGCTTCTTCCAGCAATTCGCTGACGCGCACGAAGGACGAGCGCGGCCCGCGGCGCACGCGCACGTCGAACGCGACGCGCATCCGCTACTCGGCCTCGCGCCCCGCGCGCTCCCGCGCGGATTCCAGCATGCGCAGCGTCTGCTCGTCCTGGTAGTCTTCGAAGGAGCGGGCGCCGCGCAGGGCGTTCGGCAGGCTGTACCAGACCATCGTGATCACAAGCGCGGCGTAAGCCGCGATCGCGAGTCCGATCTTCCAGCGCCTGGACAGCCTCATGCGTCCGCCGGTCCTGCGTCGGCCTCGTCCTCGCGCGGCATCGGCGCCACGCTCGCGAGCGCATCGCCGTCCTTCAGGTTGACGAGACGCACGCCCTGCGTCGGGCGTCCCTGCTCGGAGATCTCTGCGACGCGCGTGCGCACCATCATGCCCTGCACGGTGGAGAGCAGCACCTCGTCGCAGCGGCTGGAGTTGACGACGTTGACGACCTCGCCGTTGCGCTCGTTAGCCTTGATCCCGATCACGCCCTGCGAGCCGCGGTGGGTCAGGCGGAACTCGCCGACCTTCGTGCGCTTGCCGTAGCCGTTGGCGCAGGCGATCAGCAGCAGTTCCTCTTCGCGCGCGGTGACCAGGGCCACCACGCGGTCGCCCTCGCGCAGTTCCGCGCCCTTGACGCCCGCCGCGTCGCGGCCCATCGCGCGCGCGTCGGCCTCGTCAAAGCGCACGATCTGCCCGTGCGCGGAGGCCAGCAGCACCTCCTGGCCCTGCGAGACGACGACCGTGCCGATCAGCCGGTCGCCCTCCTCCAGGCGCGTGGCGATGATGCCCGCAGCGCGCGGCCGCGAGTACGCGGCGAACTCGGTCTTCTTGACTTTGCCGTTGGCGGTGGCGAACAGCAGGAACTCGCCCTCGTCGAATCTGCGCGTCGCGAGGATCGAGCGAATCTCCTCGTCGGACTGGATCCCCTCGACGAGGTTGCGGATCGAGCGGCCCTTCGCGGTGCGGTCCATGTCCGGCAGGCGCCACACCTTGAGCCAGTACAGGCGCCCGCGATCCGTGACGACCAGCAGGTAGTCGTGCGTCGAGCACACGAAGAGGTGCGACAGCAGGTCGCCCTCCTTGGCCTTGCCGCCGGTGATGCCGCGGCCGCCGCGGCTCTGCGCGCGGAAGGTGCTGGCCGGCGTGCGCTTGACGAAGCCTTCGCGCGAGATCGTCACGACGACGGCCTCCTCCGCGATCAGGTCCTCGGTCAGGAGTTCGTCCACGTCGCCGCCGATCTCGGTGCGGCGCGGCTCGCCGTATTTCTCCTCCATGTCGGCGAGGTCCTCGCGGATCAGGTCGTAGACCAGCGGATCCTCGGCGAGCAGCCGCTGGTACCAGGCGATGTCCTTCTCGAGTTGGTCAATCTCCTGCTGCAGTCTGTGGACCTCGAGCCCGGTCAGGCGGCCCAGCCGCATGTCCACGATCGCCTGCGACTGGATCTGCGACAGGCCGAAGCGCTCCTCCAGCCGCGCGCGCGCCTGCGCCGTGTCGCTGCTGGACTTGATGATCTCGACGACCTCGTCAATCGCCCGGATCGCGATCAGCAGGCCCTGCAGGATGTGCAGACGCGACTCCGCCTTCTCCAGCATCCAGCGCGTCCGGCGCCGGATCACCTCGAAGCGGTGGTCGCGGTACGCCTCCAGCAGTCGCTTGACGTTCAGCGTGCGCGGCTGGCCGTCAATCAGCGCGGTGTTGCGGATCGCGTAGGTGCTCTGCAGCGGCGTGTGCTTCCACAGCAGGTTCTCGACCACCGCGGGATCGGCGTCGTTCTTCAGTTCGATCACCAGCCGCATGCCGTCGCGGTCCGACTCGTCGCGCAGGTCGTAGATCCCCTCGATGCGCTCGCCTTTCACCTCTTCGGCGATCTTCTCGATGATCGCCGACTTCTCCTTCTCGTACGGGATCTCGGTGACGACGAGGCGGTCGCGCTCCTTGCCCTCGCCCTGCTCGTGGTGCATCCGTGCGCGCAGCGTGATTTTGCCGCGCCCGGTCGCGTAAGCCTCGCCGATGCCGGCGCGCCCGCAGATGATGCCGCCGGTCGGGAAATCCGGCCCATGCATCAGGGCGGCGATCTCCTGCAGCGAGCACTCGGGCTTGTCCAGCACCAGCCGCAGCGCCGCGATCACCTCCTTGAGGTTGTGCGGCGGCAGCGCGGTGCTCATGCCGACCGCGATGCCCTCCGATCCATTCACCAGCAGGTTCGGGAAGCGTCCGGGCAGCACCAGCGGCTCCATGCGCGTCTCGTCGTAATTCGCGCGCAGGTCCACCGTATCCTTCTCGAGATCGAGCAGCATCTCCTCGGCCGGGCCGGCCATGCGCGCTTCCGTGTAACGCATCGCCGCGGGCGGGTCGCCGTCAATCGAGCCGAAGTTACCCTGCCCGTCCACCAGCGGATGCCGCAGACGGAAAGGCTGCGCCATGCGCACCAGCGTCGGATAGATCACCGACTCGCCATGCGGGTGATAGTTGCCCGAGGTGTCGCCGGCGATCTTCGCGCACTTGCGATACTTCGCGCTCGCGCGCAGATTCAGATCGTGCATCGCGACCAGGATGCGCCGCTGCGAAGGCTTCAGTCCGTCGCGCACGTCGGGCAGCGCGCGGTCGTGGATCACCGACAACGCGTACGTCAAGTACGACTCGCGCATCTCGCGCTCGATCAGCAGGTCGTCGAGGCGCGGCGCGTCCGAGGACGGGGACGGGTGGTCAGGGCTCTTCGTCTCGGACATGGGATGGGCTCGGGGTGGGCAAGGAACCCCGCGTCCCCCGTCCCACTATTTCACCGTCTCGGCGCCTCCAGAGCCAGCGGAATTCTCGCGCGCACGACGCCCTAAGTCTCTTCAAGAAACAGACTTACGCGCGCCTTTCCGGTCAGTTCGACGGCTCCGGCGGCGTTCCGCCGCAGAGCGAGCGACCCCCCCTTCATGCGCACCTCCAGGGCCTCGCTCCGGCCCTCCTGCCAGCGCGCCAGAGCCACCGCGACCGCCCCGCTGCCGCAGGCCGCCGTCTCGCCGACGCCGCGTTCGCAGACGCGCATGCGCAGCGTGTCCGGAGCGATTTCCTTCACAATTTCGACGTTGACCCCGTGCGGGAAGAGGTCCGCGTGCCTGGCGCAACGCGCGGCGTGCGCGGCCAACGGGAAGGCGTCCAACTCCTCCACCGCGAAGATCGCGTGCGGGTTCCAGAAGTCCACCGCGTCGCCGCGGAGGCCGCCGATCTCGACCGCGCGGAAGCGCGCTTCGTCGAGCGCGCCGAGATCCAGCGTGAAGGCGCCCGGGCCGGCGCGGCGCCAGGACACGCGGCGTCCCGCCATGCGGAACACGCCGGCGTCTGCGCCGCTCGCGCAGGCCGCAACGCGCAGCCCGTTGAGGCAGGCGCCGCCGTCGCTGCCGTCGCGGTTGACGATGTGCACCGTCACCGCGCCGTCGGCCTCGGCGTCGCCGATCACCAGCAGCCCGTCCAGCGAAGCGCCGCAGACTTGCCGCGCGAGCGCCGCCTCCGCCGCGGCGCCGGTCCAGCCCCGCGCCCGCAGGTCGGACCTGCGCGCCAGCGCGAAGGAGTTGCCCAGCCCGTCGCCGGCGCCGAGCGGCGGCAGGTTCACGATGCGGCCTACTCCCGCTCCTCGCGGCGCTTCTGCGCCTCGGCGCGCAGCAGTCCGATGATCAGCCAGACGACCAGCCCGGCCACCAGAGCCAGGATCGCCAGCGAGCCGATCCACGGAAAGCGGGACTCCACGGCCTCGGGGATCGGCTTGCGCACGTGCCACGCCCCCCCCTCCGGCATCGGCCCGGGAGCGCGGGTGGCGTATGCGTCCAGCCCCTGCTCGAGGAAGGCGACGAAAACCGCGGGATCCGGGTCGTAGCCGTCCTTCTCGGCCAGCACGGCGTCGTCGCGCGGGTCAAGGATCGCGTAGTAGGGCTGCGCGGCCGCTTCGAATCGCTCCACTTCGAGACTTGCGTTCCACCTGCCGAACGGCGGCTTGTCCACCCACAGTTCGGCGCGCGCCATCCGTTCAAGCAGCGGCTGCACGTCCGCGTGCGGGAAGATGTCGTATTCCATCTTGCGGCAGTTCACGCAGGTCACGCCGGTGAAGTCCACGAACACCGGTTGGCCTCGCTCGACCGCGATGTCCCACGCGCGCCCGTAGTTTTCCTGCCATGACAGGCCGCCGGCTTTGATCACGCCGCCGTCGGTCGCAGTGCGCTCGATGCCGTACTCGTACGGCGGCAGGTAGGCTTCGACCCAGCCGCCGGCGTAGGCCTTCTCGCTGCGCTCCCAGAGACCGGGCGCGAGGAAGGCCGCGATGCCGAGCGCCAGGACGCCGACCGCGATGCGTCCCTTGCCGGGCTTGATCTTCTCGTAGTCGTGATGCGTGCGGTACAGGCCGAACATGTAGGCGGCCCACAGCAGCAGAAAGAGGATCGTCAGGCCGATCGCGACTGGCCACGTCATCACGTGCAACTCGTAGCGCAGGTCGGTGTTGCTGAAGAACTTGATCGCCGCGATCAGTTCGACGAAGCCGGCCGACACTTTGACGGCGTTCATCCACCCCCCGGCCTGCGGCAGGCTCTTCAGGTAGGACGGGAACATCGCCAGGAAGAAGAACGGCAGCGCGAAGACCGCACCATAGACCAGCATGCCGCCGAGCAAGTACCCGTAGCCGAGGTTCAGCCCGGTCGCGAAGATCGCGCCGACGAAGCCCACCGTGCAAGTGAAGGCGGTGACGCTGAAGGCGACCGCCATCAGCACGACCGGCAGATAGCCGGCCTGCCGGCGGCCATCGGACTGCGTCCTGGATGCGAAGTTCTGCAGGAACCGCGGGGCCTGGATCTCGTAGAAACCGAGCAGCGACAGCGCCATCCACACGAACAGCACGCCGATGCCGAGGTTGACCCAAGGGTTCGAGCCGATCGCGTTGGCGCCGAACGGGCCGATGAGAAGGGCGGCCCCCACGCCGATGCCGGCGAAGGTGAAGACGATGCCGCCCGCGTAGGCCGAAGCATTGCCGAGCGCAGTGCCTTTGCCGTCGTCGGCGCGCTTCGTGAAGTAGGAGATCGTCACCGGGATCATCGGGAACACGCACGGCGTCAGCAGCGTGAAGAGGCCGGCGCCGATCGCAAGCAGCAGGAAACTCCAGAAACCCTCGTCGGCAAGGCCTTGCCTGGGCTTGACGCCGTCGCCGGAGCCGCCCGCGGCCGGATTGCCGACCGGGAACTCCACGCCCTCCGCGTACAGGCAACTCGACTCGTCGCAGGCCATCCAGGTGAGGCGCAGCAGCCCGCCCTGCTGGGTCGGATCGCCGGTGGCCTTGACCTCGACCTCGAATTTTGACTTGCCGGCGAGCCAGTGATATTCGTCACCGAAAGATTCCGTCTGGATGCGCGGCTGCGCGGCAGTTTTCGGCTTGCCGATCACCTCGAAGCCGCCGCCAAGAAATTCGACCTGCGTCGGATACCCGCTGGGGCTGTCCGGATGGTAGACGTGCCACCCCTCGACCACCTCGAGCGAGAACTCGAGCGTGTAGGTCCCGCCCTGCTGCCACTGATTCGGGAAGTCGTACTCCGCCTTCACCTTGCCGGTCGGCTCGGGCAGCGGCTCGACGCCCTCCTGCGGCGGAGGCGCCGCTCCGCCCGCGCCCGGCTTCACGGTGATCGAAAGCGGGAAGGATTTCTCGGTCGGCGGCAGGCACTGCCGCACGTCGCATTCCATCCATTTCACAACTACCGCTACCTGCGCCAAGCCCGGCGGCGCCGTCACTCGCACCGGCAGCACCAGTTCCGCCCGGCCCTCCAGCCACCGCTGCGTGATCGTCTGATTCCCGATCTTGTCGGTGTGGACCTTCGGCACGCTGGTGGTGGTCAGCGGCCCCGCGGCCTCGAAGCCCGCGCCGCTGAAAGTCACCGACGGCGGCAGACCCTGCCCGCTGGCGTCGTCCGGGTGGTAGATGTGCCAACCCGGCTGCATCACGAAGGTGATCCGCAGATCCACCGTCGCCCCCTGTTCCACCTCCGCAGCGGCGAAGACGGCCTCGGGCTTGGCATTGCGCAAGCCCTGGGGAGCGGACAGGGCCGCGAGTGCGAGGACCAGAAGGTGCATCCCTTGTTTTCGTCCGAGTCGGCCGAGTGTGAATGGATTCGTGGCGGCGTGGTGGGCGTTGAGGGACTCGAACCCCCGGCCCCCTCCGTGTAAAGGAGGTGCTCTAGCCGACTGAGCTAAACGCCCGCGCGGAGATTCTATCTACAATGACCCGTTCTTCGCCCGGATCCGCCGTGCAAACCGCGCTCCAGTCCGAATCCCTGGTGATCCGCTACGGCGAGATCGCGCTGAAAGGCGGCATGCGCCCGCACTTCGAGCAGCGGCTGATCGCGAACCTGCGCGAGGCGCTCGGCGGCCTGCCGGGGCTCCAGATCGAGCGCATGCGCGGTCGGATCCTCGTGCGCACCGACGGGCCGATCGCCGCCGCCGCCACCGCCGCCGCGCGCGTGTTCGGGATCGCCAGCCTGTCGCCCGCGCACGCGACCGAGCCCGCGACCGACGCGATCCGCGCGCTGGTCCGCGAGCGCACCGCCGCGGCGCTCGCGCGCGACTTCGCTGGCCGCGCCCAGGTGCGCTTCGCGGTGCGCGTCAACCGCGCCGACCGGCGCTTTCCGCTGACCAGCGAGCAACTCGCGCGGCTGCTCGGTGCGGAACTCCTCGCCGCGCATCCCGCGCTGAAGGTCCACCTCGACGATCCGGAACTGCGCGTCGAGGTGGACCTGCGCGAGACGCGCGCGCTGATCTTCGTCGAACGGCAGTCCGGCCCGGGAGGTCTGCCGGTCGGCACGCTGGGCCGCGGCATGTGCCTTCTCTCCGGCGGCATTGACTCGCCGGTCGCCGCGTGGCTCGGCATGCGGCGCGGATTGCGCCTCGAGTTCGTCTGCTTCGTTTCGCCGCCGCACACCGGCGCGCAAACTCTTCTCAAGGTCGAGCGCATCGTCGAGCATCTGTCCCGCTGGCAGCCGGTGACCTGGCTGCACTTCGTGCCGATCACCGAGATTCAGCAGGCGATCCGGCGCCGCGCCCCGGACCGCTTCGGCACCGTGCTCGACCGGCGCGCGATGATGCGCCTCGCGGCGCGGCTGGCACGGCGCCGCCACGCACGCGCGCTGGTGACCGGCGAGAGCCTGGGTCAGGTCGCCAGCCAGACCCTCGAGAACATCGCCGCCATCGAGCAGGCTGCCGACCTGCCGGTGCTGCGGCCGGTGATCGCGCACGACAAACTGGACACCATTGCGCTCGCACGCCGCATCGGCACCTACGATCTCTCGATCCTGCCGGCCCCGGACTCGTGTACCGTGTGGCTGCCCGACGCGCCGGTCCTCCGCGCGCGCATCGCGGACGTGCTCGCGGCCGAGGAGGGCCTGCCGCTGGCCGAACTCGAAGCAGCCGCCCTCTGCAACCTCACCAGCCGGAGAATTCCCGCATGACACCGCGCACGCCCTTGCTCCTGCTCTGCGCCGTCCTCCCGCTCTCCTGCGGCGGCGGCGGAACCCGAACGAGCACCCCGCAATCCGGCACCGTGATGACCGTCGGCGGCGGCCCCAACGTCGTGGACGTCGTCGAGCCGCTGCCGATCTTCGCACCCCCGGCGGCCAACCAAACGCTCTACAAGATCTTTGTCTTCGAGCGCAGGTCGCAGAATCCGATCGCCAACGCGCGCGTGATCCTGCTGCGTAACCAGCCGGATGCGCTTTACATGCGCGAGCCGGCGGTGCGGGACAAGATCCTCGACGGCAAGACCCGCTCGCACGGCTGTTTCTACACCGCGGCGGAAGCCGACGGAACGATGAAGTGGGCGCTCGTGACCGGCCAGGGATTCATTCCCTCCTTGGTCGAGGCCGGGCTGGCCACCGGCGGGCACGTGCGCGAGACGAGGATCGAGGTGGACATCGTCCCGGCCTGCAAGTTCGTGATCCGCTCGCCGAACGGCGACCGCGCCAACAACGCTCTCTGCTCGATGAAGCCGGACGAGGACGCTGCGAGCAACCGCCCCGGCCTGAAGGCCAACTACGGATGGACCGAGCGTGCCGACGACCTCGGGCAGGTCATCTTCAACCGCGAGCCGGGCGCCTACCGCCTGGAATTCAGCGTGGAGCAGGGCGGCCACCGCTGGTACGAGAGGTTCACCTGGACCGGCCAGCAGGAAAAGGCGCGCGAGGTGACGCTTCCGGAGCAGTCGCAGGAGAAGCCCTGGTAGAGCGCAGCGCGCGGAAAAAGTTCAAGGGGCGCCTGCATGGCGCCCCTTGTTGGTTTGGCGAGGGTGACGGGACTCGAACCCGCAACCACCAGATCGACAGTCTGGTACGCTAACCAATTGCGCTACACCCCCGAGGTTGGGGCGAAGAGGTTAGCAGCGCGCCGGAATAACGGTCAAGTGGCCGAGCCTACGCCGCGCCGCTTGGCCTCTTCCCACAGCGCGTCCATTTCGGCGAGCCCGGCCTCGCGCAGCGGCTTGCCGAGGTTCTGCTCCACCCAGCGGAAGCGGGCCTGGAAGCGCTCGACGGTGCCGCGCAGCGCGAGTTCGGGCTCCACACCGAGTTTGCGCGCGACGTTGACCACGGCGAACAGCAGGTCGCCGAGTTCCGCGGTCGCGGCATCGCTGTCGCCGGCGGCGGCGGCGGCGCGCAGTTCGGCCCACTCTTCGTCCACTTTCTCGGAGGGACCGGCGAGGTCGGGCCAGTCGAAGCCCGCCGACGACGCCTTCTGCCCGACCCGGTACGCGCGCAGCAGCGCGGGCAGCGAACGCGGCACGCCCGAGAGCGCCGAATCGTCCTCCCCCTTGGCGCGCTTCTCGGATTTCTTGATGTCCTCCCAGTTGCGCAGCACCTGCCCCGCGTCGTCCGCCTTCGCCTCGCCGTAGACGTGCGGATGGCGGCGAATCAGTTTTTCGGTGACCCCGCGCGCGACCGCTTCCGTGCCGAAGCCGCGATCCTCGCCGGCCACGCGCGCGATCATCAGCAGCGCCATCAGCAGATCGCCGAGTTCCTCGCAGGCGCCCGGCATGTCGCCGCGCGCGACCGCATCGGCGAACTCATGCGCCTCCTCGACCACGTGCGGCGCGAGGGTCTCGACGGTCTGCTTCCGGTCCCACGGGCAGCCGTCCGGCGAACGCAGCGTGTCAATGACCTGTGTCAGGCGCGCGAGCGCCGCGAGATCCTGCGGCGGAACCGGTTTCTCGTGCGGCATCGCGTCATTCTAGGGCGCCGGACCGGCGGACAGTTCCGCTTCGGCGCGCGCGCGCAGGCGGCAAGCGTCGCATGCGCCGCAGGGCGCGCCGCGCGGCGACGGGTCGTAGCAGGACAGCGTGCGCTCGACCGGGACGCCGAGCGCGCGGGCTCGCCGCAGGATCTGCGTCTTCGTCATGTCCTGCAGCGGCGTCAGCACGCGCAGCGGCGCGCCCGCGACGCCGCAGCGCGTTCCGCGGCGCGCCGCTTCCGCGAAGGCGCGCACGAATTCCGGGCGGCAATCCGGATAGCCGGAATAGTCGAGCGCGTTGACGCCGAGGCCGACCGCTTCAGCGCCGCGCGCCTCGGCGCAACTCACCGCGAGCGCAAGCAGCACCAGATTGCGTGCCGGCACGTAGGTGACCGGGACATCGGTGGCGACGGGCGCGGACGGCGCGGCCTTGGGCACGGCGATCGCGCGATCGGTCAGAGCGGAACCGCCGAAGGTCGCGAGATCCACACGCACCACAAGGTGCTCCTCGACCCCGAGCAGCGGCGCGAGCGCCCGCGCCGCGTCGAGTTCCGCCACGTTCCGCTGCCCGTAATTGGCGCTCAAGGCGATCACGCGCCAACCGTCCGCGCGCAGCCAGGCGGCGACGGTGGCCGAATCGAGACCGCCGGAGAGCAGCACGACCGCGCGCCGGCCCGTATCCTCTACCTTGCCCACGATTGCACCCGCTTCTCGGACATCCTAACCCCACCTCAAGCCGTGAGTTCCCCCGCCAAGGAGCAGATTCTCGCCGCGCTGCGCGCTGTGCAGGACCCGGACCTGCACCGGGACGTAGTGGAACTGGGTTTCGTGCAGGATCTCGCCGTGTGCGACGGGGTGGTGAAGTTCAAACTGGAACTCACGACGCCGGCCTGCCCGGTCAAGGAACAGTTGAAGGAACAGGCGCGCGCGGCGGTGGCGGCGCTGCCGGGCGTGCGGCAGGTGACCGTGGAACTCTCGGCCAGGGTGCGCGCCTCGCTGCCGCCCGGCAACACGGTCGGCGGAAACGTCAAGAACATCGTCGCGGTGACCAGCGGCAAGGGCGGGGTCGGCAAGAGCACGGTGGCGGTGAACCTGGCGGTGGCGCTGGCGCAGGCCGGGGCGACGGTCGGCCTGCTCGACGCCGACGTGTACGGTCCGAACGTGCCGGTGATGATGGGTCTGAAGCGCAAGCCCGAGGGCAGCGGCCAGAAAATCATTCCCATCTCCGCGCACGGCGTAAAGACCATGTCGGTCGGCTACCTGATCGAGGACGGCCAGCCGGTGATGTGGCGCGGCCCGATGCTGCACCGCGCGCTCGAGCAATTCCTGCGCGACGTCGAGTGGGGTGAACTCGACTATCTGATCGTGGACATGCCGCCCGGCACCGGCGACGCGCAGATCTCGCTGGCCCAACTGGTGCCGCTGACCGGCGCGGTGGTGGTCACGATGCCGCAGGAAGTCTCGCTGACCGACGTGCGGCGCGCGATCGGCATGGCGAAGCAAGTCAAGTGCGAGGTGCTGGGCGTGATCGAGAACATGTCCGGCCCGGTGTTCGGCGAGGGCGGCGGGCGCAGGACGGCCGAGGCCTACGGCGTGCCCTATTTCGGCACGGTGCCGCTCGACTCGGCGGTGCGCGTCGGCGGCGACGCGGGCGTTCCCGTGGTGCTCGCGGCGCCGGACTCCCCGGCCGCGCGGATCTTTCGCGAGATGGCCGGCCGCGTCGCCGCGCGAATCTCCACGCGACAGTTGCAGGCGCTGCCCGTACTGGAAGTTTGATCCATGCGCCGCGTTCTCCTCGCCGCCATCCTTGTCCTGGTGCTGGCAGGCCTCGTCGTGCTGTTCTGGCCGGACCGCTCGACCCCCGCCGACGTGCCCGAAGCCCCGGCCGCCGCCGCCTCGGCCGTCGAGGGGCCGGTGCAGCCCGGCGCCCTCGAGCGCACGCACTCGGCCGGCGCCGCCGAGGCCGCCGCGCGCTTCGAGCCGCGCGGCGTCAAGGTCGGTCAGGGCGCTTACGGCCTGCACGGCATGGTGGTGGACGAGCACGGCGATCCGGTCCCGAAGGCCTGGGTTGCGGCCTTCTCCAGTCCCTATCCGCTGCTCGATTTCGAGGTCAGCCTCGCCGAGATTGTCGAGAAGCCGCTGGCCTTCGAACTCGAGCCGGTGGCCTCCACGTGGGCCGACGAGCACGGCAAGTTCGCGCTCGAAGGGATGCCGGGCCGCAGCACCTACCTCGTGGCGCGCGCGCCGAAGCGCCTGACCCGCGGGCGCCAGCCGGTGATGCCGGCCGAGATCGGCAGCGAGCAGGGCGTGCTGCTGCACACCGTCGCGGGCGCCGAGTTGCGCGGGCGCGTGGTGGACGAGTTCAACGCGCCGGTCGCCAACGCTGAATTGTTCATCACTCCGTCGCTGATGTACATCGTGCAGGCGATCCGCTCCAAGGAAATCTACGTGGAGCGGCTCTTCACCGGCGCGGACGGAACGTTCTTCCTCGAGGCGGTGCCCGCGGGGATCGTGCTCGGCGCGCAGGCCTTCGACGGCGTGACCCATCCGGGCCTCCGCGAGGTCGGACCTCTCGCGCAGGGCTCCAGCGTCGAGACTCAGATCCGCCTCGCCGAGACCGGCGACCTGACCGCGACGGTGACGGACGAGGACGGCAACCCGGTCGGCGGCGCGAAGGCCGTCGCCGTGCCGCTCGATTTCCGCATGGCGCCCGCGCTCGCGCGCGACCTGCCGGCGTGGATTGCCGAGAGCCGCGCCGACGGCACGGTGCGCTGGCCGCGCCTGCCCCGGCGCAACTACTTGCTGCTGGCGCAGGCGCGCGAAGGGCGCTCCGCGCCCTACGCCGCGACGGTGCTGGGCGCCGGCTCGATCGCCCCGGAAGCGCTGGTGCTGCAAGTCAAGTCGGTCGTGGAAGGCCGGCTGGTGGATGCGAAGGGACGCGGGATCGCCGGCGCGCGCGTGATGCTGGCCAGCATCCCGTCGAAACCAGGCGAGGAGTCCGGCAATGACTTCGGCAGCGGCGGCATGCCCTCGTCGGCCCAGATCTTCCTGCAACTCGGCAAGGAAGTGCTGCCTCTGATCCTGCCGTCCGAGACCCTTTCGAACACCGACCCAGCCGGCCGTTTCCGCCTGCCAGTCTGGGAGGGAGCGCGACTGTCGGTGGAAGTCGAAGGTTATCCGGACACGCAATATCAACTGCCGGATCTCGAGGACCGGAAAGCGGTGCTCGTGCTCGCGCCGCCGGGCGCGGTCGAAGGCAGCGTCGCCGCGGAGGACGGCACGCCGGTGCGTTTCTTCGCCGTCAACGCGAATCTGGAGGCGAGTTTCCTCGAGCCCGCGCCGACGGACCTCGCGAAGCAGGAAGGCGAAGACCGGCGCGTCTTCAAAGCGCGCCGCGAGCAAGCCGAGCAGGAGGCGCGCCAGCAGTTGCTCGGCGATCTGCTCGCCGAGGACGAGGTGATCGTGCTGCCTGAGGAGACGATGCTCGGCGAGTTCCTCAACACGCGGCTGCTGGACGACGGCAGCGGCCGCTTCCGGATCGAGAACCTGATGCCGGGCCGCTACGCGATCGAGGCGCGCGCCGCCGGCTTCGTGGTCGCACGCTCCGACGACATCACGATCGAGCCCGGCGCGACGGTGTCCGGCGTGCAGATGACGCTGAAGCGCGGCGCCACGATCAGCGGCCGCGTGGTGGCCGCGGGCACGCGCGAGCCGGTCGCGGGCGCCCTGGTGTGGGCCGGCGAAGGCGACCAAAGCGGCTTTACCGGGATGATGTTCGCGGTTGCGGAAGCGATGGCGCTCGACCGCACCGACGCGGACGGCGTTTTCGAGTTGCTCGGCGTCGCGCCCGGGTCGGACCGGATCCACGCGACTGCCGAGGGCTTCGCGCCCGCGATGATCAAAGGCAGGCAATTGGCCGAGGGCGACCTGCGCGAGGACGTCGTGCTCGAGATGAAGTCGGGCGGCACGATCCAGGGCAACGTCACCGACCGCCACGGGCAGCCGCTGACCGCGCGTATGGTCGGCGGCTTCGCGATTGACTCGCAGGATTTCTGGCAGGCCCCGACCAACGAGGTCGGCTTCTACAAGGCCGCGAACGTCAAGCCGGGGAATTATTTCATCCTCACCGCCGCGCTCGACGACGAGGCGCTCTTCACCGGCGATCTCCTCTCGGTGCTGGGCGGCTCGCGCATGGCGCAAGCAGTGGTGAAGGACGGGCAGACCGTCACGGTGGACATCCAGGACACCTCGGCGAACGCCGTGAAGGTGCGCGGCCGCGTCGTGCTGCCGGACGGCCGCACGGTCACGAACGCCTCGCTGTTCGCGATGGCCGCCGAGGCCAGCCTGATGGATCTGCGCATGGCGACTGCGCGCGCCGACGCGGAAGGCTGGTTCGAATTCCGCAGCCTCGCGCCGGGCAAGTACCGGTTGCAGGTGGATTCCGGCGATTGGCAAGGCTCCCTCGACATGGAGGTGCCCGACCAGCCGGAAGTCGAACTGCTGCTCGAAGCGCCCGACGGCGTCGTCAGCGGCCTGGTCGTCAGCGCGCAGACCGGCCAGCCGGTCCCCGCAGTCACCGTGATGCTGGTGCGCGAGGACTCGGCGCTCGGTTTCCTCGGTTCCTTCATGCCGGGCGGCCAGCAGACCGAGTGGGGCGATACCGACGAGGAAGGGCGTTTCCGCTTCTCCGGCGTCGCGGCTGGCACCTATTCGCTGAACGTCCGCGCTGATTTCCGTTATGCACTGGACGATGAGGATGATCAGTTGGAACCGCTCGGGCGGCTCGAGGTGCCTGCCTTTCAGGTCGAACTCAACGAGGCGCACGATCTCGGAACGCTGCGGCTGCCGATCGCGAGCGCGATCGTGGTGCGGCTCACCAGCAGCGGCCGCGCGGAGCAGGAAGGCTTCTCGATTCGCGTCCGGCGCACCGACGGCGACGGCGGCGAGGAGGAGGAGGAGTCCTGGGGCTGGAACGGCAAGGGACGCATCAGCGGACTCGAACCCGGTCAGTACGACGTGACAATCCGTTCGCGCGGCCACGCAACGAAGCGCGTGGAGGGAGTTCAGGTGCTGGCCTCGCAGACCACCGAGGTCGAAGTGGCGCTCGTGGAAGGCGTGCCGCTCGCCGCCCGTGTGCTCGATCAGAACGGACAGCCGTTGGCGGATGCGGAGATCGAGGTGCGCGACTCCGGCGGCGGCAAGGTGGACGCGCTGGACGCATCGAGTCAGTTCCTGTCCGGATTCTTCGGCGGCACGGACGGCTCCGTTCCGCTCGGCTCCTTCGAACCCGGCGCTTATCGCGTGCGGGTCACCTGGCAGGGACAGTCGCGCGAGCAGGGCGTCGCGCTCGCGTCTGGCCAGCAGGAGACCGAGGTGGTCGAGTTCACTTTCTCCCGCTGACTTCAGGCAGCGGGTTCTCGACCGGACGCGCGGATCCGGACGAGCGCGGGTCGGCGACCGCCTGCCAGCCGGCGGCGACGCGGAAGATCGCGTTGACGTCGCCCAGCGCTTGCACGGCGCGCAACGGCTGGCCGAGTTCGGTCAGGCGCGCGGCGGCGGCCTCGGTGAGCAGGCCCGGCTCGTGCAGCAAGTCGGGCGGCAGATCCTGGCGATGCGCGCGGGGCGCCGCGACGCTGGCGGCGGGATCGAGGCCAAACACGTAGCGGTTCAGCAACACGTGCAGGACCGTGGATAGGATCGTCGGCCCGCCCGGCGAGCCGAGGACGGCGTCCACCGCGCCGTCCTTCACGACGATCGTCGGGCACATCGAGGAGAGCGGACGCCGGCCGGGGACGATCGCGTTCGCGGGGCCCTGCACCAGTCCATACAGGTTCGCGCGGCCGGGGGACGCCGCGAAATCGTCCATCTCGTTGTTCAGCAGAAAACCGCCCGGCGCCATCACCTTCGCGCCGTAGCCGCCGTTCAACGTCGTGGTGCAGGCCACCGCTCCGCCGGCGGCGTCCACCACCGAGAAGTGCGTCGTCTGGTGTTGCTCCTCGTTCACCGCCGGCCCGGCCAGCGGCGCACGGAAGACGTCCGGACGCAGCGCGGCGCGGCGCGCCTGCAGCGCCAAATCGGTCAACAACGACGCAGGGTCGAATTTCATGCCCGCCGGATCTCCGAGATGCCGGTTGCGGTCGGCGAAGGCTGCGGCGGAGGCCTCGGCGGTCAGCAGCAGCGTGCGCGGATCCTGCCGCCCCCACTCCGCGAGCGGCCAGGCGTCGAGCACCACCAGCGTCTGATGCAGGAACAGCGCGCCGCTGGAGGGCGGCGTCGGGCAGAGGACCTCGAGGCCGCGCCAGGGGATCCGGTGCACGGGGCGCAACACGGGGCGGTAGTCGCGGAAGTCCTCCGCGGCCAGGATCCCCCCCCCTGCGCGGCTGGCCGCGAGCAACTCCTCGACGATCGCGCCGGCGCGCAGCGCGCGCTCCCCCTCCGCGGCGACGCGCTCCAGGGTCGCGGCGAGGCGCGGCTGCGCCAGGCGGTCGCCGGGCCGTGGCGGCGCGCCGTCGCGGCCCAGGAACGCCTCAGCGGCGATCGGATCCGCGGCCCAGGCGTCGGACAGGCTCGCGAGCCGGCCGGCTTCGCCCTCGTCCACCACGAAGCCCTCGCGCGCGAGACGCAGCGCGGGCGCGACCAGTTCCGCCCACGGCCGCGAGCCCCAGCGCCGGTGCGCCTCCGCCAGGCCCGGCACCGCGCCGGGCACGGCGACCGCACGCCACCCGCGCGTGGCGGCGGCGCGGTCCACGTCGCCGTCCGGAGTGCGATAAAGATCGGCGTGCGCCGCGACCGGCGCGGTCTCGCGGAAATCGAGGAAGTGCGCGCCGCCGTCGGGCGCGCGATAGAGCAGGAAACCGCCGCCGCCCAGGTTGCCGGCCACCGGGTAGGTCACCGCAAGAGCAAAGTGCAGCGCGATCGCGGCATCCACGGCGTTGCCGCCGGCAGCCAGGATCTGCGCCGCCGCCTCGGTGGCCTGTTCCTCGGAACTCGCGACCGCGCCGCCGGGGAGTTGCAGCGCGAGGACGAGCAGAAGGGCCGCGATCATTCCGCGCGCAGGCGCGCGAGCGCGGCGGCGCCGGCCGCGTCGGCGAAGAGCAACTCAACGCGCGCGCCGGTGCGCACGACCTCGCGCAGGTACGGCGCGCGCGCGCGCACCGCCGGCAGCGCGCACGCCTGCGCGAATTCGGCGGCGTCGGCCTCGCTGTCCCACTCGGTGATCGCCTGCAGCAGACGGCTGCCGTCCGCATGCCGGTAGGTGCGGAAACTGTCGCCGCCCCATCCGCTCGAAGCCGGCAGGCGCAGGCCGGCGGCGCCGAACTGCAGTTCGAGCGCGGTCGGCAGACGCTCGGCGATCAGCAAAGCGCAGCCGATCTCGCCGAGCGTGTCGTGGTCCACCGCTTGCCAGCCCGGGCCGAGCGCGGCGCTGCGATCCGGCACTTCCACCTCGCGCGGAGGGTCGGCCGTCTCGGCATCCCAGTACTTCTCCGGATGCAGGATCTGCTCGCTGGAGAGCGGCGGCGCGGTGAAGGCGCGGCGCAGGTCGAAGTCGGCGGGCGGCTTCATCGCCGCCTCGAAGATCGTGCCCCCTCCGATCAGGAAGATGTTGCCCTCGATGTAGGGCAGGATCAGCCCGGCGACCACCGAGAGCGGAATCTTATCCATCGCCTTCATCTGCTCGCCGATCATGTCGCCGGACAGCAGTTCGCCGGGCGGCAGCCAGTCCTGCTGCACCGCCTGGACCAGATAGAGGTTCATCGCCGAGGTGGCGCTGCCCTCGACGACGCAGCGCGCGGCGAACTCGCGGTCCGAATTGCCGCGTGCGGCGAGGAAGAATGGATCCAGCGGATAGTGCTGATCGTCGAGCGCGTGCTCGAGTTCGTGCGCCATGATCATGTCGGCGAGAGGGCCGCGGCTGAACCCATCCATGATCCAGAACTTGCGCGTCTTCGGGTCGTAGTAGCCGCCGACGGCTGCCTCGAGCATTTCCTTCATCATCTCCTCGAAGTTGCGGTCATCCGGCAGCAAGCCGAGCAGGTGCGCGCTGGCCATCATCCCCGCGAAACGCTCGGCGCCGTACTCCTCCTCCAGCGCGCTTTCCGCGAACGCGCGGAAACCCTCGATGGATTGGACACCCGCGGTCACCGGCGCGCGAAAGTCCCAGCCGCGGATCCGCTCGAGCCGCGGCAGGATCTCGGCGAGTTTGGCGTCGAGCGCGGCCTGGTCGAAGCCCGCTGCGGGATCCCCCTCGCCCTCGAGCGGAATCCGGAAGGGATCGTCCTGGAGCGGCGGAACGAGAGCGGCGAGCACGAGCGCGAGCGTCAGCATGGGTCCCTAGAATACGCGCGGAGCGATGGCGCGCAGGAAAGTCGTGATCGTCGGCGGCGGCATCGCCGGAGCCTCCGCGGCCTATTTCCTGGCGCGCGAGCACGGCGTCCAAGTCACGCTCGTCGAACGGGATCGCCAGCCCGGGACGCACGCGACCGGCCGCAATGCCTCGATCCTGCGCACCGCGATGAACGATCCGGTGCTGCATGCGCTGGCGCGCGCCTCGGCCGATTTCTACCGGTCGCCCCCGCCCGGCTTCGCGGCGCGCGCGCTGCTCGCTCCGGTCGGGACTTGGATCTGCGCCACCGCGGAGGCCGCCGCCGGGCTTGCGGCCTGGACCGACGACCCGGCGTGCGCGACCGGCGTCGCCGAGGCGCCGCTGGAGCGGCTGCGCGCGGTTTACCCGGCGCTCGCGGATGGGGTTGCGCGCTGCTGGCTGCACGCAGGCGACGGAACGCTGGACGTGCCCGCGGTCCTCGACGGGTTCCTCGCCGGCGCCCGCGAGGCCGGCGCCGACTTCGCACTTGCCGCGCGCGTGCTCGGGCTGATGCGGGACGAGAACGGAGCCGTGCGGGGCGTGAGCGTGCTGGCGCAAGGGTCCGCGGCGCCGGAAGAACTTGCCGCCGACGCGGTGCTGCTGGCGGGCGGAGGCTGGGCCGCGGAACCCGCCGGCGCGGCCGGGCTGCCGCTGCCGCTGCGACCGATGCGGCGGCACATCGCCGTCACTGCGCCGATCCCGGACGTGCCGCCGGGCGGGCCCGTGGTGTGGATCGTCGGAGAGGAGTTCTATTTCCGTCCCGAGGGGGGGGGACTCCTGGTCTCGGCCTGCGACGAGGACGAGGTGGACCCGGCGCAGGGCGAGCGCGCGGAGGCCGCGGTCGCCGGCGAGATCGCGCGCAAGTTGCGGCGCTGGCTGCCGCGCTGGGCGGACGCCCCCGTCGCGCGCTTCTGGGCCGCGATGCGCACCTTCGCTCCGGATCATCGCTTCGTGCTGGGCCCGGATCCGCGGGCAGAGGGCCTCTACTGGGCCGCGGCGCTCGGCGGACACGGCATCACCTGCGCGCCCGCGGCGGGCCGCATCGCGGCGGCCTGGGCCGCGGGCAGCGCGCCTGCGCATCCGCACGCGGCGGATTTGCTGCCGGAGCGCCTGTTCACGGCGCGAGTTCGGGCGGCCATAACGCCATCAGCCGCATCCCTGCGGGGTTGAGGTCGCCGTGCAGCCAAGCCATGCCGCCTTGGGCGATGCGCAGGCGGTCTGCGCCGAACCGGCAGTCTCCGAAAACGAGCAGCAGCGCGAGTTCGGACAGCCACGGCTGGTGGCCGACCGCCAGCACGCTCTCGCCGCGCAAATCCTTCAGCATTTTGGCGCGCGGGGCGGCGGCCAGCGAGGCCAGCGGCTCCGGCGCGCGCGCGCAAAGCGTTTTCAGCAGATCCGCGGTCTCGGCGGCGCGCCGCCACGGACTGTGCAGGATCCGGCCGGGCTGTACGGGCAACGCGCGCAGCAGCGGCAGTGCGCGCGCGGCGACGAACCGGCGGCCCTCGGCCGTCAGCGGCCGGTCCGCGTCCGGAAGATCGCCGCTGCGCGCGACCGCGAGCGCGTGCCGCATGAGGACGAGTTCCACCGCGCGTCAGCGCACTTCCCAGGTCTCGCCCGCGCGCAGCAGCGACTCCAGCGTGCCTTCGCCGTTCTTCTGCGCGGAGGCGATCTGCTCGTGGATCTGCGCTTCGAGCGTCGGCCGCAGCACCGCGCGGAACAGGCCGATCGGCACCGGCAGCGGGCCGCGTTCGTCGCCCTGGCAGATGCGGTAGGCCAACGCGCCGGTCGGCTCGGCCGGATCCCAGGAGTCGGCCTCGCTCGCCGCGCAGAGTTCGATCGAGTTCGGCGTGAAGCGCAGGCCCTGCGCGCCGTCCTTGCCGAACACCATCGGCTGGCCGGGGCGCAGGTCCACCTGCCGGTCGTCGCGCACCTCCTTCGCCACCACGTGATCGAAGGCGCCGTCGTGGAAGATCACGCAGTTCTGCAGGATCTCGACGAAGGCGAAGCCCGGGTGCGCGTGCGCCGCCTCGACGATGGTCTTCAGGTGCGGGATCTGCGTGTCCACCGTGCGCGCGACGAAGGTGGCGCCGGCCCCGAGGGCGAGCGCGATCGGATTGAACGGCGCGTCGAGCGAACCCATCGGCGTGCTCGGCGTCTTGAGGCCGGGCAGCGTCGTCGGCGAGTACTGGCCCTTGGTCAGCCCGTAGATGCGGTTGTTGAACAACAGCATCTTCAGGTTCATGTTGCGCCGCATCGCGTGGATCAGATGGTTGCCGCCGATGGACAGCGCGTCGCCGTCGCCGGTCACCACCCACACCGTCAGGTCCGGCCGCGCGATCTTCAGCCCGCTCGCGACCGCCGGCGCGCGGCCGTGGATCGTGTGGAAGCCGTAGGTGTTCATGTAGTACGGGAAACGGCTGGAACAGCCGATGCCCGACACGATCACGGTCTTCTCGCGCGACACGCCGAGGCTCGCGAAGGCTTGCTGTACGCCGTTGAGGATCGCGTAATCCCCGCAGCCGGGGCACCACCGCACCTCCTGGTCGGTGACGAAGTCCTTCTTGGTCAGGGTCGTGACGGCCGGACTCATTTCAGTTCCTCCCGGATGCGCAGCAGCAACTCGCGCGACGTGAAGGGACGGCCCTGCACCTTCGGCATGCGCATGGCGTCCACCAGAAATTCGGAGCGAACCAGGCGCCACAGGTGGCCGCGGTTCATCTCGGGGATCAACACTTTCTGGAAGCGCTTCAGCAGCGCGCCCAGGTCCTTCGGCAGCGGCCACACGTTGCGCAGGTGGATCTGCGCGACCGCAAGGCCATCCTTGCGCGCGCGTTCCACCGCGCTGCGCACCGGCCCGTAGGTCGAGCCCCAGCCGAGGATGCACAGCCGCGCGTCGGCGTCGCCGTGCACCGCGGTCGGCGCGTAGGAATTCGCGATGCCCATCACCTTCGCCTCGCGCAGGCCGACCATCTTCTCGTGGTTGAGCGGGTCATACGAAATGTGGCCCGTCACGTCGGCCTTCTCGATGCCGCCGATGCGGTGCTCAAGGCCGGCGGTGCCGGGGATCGCCCACGGCCGCGCGAGCGTTTCCGGGTCGCGCGCGTAGGGCTGGAAGTCCGGCGAAGCCTCCGGGTGCCGCACCGGAATGCGCGGCAGCGTGGCGGGGTCGGGCACGCGGAACGGCTCGGCGCCGTTGGCCAGATAACCATCCGACAGCAGGATCACCGGCGTCATGTAGGTCAGCGCGATGCGCGCCGCCTCGATCGCCGCGTGGAAGCAGTCGGCGGGCGTGCTGGCCGCGACCACCGGCACCGGCGACTCGCTGTTGCGTCCGAACACGGCTTGGAGAAGGTCGGCCTGCTCGGTCTTGGTCGGCAGGCCGGTGCTCGGCCCGCCGCGCTGCACGTCCACGACGATCATCGGCAATTCGGTCATCACCGCGAGGCCGAGAGTCTCGGTCTTGAGCGCGAGGCCGGGGCCGCTGGTGCCGGTGACGCCGAGCGCTCCGCCGTACGCGGCGCCGAGCGCGGCGGTCGCGGCGGAGATCTCGTCCTCCGCCTGGAACGTCACGACGCCGTACGCCTTGTAGCGCGACAAATTGTGAAGGATATCCGAGGCCGGCGTGATCGGGTACGAGCCGTAGAACAGCCGCAAGCCCGACAACTTGGCGGCCGCGACCAGCCCCATCGCCAGCGCCTGGTTGCCCATCAGATTGCGGTAGGTTCCCGGCGGCATCACCGCCGGCGCCACGCGGTACTTGACCTGGAACAGTTCCTGGTTCTCCGCGATCGCCGCGCCGGCGCGCAGCGCGCGCAGGTTGGCCTCGAGCACTTCCGGTTTGTTGCCGAACTTGACCTTCAGCCACTTCTCGCTGTGCTCGAGCGGGCGCGAGTACGCGTGGTACAGCATCCCCAGCGCGACCATGTTCTTGCAGCGGAGCGCCTCCTTGTTGGACAGGCCGAGGCCTTCGAGAGCGCGCAGCGTCGCGTCCTCGAGGTCCACCTGGACTACCTTGTACCGGTCCAGCAGGTCCGGGTCCTCCAGCGGATTGCCCGGATAGCCGGCCTTCTTCAGGTTATTCGCGCTGAAGGCGCCGGTGTTGACGATCAGCATTCCGCCGTCGCGCAACTCCGACAAGTTGACTTTCAGCGCGGCCGGATTCATCGCCACCAGCACGTCGGGCTGGTCGCCGGGCGTGTGGATGTCGTGCGAGGACAGCCGCACCTGGTAGCCGGACACGCCGAAAGTCGTGCCGGCCGGCGCGCGGATCTCCGCCGGGTAGTCGGGGAAGGTCGCGAGGTCGTTGCCGAGCAGCGCGGCAGTGTTCGTGAACTGCGTGCCGGTCAATTGCATGCCGTCGCCGGAGTCTCCGGCGAAGCGGATGACGATCTCGTCAATCTCCTGCAGCGGGATCTCGCGCGGGGCGGTGCTGGGCGGTGTGGACATCGCGCGGCGGTCATTCCATCTTACGCGGTGCAGCCCGCCGCCGACCCCGCCTCACGCGCCGAATTCGAGTTCGCGCTGCAGCCCGAACTGCATCCGCAGCACCGACCCCGGCCCGTCCGCGGGCGAGGCCGCCTCCAGCACGCCCTCGTGCGCGCGGAGGATGCGCTGGACTCCGGCCAGCCCGAGTCCGCGCACCATGCCTTCGCCGCCGTGCGTGCTGCGGAACGGCCGCGCGAGGTCGGCCAGCGCCGCCGCGGGCAGGCCGGGGCCGTGGTCGCGCACCTCGATGAAGGCGCCGCGCGCGTTCCGCCCCCAGTGCAGGTCGAGCCGCGGCACGGGTGTGCGCGCCTGCTCCATCGCGTCGAGCGCGTTCCACATCAGGTTCAGCAGCGCGCGCTCGAGTTCGGAAAAGCGCCCGCGCACGATCACGCGCGCGTCGGGACCGGCGAACTGGATCGGCAACCGCTCGCCGGAGCGGCCGCGGAAGGTCGCGGTCGCGGCAGTCGCGACGGTGCCGAGGTCCACGTCCTCGAAGGGCGCGGGCCGGCCGCTGGCGGCCGCGGCGAGCAACTCCTCGCACAACATCGCGGCCTGCGCGATGTCGCGCCGCACGCAGCGCAACTGCGCGCGCTCCTCGGCGCCCAGCCGCCTCTCCAGAAGTTCGGCGCGGCCGGCGGCGCTGTGCAGCAGGTTCCGCACGTCGTGCGCGACCAGCGCCGCGTCGCCGGGGCCATCGGGAGCCGTTCGCAGGGCTTCAGCCGCCGCGGGTGCGCTGTCAAGGGGAAACGGGCGTTTGCGGACCATGTTGCCGCCAAGGCGGGCGGACGCCACCATGATGCCGTAGTGGATTTCGGACATGCAAGGCGCTTCGCCACGCGCGAAGCCCGCCGGCTCGCTGGCGACCTCTACCCGGGACCGGTCCTGATGCCGCGCGGGCTGCTGCGGGCGCTCGACCCGGTGCTGGCCGTGGCCCTCGGTCCGGCGCGCGAGGCGCGGCCGGCATTCCGCGCCTCCTTCGAGGAGATGCTGCGCGGCCGGCCCGACGGGCCGCTGCTGCTGGCGCTGTGGTCCGCCGCGGCCGCAGGCGAGGTCGCGCACGAGGATCTGCGCCGCATGGTGCAGCAGATGGAGTCGCCGATGCCGACCGATCCGGCGAGCCGCGGAGAGTTGCTGGCCTGGCTGCACCCGCGCGCCTCCGCGTGCGCGCGCATCGGACTCGCACTGGCGCAGCGGCTCGAGCCTGAGACGCTCGCACCGGCCGAGCGCCTGGCCTGCGGCTTCGTGATCACGCGCCTGCTGGTGGATCTGCCGCGTCATGCCGCAGCCGGCCGCAACTTTCTGCCGCTCGCAGACCTCGCGCGCGCCGGCGTGGCGCGCGACGCGCTGCTGGCCGGCGTGCGTACCCCGGCGGTGCATGCCTTTCTGGTGCAGGAAGCCTCATGGGCGGAAGAGTTGCTCGCGCAAGGCTTGCCCGTGTGCGACCGCGTCGGCGCGCGCCTGCGGCGCGGCCTGCGCGCGGCGGTGCTGCGCTCGCGCCGGCTGCTCGCGCAGGTCGCGGATCCGCGCCGCGATCTGTTCCGCGCACCGCCGCGCCTCTCGGCTTTCGCGCGCTGGCGCTGCGCAATCCGCGCCTGGCGGCCTCTGCGCACAGAAGCCGCCGCAGCCTCCCTGCCCCTCCAGCAAGGCTAATCTGACACCATGCCGCCGCTGTTGCGCGCCCTTCGGATCCGCCAGTGGACCAAGAACCTGGTGATCTTCGCGGGACTGGCGTTCAGCGGGCAGGCCACCGACGCGGCCACGCTCGCCGCCGCGCTGACCGCCTTCGCCGCCTTCTGCGCGGCCGCGAGCGCGGTGTACCTGATCAACGACGTGCTCGACCGCGAGCGCGATCGCGCGCATCCGGAGAAACGCCACCGCGCGGTTGCCTCCGGCGCGGTGCCGGTGTCGCTGGCGATCGCCGTGGCGCTGCTGCTGGCTGCCGGCGCGCTGATCGCGGCGGCGACTCTCGGCCGCGCGCTCACCGCGCTGGCGGGCTACTTGGCGCTGCAAGCGGCTTACAGCCTGAAGTTGAAGCACGTCGTGCTGCTTGACGTGTTCAGCATCGCCGCCGGCTTCTCGCTGCGCGTGCTGGCCGGCGTGTGGGCGGTGGACGCGTGGCTGTCGCCGTGGCTGGTGGCCTGCACGGTGCAACTCGCGCTGTTCCTCGCGCTGTGCAAACGGCGCGCAGAGGCGGCCTCGCTGGGTCCGACCGGCGCGGTCGCGAGCGGCGGCTCCGCGCAGCGCCCGGTGCTCGACGATTACCGCGGGCCCGCGACCGACATGATGGTCGGAGTGATGGCGGCGACGCTGCTCGTCACCTACACGATGTACACGCTGCTGCCCGCGGGCGTGCTGGCACCGGGAGCCGCAGGCGCCGAGCACGCTGCGGATTCGCGCGCCGGCGCGCCAGGCATGATCTGGACCCTGCCCTTCGCGCTCTACGGCGTGCTGCGCTATCTGTATCTCGTTTACCGCCAGGACCAGGGCCAGCGGCCGGAACTGATCGCGACGATGGATCCCGGGATCGTTGCGACGGGACTGGGCTACGTCGCGGTGGTGGCCTGGGTGATCTATGGCTGACGCGGCGGCGCCGGCGCGCAGCCGGGTCGCGATCGTGCGCGCGCGGCCGGAACGCGCGCTCGAGGACGTCGCGCGCGCCATGGAACTGGCCGGGGTCGCGCAGGCGCTGCCGGCGACGGCGCCGGTGATCCTGAAGGACAACATCACCTGGCACCTGCCATTCCTCTCGGCGAACACCACGCCGTGGCAACTCGAAGGCGCGGTGCGCACGCTCGCTGCGCTCGGCCGCGAGATGCTCGCGGTACACAACGACACCGTGGTGACCGACCCGCGCGCCGGCCTGCGCAACCTCAAGTTGCAGCCGGTGTACGAGCGCTATCGGATCCCACAGTACTTCGTCAACGATCCGGCGAGCGTGGCCTGGGAAGCGTGGCGGCCGCGCGCGGCGACGCCCTGGCTCGACCGCGTCTATCCCGAGGGCCTGGCCTTTCCTGCATTGTTCCGCGGCAAGTCGGTGCTGCACCTGCCGACCGTCAAGACCCACATCTACACCACGACCACCGGCTCGATCAAGAACGCCTTCGGCGGCCTGCTCAACACCAAGCGGCACTACTGCCACACCCACATCCACGGCGTGCTCGCGGACCTGCTCGCGGTGCAGATGGAACTGCACGCGGGCATCTTTGCGGTGATGGACGGCACGATCGCGGGCGACGGGCCCGGGCCGCGCACGATGCGCCCGGTTGAGAAAAGCGTGATCCTCGCCTCCGCCGACTGCGTGGCGCTCGACGCCACCGCCGCGCGCCTGATGGGCTTCGACCCGCGCGCGATCGGCTACCTCGCCGACTGCGCCGAGCGCGGGCTCGGGCATCTGGACGCGGCACGCATCGAACTCGTCGGCGACGACGTGCCCTTCGGCTGGGGCTTCTCGGTGGGCGACAACCTCGCCTCGCGCTTCGGCGACGTGCTGTGGTTCGGCGCGCTGCAGCGCCTCCAGAACCTTTTCTTCCGCACGCCGCTGGTGCGCGTCTTCGCGGCCGGCAGCCACCTCTACCACGACGAGTGGTGGTGGCGCCGCCACGGCCGCGCGCGCATGGCGCGCCTCGCGCGCGAGAGCGCGTGGGGCCGCCTGTTCGCGGACTACGCCCCGGATCAGCGCGGCGGCTGAACGGCGATCGGCGCGGGCGAGCGCTGCTTGAACTCCAGTTTCGCGATGCGCCAGATGTCCTCGCGCGTCGCACCGGAATCCACCGAGCGCGCGCGGCCGTCCGTGGTGGCGGGCACCAGCGAGAGTTGCGTGCAGCGGATGCGCGGGTAGAGCAGTTCGCTGTTGAACAGGAACAGGCGGACCTGCTGGCGCTGGAACGAAGTCTGCGAGTTTTCGAAGCCGATCGAAAACACCTTGTCCGAAATGCCCTGGCCGGTGCGCGGGTTGTCGCGCACCGAGACGTCAATCGTGCCGAGGCGCGCGTCAAAGGCCTGCTTCTGGAAGTGCAGGCGGAAGGCCTGGTCGTCGGTGCCTTTGGGCGCCTTCTCGCGCCGGAACGCGAGATCGTTGCAGGCGGAATAAACCTCCTTATAGCGGCTCTCGTGGTTGACCAGCGCGGTTTCCCAGCCCGCGTGCCAGGAGACGGACCAGAAGCGCGCGCCGAGCACGCCGACCGCCAGGCCGAGCAGCAAGTACAGCATCTGGCGGTTGCTCACGGGCGGCCCTCCTGCGCCGGGTTGGCGGGCTCTCGCGCAGTGCGGATCTTCACGGTGACGGTCGCGGTCTTGCCGGGCGGGACCTTCGCGGTCTCGGTGGTCGGGATCGTTGGCGCGTCCACGCTCCAGGGCTGCTCGCGCAGGCCGCGCTCGATGCGGTCGAAGGTAGTGGCGATGCGCTCGGCGTCGTCGGATTTCAGCGTCAGGCCGAACTTCGCCTCGACATGCGGCTCGCTGCCGCTGCCGGAACGTCCGCGATCCACCGACGTGAACTCGAAGTTCTCGATCATCCACCTGTCAGGATAGTCCGACAGTTCCTTCTCCAGGAACCCCATCAGCAGGCGCCAGGCCTCCAGGCAGGACGGCGGCATCTCGAGGGCGGATTGCCCCATCAATTCGTCGAGGTCCTTGCGCGCGCTCTTGACGCGGTTGTGGAGCACGTTGATGCGCTCGTCCGTGGAGACACCCGAGCCCGCGAGGTCGTTCTTGATCTCCCAGGAGTCCGGATAATCCTCGTCCTCCTTGACGCGCTTGTTCAGATCGCCGACGCGCTTGTCCGCCGCCAGGTAGACCTCGCCCGCATTCTTCTTGACTTCCATCCCGGTGCGCAGGTGGACGCCGGCGTCAATGACCAGCCAGGCGATGACCCCGACCAGCGCCAGCGTCAGCGGGCCTTCGACGCGCTCCAGCCCGCGCGCGTACCGGAACTCCTCCTGGCGGAAGTTCATCGGCGCGGGCGAGACGCCGAGCCCGTCCAGCGCCGCTCCCAGCGCGACCAGGCCCACGCCGCCGCCGCCGTAGGACTCGAGCCCGTGCCGCAGCCGCTGCGCGGGAATGCCGGTGCGCGCGGAGATCGCTTCGCTCAAGCCGGGCAGATCGGCGCCGGTGAGATGCAGCGCGGTCGCGCCCGCCGGCATCGCCGCGAGGCCGCGCCGGACCTCGTTGGCGAGCCGCTTGCACAGCGCCCTGACGCGCGTGCCGCCGGCGAGACCAACCGCCTCCGCCAGCCCGATCCCGCACGGCACGCTCGGATCGGCGCCGAAGAGCGCCTGCGGCATTTCCGCCTCCGCCTCCCCACCCGCCTCGGTTTTCTTCTCTTCCCTCTTCCCGGGGGACAGTTTGGGCTTGGTTGCGGCTTCCTCGACCTCCTCCGGATCCGCGCCCGGCGGGATCACCTCGCCCTGCGCGGCCTTCGGCACTGCGACGTCGCGCAGCAACTCGAGCCAGCCGATCGGCAGGGTGCGCAGCGCGCGCAGGTTGCCGCTCGGACCGACCACCGCGAGGAGCGTTTCGTCGGCGCCCAGGTCCACGAAAGCAAGCGGCGCGGCGTCGGCGTTGTCCGCCGCATCCCCTTCCGGCACGGCCGCGAGCCGCGGTGCGATCGCGGCGAGCGCGCTCGCGTAGCCGCCGTACGAGGCGCCGACCGCGTGCGGATCCCAGCCCGCGCCGGCGCCGACCTCGATCGCCTGCGCGATGTGCTTCTTCGGCACCACGCCGACCAGCAGCGTCGGCGTCGCGCGCTCGGCCTCGAGCGGGATGAAGTCGGCCACCACGTCCTCGACGTTCAGGTGGTACAACTCGGACTCGACCTCGAATTTCAGCACCTGGAGCACCTTCTCGCGCTCCTGGAAGGGCAGGCTCATCTCGCGCAGCACGACCTTGCCGGACGGCGCGCAGATCGTCAGGCGGTCCGCCTTGCGCAACTTCACGGCCTCGGCGATCTGCTTGCCGAGCGCGCGTGCCGGCTCCGTCGCCGAAGGGAACACGCCCTCCCCGGACGCCTTGAGCGCGTGCCGCTTGGCGTTGCCCTCAAGGAGCGCGAACGAGAATCCGTCCGCGCGAAGATGAATGCCCAGGCTCGTGGCCATGCGGTAAGCCCCAGGTTAACGAGGTGGCGGAAGCGAGGCCAGCGTGCTGCCGGCGACGAGACGCTCGGCGCGCGCGCGCTGTTCCGGCTCGAGAATGCGGTTGTGGATCAGAGCCTCGAAGCGGCGGTCGAGTTCCAGCCAGCCGGAATCGGCCTCCGCCAGCCGCTCTTCGAGCAAGTGATCCCGTTCGCGCGCGTAGTGCGCGAGCAGGATGCGCAGGTCGGCGGCTTGCTCGCGCGAGAGGTCCAGCGCCGAATCCGCGGCACGCGCCCATCCGGTGAGCGCAGAATCGAGGGCGGTTTCCGCGGCGACCGGGGCACGGCGGCCCCAGGCGTAGCCGAGCAGCGCGCCGGCGGCGAAGGTCGCGAGCGCGGCGGCGGCCACGCGCGCACCGGGAGCGGGCACGCCGCTCACTGCTGCGGGTCCGGGTCGCGCGGCAGCGGCCGGCGAAGGCCCTCTTCGAGGCGCCCGCCGGGCACCGGCCGCTGGGTGATCGTCCGCGCAGGCGGCGCGAGCAGGTCCTCGATCGCGCGCTCGAAGGCGCGCGGCTCCTGCGCGTAGGCCGTGCCGCCGGCCTCGCTGCCGAGCCAGCGCTGGCTCGCGATCCAGCCCGCGCCGGCCGCCAACGTCAAGGCGGCCGCGACCGACCACAGGCGCACCGCGCGGTCGAGGCCGCGCGCGTCGCGCTCCGACGCCGCGACCAAGCGCGTGCGCAGCCGCGCGAGGCGCTCCTCGGCGAGCGGCTCCGGCTGCAAAGCCAGCAGGCCCTCGCGCAGCGCGCGCCACTCCTGGATCTGCGCGCGAGCGCGCGGGTCTTCGAGCAGCCGCGCGCGCGCCTCGGCAGCCTCCACCTCGCCGAGTTCGCCGTCGAACCAGGCGGAGAGGCGCGCGAGATCGCGCGGGTCGGCGGGTTCGCGCGCGCTCACAGCGCACCCCCCCCCAGTTTCTTCAACTCGGCGGCGAGGCGCGCGCGCGCGCGGAAGATGCGCGATTCGACGGTGCCCTGCGGCAGGTTCAGCACGCGCGCGATGTCGCGGTAGGACCAGCCCTCGAGTTCGCGCAGCACGATCACCTCGCGGAAGCGCGCGGGCAGGCGGTCCACCGCGGCGCGCACCAGCAAGCGGCGCTCGGCCAGCGCGGCGTCCTCGCCGGGCGTGACGGTTTGCGCGGCGATGCGCTGCTCGGCCGGTTCCGCCTCGTCGCCGGCGCCCGCGCCGGAGTGAAAAGGCAGCGCACGGGTGAGCCGCTGCTGGCGGCGGCGGTGATCGCGCAGCGCGTTGACGGCGACCTGGTACAGCCAGGTGGACAGCGCGGCCTCGCCGCGGAAGGTCGCGATGCGCCGCTGGACCTTGACGAACACCTCCTGCACGCCGTCCTCGGCCTCGTCGGCGTCGAAACCGAAGCGCCGCGCGAGCGCGTAGACCTTCGGCGCATACTCGCGGAACAGGGTCTCGACGCGCGGATCCGGCAGCGTGGGGCCGGTCACTTCGGCGGGCGGGGCTTGAGGTCGGAGCGAGCGCACGACAGAGAGGGCGGCGCGCACCCCCTTCCGACGCTTACGGCCGTCCGGGCCTTCCCGTTGATCGTGGCGCATCCAGGTCCGGCAACAAGTGCCCCATCTTGTCCCGCTTGGTCTTCAGGTAGCCGGCGTTGTGTTCGTGGACCGCGGGTTGGATCGGCACCTGCTCGACGATCTCCAGCCCGTACCCGGCGAGCGCGGCCAACTTCTTGGGGTTGTTGGTCAGCAGCCGCATCCGGCGCACCCCGAGGTCGTGCAGGATCTGCGCCCCGACCCCGTACTCGCGCATGTCCGGCGGGTAGCCGAGTTTCTCGTTGGCCTCGACGGTGTCGAGGCCCTGGTCCTGCAAGTGGTAGGCCTGCAGTTTCGACTCCAGCCCGATCCCGCGTCCTTCCTGGCGGATGTAGAGCAGCACGCCCTGTCCGGCGGCGACGATCTGCGCGAGCGCCGCTTGCAGTTGCGGTCCGCAGTCGCAGCGCAGGCTGCCGAGGAGGTCGCCGGTGAGGCACTCGCTGTGTACGCGCACGGTGACGGGCTCCTCGATGCGCACGAACTCCTGGTGCGCTTCGGAGGGCGGCTCGGACCAGCCGAAGGTCAGTGCGAAATGCTCCTTGCCGTCGGACTTCGACTTGTAAAGATGCAGGCGGAACTCGCCGTGATCGGTGGGAAGGCGCACCCCGGCGACGCGCCGCTCGATCAGCCGCTCGCGGCGGCGGCGGTATTCGATCAGGTCGGCGATGGTCAGGATCGGCAGCGCGTGGCGCGCGGCGAAGGCCTCGAGTTGCGGCATGCGCGCCATCGAGCCGTCATCGTTCATGATTTCACAAATCACGCCGGCGGGCCGCAATCCGCTCAAGCGCGCCAGATCCACGCTGCCCTCGGTCTGGCCGGGGCGCACCAGCACGCCGCCGTCGCGCGCGCGCAAGGGGAAGACGTGGCCCGGGCGCACGAGATCCTGCGGCTGCGCGCCGAGGCGCACTGCGGTGCGGATCGTGTGCGCGCGGTCGGCCGCGCTGATGCCGGTGCTGACGCCTTCGCGCGCCTCGATGGACTCGAGGAAGGCCGTTCCCATGCGCGAGGTGTTCTCGGCGACCTGCGGCCGCAGGTGCAAGCGGTCGGCGAGGGCGCCTTCGAGCGCCAGGCAAATCAGGCCGCCGGCCTCCTTGCGCATGAAGTTGACGGCCTCCGGGGTGACCGCCTCGGCGGCCATCACGAGGTCCCCCTCGTTCTCCCGCCGGGGGTCGTCCACCAGAATGACCATCCGGCCCTGCCGGATCGCCTCGACCGCCTCCTCGACGCGTGCGTAAGGCATGTTGGGAACAGTCATTGTAGCCGCCAAGGGGGGGCGGCTGAAGATCCCCGATTTGGTAGTTGCTGATGGCTTTTTAGTCATAACCTTCATGTAAATCAAGACTTTCTAGGAAGTTGCCGATGGAGAAGAGGCCATGATCCCGCGCGCTGGTTCCACCCTGATCGCCCTGCTGGTGGGAGCCGTCGCGATCATCTGGGCCGCCCCGAGGTTCAACGAGGTCCGCTCGCGGATGCGCGACCAGGACGCGGAGATCCGCGGGCTGACGAAGACTTTGCTGGACCTGCGCAGGTCGCAGGACCAGCGGCTCGCCGACGAGGCGGATTGGCGCAACGAGGTTGTTCTGGACTGGCAGGACGTGCTGAACGAATGGGAAGGAACGCTCACCGAGGCGCGCGCGGCGGTCGAGCGCTCGGGCGCGGATCTCGCCGACTTGCGCACCCGGCTTGACGCCAACATGACGCAGGTGGAAGGCCTGAAGAGCAGCGTGGCGGCCAACGCCGATCACCTGGCCAACCTCTCGGGCCCCGCATCCGCGCTGTTGCGCGAGCGCATCCTGCGTCCGGTATTCCAGATTGACGCCGCGGAGTCCGTCGGCAGCGCGGTGCTCGTGTGGCGCGGGGAAGACGCGGCCGGCCCCTACTACCTCGCGTTGAGCGCCCAGCACGTGCTGCGCGACCTCGTGTCCGGCGGCGCGGAATCGCTGGCCGACGCCGGCGCGAACGACGGCGAGGCGGTGGTCGCCCCGGCCGCCGCGGACCTCGCCGAAGTGGACATCCCCTGCGTGTTCGATCAACTCGGACCCGCACCGGTGCGCGTGACCGGCCGGCTGATCGCGGAGAACGTGCTCGCGGACCTCGCGCTGCTCGAACTGCGCACCGAGCAGAACCTGGGCACGGTGGCGCGGCTCGCGCCGCGCGCGGCGGCCGCACGCGTCAATTCCTTCACGCAGATCTGGACCGTGGGCTGCCCGCTCGGAACGACCGCGCAGGCGACGCGCGGCGAGGTCACCCGCACCGACTGGAAGGTCGGCTCGCAGCCGTACTGGATGGTTTCGAGCCCGGCCTACTTCGGCAACAGCGGCGGCGGCGTGTTCCTCGCCGATTCGCTGGAACTGATCGGCGTGTTCTCGAAGATCTACACGCACGGCTCGTATCGCCCGCAGGTCGTCACGCACATGGGCCTCGCGGTGCCGCTCGACGTGCTGCACGACTGGCTGGCGGAGATCGGCTACGGATTCCTGACGCAGGACGCGCCGCGCTGACCGCGCCGCGACCGGCGGCGGCGCCGGGACTAGACTAGGCCCATCGCATGCGTCTGGGCCGCTTCCTCTGCCTCGCTGCGCTCGCGCCCTGCACCTGGCTGGCCGCCGAGCGTTCCGTTCAACCGCCTCCGGCCTGGAGTGCCGTACAGGAGCCGCCCCAGCCCGCACCTTTCGCGGCGGCGCACGCGCTGCTGGAGGAAGGCAGCCTCGACGAGGCGCGCGCGAGCGCGGAGAAGGAACTCGCCGCGCAGCCTTACGACCAGCGCGGCTACGCGGTGCTGCTTGACATTGCGGATGCGGCGGACGACGACGCGGCGCGCCTACGCTGGGGCAAGTGGTTGTACTGGTCGCACAAGTACGCGGGGCGCGCGAAGCCGGCGACCGAAATCGCGACCCGGCTTGCCAACGTCTATGCGGACTGGAACATGGACGAGGCCGTGGTGCAGGCCTGGATGAACGCCAACAAGAAGGCCGCGGACGCCGCCATGGGCAAGAAGCAGTACCGGCTGGCCGGGCACCTCTTGTCGAAACTGCTGGACCTGAACCCGACGGACAAGGTCCTGCAGCGGGAATGGGATCAACTGGTGGACAAGGCCGGCCAGGAGGCCACCGGCGGCGGCTTCCAGGCCGCGGAGGTGCGGCGCAAGTCGGCGTCGTGGATCGCCAAAGAAAATGCCAAGCACGAGGACTGGGAGACCCGCTTCGAGGAAAAGTCGAAGTACTACGATGTCCAGACAAACTTGGATTATGAGTTCTTCGTGACTGTCCAGTCGGCGATGGACGAGATCTACGAATTCTACCAGGAAGTCTACGACTACAAGAAAAAGACGCCGCGGGTGCGGCTGGCCGTGCACCGCAAGCGCTCCGATTTCGACCGCTTCTCACAGGAGGTGCTGGGGCGCGCGATGCCAAGCGATTCCGTCGGCGGCTACTGGGCCGAAGGCATTAACACCGTGGCGGCCTACGACCGCTCTTACGGCAACCCGGACATGACGCGGGAGGATCTGTGGAACACGCTTTTCCACGAGGCCAGCCACCAGTTCATGTCGCTTCTGACGGCGAAGCCCTCGCGGAAGGGCATGTTCGATCCACCATGGCTCAACGAAGGCACCTCATCCTATTTCGAGGGCTGCCAGATCAAGGCGGACGGAACGATTGTCAAGAACAACGTGGCCGAGCACCGCCTGCGCGAGTGGTGGTGGCTCGATCACAGCGATGAGCGCCACACGCTCAAGGAACTCGTTGGCCACGTGCGAAATACCGGTCCGGATAGCACCGGAATGCTCTCCTACGAAGGCGGTTTCTACTCCTACGGCTGGGCGCTGGTGTATTTCCTGCTCAACTACGAGGAGAACGACCGCCGCGTGTACGGACCGCCGATCACCGTCACGGGTGAGATTCCGGTGGAGTACAAGACCGTTCGCCCTGCGGGCCGCTTGGTCTATCGCGATGCCTACCTCAAGTACCTCAAGTTCTACACTGAAGAAGGCAACAGGCTCAACGATCAATATCAGCCCTACGACAAGGCAATCGAGGTCTTCGTGGATGGCGTCGCTGATCCGGACGTGCCGAACTGGGACGCCTTCGAGAACCGCTGGCGCAAGTTCACAACTTCCTTGTACGGCGAACTGCAGTCGGGATACGAGTTCGCCGACGTGCTGCAGGCGCGCTGCCGCGGCTACCTGCTGGCCGAGGACTTCGAGCGCGCGCGCGTCACCGCGGAGCAGGCCGACGCCAAGCGCCCGGACGACCCGGAGACCTTCCGGCTGCTCGCCGAGTCGAACTGGGGCGAAGAACGCAAGGGCGACGCTGCGTACTGGATGTTCCGCCACTGGGAGATGCTGTGGCCGACCGGCGACGCGGAGGGCTTGCAGGCGGCGGAGAAGTGGCTGGAGGAGCACGGGGCGAAGGAGATCGTCAGCGGCGTGTGCGTGACCTCGAAGACGGCCCTCGAGGCGGCGAAACGAGTCATGGAGGAGGCGCTGGCGGCCGGACATCCGGTGCTGGCCTCACTGACCGCGGCGCACCTGCAGCGCGCGCTGGGCGTGGATTTCGAGGATCTCAACCGTCAGGCGGTCGAATACGCTGAGTTGAGCCGGCAGGATCTGCGCATGTGGCAGGGCGCATTCAACAAGGGACCCGAGGGCGACCGCAAGATCCAGTTGTCGGAGGGCTCGCGCGACCTGGTCACCGCGGTCTCATACAAGCCGAACGGCCTGCTGCTCTACGATCCGAAGGGCCCTGACGGGCCGGGTTATGAGCGCTGCGAGGAAGGCTCGCTCGCTTGGCTCGCCCCCCCCTTCGGGGTCCGCGGGCGAATCCAGGTGGACGGCGCGCAAGCGGTGATCCTCCTCGGCCTCGACCGCAGCGGGCGGCCGCGCTCGCGCATCAGTTTCGAGTACCCGGCGGAGGACGAGAGCGCCGTCGGCGTCTGGACACTGGATCAGCGCACCGACTCACAGGTGGGGATTTCGACGGTCACCCCGGATCGGGTCGGCAGCGGGCACCTCAAGGAGATGGTCCCGAAAGGCGATTTCTACGACTTCGAGTTGACGATGGACGAGGCGGGCAAGTGCACGCTCACGGTCGAGGGCGAGAACATCGCGGTGCCGGAGAAGAAGATGACCGCGCGGCGGCTGACCGGCGGGATCGCGCTCGCGGTGCGCGACGACACCGCAGCGCTGTTCAGCGGGATCGAGGTGCGTCCCAATAAGCCGTTCTGGCCCATAGCGCCAGACTAGGAACGCGCGGAGCGCGTTCCTAGTCTGGCGCGTTCAAAGGCTGTGGCGGGGGTCCGGGGGCAAGGCCCCCGGCAATCCTGCTCTTCGCCCCCTTATTCTTGTTCCGTGGCGCTCGCCCTTCTCCTCTTCGCCCTCCTCCCCGCGCAGGACCGGCTCAAGGAAATGCCGGGATATCAGCGCTATCAGGAAGTCGGAACGAAGATCCGCGGCGCGTGGACCTCCGGAGCGGTGCAGGTCAAGTGGCTCGACGGCGGCAACGCGCTGCAGTTTCGTCGGGACGAGAAAACCTTTCACTATGATCTGGCGCACGCCGACCTGACCGAGGCCGAGCCGGGCGAGTCCGGCGAAGCCGGCAGGCGCGGGACCGGCCGCGGCGCACGCAGCGGCGGCCCGGAGCGCGGGCGCCAGTTCGACGAAGCGCAGGCGCCGGACGGGAAGATCACGGCCTTTCATCGCGACCGCAACCTCTGGCTGCGCGACGCGGATGGCAAGGAACGGCAGATCACCAAGGACGGAGACGCCGCCGCGCGAGTCAAGTACGCGACGGCCTCCTGGGTCTACGGCGAGGAACTGGACCAGAACACCGCGATGTGGTGGTCGCCGGACGGGAGCCTGGTGGCCTTTTACCGTTTCGACGAGAGCGCCTGCCTGGATTACCACTTGGCCATGGGCCAGACCGAATTTCAGAGCATGCTCGACGTCGAGGCCTACCCGAAGGCAGGCGCCCCGAACCCGGTCGCGGACCTGCTGATCTACGACCTGGGAACGCACAAGACCGTGACTGCGGACGTGCGCGGCGACGGAGAGTTCGCCGACGACGTCGTCGGCCACTACGTCTACGGCGTGTCGTGGTCGCAGGACGGCAGCGAACTGCTTTTCCGCCGCACGAACCGCCTGCAGAACGCGATGGAGTTCGCGGCCTGCAACCCGAGGACCGGCAAGTGCCGCCGGATCGTGCGCGAGGAGTGGCCGGCGTCGTGGACGAGCAATTCGCCCGAGATCCGCTGGCTGGCCGACGGCAAACGCTTCGTGTGGACCAGCGAGCGCACCGGCTGGCGCAACTACTACCTCTACGAGATCAGCGGGAAACTGCTCGCGACGCTGACGCGGCACGAGTTCGAGGTCGCGGGGATCGAGCGTGTGGACGAGGAGGCCGGCCTGCTGTGGTACATGGCCCGCAGCGGCGACAACCCGATGAAGATGCAGTTGCACCGCGTCGGGCTGGACGGGAAGAGCGACGCGCGGCTGACCGACCCGGCCCTGCACCACTCCGTCGAAGTGGCGCCGGACGGCCGGCACTTCGCCGACACCGCGCAGGCCCACGACGTGCCGCCCGCGACGCGCCTGTGCGACGCCGAGGGCAAGGTGCTGGCGACGCTGGCCGCGAGCGACCTGTCCGCGGCCGACGCGCTGGGCCTGAAGCGCGTTGAATTGTTTCACTATTTTGCGGCGGACGGGGCCACGCCTCTGTGGGGCATGCTGCACTTCCCGTCGGATTTCGACCCCGCGAAGAATTACCCGCTGCTGGTCAGCGTCTACGCCGGGCCTGGCGCGAGCGGCGCGTCGGAAAGTTTCACGCTCCCGAACGCGCTGACCGAGTACGGCTTTCTCTACGCCACGCTCGACTCGCGCAGCGCGGGCGGGCGCGGCAAACGCGCGCTGGACGCGATCTACGGCCATCTCGGCGTGGTCGAGGTGGACGATCAGGCGGCGGGTGTGCGCTCGTTGGGTGAGCGGCCCTACCTGAACCGTGCGCGCGTCGGCATCTACGGCACCTCATACGGCGGCTTCGTGTCGGTGATGGCGCTGCTACGCCACCCGGACGCCTTCGCGGCCGCGTGCGCGTCATCGGCAGTGACCGACTGGCGCCACTACGACACGATCTACACCGAGCGCTACATGGGCCTGCCGCAGCAGAACGCCGCCGGTTACGACGCGGGCAGCGCGATGCCGTACGCGAAGGACATGCAGGGGAGATTGATGATCTACTACGGCACGGCCGACAACAACGTGCATCCGGCGAACGCGCTGCAGTTGATCGCTGCGCTGCAAAAAGCCGGCAAATCCTTCGAGGTGCAGGTCGGCCCAGATCGCGGGCACTCCAGCGTCAACGCGGAGCGCATGATGGAATTCTTCATCGAGAACCTGGTGCTGCGATGACCCGCTTCGTCGGCGAGTACGACACCGAGGCCAAGGCGCATATCGCGCGCCTGCTGCTGGAGCAGCACGGGATCTGCGCGGAACTGGTCGGCGGCAGCCTCTCCGGCCTGGAGGGCTGGCCGGTCGCCTACCGCGGCGTGCAGCTCCTGGTCGCCGACGCCGACTTCGAGCGCGCGCGCCGCATTCTGGCGGGTGAGGAGCCGGGCGAGGCATAGCGCGAATAAAGCCCGAGAGGCCCGCGCGTGCGCGCTGGTTGCTGGCACCGGCGCCATCCTGGACTTCAGAAGGTAAGTGCAGCCAACGCGGTTCTTCCTCTGGCGCAGGCGCATCGCCAACTCGCCAGCAGCCGGCCGGCTGACAGCAGCAGTCCGTTGGCGAGCAGGAGGTGAGGGTGTCGAAGCCCTTCCATCCGCCGCGCGCCGGCTCATAAACCGAAAGACAGGCCGAATCCGAAGTAGGTGATCTCCTCTTCGTAGAACTGGCCGTAGGGCGCGAAGCCATCGTAAGCCTCGAACGGCAGCCGCAGGCGTCGGTGGTTCCCGGCCGGCGAGTCGAACTCCAGGCCGAAGGTCAGGTTCGCGCTGACTTCCCAGTCCTGCTGCTGCCACGACTTGAGATCCAGGCCGCCGACCAGTCGCGTCGTTCCGAAGAGCGGATGTGCGCCACGGTACTCGACGCCGAGGTAGAGGCGCAGCGAGTCGAAGTCGCGCGAGCCGAGGAGTTCGAGAGATTCGAAGGAGAGGTTCTGGCGCGGCGGCGCGCTCGGGCCCAGCAGGAACTCGTCGCCGAGGTGTGAGGACTGGTGATAGACGCGCAGGCGCACCGCGTTCGGCCCGGCGCGGTAGGTGAGCGGCAGGCCGATCACGTAGTCGGCGTTGATCAGATCGCTGGAGGGCGCATCGAGGTTGAACTGGGCGAAGAGGCCGCCCGCGATGTTGGCCTGGAAGCCGTCGCCCTCGCGGCGGCCCGGGTTGCGGTACAGGCCGAAGGTCTCGCCGAAGCCGACCGCGGCAAGGGTCACGCGGTCGTCGCCCTACGGCTTGACCGAGCGCGCGTTCATGAAGAATTGGGGCTCCTTCGGGTCGGCGAGGAGCGGCGCGAAGAGGTCGCCTTGCGGCAGCGGCACTGCCGTCTGGCAGGAGGCGGCCGCGGCGGCCAGGAGCACGGGGAAGATACAGGGAAATCCGTTCATGCCGGGGCGCGGGCGCCGCAAGGGCGAACCATGTCAGCGGGGCCGGGCCGTTCCTGCATCAGTAGTCAAAGGTTCTGGATGCTGCGAAAGTTCCCGCGATGGAAGCACCGAAGAGAAGAAGTTCGGCGAACAGTCCGATCCATTGTCTCGCACCGTAATTGCGATTCCTGGTCCAGAAGGCGATGCCGAGGATGGTCAGGAAGAACGTCGCGCACTGAAGGAACCAATCAAACGAGAAAAACAGGAGGATGCCAAGCTCCTGGAAGTCGCCCCAAATCCAGACTGAATCCTGGACGAGGCGGAAGATGGTGGCTTTCACCAAGGTGCCAAGCGTCAGTGCGAGCCAACCCAGACCGACACTTCCCACCAACCGCCGGGATTCGGAGAACTCTCTGGAGACGAAGTATCCGCAGAGCACGCCGACGCCGATGCGGAGAACGAGCGTGGGGTCGTCGAGCCGCCAGCCTGGCAGGAGAAGCGCCGCTACCAGGGCCGTCGCGAAGGTCCAGAGAAGCCGATCCCTTCTCATCCCTCCGCGTGCTCAACGCCTCGACAAGAAAGTTCTCCCTCCCGGCTCATGCAGAGTACCCGGCCTTCCCCCACCCCCGCGCGGCCGCGGGAAGCGAGGGCGGCGGCGAGGTCGCGCAGTCGCGTGGGGCTGACGGTCTCGCCGAGCGCGCGGAGTTGCGCGGCGACGGCTTGCTCGCGCAGGTAGGGCGGCAGCGCGCGCCAGTCGGGCGCGTTTGTCAGAAGGATGTCGAGTGACTCCGACCAGGCGCGCGCCTCAGTGGCGAGACGCAACACCGCCTGGACCGGATCGCCGGTGGCGATCGTGGCGAGCGCAGGCAGCACGTGCAGGCGGAGCCGCGCGCGGGCCGAGCGCGCGGGGTCGGCGTTGGTGGGATCCTCCACCCACGAGATACCACGCGCGGCCAGCGCGGTGCGCAACGCGACGCGGCGCAAGGCGAGGAGCGGGCGCAGCAGTTCAACGCCTGGAGCCAGATCGCGGCGGGCCGGGATGCCAGCCAGCCCTCGCAGACCGGTGCCGCGGAAAATCCGGAGTAACACGGTCTCGGCGAGATCGTCTGCCGTATGTGCCGTCAGAATCTTCACCGCCCCGTGCCGGTGCGCTGCGACCGTCAGCGCCGCGTAGCGAACGTCGCGCAGGGATTCCTCGTTCACGCCGGGAGGCGCAGGCGGGTCAGCGCGCACGACCTCCGCCCTAAGGCCGAGGGATTTCAGCAGCGCACGCGCTTTTTCGGCGTCGGCGCCAGAGCCGGCGCGGTGGCCGTGGTCCACGATCACGGCGATCGCAGGCGGCAGGCCGGAGGTCTGCAGCCACGACGCGGCGAGAAAAGTGGAGTCCGCCCCGCCCGAGCAGGCCAGGATGACCGGCTCTATGGACCCGGAGGCGCAGGCGCGCAGGGCGTCGGCGGCGGCTGACAGCGGCATGGGCATGACCTTACAATCTTCGCCTCCATGACCATTCGCATCGCGATCAATGGTTTCGGCCGCATCGGCCGCAACGTCTTCCGCATCCTCCACGCGCGCGGCGCGGAGTTCGAGGTCGTCGCCCTCAACGACCTGACGGACCCGGCCACGCTCGCGCACCTGTTGAAGTATGACAGCGTGGCGGGCCGCTTCGCCGGCAAGGTCGAGGCCGCCGCCGATGGCATCGTGGTGGACGGCAAGAAGATCCAGGTCCACGCGCAGAAGGATCCGACCGCGCTGCCCTGGGGCGCGCTGCAGGTGGACGTCGTCGTCGAAAGCACCGGCATCTTCACCAGCCGCGAAGCATGCACCAAGCACCTGACCGCCGGCGCACGCCGCGTGGTGCTGACCGTGCCGCCGAAGGATGACGTGGACGCGATGGTCGTGCTTGGCGTCAACGACTCCATCCTCAAGCAGCAACACAAAATCGTCAGCAACGCCTCGTGCACGACGAACTGCCTCGCGCCGCTGGCCAAGGTGCTGCACGACGCCTTTGGCATCGAGCGCGGCCTGATGAACACGGTGCATGCCTACACCAACGACCAGCAGGTGCTGGACCTGCCGCACAAGGATCTGCGCCGCGCCCGCGCCGCCGCGCTGAACATCATTCCGACCACCACCGGCGCCGCGCGCGCCGTCGGCAAGATACTTCCCGACTTGAAGGGCTTGCTCGATGGTTTTTCTCTTCGCGTGCCGATCCCCTGCGGCTCGGTCGTGGATTTCACCGCGGTGCTGAAGAAGACAGCGACGGTCGAGTCGGTCAACGCGGCGATGAAGGCCGCGGCCGACGGCCCCTTGAAGGGCATCCTGTGTTACACCACGGACCCGATCGTGTCCTCCGACATCGTCGGCGACGCGCACTCCTCGATCTTCGACGCGCAGTCAACGATGGTGATCGGCGGCACGCTGGTCAAGGTCGTGGCGTGGTACGACAACGAGTGGGGTTACAGCAGCCGGGTCGTGGATCTGATCGTCAAGACCCACAAGATCGGCTACGCGGCCTAGTCTGGCCGTGAAACGCACTCTCGCCTCGCTGCCCGCGGCCGCGCTGGCCGGCAAGCGCGCCTTCGTGCGCGTGGACTTCAACCTGCCGGTCAAGGACGGCAAGGCCGGCGACGACACGCGCATTCGCGAGTCGCTGCCGACCATCCGCCGCATCCTCGCGGCGGGCGGTTCCTGCGTGCTGGGCTCGCACCTCGGGCGGCCGAGGGGCAGGCCGGACGAGGCCTTCCGCATGGCGCCGGTCGCCGAGCGGCTGCGCGCGTTGCTGCCCGGCGTGACGGTGAGCGCGGTGCGCGACGTGGTCGGACCCGCGGCGCAGGTGTCGGCGCGCGCGCTGCAGCCGGGGCAGGTGCTGCTGCTCGAGAATCTGCGCTTCGAGACCGGCGAGGAGAAGAACGACCCGGCGCTGGCGCGGGCGCTGGCCGGATTGGCGGATCTCTTCGTGCAGGACGCCTTCGGCACCTGCCATCGCGCGCACGCGAGCACGGCCGGGCTGCCCGGCGTGCTGAAGCCGGCGGTGGCCGGGCTGCTTGTTGAAAAAGAGATCGCGGCCTTCCACATGCTCATGGACGCGCCCAAGCGGCCGTTCGTGGCGGTAATCGGCGGCGCGAAGGTCAGCGACAAGATCCTCGTGCTGAAGTCGCTGCTGGCTAAGGTTGATGCAGTGCTGATCGGCGGCGGCATGGCCTACACCTTCCTGAAGGCGCAGGGCATCGGAATTGGGAAGAGTTTGTGTGAGGACGACCGCATCGAGACCGCGCGCGAGATCCTCAAGCAGGCCGCTGCGCGCGGCGTGGCGCTGCTGCTGCCGACGGATCACGTGTGCGCCGACCGCTTCGCGGCGGACGCGGCGACGCGAGTTTGCGTCGGTGCGGTGCCGGAGGGCTGGATGGGCCTCGATCTCGGCCCCGCGACGCGCGCGGCATTTGCCGCGAAGTTGCGCGAGGCAAAGACCGTGGTCTGGAACGGCCCGATGGGCGTCTTCGAGATGGAGCCCTTCACCGCCGGCACCCTTGTGATCGCAAAGATCCTGGCCGAGAGCGGCTGCACCAGCGTGGTCGGCGGCGGTGACAGCGTGGCCGCCATCAAGAAAGCCGGCGTAGCCGACCGGATCACGCACATCAGCACCGGAGGCGGCGCTTTCCTTGAAATGCTCGAGGGCGCAGAGATGCCCGGCCTCGCCGCGCTGGATGAGTCATGACTCAAGATTCAGTGAGCAAGTACGTGACCGTCCGGCTCGCGGAGCGATTCGCGGGAAGCCTGCTGACGCGCGATCAAGGAAAGATCGTTCGCGACGATCTGCGCTTCGAGATCGACTCCGGGGCGCTAGTGACGATCGAGTTCGAGGGTGTATCGGAGTTGACGCCATCCTTCGCCGACGAGGCCCTGGGACGGCTGCTGCTTGAGATCGGACCTGATCGGTTCAAGAAGCAGGTCGTCCTCCGATCCGCTACGCTCGATATCCGCCGCCTTGTGAACAAGGTACTTGCCCACCGGGAGAAGGAGAGGAAGGACAGAAGTAACAAGGACAAGGCCGATTCCCGCAAACGAGCGAGTTAAGGCGACGCTGAACAAGTGCGTCCGTCCCGGCGCAGGTCTTCGCGGTCGCGTCCAAGGAGCCGGATTCAGCGCTTATTGGCCAGTAGACGCGGGTTTCGGCGACGCCGAAATCGGCTGCGAATGCCGCGTCCGGGGCGGAATGAGTTTTTCAGCGTCCTGTCAGACCTGAATCTCAACCGGCGCCCTGTCGCGTGCGTGCGCGATGCGCAACTGGCCGCAGGCCGCGTGGGCCTCGCTGCCGACCGTGCGGCGCAGCACCGCGCTCACGCCCGCCGCGCGCAGGACCGCCAGAAACTCCGCTGCCGCACCGGGCACCGGCGGCGCGAAGGATTGCTCCGCGACCGGGTTCCACGGGATCAGGCTGACGTGCGCGCGCCGCCCGTGCAGCGCCGCCGCGAGGTCGCGCGCCTGCGCCGTGGAGTCGTTGACGCCGCCGAGCAGTACGTACTCCACCTGGTAGGGCCGACGCGTCGCCACCGCATGCGCATCGGCGGCCGCGAGCAGATCCAGCGGCTCGACGTGGGCCTGGGTCGGGATCAGTTCGCCGCGCAGCCCGCGATCGAGCGCGTGCAGCGACAAGGCGAGCGTCACCTTCAGCCCGGTCGCCGTCACGCGCGCGACCGCCGCCGGCGGCCCAACCGTGGACAGCAGCACGTGCCGCGGCCCGATCCCCCCCTCCTCCTTCAGCACGCCCAGCGCCGCGACCACCGCGCCGAGATTCTGCGTCGGCTCGCCGCTGCCCATCAACACCAGCCGTTCGACCGGTCCGCCGCGCCGCAGCAGCGCCACCTGCTCGAGGATCTCGTACGCCGCGAGGTTGCGCCGCGCGCCCTCCAGCCCGCTCGCGCAGAAACGGCACGCCATCGCGCAGCCGACCTGCGTCGAGAGGCAGGCGGAACCGCGCACCGCGCCCGGCAGCCGCACCGCTTCGACCGTCTCGCAATCCAAGAGCCGGATCAGGAATTTCTCGGCGCCGTCGGGCGCGGATGTGCGCGCGACCACTTGAGATTCGATCAGAATGACACGCTCCGGCAACGCCGCGAGGAGACCCGGCGGAAGTTCGGGCTCCCGGCCCGCGAGCACCGCACGGCGCAGCGGACCGGCCCACCGCGGCGAGAAGCCGAGTTCGCGGCAGATCTCGCCGGTCTGCGCGAGACTGCGCTCGAAGAGGGCGGCCGAATCCGTCACGCCGTGAATTCTAGGTAGAATCTGCAGGAATGCTCGCCATCTGCACACTCTTGCTGACCTCTCTGCAGGATCCGGCCACGCTGACCGTTGCCGACGGCGCGGTGTCCCAGCCGCAGGTCGCGATCGCGGCCACGGACCAGGGACCCGAGGTGTACGTCGCCTTCGTGCGCGACGGCAGGCAAGTCGCCCTGCGCACGCTGCGGCCCGGCGGCCAGTTTGCGGCGGAGGTTCCGATTGCCGGGGCCATCACGACCGCCGGCATGCGACGAGGTCCCCGCGTCGCCGCCGTCACCGGTAGCGTCTGCGTGAGCGCAATCGTGTTCGATCGCGAGCACGGACGCGACGGCGAACTGATGGCGTGGCGCTCGAGCGACTCCGGCAGCACCTTCGAGGGCCCCTTCGCAGTGAGCGATGTCCCCGGCGCGGCGCGCGAGGGTTTGCACGACATGGCGGCCGCGTCCGACGGCACGCTCGGCTGCGCGTGGCTGGATCTGCGCAGCGGTCGCACCGAGGTGCATGCTTCCTTCTCGCGCGACGGCGGCCGCAGTTGGACGCCGAGCGCCCGGGTCTACCGCTCCCCCGACGGCTCGGTCTGCGAGTGCTGCGCGCCCTGCGTCGCCTTCGATCGAAAGGATCGGTTCCTGGTGCTCTTCCGCAACGCGCTCGCGGGCCGGCGCGACATGTGGCTCGCGATCGGCGGGACTGACGGCTTCGCGAAGGCCGAGAAACTGGGAAAGGAAAGTTGGAATATCGCTGTGTGCCCGATGGCCCCGGGCGCCCTGGCTCCGGATGCCGGCGATCCGCTCACCCTATGGCGGCGCGAGGAGCGGATCTTCCGTTGCGCGCCGGGCGGCAAGGAAGAAGAGGTCGGCCGCGGCGGGGAACTGGCCGCGGTGGCTGGCGCGGGCGGAATGTGGGCCGCGTGGATCGGCTCCGGCGCCGACTCGTCGCTGCTGCTCCTTCGCCCCGGTGCGCCGGCGCCGGAGCAGGTGGCCGCCGCCGCGCATTGGCCCGTGTTGGCTTCCGCGCCCGGCGACTCTGGACCGCTCGCGCTCGCCTGGGAAGACCACTCTTCAGGGCGCGTGGCGCTGCGGCTGCAGTTCTTCGCCGCCGCGACGGACGCGCAGAAAAAGACGGATTGAGCGCGGACCTCCGGTTCCGCGCCTATTGGCCGATCGGCGCGGGTTCTGGCGACGCCGAGCCCGGGCGCAAGGACCGTGTCCGGGACGGAATGAATGTTCAGCGTTGCCTTAGCCGGGGTTCTTGTCTCCGGGCTTTCCGTCCGCGTCGCGGCCCGCGGCCTCCTCTCCGGTTAGCGTGCGCCCGGCCTGCCGCAGCGCCTCCCGCAGCAGGAATTCCATCTGCGCGTTGAGGCTGCGCAGGTCGTCGTCCGCCCAGCGCCGCAGAGCGTCGTGGACCTGCGGGTCCAGGCGGACGAGGAATTCCTTGCGCTTGGCCATGGCTGCGGCCGGAAATCAGGAATAGAGCGTGCCGGCGTTCACCACGGGCTGGACGTTGCTGTTCGAGCAGAGCACCACCAGCAGGTTCGAGACCATCGCGGCCTTGCGTTCCTCGTCGAGGTGGATGACGTTCTTGCGACTCAAGTCGTTCAGTGCCATCTCGACCATGCCGACCGCGCCGTCCACGATCTTGCGCCGGGCGGCGATGATCGCCTCGGCCTGCTGGCGCTGCAGCATCGCGCTGGCGATCTCCGGCGCGTAGGCCAGATGGCTGATGCGCGCCTCGATCACCTCGACGCCCGCCTTCGCCAAGCGCTCCTGCACTTCGCGCTTCAATTGCTCCGCGATCTCCTGCGGATGGCTGCGCAGCGCGACCGCCGCCTTCTTCTCGTCCTCGTCGTGGCTGTCGTAGGGGTACTGTGTCGCAAGGTTGCGCAACGCGGCCTCGCTCTGCACCTCGACGTAGTGCTCGTAGTTGTCCACCTCGAACACCGCCTCGGCCGTGTCCACCACCTTCCACACCACGACGGCGCCGATCTCGATCGGGTTGCCTTTGTGGTCGTTGACCTTCAACTTGTCACTGTCAAAATTGCGCACGCGCATCGAGATCTTGCGCTTCGTGGTGAAAGGATTGACCCAGTGGAGGCCGGCGGGATGCACGGTGCCGAGGTAGCGACCGAACAATTGGATCACGCGCGCCTCGTTCGGCGCGACGGCGATGAAGCCGCCCATCCAGATCATCGCCCACAGGAAGGGGACGAGGCTGGCGACTTTCCACGCGTCCTCGAGGAAGATCACGCAAGCGACGCCCGCGGCCAGCAGCAGCGGGGTCTCGAGCAGCAGCACGGGCAGGCCGGCGCGGGCGCGTATCGGCTCTTCACGGATCACCTGGGAGGCATTCGGCATCATTGTGATATCACTTTAATACCGCTTCCGGCCCAGTCAAGGCCTTTTCCCGGTATTTCCACGGTTTCTCCACTGGTTCTCCGCAAGTTCAAGAACACGATTCCTAGTGCTTGCAGGCCGTCGCGCCGCTGCATATTGTGGGTTCCACCCCCTCCGGTCCTCGGACTGGAGGGGCGGATCGGCTCACTCGCTCCAAACCCCGCCCCCGCAAGAACTTAGGGCCGGGATGGACCGCAGCGAGCCGGCCTTCGATCACTCGTCCAGCCATCTCGGCCCTTCGCGCATGGAATCCGCCTCCCTCCTGGCGTCCGCTCCCTCGTCCACCCAGACGCCTGCTGCGTCTCCCCCCCCTGCGACGGCCGTCGCCGGAAACCGCATGCAAGTCCGCAAGCGCAACGGCGATCTCGCGCCGGTGGATGTCAACAAGATCGTCCGCGCCGTCACGCGCTGCTGCGACGGCCTTGCCGACGTGGACCCGATGCGCGTCGCCACGCGCACGATCAGCGGCCTCTACGACGGCGCCACCACCGCAGAACTCGACCGCCTCTCGATCCAGACCGCGGCGGCGCTGATCGCCGAGGAGCCGCAGTACTCGCGGCTCGCCGCGCGCCTGCTGGCGGTCTACATCGAGAAGGAAGTGTCGAACCAGGACATCATGTCCTTCCACCAGTCGGTCGAGTTCGGCTTCAAGCACGGCCTGATCGGCGAGCGCACGCGCAAGTTCGTGCAGGCCAACCGCCGCAAACTCGATGACGCGATCGAGCGCGCGCGCACCGACGGCTTCACCTACTTCGGCCTGCGCACGGTCTACGACCGGTACCTGCTGAAGCATCCGGAGACACGCCAGGTCATCGAGACTCCGCAGTACTTCTTCCTGCGCGTGGCGTGCGGCCTCGCCGGGACGCCGCAGGAAGCGGTCGAGTTCTACAAACTGATCTCCTCGCTCGAGTACATGCCGAGCAGCCCGACGCTGTTCAATTCCGCGACGCACCGCACGCAACTGTCCTCCTGCTACCTGCTCGACTCGCCGCAGGACGACCTCGACTCCATCTACCAGCGCTACAGCGACGTCGCGAAACTGTCGAAGTACGCGGGCGGCATCGGCTTGGCCTACCATCGCGTGCGCGCGCAGGGCTCGCTGATCCAGGGCACCAACGGCAACAGCAACGGCATCGTGCCCTTCCTGAAGACCCTCGACTCCTCGGTCGCGGCGGTGAACCAGGGCGGCCGGCGCAAGGGCGCAGCCTGCGTCTACCTGGAGTCCTGGCACGCCGACATCGAGGATTTCCTCGAACTGCGCGACAACACCGGCGACGAAGCGCGGCGCACGCACAACCTGAACCTCGCCAACTGGATCCCTGACCTTTTCATGCAGCGGGTCAAGGAGGACGCGATGTGGTCGCTGTTCGACCCGAAGGCCGTGCCGCGACTCACCGACCTGTTCGGCGACGAGTTCGAACGCGCCTATGTGGAGGCCGAGAGTGCCGGGATGGCGCGCAAGCAAGTCAAGGCGCGCGACCTCTACGCACGGATGGTGCGCACGCTTGCGCAGACCGGCAACGGCTGGATGACCTTCAAGGATCACTCCAACCGCAAATGCAATCAGACCGGCAAGAGCGGCGAGACGGTGCATCTGTCCAACCTCTGCACCGAGATCATCGAGGTGACCAGCAAGGACGAGACGGCGGTGTGCAACCTGGGCTCGATCAACCTGCAGCGCATGGTGCGCGACGGCAAGGTGGACTTCGCCCGCATCGGCGAGGTCGTGCGCACGGGGGTCCAATTCCTCGACCGAGTGATTGACCTCAACTACTACCCGACCGAAGCGGCCGCTGCCTCCAACGCGCGCTGGCGCCCCGTCGGATTCGGCGTGATGGGCCTCGCGGACGTGTTCTTCCAACTCCACCTGCCCTTCGATTCGGCCGAGGCCAGCGCGATCTCGGCGCGAATCCAGGAGGAGATCTACTACCACGCACTGGCGGAATCGGTGGAACTGGCGAAGAAGCACGGGCCGCACCCGGCCTTCGCGCAGACGCGCATCGCCGAGGGCCTGCTGCAGTTCGACCTGTGGGGCGTTGCGCCCGCCGACCCCGCGCGCTTCGACGCGCTGCGCGAGGAGATCCGGCGGCACGGCCTGCGCAACTCGCTGCTGATCGCGGTTGCGCCGACCGCGACGATCGCCTCGATCTGCGGCTGCTACGAGTGCATCGAACCGCAGGTGTCGAACCTCTTCAAGCGCGAGACGCTGTCCGGCGACTTCCTGCAGCTCAACACCTACCTGGTGGAGGACCTCAAGGCGCGCGGCCTGTGGCACGAGGCGATCCGCAACCAGATCAAGAAGGCGGACGGCTCGGTGCAGGGCATCCCCGAACTGCCGGCCGACCTCAAGGCGATCTACCAGACCGCGTGGGAATTGCCCCAGCGCGCGCTGATTGACATGGCGGCGGCGCGCGGCCCGTTCATTGACCAGTCGCAGTCGCTCAACCTGTTCATGGAGACGCCGAACATCGGCAAACTCTCCTCCATGTACATGTACGCCTGGGACAAGGGCCTGAAGACCACTTACTACCTGCGCTCGCGGCCCGCGACGCGCATCCGCCAGACCACCGTAGACGACGAGACGCGGGAGAAATCCCTCACCGACGGCGAGGCCGTCGCCTGCTCGCTGGAGAATCCCGCGGCCTGCGAGGCCTGCCAGTAGCCGCCGGCCCGCATACCCCCCCCTGACATGCGCAAGACCATGCTGCTCGACCCGGGCTTCGAGTTGACGCTCCGCCCGATGCGCTACCCGGCCTTCTACGACATGTACCGGGACGCGATCAAGAACACCTGGACCGTGGACGAGGTGGATTTCTCCACCGACCTCGTGGACCTGCGCGAGCGCCTGCTGCCGAGCGAGCGCCACCTGGTCAACCGGCTGGTCGCCTTCTTCGCCACCGGCGACTCGATCGTCTCCAACAACCTGGTGCTGTCGCTGTACAAGCACATCAACGCGCCCGAGGCGCGGATGTACCTGTCAAGGCAACTCTACGAAGAGGCGCTGCACGTCCAGTTCTACCTGACGCTGCTCGACTCCTACATTCCCGACCCGAAGGAGCGCCACGAGGCCTTCGCGGCGATCCACAACATCCCGTCCATCAAGAAGAAGGCCGACTTCTGCTTCCAGTGGATGGATGCGGCGAATGAACTGGACAAACTCGACACCGAGGAGAAACGCCGCAAATTCCTGCTCAACTTGGTCTGCTTCGCATCCTGCGTCGAGGGCCTGTTCTTCTTCGCGGCCTTCGCGTACGTCTATTTCCTGCGCAGCAAGGGCCTGCTGAACGGGCTCGCGTCGGGCACCAACTGGGTGTTCCGCGACGAGTCCTGCCACATGAACTTCGCCTTCGAGGTCGTGCATTCCGTGCGCGAGGAAGAGCCCGGCCTCTTCGACGCGCGCATGCGCCGCGACATCACCGCGATGATCGAGCAGGCCGTGGACTGCGAGATGACCTTCGCGCAGGACCTGCTGGAGGGCGGCATCCCGGGCCTCTCGATCCAGGACATGCGCCAGTACCTGCAGTACGTGGCCGATTGCCGGCTCAAGAACCTCGGCCTCGATCCGGTGTGGAACGCCCGCAACCCCTTCGGTTTCATGGAATTGCAGGACGTCCAGGAACTGTCGAACTTCTTCGAGCGCCGCGTCTCGGCCTACCAGATCGGCGTGACCGGCGAGGTCAGTTTCAACGAGACGTTCTAGCAGGCTGCTGAAAAAGTGCTTGCGTCCCGGCGCGAGCGATCGCGGCCGCGTCCGGGGCGGAATGAGTTTTTCAGCATCCTGCTAGAGGAGGATCGGTTCAGCCCGCCTTCGCACGCAGTCAAGTCGGCGCCTCGTCCGCCATGGGTCGGTCACGGAAGGCGACGACGCGTCAACGGCTCCCAGGACAGCGGGGTCTCGAGCATTCCGTGGATGAAGACGATGGTCATTCAGCGGGCCTGCGGTGCTGTCGAATCATCCAATCGCCGTAACGCGAACCAGGTCCACGCGGCGCCTGCCAAGTCAACCGCTCCGAAGGCCAGAAGCAGCGGGCTACCCCAGCCGAGAAGGACGAAAGTGGAGACGCCACCGAAGAACACCAGGCGGGCCACCACGGTCGCCCGGAAGAAGGGTCGGTCCCCGCGGCGGGCGCTGGTCAGGAAGTAATAGCCAAGGATCGCTGCCAGCAAACCGACGACGCGCACCCACACTTCCGTCGTTGCTGGGAACCCGAGCCGCGGCAGCACGGCATTGGGAGCGAAGGCCAGCGACATGCCGGTCAAGGCGAGGTAGACGCCGAACACGGCGACCGTTCGTGCGGGATGCGTCATGGAGTCATGAATGAGAGGTAGAGCCGCTGCGCGACCGACTAGCAGGCTGCTGAAAAAGTGCTTTCGTCCCGGCGCGAGCGATCGCGGCCGGGATCAAGGAGCCGGGTTCCACGCCTATTGGTAAATAGGCGCGGGTTCCGGCGACGCCGAGCCCGGCCGTGAGGGCCGCGGCCGGGGCGGAATGAGTTTTTCAGCATCCTGCTAGGAGTCTGCGCCACAGATAGGAATTTCAGGCTGGACAGCGCGCTTTTGGCGCAATAGAAGAGTGCATGGGCCAGATCTTCGAGCCGTACGATCCCGACCAAGCCGTGCTTTTCCCTCCGTCGCCTGCGGATTGGCTGCCCGAGGGCCACTTGGCCTACTTCGTCGCGGAGACGGTGGAAGCGCTGGATCTGAGTGCATTCCTCGCCAAGTATGCCGATCGCGACGACGGCCGCGGCAGCCTCGCCTACCACCCGCGGATGCTTTTGAAGGTGCTGATCTATGCGTACGCGGTGGGGATCTTCTCCTCGCGTAAGGTTGCGCAGAACATCGATGACCTGGTCGCGCTGCGCTATCTGGCAGGCGGCAATCGTCCCAGTCACCGCACGATCGCTCGTTTCCGTCAGGAGAACGTCGAGCGCTTCGAGAAGATCTTCGTGGACGTGGTGCGCATCGCGCGTCGCGCGGGATTGGTGAAGCTTGGGACCGTGGCGATCGACGGCACGAAGATCCACGCCAACGCGAGCAAGCACAAGGCGATGAGCTACGGCCGCATGAAAACGGAAGAAGCCAAGCTGCGCCGGGAGATCAGGAAGATCACGGCGATGGCGCAGGGCCTCGACGCGGCCGAGGACAAGGAATTCGGGCCTGATTTCCGCGGTGACGAGCTGCCGGCGGAACTTCAGCGTCGGACGGAGCGCAGGGCGAAGATCCGCACGGCGATGAAGGAACTCGAAGCGGAGCAAGCCTGCGAGGACGCGGAGAAGCAGCGGGGCGCAAAGCACGCAGCCTCGGGCCGTGGTCCAGAGCTCCAGCGCCCCAACGGAACGCCACCTGACGACAAGCAGCGCAACTTCACCGACCCCGAAAGCCGCATCATGCTGACGGGTCGCAAGAGTTTCGAGCAGTGCTTCAACGCTCAAGCGGCGGTCGATTCGCAGGAACAGATCCTCGTCGCCGTCGCGGTGAGCGCGAACGCATCCGATGCCACGCAATTGCTTTCGATGGTGGACGCGGTGCAGCGCAACTGCGAGGGCGCGCCGGCGCGCGTCCTGGCGGATGCAGGCTATAAGTCAGAAGAAAATTTCTTGGCGCTGGAGGACCGCGAGATCGACGCGTGTGTTGCGCTGGGTCGAGGTGAGAATCTGCCGGAGGACGTCAGTGCTGCCAAGCCGGCAACGCGGCGCATGGCGCGCAAGCTGCGCAGCCAGCAAGGTCGAGCGCACTACAAGAGACGGAAGGCGATCGTGGAACCCGTCTTCGGATGGGTGAAGCAGGTACTGGGCTTTCGAGCCTTCCTGATGCGCGGCCTGCGGAAGGTGCGTGGCGAGTGGAATTTGGTCTGTTTGGCGCTGAATCTGCGACGGATGAATACCAAGCTCGCCTGAAGCCGAGCAAGATGGGTCACGAAGGGCTCCGAGGCTCTTAGAGCCGTCACGGCGCAGCCCATTCGCCGCCCTGCCAACTCGGCGGGCTGGCCGAACGCTGCGCCGGGGACGCCGACTGCGCTCGCACCGACGCACGTCCCGTGCGATGGGCTATCTGTGACGCAGACTCCTAGGTGGACGGCCTTCTGAACAACCGTTTCATGAAGATGGTGCCTCCGCACTTGTCCGGTCTCCCGATCCCGATAGGTTCCTGTCGCGGGGAACACCCACTGCCAAGGGACGCTGCGTCCGACGCCCGGGTACTTTCTTCCCAGCGCCTCGAGGAGCCGCAGGCCGTAGCCGTAGAGCAAGGTGGCGACGACCCGTGGCGCTCCGTCCATCCGGGCGAGCAGATCCTGGACCTCGCGGCGCGTGAGCACCACCGGCATGCGGTGGGGGCGCTTCGCCCGCACGATCTCGTCTAGCCAGGGCAGGTCGCGCTCAAGCACGGAACGGTAAAGGAACAGGATCGCCGCCAGCGCCTGGTTCTGGGTCGAGGCGCTCACCCTGCCGTGCGTCGCCAAGTGGGAGAGAAAGGCCACCATCTCCGCGCGCCCCTTTCGGCCGGATGGCGCCAGTTGTGGGCTGCAAGGAAGCGCCGCACCCAGCCGTGGTAGGCCGCCTCCGTGCGGCGGCTCAAGTGCCGAAGACGCGCCGCGGAGTGGAAGGCTGCGCCCATAGTCGGGCCCCAGACGGAGGCCGGCAAGCCGACCGTGCGCCATCCCGAACCGCCGGCGGAGCAACGCTCGGGGCGGATTCCTCCAGCCGCATCCGATCAGGCCATCTCCGTCCAGGACGGTTTCAAATCATCCAGGTTTCACCAAGAGATGGACGCGCACGCGCCTCCCAGCCCTGACATCCTCAATGAGGCACGAGCCAACCCGGATTGGGTCCGGCACCTTGATGTATATAATACTTGACACAGTGTCCTATATACCATACACTCCCCCCATGAGCCTCCACGAGAAAAGCGCCTGGGCCTGCCTGGTCTCCACCCTCCTGATCTGGGGCGCCTACTTCGCCCTGGTCTTCACCCTCCCCGTCGAGCAGTCCGGGATCGCCCTGCCGGCCGTCGTCGGCGCGATCGTCCTGCAGGCCGTCGTCATGATCGTGGCGAGTGTCGCCTTCGCGGTCGTCCACCGGGGAGCGGGCATTCACGACGAACGGGACCGCTCGATCGCGCTGCGTTCCGGCCACTGGGCCGGCTGGGTGCTGTCGGTCGGCGTGTTCCTGTGCGTCGGCTTCTTCCCGATGCGCGAGATTGCGTTGCAGATGGATCCGCCGGGACGTTTCGCCTCGGGATCTCTGGCGAGCCCCTTCGCGACCGCGAACATCCTGCTCGTTTTGTTCGTTTTCAGCGAGATTGTCCACTACGGCGCACAGGTGGTTCTCTACCGCCGGGGCTAGTCATGGCGCGCAAGACCAATCTCACGAACGAGATCCGCCGGCTGCGGTTCGAGCACGGCGAGATGACCCAGCAGGAGTTGGCGAACCGGATCGGAGTGACGCGGCAGACCGTCGTCGCGATCGAGGGTGCCAAGTACTCTCCGACCCTCGAACTCGCCTTCCAGATCGCGCGCGTTTTCGACGTGACGCTTGAGGATGTATTCCACTACCGTGACGCGGAGGGCGGGGGGGGCTGACCGTACACCGGCCAAGGTTCGGGCAAAGGCCTGGCCCCCGAAAACTGGTGACCTGGAGGCGACCCTGGAGCTTTCTCGACCATTGCTGAAGACCTTAAGTATCGGGCGACTATTTTACGATATGGGTGTATCCTAAAATAACGAGCGCGGCTAATTTAGGATGCCATCGCCCATGAATCGCACCCTGCAGGGCCGTTACCTCGAGATCGCCAGTGCTGGCGAGGCCTTCCGGGCCTTCATCCCTGCGCCCCTGCCGCCGACCCCGGACCTTGAGTGGACCCCGGCGCTGCGAGGGCGGTTCGACTCAGCGCTGTCGGCCCTCGCCCGCCTCGACGCGGTAACGGACATGCTGCCGAACGCGGCGCTCCTGCTTTACAGCTTCGTGCGCAAGGAGGCGGTGCTGTCGTCCATGATCGAAGGCACGCAGTCCTCACTCGCCGACCTGATGTTGTTCGAAATCGACGAGCAGCCGGGGGTGCCGCTGGAGGACGCGCGCGAGGTGAGCCGCTACGTGGCGGCACTGGAGCACGGGCTGAAACGGCTGCACGGTGGCTTCCCGCTTTCGTTGCGCCTGATGCGCGAGATGCACAAGGTGCTGATCGGCCAGGAGCGCGGATCGAAGCTCACGCCGGGCGAGTTTCGCCGCAGCCAGGTCTGGATCGGCGGCACGCGACCGGGCAACGCCGTGTTTGTTCCTCCTCCTGCAACCGAACTGGACGAATGCCTCAAGCGCTTCGAACGCTTTCTGCACGATCAGCCCATGCCGACTCCGCCGCTGGTGAAGGCAGCGCTTGCCCACGTACAGTTTGAAACCATTCACCCTTTCCTCGATGGCAACGGACGGGTCGGCCGTCTACTCATCGCACTGCAACTGACTGCCGACGGATTGATGCGCGAGCCACTGCTCTACTTAAGCCTCCACTTCAAGGAGCACCGGCAGACGTATTACGAGTTGCTGAATCGGGTGCGACTGACCGGCGACTGGGAATCCTGGCTCGAGTTCTTTGCTGATGGCGTTATCTCCAGCGCCACGCAAGCCACCGAGTCGGCCAAACGGCTGCTCGATCTCGCCACAGCCGATGGACAGCGCATCGAAAGTCTGGGGCGTGCCGCAGCCTCGGCGTTGGCGATCCACCGCGCACTGCAACGTCAACCGATTGCAACCGCCGCGTCGCTCGCCGCGGCCACCGGCCTCACGCCAGCGACCGTGAATAAATCACTGGCGCACCTGGAACGCATCGGGGTGGTTGCTGAACTCACGCGCAGGCAGCGCGGGCGGGTGTTCAGCTACGCGCGCTATGCCGTGATCCTCAACGAGGGCATGGATCTTCCGGGCTAGGCGGCGCCACGGGGCTTGCAACCAGCGTCGTCGGAGAGAGAATCCTGTTGATGCTCCAGAATGGGCTGCCAGCATCGAGGAAGGAAGAAATGAAGCAAGAAATTTTCGAAATCATCCAGGAATGCCTCGCGAGTCCGGAGAAGTTGCAGGAGATCCTCTTACACCCTGCGGAGGTCCTTGCGGCGAGAGGGCTGCGCGACGAAGCGGACGTCGCGACGGTTCGTCAAGTGCTGGGACTGATCGGCATGGCCGCATCGTCGGCCAACCGCGGTGGTCCCCAGGGACACCCGATGCCCGACCAACTGCGCAGCACCAACCAGACCGCCGACCGGTTCAAGGAAGCCCTGCAAAAGACGCTCGCCCAGATTGACGAAGGCTTCCGGTCTACGATGCTGATGTACAAAGTGGCCTTCTACCTTGGGGTTGGCCTCCTGATCGCAGCGGCAGCCCTTGCTGCGTTCACCGACAAGTCCTTGCTCGCGGGGATCTTCGCCGGACTGGGCACGGCGGACATCTTGACCTTCTTCCTGAAACAGCCGCCGGCCAAACTCCAATCGAGCCGTGCGCAGTTGGCCCAACTCCAAGCCGCCTACTTCAACTGGTTCATCGATCTCTACAACTGGAACAGTTACCTGCTCCATCTGAATGGAACGAATCAGATGTCGTTCGACAACGTGAATGCTATTTCTATCGCGGTTTTCCGTTCGACGGAGAAGACGCTTGATATGGTGGAGAAGTATGTCAGTTTGGATGACAATGCACCGGACGGCGATGCGGCCGGGTCCAAACCTATTACCGGCTAGCAAGACACCCTGGCCGCGCCCCCTGAACCGGCTGCCGCGCGGGCGCCGTCCAGGTCCCGCGCGATCGGACGGTTGAGCGAACCCGGGATGTGCCCCGCGCGTGCCTAAGATCTTGGACCTATGCGCGGCTTTCTGTGGGTCTTCCTGGCGGCTGGCCTTGGCCTGGCGGCCTGGGGGATGCGGCCACCAGCCCCGCTCCTTGTTGACGCGCCGGCGCAGAGTCTCTCCGCGGCGCCACGCGCGCGCCCGTTCGCTCGCGTCTTCGGCGTACCGATTGCAGCAGTCTTCCACTACCATTCGCCATGATCGAAACCCCCGTAATCACTCACTCCCCCGCCCAACTCACCGCCGTCATCCGCCTGACGATTCCGCGGGCGGAGATCCGGATGGTCATGGGCCCCGGCATCACCGAGTTGATGGCCGCCGTGCGCGCGCAGGGCATCGGTCCTACCGGGCCGTGGTTCTGCCAGCACTTCAAGATGGACCCGGCCACCTTTGACTTCGAGATCAGCGTGCCGGTCACGGCGCCGGTGAAGCCTGTCGGCCGCGTGAAGCCGGGTCAGTTGCCCGCCGCGAAGGTGGCGCGGACGGTCTACAGCGGTCCGTATGAAGGTCTCGAAGCCGCCTGGGGCGAGTTCGATGCCTGGGTGAAGGCGCAGGGACTCAAGGCGGCACTGAATCTGTGGGAGATTTACCTCGCTGGCCCAGAGTCGAGTCCGGATTCCGCCAAGTGGCGCACGCAGTTCAACCGTCCGCTGATCGGCTAAGACCATGCGCGCCTGGCTCTGGGTCTTCGTGGCGGTCGGTTTGGGGCTGGCCGTCCGCGGGCTGCGGCCACCCGCTCCGCTCGGCGCGGACGCGCCGGAGCCGGACTTCTCCGCCGCGCGCGCATTTCCGCACGTCGGGTTCCTGGCCACCGCACCGCGCGTTGCCGGAACGGACCACCACACGGCATCCCGCGATTACTTGTCACGGCAACTGCTCGCGCTCGGCTGGTCGCCCGAGGTGCAGGAAGCGACGGTGTTCGGGCAGCCGATCGTCAACCTGCTTGCGCGCCGCGAAGGTTCGGGCGCGGAGCCGGGAGCCGTCCTGCTGTGCGCGCACTACGACTCGGTCGCCGCAGGCGCGGGCGCCGGCGACGACGCGATGGGCTGCGCGGTGCTGCTCGAGATCGCCCGCGCGCTCGCGGCGGGGCCCGCTCCGGCGCGCGACCTGATCCTGCTCTTCACCGACGGCGAGGAGATCGCGCTGCTCGGCGCGCGCGCCTTCCTCGGCGTAAACCAGGTCGGCCCACCCCACCCGTGGGCGCGCGAGGTCGCGCTCGCCCTCAACTTCGAGGCGCGCGGCAGCGGCGGACCGGCCTGGATGTTCCAGACCGGTCCCGGCAACCTCGACCTCGTGCGCGCGCTCGCGCGCGCGCCGCGCCCGGCCGCGTCCTCGCTGGCCAAGGCGGTCTACGACCGCATGCCCAACGACACCGATTTGACAATCTTCCTGCGCGAAGGGATTCCGGGCATGAACTGGGCCTGCGTGGACCGCTTCGCCTCCTATCACACCGCGCTCGACCTGCCGGAGCGCCTCGACCCCGGCACTCTGCAGCACATGGGCGACCAGAGCCTGACCATCGCGCGCTGGGCGCTGGATCAACCCGGATCCTTCGACGCCGGCGCGGACGCGGCCTACTTCACCGTCTTCGGCGACGTATTCGTTCATCATCCGCTGGCGTGGAGCCGCGCGCTGGCGCTCCTGCCCGCCGCGGCCTTCTTGACATGGGTCCGGCGGCGGCGCCGCAGGCCCGGCGCGGTCCTGCTCGGCCTGCTCCCGGCAGCGGCCGCGCTGCTGGCCGCGGCGGCAGTCGTGCTCGCCGCGCAGTTCATCGCGCCGAGCGCCTTCACCTACGACGCCTCGCATGCCTCGGACGCGCACCTGCGCGCGATCGGCCTCGGCGCAGCGGCCGCGGCCGCGCTCTCCGCGCTGCTGATCGCGCACTTCGCGCGCCGGCGCTTTCCCCGCGCCGACGGCGACGCCGCTGCGCTCTTCCTCGCCGCGCTCGGCGCGGTCGTGCTGGCATTCGCGTTGCCCGAGGGCGCCTTCCTGCTCCTGGTGCCCGCCACGGCGATCCCGCTCGCGTTGCTGGTGCGCGGCGCCGGCGCACCCGCCTGGCTTGCGCGCGGCGCGGCGATCGTCACGGTCGCCAGCCTGGCCGGCGTGTGGATCTACAGCCTCGTGCTGGCGCTGGCGCTGCCCGCGGTGCTCGCCCCCGCGCTCCTCGCCGCCTTCACCGCGCTGCTGCTCCGTCCCCTTTGGGAGGTTGCGCCTCCGGCGGCACCCATTCGCTGATCCCCGGCAGCAGGCGGTACAGCGCCGCGTGATAGAGCGCGCGCGGCAATAGACGGCGCAGCAGATAGAAGGTGCGCGCGTCCGCCGTCGCCGAAACGCGCAACGGCGGACGGCGCCGCGCGGCGACCGCGAGGATCTTGCGCGCCACATGATCCGGCGTCGAGGACGAACGGCGCATCAGGCCCGCGATAAAAGGCGCCATGCGCCGGTAGTACTCAACGTAAGGGCTGCGCTCCGGATCGAGACCCTCCGGCCGCAGCACGCGCGCGAAGGATTCCGAGCGGATGAAGCCGGGCTGCACCAGCGTCACGCGCACGCCCCACGGCCGCATCTCGTACCACAACGCCTCGCTGGCGCCCTCCAGCGCCCACTTGCTCGCCGTGTACGAGCCCATCGTCGGCATCGCCATCATGCCGCTGACGCTGCTGACGTTGACGATGCGCCCCCAGCGGCGCGCGCGCATACTCGGCAGGACCAGACGTGTCAGCGCCATCGGCCCGAAATAGTTCACGCTTTGCTGGGTGCGCTCGTCGGCCTCGGTCATGTCCTCCAGCGCGGCGCGGTAGGACACGCCGGCGTTGTTGACCAGCACGTCCACGCCGCCCCAGCGCGCTTGCGCCTCGGTCACCGCGGCGCGGCGCTCGCGGTCGAGCGTGACGTCGAGCGGCAGCGCGACGGCCTCCGCGGGCGCGCCGTCGAGGGCCTGCTCCAGCGCGGGCAGCGAATCCCGCCGCGTGGTCAAAAGCGCGCGGCATTCGCCGAACCTGGCCGCTTCGGCCAGCCTTCGCGCGAGCGCCAGCCCTATGCCGGAGGAACAGCCGGTCACCAGGAACACCGGCGGTCCGCGCCGGTCAGGGTCGAAACCCGCGCACCGCAAGCGCCGACATCCTATATCAGGCGCCCGCCTCGGGCTGCTTCTTCTTGGCCTTCTGCGCGCTCGCTTTGCTCGCGCGCGCCAGCACTTTCATGCGCTGATTGAGTTCCTTGCGGATCTCGCCAGAGATGCGCTCCTGCAGCACGATCTGCAACTCTGGCGCGTTCTCGCCGTCCTCTCCCGCCGTCGCGGGCACCGGTGCCGGCGCTCCGGGGCCGTGCAGGCCAGGCCGGCGGATCACGATCAGCCACGGGTCGCGCAGAGCGCCGAGGAAACGCCGCCGCGCGACCACGCGCACCGTGTCGCCGTGCACCAGCGCCTGCACGGAGCCCGCCCACTTGCAGTCGCGCTGCAGCGCGGCGACCGTGGCAAGCCCGGCCGGGACTCCCATTCGCCGCCCTACCAGTTCCAGGCAGGCGCAGCAAAGCCCTTCCTGCACTTCGTTGACGCACACGGCCTGGCGGCACAGCGCGCAGACCTGCGTTTCGCCGACGTCCACCAGCAACCCGCTGATGCCGCAGTGGACGGCGCGATCACGCCCGATGCGCTTGCCGGACAACTCGCTCAGCACCAGTTCGTCCGGGAAGACCTGCCGGCGGCTGGCCTCGCACAGCACCAGCAGCTCCTTGACGCCGCGCTCGCCTGAGAGTTTCGAGACGCCCATGAACTGCGCCAGCACGCGGCGGCCGCTGCGCGAGCAGGTCTGCAGCAGGTCGGGGCGGACCCGCTTGCCGCTCGCCTCGCAGGTCTGCAGGTACTCGTCGAGCACCTTGTTGCCGCTGACTTGACAAGTTCCGAGCAGCGATGGCAGCACGCGCTTGCCGGTCGCGGAGCAGGTCACGAGTTCCTCCGGCAGCGCCGGGGCGCCCGTAACGTCGCAGTGTACGACAATGTCCTGCGTGATCTCCGCGCCGGACACCGCGGACCGGACCAGGTTCTCGCGCAGCGTCTTCTTGCCGGTGCGCTCGCACGAAACCAGCAGTTCCTTGATGACCTTGCTGCCCGTGACCTCATTGACACCGAGCAGCGACGGCATCACGCGTTTGCCGGTGATCGTGCACGTTTCGAGCACGCCGGGCGCGACCAGTTCTCCGCTCACCTCGCAAGTCTCGGCGACGCGGCGCAGGATGCGGCGCCGGGTGGCCGCGCAGGTCACGAACTGGTCCGGATGCGCCATCACGCCGGTCGCGGCGCAGCGCTCCAGTTTGTCCGGCAGCGCCGGGCGGCCGGTCTCCTGGCACTGCGCAAGTTCGCTGGCCAGCACCTGCGCCGCGGTCACGGAGCAGGAGCCGAAGCGTTCCGACAGCGTGTGCTTGCCGGTGCGCGGGCACTTGCGCAGCAGGCGCTGCAGCACGCGCTGCCCGCCGACGTCGTCCACGCCGAGCAGCGAGCGGCGCACGCGGCGGCGCGTCGCGGCACAAGCCTCGAGGCCCTCCGGCGCGCACGGTGCTCCGGTCTCCTCGCACGGAATCGCGCGCTCCTTCATCAGGAACACGCCCGTCTCCGCGCACTGCACGAGCAGATCCTTCACCACGCGCCGGCCGGTGACCGAGCAGGTCGAGATGTGCTCCGGCATCACGCGCCGGCCGGTGGCGGAGCAGGTCTGCAGCAGCGACTTGCGCACGCGCCGACCCGTGGCCTGGCACGCTTCGAGCCCCTCCGGCAGCACCGGCGCGCCGGACGACGCGCAGGTCTCGAAAAATTGCGGCCGCGCGCGCTTGCCGGTCTCCGAGCAGATGCGCAGCAGGCTGTGGCGGACCTCCGCGCCGGAGACTTCGCAGCGGCTCAAGCCTTCGGGCAGCACCATTGCGCCCGACTCGGCGCAGCGGCGCAGGTGCGCGGCGCAGCCGAAGGCGCCGGTCTCCGGGCACGTGACGCCTTCGTCCGGCAGCAGTCGCGCGGCGCAGGTGCCGCAGACGCGCGCCTCGTCCGGCAGCGCGAGCCGGCCGCTCGCGGTGCTGCGCACCATGCTCTCGGGCAGTGCACGAACCCCGCTGACCGCGCTCGGCACGAAGAACTCGTCGAGGCACAGGAGGCCGCTCACCGGATCCTGGAACAGCAGATCGCGCGCGACGCGCTTGTTCGAGCGCGCGCAGTTGGCGACCTCCTCCGGCAGCAGGCGGCGCCCTGAAACCGCGCACACGACGGTTTCGTCGGTGAAGGCCCAGCGTCCTGACATCGCGCTGCGCACCAGCGCGGACTTCGGTCCCGCGCGGCGCGAGACCGCGGAGTATGCGATCTCGTCCTGCAGGAAGCGGCGTCCGTCGTCGAGCGTCACGCCGCAAGCGGAGCAGGCCAGACTGCCGCAGCCCAGTCGCTCGAGGTGCTCCGCGCACAGCGTCTTGCCGCAGCCCGCGCAGGCCGACGCGTGCTCGCCGCAGCGTTCCTTGCCGCACGACTCGCAGCGCTTCAGACCGGTGCCCTGCGGCGCGTGCTCGGCGCACAGGCCGGTGGTGCAGCCTGGCGTCGCGCAAGTGCGGATCGCGCCGGCCGCAACCAGGTGGCCTCCGGCGCAGGCCCACAGCGGCGTGCCCGGCGCAGTGCCCGCAGGCATCGGAATCGCGTCAAGGAGGACGCCGCTGACGGGCACGCAGCGCAGACGCAGCGGCCACGCGGCGCTCTGGTCGCGGTGACGCACGCTCGCTTCGACGACCACCGTCGCGTAGAGAACTCCGACCAAGCCCTCGATCTCGGCGCACAGCCGGGGTTCGTTCGCGGGCCGGAACGGCGACGCGGGCTTGTCCGCCGCCTGCGCAACGAAACTCGCGAGGTCCGCGCGCGAACGGGCGGCAGCCTCGGCGGCGGAGCGCACGCGCTCGAAGGCGGCTGCGACGGCCTCGCCGGCGGCGCCGGTGATGTCCTTCGCCGCGGGGATCTGCGCGCCGTCGGGAGCGGGAAGAGTCTCCGGCGCGTCAAGGTAGGCCTCGAGGCGGTGCCCCTCTTCGCAACTGCGCACCTCGAAGATCGCCTCGTGACGCTCGGCGCGGACTTCGGCGCCGACGCGCAGGTGCAGCGTGCCCGCCACGGTCTCGACCGACTCTGCGGCCCGCAGCGACTCGACCACGAGCCCGTGCGGGGCGAGAGCCTCCTGCAGTTTCTTCGCGACGCGGTCCAGCGGATAGGCGCGCGCATCAGTGAGGAAGAAGCGCGATCCATCGCGGAAACGCGCCGTCAGGCGTTCCCACGCCCATGAGCCGGGCTCGCACGCGAGCGTGCGCTCCTCCGCGCCGGGGGGACGCGACAGCGAGCGGCCGGCGCTCTCCGGCGTGCGCAGTTCGAACTGGCGCCCGCCCTCCTCGAGCAGGATGCGCTTGTCGTCGGTGACCTGCCAGCCGCCCTGGCGGAGTTCGAGGCTCGCGGCGACCAGTTGCGCGACGGTGAAGCGCGGCGGTTCGCGGTCGAGCGCGGGGCGTTTTGACAAGGTCTCGCGTCCCAGTTCGCTGAAGACCCGGTCGGTGCCGCGGCGGCGCTCGGCGCGCGCCGATTCCGCCTGCTTGCGCTTCTCGAGCAGCGGCAGCAGTTCCTCCTCCTTCGGCGCGCCCTGAAACCACGCAGCGGCGCGGCCGAGCAGGAAACGCGTCCACGCGCCGCTCTCGCCCGCGAAGCCGAGGTCCGACAGCCAGGTGCGGATTTCCTCGGGCTCGAGGTCGTGGAAGCCGAGGCGCTGTTGCGCGCCGTTCACCGCGGCGTCTTCGGGAGTGCCCTTCAGGATGAAGCGGTGGATCGTGCTCTTCGCCGAGTCGGCTGCGCCGAGGTGCTCGAGGCGCGCGAGGTGCTCGGCGGGCTCGAGCGGCATGTCAAAATGCACCAGATCGGTGATCGAGCGGATCGCCTGGCCGCGTGCGGCGGCGTCCGGTGCGATCAGCAACCGGCGCTCGCCCAGCACGAAACGCTGGATCGCCAGCCGGTTGAGCCCGTCCTGGCCCTCCTTCAGCATCTCCGCCAACTCGAGGAATCCGGCCTGGGCCAGCGCGTGGGCGATGCCGGCGGCGCTCGCGCCGCTGCGAACGCAGACCAGCACGCGCGCATCGCGGTCCTTCAGCGCCCTGCGCGCCACGCTGGCGAGTTCCGCGGTCTTTGCGGTTTCGCGCATGCTCCGCCCGCGGACGACGAGGTCCTGCAGCATCCGGCGCAGACCGGGCTCCTGCACCAGGTTGCGCGAGATCGCCTTTTCGACGGCGTCGGCGAAATGCCAGGGGCCGCCAAGCGCCGCCGACAGGTAATGCTCGCGCGCGGCTTCCGGGAAGCCAAGCGCGGCGCGGAACATGAGTTCGACGTACTCCTTCTCTCGCGGCTGCGCTTCAACGAAGTGTTCCTTGACGGCGCGGCGCGTGCGCTTGGCGCCGGATTCCGCTTGAGCCTGCGGCTTGCGGCGCATCCACGCCGACAGCCGCGCGCGGAATTCATCCTCGCCGCCCTTGCGCGGAAACGCGGCCTTCGCGTCGCCCTGCAGGAAGACCTGGACGAACTCGTCCCAGGTTCCGAGCGGGTGCGCGGTCTCGCCGCGCGCAAGATCGAGCACGCGGTGCAGCGTGGCGAAGCCCTCGTGCATCGGCGAGGACGTGCGCGCGAACACGAAGGCGCGATCCGGCTGCAGTACGCGGCGCAGCGCCCGCGCCGCGTCGGCGCCGATCTGGTGCGCCTCGTCCACCAGGAAGAGGCGGAAGCCGCGGTCCGCGAGTTGCTGCGCGCGGCGCGCCGCGGTCGCGTGATCCATCACCCAGCAGGCGGCCTCGCCTAGGCGCGAGACGTCGTCCTCGGCGCAGGCTTGTGCCGGGAGACCGAACTCACCGTGCAGCCGCTCGATCCATTCGCCGACGTCGGCGGCGGAGCAGATCACCAGCAGAGAATCGGTCTGGCCGCGCTCCACCAGTTCCGCCGCAACGACCGCCATCGCGTGCCGCACCGCGTCGCCGCCTTCGTCGCAGAACACCGCGCGCGGGCCAAGGTCGCGCAGAAAGGCCGCGGCGTGCTCGATCACCGCGACGGAGGGCTCGAGGCCGCGCCGCTGCAGGCAGATGAAGTCTTCGCGCCCGTTCAGGTCGAGGCCGCGCGCGAGTTCGTGCTCGCTGACTGCGAGGCGCAGGCGGAAGGACTTGCGGTCGCCGGCCGCGTTGTGCGCGTGCTGTTGAATCCACCCGGCGAGATCCGGAGCCTGATAGGGAATGTGCTGCGGAAGGGAGGCCGGACCGGGGGCGAGAACCCCGGCCGACCCCGGAGACTTGACCGGCGTCGGGTTGCTCATGGGCGATGGGAGCAAGGCTCCCTACGCCTTTTCGGCACGCAGGGACGGTCTCCTGGAACAATATTTAGGCATTGTGAGAGACCGTGGGATTCCGACTTCACTCGCGCTGACGATCAGCCGAAAGGGAACGCGGGCGCCATGAGAAAGTCCATCACGGTCGCGATCTGCTGCGCGGCGGTCGCCGGGTTCACGGCGTGCATCGGCGGGGACACTACATCCGGCATCAGCGCGGGCGAACTGGACTCGCAACTGCGCGCGCTGATCCTCCAGAACGGCCTGACCGGGCGGCCGGAGTTGCTCGCGCTCGACGACGGGGAGGAGATTCCCGACGTCGGCGATCCGCTCGTGCGGCTGGGCACGCGGCTCTTCTTCAGCAAGTCGCTCGGCGGGAATTTCACGTCCTCCTGCGCGTCCTGCCACCATCCACTGCTCGGCGGCGGCGACGCGCTGACACTGCCGATCGGCGTGGATGCTGAAGATCCCGACCTGCTCGGCCCGGGCCGCGTACACGATTCGGCGGCGCCGGGTTTTGACGGCGGCCCCAACGTGCCGCGCAACTCGCCGACGACCTTCAACACGGTGCTCTACCGCAAGCGCCTGTTCTGGGACGGGCGCGTGCAGCGCCTCGCCGACGGCGGCATCTTCACTCCGGATTCCACGGGACCGACCGCGGGCGACCCGAACGCGGGAACGACGCTGCTGCTGGCGCAGGCGCGCTTCCCGGTCACTTCGCTCGAGGAGATGCGCTCGTTCTCCTTCGAGCCCGGATCATCGCGCGCCGTGCTGCGGGACCACCTCGGCGCGCGCATCGGCGACCACGGCGTCGGCGCCGGCGAGATCCCCGACGAATGGCTGCCGCTGTTCCGCGAGGCCTTCGACTCCCCCACGGGGACGCGCGAGGAATTGATTCACTATGACGCGATCGCGATCGCGCTGGCCGCCTACCAGTCTTCGCAGTTGTTCGTGGACAACCCGTGGAATCGCTACGTGATCGGCGACCTCGACGCGCTCAACGCGCAGCAGAAGCGCGGCGCGCTGCTGTTCTTCCGCGAACCGCAGTTCGGCGGCGCCGGCTGCGCAATCTGCCACAGCGGCGACTTCTTCACCGACGAGGAATTCCACATCCTGGCGGTGCCGCAGGTCGGCCGCGGCAAGGACGATCCGAACATCAACGGCGACCCCACGCACGATTGGGGCCGCGCGCAGGTCAGCGGCGCCGCGGAGGACAAGTTCGCGTTCCGCACGCAGGACCTGCTGAACATCGAGATCGGGGGCCCTTACGGCCACGACGGCGCCTTCGACGACCTCGCGGGCATCATTCGCCACCACCTGGATCCGGTGAGTTCGGTCGCGAACTACGACTGGACGCAGACCGATCCGGGAACGCAACTGTCCGACCTGATCGTCAACTCGAACGAGGTCGTGCAGGGGCTGCTCGACGCGCGCGCCGCGGGGCGCTCGAAGTTGCCGGACGGCGTCGCGCTGACCGGGTTCCAACTCGCGGACCTGATCGCGTTCCTGCACGCGATGACCGACCCGCGCGTGAAGGATCCGGCGGCCCTCGAACCCTGGATCGCGCGCG